>Ga0163144_10024366_pt1 | contig 11872 bp, 6 predicted proteins | sample OliLak19BULKMAT1_FD_123175 | JGI IMG/M metagenome (GOLD analysis project Ga0163144, IMG submission 123175) | Freshwater microbial mat bacterial communities from Lake Vanda, McMurdo Dry Valleys, Antarctica - Oligotrophic Lake LV.19.BULKMAT1 | ecosystem: Environmental > Aquatic > Freshwater > Lake...
AACGTAGGGGCAGGCCTTGTGCCTGCCCTGCGACCGCAAGGTCCAATCCCGGGGTGCATTGATGCCCGCGTTGCGCGGGCCCCGGCGGCCACAAGGGCCGCCCCTACAATCCGTGAACCGCCGGGGGTGTGCACGTACGAAGGTCCTGTCGCTACTGGACGACGTGCGGTAGTTTCCAGTGTCCGTGCGCGGGTTATTGGCATCCTGGGACTACACTGGAAGTGAGCAACGTCCATTCGACGAAGTAGCAAAATGACCCCGCGGCCGAACGACTTGACACGCACTTCTGACCACGCCCCGCCCGAAGCCACACAGACCCCGCGGACCGACGACCTCGTCGCCGCGCTCCGACGCATGCGGGCTCAGCAGGAGGCGATCAGCGCGGTCTCGCTGACCGACGCCTTCGTCGCCGGCGACGTCGACCAGCTCGCGCGCGAGATCACCGAAGTCGCGTGCCAGGCCACGGGGGTCGAGCGAGCCAATGTGTGGCTGTTCAACGAGGATGAGACCGAGCTCCGCTGCATCGACCTCTTTGAAGCGACCCCGAGACGGCACACCGCTGGCGGAGTCCTTCAGGAATCGGCCTACGGGCCCGAGTTCGCCTGGTTGAAGAAGGTCCGCTTCGTCGACGCGGACGACGCCCTGAGCGACCCGCGCACCGCGGGGTACACCGAGGGGTACCTCAAGCCGCTGCGCATCACGTCCATGATCGACGCGGTGATCGAGGTCTCGGGTCGCCACCTCGGCCTGTTGTGCCTCGAGCATGTGGACAAGCCGCATCACTGGGAACGCGACGAGGTGGAGTTCGCCTGCCAGCTCGCGGACAAGCTGGCCCTTGCCCTGGTCAACCGGGCAAGGCGAGACGCGCAGGAAACTCTCCGCGCCTCCGAAGAGCTCTTCGCGAGCGCCTTCGAATACGCGCCCATTGGCGTGGCCCTGGTGTCACCCGAGGGCCGGTTCATCAAGGTCAATCGGGCCCTTTGCGAACTTGTGGGCTACTCCGACGAAGCGTTGCTGGCCCGCACGCTCCACGAGTTGACCCACCCCGAGGATCTCAATGCGGACCTCGACAACCTGCGGCAGCTCGGGGCGGGGGACCTACGCTCGTATCAGATGGAGAAACGTTACGTCCATGCCCGGGGCCACAGCGTGCCCGTTCAGCTGAGCGTGTCGATGGTCCGGAATCCTAACGGCGAGCCAACGTACTTCATTGCCCAGATTCAGGACATCACCGCGCGCAAACAGTCCCAGGACGCGCTCGAGGCCTCTCTGCGCGAGAAAAAGGCGCTGCTGCGGGAGGTCCATCACCGGGTCAAGAACAACCTCCAGGTGATCACGAGCCTATTGCGGCTGGAAGCCTCGCGGGCCGCGGCCGCGGGAACGAGGCTCGTCCTCAAGGACATGCAGAGTCGCATCCATTCGATGGCGCTCCTGCACGAAACCCTCTACCGCACCGGAGACTTCGGCCAAATCGACCTCTCGATCTACCTCCGCCAACTCTCCCAGCAGTTGTTCCGGGCCCAGTCTTCAGGAGGTGACCTGGTGCATCTGGCCCTGGACCTGGCACCCGTTCAAGTGGAGATAGAGCATGCCATCCCGTGCGGCCTCATCGTCAACGAATTACTGACCAACAGTCTGAAGCACGGCTTCGCCGAAGGACAGGGCGGCGAAGTCAGGCTGATCCTTCGGCCGGAAGGGTCTGCGGACGTCCGCGTCCAGGTCGCGGACAGCGGCGTGGGCCTGCCCGCAGACTTCGAGACCCGGTCCGGACGGTCGCTCGGAATGCAACTCGTCGCCGATCTGGCCCGACAGCTGGGCGGGCTGTTCGAGGTGGGGACAGGGCCTGGCGCAGCGTTCACGGTGATTTTCCCAAGGCGGAGGGCGAACGCCACCGGGACCATTCCGCCCTACGTGCCCGGACCCCCATGAACAACTCACATCGAGCGCCGTAGGCACAAATGGCTATTGACGAAGGTTTGCCCGAGCTATGCGCTGTGTAGCTGATCAGGGAGACCAAGCTTGACCGAATTCACGCACCACGTCGACAAGGCCGCCGAACTGACCGGCTGCGCTTCGCCCCCGAACGGGGGGCCGGCCAGGGCCAACGCCTGAGGGATGACGCCCCCAGGAACGCCGAATAACCATGAACTGCAAACTTCGCCTTTGACCCCATGACCAGCGAAACAGATCGAAGTGCGTCCCCCTTGCCGTCTGCCGAGTTGAAGGAACGACTCGACCAGCGCACCGCGTCGGAGGCCCGCTATCGCTCCATCCTTGAAGCCTCCCCGGACGGGATTGCGGTTGCGGACCTGAGCGGTCGCGTCACCATGGTCTCGGCAAGAGCCGCGACCATGCTCCGGATTGTGGTGGTCGCAGACGTGATCGGCAGCCCCATCCTGGACTTCATCGTGCCCGAGGATCGCGGCCGGGCCGCCGAGCGGATCGCTCTTCTATTCGCGGGTACTAAAAGCGGTCCCAGCGAATATCGGGCTCTGTGCGCCGACGGAAGCACCTTCTACGTGGACGTCAACGCAGAGTTCATCCGCGGGCCGGACGGTGCCCCATCGGAGATGCTCCTGATGATTCGGGACATCACCGAGCGTCAGCAGGTGCGGGACGCGCTACAGCGCTCAAACGATCTCCTCCGGTCCATCGTGGAGACGGTTCCTCCCCGCATCTTCTGGAAGGACGTGAAGCTGCGCTTCCTCGGCTGCAACACTCAATTCGCCCGGGACGCCGGCCTGGATCGTCCGGAGGATCTCATCGGGAAGACCGACCACGACATGAAGTGGCGGGAGCAAGCGGAGAAGTACCAGGCCGATGACCTCGCGGTGATGAGGTCGGGCGTTCCCAAACTCGACTACGAGGAACCCCAGACCACGCCGGAAGGCCAGACCATGTGGGTCAGCACGTCGAAGGTTCCGCTGCGCGACGACCACGGCGAGATCGTCGGCATCCTGGGGATCTACCAGGACATTACCGTTCGCAAACATGCGGACGATGCGCTGCGGGAGTCGCTCACCGAGAAGGATTTCCTGCTAGCTGAGATTCACCACCGGGTCAAGAATAATCTTCAGGTCATCAACTCTCTCCTCCGCCTGGAGGCGGGGCGGAGCGCTGAGCCCGCGGTCCGGCTCGCGCTGGGTGAAATGCAGGGGCGGGTGCTCTCGATCGTCGTGCTGCATGAGACGCTGTACCGGACCCGCAAGTTTGGCCGGGTGGATCTGGCCGGCTACTTGAAGGATCTGGCCCAGCAGTTCTTCCGGGCCCAGGCCGGGATCGCCGCTTCGGTCAAACTCAACCTGGACCTGGAGTCGGTGGAGGTCCGGATGGACCAGGGTGTGCCCTGCGGACTGATTCTGAGCGAGCTGATGTCCAATAGTTTCAAGCACGCCTTCAGCAAAAGACGAGGCGGCGAGATCACGGTCACTCTGAGACGCGAGCCGAATCGCGAGGTGCTCCTCCAGGTAAAGGACACCGGCCCCGGCCTGCCCGAGCACTTTGAAACCCGAAGGTCAAAATCTCTCGGCATGCAGCTCGTGGCCGATCTCGCCCGCCAGATCGGCGGACGGCTCGAAATAGGGGCTGGCCCCAGCGCCCGGTTCGACATACGGTTCCCGACCGGGACTGCTGAGGTGCCGCGGCCGGAGAAGGATTCGATGCCAAAGTAGCGTCCAGAACCTGCCGAGCGACGCGCCCGATCAGGGTCCTTGACTCGTCATCCCCCGCTGGGAATGTGATGAGGAATGACGTCGACGGGGACGCAGTCAACTCAAGGCGTCCGCCGATCTGTCGAACGAGGTCGGAGACGAGCTGGAGACCGAACGCTTCGCCGCGCCTCGCCTCGAAGTCCGATGACCGTCCCGGACCGTTGTCGCTCACCCTGAGCAAAACCTCTCCTCCCTTTGCCTCAGCCCGGCCCCTACCTCCGGTCCGGCAGCAAACCACTCGAGTATCCCACCTCCGGGGTGTTCTGTGCGTTACCGCACATCAGGGACGCGGGAGTCCCTCCTCAGGACCGGCGAAAGGGCGAAGCCGCAGGTTGGCGGTGATGACTTGGGACGAAGGTGACCTTGAAGCCAGCCTCCGAAGCACCGTCCTCGCCGAGGCTGCCCAGCGCGAGCCGGCGTCGGGCTACTTATTGCAGTGGTCGAGCCAGTCGGCGTACCGCGGTTCCTGACCAGTAGCCGCGCGCCTGAAGGCCTCGGCGAGACGGGTGGTGACGGGGCCGCGCACGCCCGTGCCGATGGGCCGGAAGTCCAGTTCGCGGATGCCGAGAACCTCGGCCGCGGTGCCGCACACGAAGAGTTCGTCGGCCACGTAGAGCTGGTCGCGGGTGAGCGCCTCCTCACGCACCTCGTAGCCCAGATCGCGGGCGATCGTGATCACGCTGTCGCGGGTAAGACCTTCGAGCACGGTCGCGCGGTGGGGGGTGTAGAGCACGCCTTTGCGGACCGCGAAAAGATTCTCCCCCGTGCCCTCGGCCACGAGGCCGGTGGGATCGAGCATGAGCGCTTCATCGAAACCGAGCCGGGCCGACTCCGTGCGGGCCAGGACCGAGTTCCCGTAGTTTCCCGCGAGTTTCGACTTGGTCATCATGACGTTTGGGTGATGACGCGTGAAGGACGACACATTGGCCCGCAGCCCCGCGGTCTCCGCTTCGGGCGAGACGAAACCCTTCCACTCCCAGGCCGCGATGCCAAGGCCGGGCACGATACCGAGCAGGTTCAGGCCCATGTGCCCCGAGGCCGCGAAGAGAAGCGGCCGCACGTAGCATTCGGTGAAGCCGTTCTCCCGCACCACCGCTTTCGATCCTTCGATCACTTCCTCTTCGGTCCAGGGCAGGGCCAGGAAGCCGAAGATGCGCGCGCTGGCGAAGAGGCGGGTGATGTGCTCCTTGAGGCGGAAAATGGCCGGGCCCTTCGATGTGTTGTAGGCCCGCATTCCTTCAAAGACGGCGGTTCCGTAGTGGAGCGCGGGGGTGAGGAAAGGAACGACCGCTTTCTCCTGGGGAACGAGGGCCCCGTTCATCCAGACGAATTTCGAATCGAGATTCATAGGCGAAGCCTAAACCAGCCCCTTCCGTTGTTTCGCGGAAATCGCAATGGAACCATGGCCACGGGGGTTGGATCTTTACTTCGACGAGCCGTTGGTCAAGGTCGGCGAAGGCGAACTCGAGGGAGTGCCCGGTGAACGCGAGGGAACGACCCCAATGCGTTCGCCACCGCACAGAACCCAGGTTCGGCGAAGGCCTATCGTGCCCCCGGTCTGGCGGCTTGAGTCGTCGCAGGACCCCCAAAAACCCAAGGGAAGAAAGACACGTCCATGAGCCAATCCAGCCCGTACAATGTCATCAGGAATCCAGCGCGCGACGGCACCAAGACCGACGAAACCGCCTCGCACGCACTGGCCACATCTGAACTCAACCTTTCGGCACGGCCTTACAAGAGCGTGGCCTCGTCGTTCGATGTGCTCGTGCCCTATATCAACCCGGTGAACAGCAAGTGGAAGCGCTGGGTCGACGACGCGGCCCTTGTCTGGAGTCGGTTGACCGAGGATGATCTCCTTGAGCTCGCGACCCGAAGGCGGACGCTCGGAACATTAGTTCGGGCCCGCTATCGCCTGTCCGCGCACGAGGCCGATCGCCAGGTGACGAGCTTCATCGAAGACCATCGGTACTGCGCCTTGTAGGCTCCGCTTACTGGCGAAATACCTCTGTGCCTCCTGTCTCACAGAATGGCGGTACGGCGATTTGTCCCCAGGTACCTGCGGCCTCGCTGTGTGTTTCATCGCACAGACGGCCCGGTTCCCGCCGCTGATACTGCGTGCGGAACGAGGCCGATCAGATGACCGAAGCACGGGACGAGCCTGAGCCATGGGCGACCGTCCCCGAGGGGGGGGGCGGCGATCGGTCGGGCCGAAGGGCCGCCGCCGTGGATCCGGGCGGGCAGAAGGCGCTGCTCAAAACCGGGGCTCTGCAGGATGCGATCTTCAACAGTGCCAACTTCTCGAGTATTGCTACCGACGAACGGGGCGTGATCCAGATCTTCAACGTGGGTGCGGAGCGGATGCTCGGCTACGCCGCTGCCGATGTCGTGAACAAGATCACCCCGGCCGACATCTCCGACCCCCGCGAAGTGATCACTCGCGCCGAGGCGCTGAGCCTCGAACTCGGCACCACCATCCAGCCGGGCTTCGAGGCGCTGGTGTTCAAGGCCTCGCGCGGCATCGAGGACATTTACGAACTCACCTACATCCGCAAGGACGGCAGCCGTTTCCCGGCCCTCGTTTCCGTGACCGCCTTGCGCGACGACCGGGGCGTCATCATCGGCTATCTGCTGATCGGCACCGACAACACCGCGAGAAAACAGGCGGAGGAGGCTCTGCTCAAGGCGGGGGCGCTGCAAAGTGCCATCTTTAACAGTGCCAACTTCTCGAGCATCGCCACCGACGCGCTGGGCGTCATCCAGATTTTCAATGTGGGGGCGGAGAGGATGCTCGGCTACACCGCGGGCGAAGTGATGAACAAGATCACTCCCGCGGACATCTCCGACCCGCTGGAATTGATCGCGCGGGCGAAGGCCCTGAGCCTTGAGCTCGCCACCCCGATCACGCCGGGCTTCGAGGCCCTCGTCTTCAAGGCCTCGCGCGGCATCGAGGACATCTATGAACTGACTTACTTCCGCAAGGACGGCAGCCGCTTCCCGGCCATCGTCTCGGTGACCGCACTTCGCGATGCCCAGGAAAACATCATCGGGTACCTGCTGATCGGCACCGACAACACCGCCCGCAAGGAAGTGGAGGCCGCCCAGGCCATTCTCGACCAGAAGCTGCGCGATCAGCAGTTCTACAACCGCTCGCTCATCGAATCGAACATCGACGCTCTGATGACCACCGACCCGCAGGGCATCATCTCCGATGTCAACCAGCAGATGATCGCCCTCACCGGACGGACGCGCGACGAGCTGATCGGCGCGCCCTGTAAGAACTTCTTCACCGACCCCGCAAGAGCCGAGGCCGCGATCAAGCGCGTCCTGACCGAGAACAAGGTGCGGAACTACGAGCTCACGGTCCGGGCCCTGAACGGGGAAGAGACCGTGGTCTCGTACAACGCCGCCACCATCCACAACCGCGACCGGAAGCTCCAGGGCGTCTTCGCGGCGGCCCGCGACGTGACCGAGCTGAAGCGGTTCGAGCGCACCCTGCAGGAGAAAAACGTCGAACTGGAACACGCAAGCCGGCTGAAATCCGAGTTTCTCGCCACCATGTCGCACGAACTGCGCACGCCCTTAAACGCGATCATCGGCTTCTCCGAGGCGCTCAAGGATGGCCTTGTCGGTCCCATGAGTGCCTCCCAGAACGAGTACACCGGCGAGATCTTCACGAGCGGGCAGCACCTCCTGGCCCTGATCAACGACATCCTCGATTTGTCCAAAGTCGAAGCCGGGATGATGTCTCTTGAACTTGAGGCGGCCGACCTGAATGGGCTTCTGACCAACAGCCTGACCATCGTGCGGGAGAAGGCCGCGGCTCAGCGGATTTCCCTCGAACTCGACGCCGCGCAGGATCTGGGCGTCTGCGCGCTCGATCTGCGCAAGACCAAGCAGATCGTCTACAACCTGCTGTCGAACGCGGTGAAGTTCTCAGCAAGCGGCGGGCGGGTGACGTTGCGCGCGCGCCACGTCCCGCGAAGCGCGGTCGGTGCCCTGGGCGGGACCTGGCCCGTGCACGCCTTCCCGCTCGCCGAAAGCGAGTACGCGGACTTCGTGGAAATGAGCGTTCTCGACCGCGGAATCGGGCTGTCGCAGGACGACATGGCCAGGCTCTTCCAGGCGTTCTCGCAGATCGATAGCAGCCTGGCCCGAAAGTTCGAAGGCACCGGCCTCGGCCTCGCCATGGTGAAGCAGCTTGCCGAACTCCACGGCGGCACCGTGGCGGTCTCGAGTGCGCAGGGCGAAGGTGCTTGTTTCGCGGTCTGGCTGCCCCTTCGCCGCGCGCCCGAGGCCAGCGTCGTCCTTCCTCCTGCGCTGCCCGCAAAGTTGGGCAGGAACCCCGAGGTCGCGGAGCGGGTTGCCCTGGTGATTGAAGATGACGACCAGGCCGCCGACCTGGTCCGGCTGCTGCTCGAAGCCGAGGGCTTCAGGGTGGTGCGCGCAGTGAGTGGCGAGGCCGCGCTGGTCCTTGCCGCGCAGCAGGAGCTGGGCCTCATCACCATCGACATTCAACTGCCCGGCATGGACGGCTGGGAGTTTCTTGGCCGGATACGGGAGCTGGAGTCCCTCGCCCATGTGCCGGTAGTGATCGTTTCCGGCCTGACCCACGCTCGAGCGGTCACGCCGGACCTGGCCCTCGTGGTCCTGCAAAAGCCCCTGAGCCGCGCGGAACTCAAGACCTCCATGGCTCGCCTGGGCCTGCAGGCGGTTGAAGGCCAAACCTGCACTGTGCTCCTCGTGGATGACGACCCGAAGGCGGTGGAAGTGCTCGCGAGCCTGCTGCCCGCGCCCGCCCACACCGTGATCCGCGCTTTCGGAGGCCGGGAGGCGATCGCCGCGGCGAGAAAGAGGCGCCCCGATCTGATCCTGCTCGATCTGCTGATGCCGGAGGTGAGCGGCTTTGAGGTGGTGGAAGCGCTCCAGCGCGACCCCGAAACATCGCACATTCCGATTCTGGTCGTAACCGCCAAATCCGTGACCGCGCGGGATAAGGCCGCGCTTACCGGGGCCGGCGGAGCGGAGATTCCGATCGTGCGGAAGGCGGACTTCAACCGGATCTCGTTCATCACCGAGGTCCGTCGCGCTCTGAGCCCGATGCCTGAAATCCGGACCCTGGAAGGAGCACCTCATGGCGAGAGTACTGGTCATTGAAGACAACCCGGCGAATCTGAAACTCGCCACCCTGCTGCTGGAGAAGGCCGGACACACCGTGCTGAGCGCGGTCGATGCAGAGACTGGCCTCACCCTCGCGCGGGCCGAGCAGCCGGACCTGATCCTTATGGACATCCAGCTCCCGGGCATGGATGGGCTGGCTGCGACCACCCTTCTCAAGAAGGATCCCCTGACCGCGGCCCTCCCGATCATCGCCCTCACCGCTATGGCGATGAGGGAAGACCACCAGAAAGCTCACGAGGCCGGCTGCGACGCCTACATCACCAAGCCTCTGCGCTACAAGGATCTCTACGCCGCCATCGTCCGGCTACTGGCGCCCCTCGACGGGAGCGCGTCATGACCGCCCGCGCCTGGAACATCCTGATCGTCGATGACGATGCGGCGAACCGCAAGGTCATTGAAACCCTCCTGCGGCCCGAAGGGTACCTCACCATGAGTGCGGGAAGCGGTGAACAGGCGCTCTCCGTGGTCGCCCACCACCCGCCCGACCTCATCCTGCTCGATGTGATGATGCCGGGTCTCACTGGCTACGACGTGGCTCGAAAGCTCAAAGCCGATCCTTCGACCTCGAGCATCCCGATCATCATGGTCACCGCCCTCATCGATCGCGCGGCGCGGCTCGCGGGCCTCGAGGCGGGGGCTGAGGACTTCCTGGAGAAACCGGTCGACCGGGCCGAGTTGTGGCTGCGCGTGCGGAACCTGCTGCGCCTCAAGGCCCTGGGCGATCTTCTGCACGACCAGAGCCAGATCCTCGAGAAGGAGGTGACCGCCCGAACCGCGGACCTGAACGCGAGCGAGCTCCGCTTCCGCCAGATGGCCGAGAACATCCGCGATGTCTTCTTCCTGCGCGAGGCGGTTGGCCATCGTGTGCTCTATGTGAGCCGGGCCTATGAGGAGATCTGGGGTCGGAGCTGCGAAAGCCTGTACGCCAACCCGGATTCGTGGGACGAAGCCATCCATCTCGACGACCGGGTGGCGACCGAGGAGAAGAGGCGCAACGGCATGCTCTCAGGGCGGTATGAGGTCGAGCACCGGATTGTTCGTCCCGAGGGCGCGGTCCGCTGGATCGAGTCGAGGGTGTTCCCGGTCTATGACGAGGCCAACCGCATCGTGCGCTACGCCGGCATCGCCAAGGACGTGACCGAACGCCGCGAAGCCCAGGACCGGATCGCGTATCTGAACCGGGTGTACGCGATGCTGAGCGGCATCAACGCGCTCATCGTGCGCGCGCGCACCCGCGACGAATTGTTCAAAGAGGCGTGCCGGATCGCGGTTGCGGGCGGCGGCTTCCGGCTGTCCCTGGTCGCCCTCGTCGATCCCATCACCCAGAAGGTGACGCCCGTGGCCTCCGCCGGCGCCAACCAGGAAATCCTGATCGGGGTTTCCGAGCTTCTCGCCTCCGGCGATTCTGGGCGGCACGCCATGATCGCCCGGGCCATCCTTGAGAAGCGAACGATCATCTCGAACGACTCCCAGACCGACCCCGCCCTGGTGTCGGAGGGCCGCTATGCCGATCAGGACGTGGGCTCGATCGCAGTGCTGCCCTTGTTCGTGGCCGATGAAGTGGTGGGCGTCCTGGCCCTGTACGCCAGTGAAGCCGAGTTTTTTCACGAAGAGGAGTTGAAGCTCCTCGGCGAGCTCGCGGGCGACATCGGCTTCGCCATCGACACCATCGAAAAGAGGGAGCGGCTCAACTACCTCGCTTACTACGATGTGCTCACGGGTCTTGCGAACCGCACACTGTTCCTCGAACGCGTGGCCCAATACATGAAGGTCGCCGCCTCCTCGGGACACAAGGTGGCTCTGTTCCTGATCGACCTGGAGCGGTTCAAGAACATCAACGACTCTCTGGGCCAGACCGCGGGCGACGCCCTTTTGAAGCAGGTGGCGGCATGGCTGACTCGAAGTGCGGGTGACGGCAGCCTGCTCGCCCGGGTGGGGGCCGATCATTTCGCCCTGGTGCTGCCGGATGTGAAGAGCCAGAGCGACGTCATCCGGCTGCTCGAACGAACCGTGGACGGTTTCCTGGAGCATCAGTTCCGCCTGAACGAAGCCATCTTCCGGATTGCCGTAAAAGTGGGCGTCGCGGTTTTTCCCGAAGACGCGGCCTCGGCCGAGGCGCTGTTCAGCAACGCGGAGGCGGCGCTCAAGAAGGCCAAGGCCTTCGGCGACCGGTACTTGTTCTATACCCAGACCATGACCGACAAGGTGGCGGGCCAGCTCACCATGGAGAACCTGTTGCGCCCGGCCCTCGAGAAGCGCGAGTTCATCCTGCACTACCAGCCCAAGGTCAACCTCGAAAGCGGAAAAGTCACGAGTGCGGAGGCCCTGATCCGGTGGAACGACCCGCGCACGGGTCTGGTGCCCCCGGGCCGGTTCATCCCGATTCTCGAAGACACCGGTCTGATCAACGAAGTTGGCCGCTGGAGCCTTCGCAAGGCCGTGGAGGATTACCTGCGCTGGCGCGCCGCGGGCCTCGGGGCGGTCCGTCTCGCCGTGAACGTCTCGCCGCGGCAGCTGCGCAATCCCGGCTTTGTCGCGGAGATCAAGCAGGCTCTCGGCGACCATCCGGATGCGTCCTCCGGCCTCGAGCTCGAGATCACCGAGAGCCTGATCATGGAGGACGTCAAAAACAGCATCACCACCCTGCGGGCGATCCGCGACCTCGGCGTCACCATCGCCATCGACGACTTCGGCACCGGCTTTTCCTCGCTCAGCTATCTTGCCCGCTTGCCCGTTGACACCCTGAAGATCGACCGCTCTTTCGTTATCGAGATGACCACCGGGCAGCAGGGTCTGGCTCTGGTCTCCACCATCATCAATCTCGCCCACTCGCTCAAGCTCAAGGTGGTGGCGGAAGGGGTGGAGACGGACGAGCAGTCGCGGCTGCTTCGGCTGCTCGGGTGCGAGGAGATGCAGGGTTTCCTGTTCAGCGAAGGCCTCCCGGGCGACGTGTTCGAGTCGAGGTATCTCGCCCGGCCGTCTGC
>Ga0163144_10024367_pt1 | contig 11872 bp, 12 predicted proteins | sample OliLak19BULKMAT1_FD_123175 | JGI IMG/M metagenome (GOLD analysis project Ga0163144, IMG submission 123175) | Freshwater microbial mat bacterial communities from Lake Vanda, McMurdo Dry Valleys, Antarctica - Oligotrophic Lake LV.19.BULKMAT1 | ecosystem: Environmental > Aquatic > Freshwater >...
ATGGTGATGGGCATCGGCTTCTTGCTGATGGTCTCGCTGGTCGCCAGCGCCGGCCTGTCGGCACTCGGCAAATGGTGGGGTCCCTGGTTTGCAGAGCAGGCCTTCCTGGCGCAGATTCTCGACGTCGTCGTGAGCTTCGGTCTCGTTACCGCGATGTTCGCGATGATCTACAAGGTGATCCCGCGCGCGAAGATCGCCTGGCGCGACGTATGGGTCGGCGCGGCGCTCACCGCGCTGCTCTTCACCGCCGGCAAATTCCTGATCGGGCTGTACATCGGCCGCAGCGGCGTGGCCTCACCGTTCGGCGCGGCGGGCGCGCTCGTCGTGCTGCTGCTCTGGGTCTACTACTCGGCGCAGATTTTCCTGCTGGGTGCCGAGTTCACCTGGGTGTATTCGCACCAGCACGGTTCGCGCAAGGGCAAGGACGTGACCCCCGAGGACGCAGCACCCGTGCCGCAGCGGGGCCAGCCGGGCCCGAATGGACTGGCAGGTCAGGCCCCTACCGCGTCGCCTTCGACATTGCCGGCGGCGCAGCCGCGTCCAGGCCCGGCGACGCAGGGGTTCCCACCGCGGAAGAATCTGCCGGCTTCGTGACGAGACCCGCGGCGCCCAGCTCTTCGAGCGCAGCGCCGGGTCTTCTTCGCCAGCCGACGATGCGTTGTCCGGGGCCCGTGTGCGGGGTGGTGGCGTTTTCATGGCCAGCACCCTGCTGTTCGACGACGACAAGCCGCTGGCGTTGATCCGGGGGTTGGAGCCCGAGGTGTATGTGAAGTGCGGCGTCGATGGCCCGGCCAGCCTCGAGGAGAGCCGGCTGCTCGAGCAGTGGGGCGGCCGCACGCGCTGGTCGAGTGGGTGCTTGCCACGCAGATCCACCCGAAGCGATGACGCTGCTGGGACCACGCTGATCAACAGACTGCGGTCGGGGGTTTCCTTGTAGCAGCCCGCCTCAGAGCAAATTCAGCGGCCGCGCACGCGCGGGTCCTTCGCACGCTCGGCCGCCAAGGGCCGCACCAGCTCGGCCGCCTGCTGCAACAGCAGCGGCTGGCGCGTGCGCAGTGCGTTGGCCAGAACGCGCGACCAGCAACGAAGCACGGCCGGGTGGTCGGCGTCCTGCGGATGCAATTCCAGCCGCAACAATGGGGCCTGGCGTTGGCGCCAGGCCAGGCTGCGATTCCACAGCAGCGACAGACCGCGCCGCCAGCCGGAACGCGTGCTGAAGACCAGGCTCGGAGCATGCAGCGATTGCCCGCCGGGCAGGGCGATGATCTTGTTCAAGGTGCAGGTGTAGCGAAAGCCCGCCTCGGCCACCGCACGACGCGCGGCATCGCTGAGCAGCCAGGCGGGGGCCACGAAGCCCGGCATCTGCAGACCGTGCTGCTGGACCCAGGCCTTGCCCCGTACCAGTCGCGCCGCGGCCTGCTCTTCATCCAGGGCCGAGAACTCGCCCTCGTTGGCGGTGTAGCGCTCGCGTACCAGCCGTTCCATCCAACCGCGCGGCGGCGGGCCTTCATCGCTGTGCGTGTAGCCGTGCAGCGCGAGTTCGTGGCCCGACTTGGCCAGGCGATGCAGCCAGCGCAGGTACTGCGACGACGCGCCGGGCACGCCGTGCATCTCGGGCACTACCAGCAGCGTCAGCGGCAGCTCGACGCCCGCCTCCCGGGCCACCGCGCGCAGTCGTGCCAGCACGCGGGTGCAGCCGGCCCAGCGCGCGGGTGCCACGTCGTGCAGCACCACGCACACATAGCGCCGTTCGGGCACGTCCGGGCTCGACAGCCGGCGCTTTCTCATGGAGCCGAAGGTTCGGCCGACAAGGCGCCGGGCACGCCGTGCACCAGCTGCTGCGCTTGCATGGCCGTCAAGGCATGCCTGCGCAGCAGCCCGATGTAGCGCTGCGACAACTGCTCGAAGACGCGGCTCCAATCGTGCGCGCGTGCGCGCCGCAGTGCCAGCCCGGTCGACACCGATGGCGGACCTTCGACCGAGGCCTCGATGGCGCAGGCCCAGTCGGCTGCACGCAGTCCGTCCACACCCTGGCCGGCACCGCCCACCAGCTCGCCGACGCCACCGGCACTGCTGCCGACCACCGGCGTGCCGCAGGCCATCGCTTCCAGCACGCCGAGGCCGAAGGTTTCCTGGTCGCCCGCATGCACGTAGGCGTCGCAGCTGGCCACCAATCGGGCCAGGCGACCGCTGTCGGGCTCCAGCGGCAACAGATGCACGCGCGGGCCGCGCGGCGGCGTGGGGCCCGAGCCGATGGCCAGCAGCGCATAGCGCGGCCCCAGCAGCTCGACCGCATCGGCCAGCACCTGCAGGTTCTTTTCCGTCGCAAAGCGGCCGCTGTAAACGAGCAGCCGCGTGCCCGCGGGCAATTGCAGCTTCTGCTCCAGGCACCAGCGCCAGGCCGGGTCGGCTGCGGCCGGAGTGAAAACGGCGGAGTCGACTCCCAGCCCCTGGTGCGACACGCGGGCTACGCCCCAGTCGCGCAGCTGCTGCGCCAGTCCGTGGTTGGGTGCGAGCACCAAGTCGAAGCGGCCGTACAGGCGCGCCAGGTAGCGCTCGGCGGCGCGCGCGGCCAGCGCCGCTCGGCGTGTATGCCCGCCCCCCGCGCCGCCGGCCCAGCGCGCTGCCAGCGCCGGCAGGTTGCTGTGGCAGAAGGCCACCGATGGGATGCCCAGGCGGCGGCTTGCATCGAGCACCGACCAGGCCAGCGTGTACGGGTCGGCGGCCTCGACGATGTCGGGCCGTGCCTGCTCGATCAGCCGGGCCGCGTGCTGGCGCCGCAGCACGGCGCGGTAGCCGTCAGAGGCCGGCAGCCACACCCCCCCGCAGTCGATGCGCTCGCGCCCCTGCACGCCGGGCGCCATCACCGTGTGGCGCCAACCTTGGCGCGTGAAGAGCATCTGCTTGGCGGTCAGCACGCGCCGAACGCCGCCGGTGGGCCCCCAGAACATCGAGACGTCGAGCAGGTGCGGCCCCTGGGGCATCGGCATCGACGCTGTCTCATCACGCTCGAGGGAACCGCGCGGCAGTACCGTAGCCAGAGTGGGTTGCACTTGGTGACGCATGGTGTCTGAGGGCAAATGCTGTGCCCGAAGAGCCCTTCGGCAACGGCGAACGGGCACAGCGCTTGCCATTAACATCCAAGTCCTTCGAGCTCCCACGTGCGCATCGCCTACATCACCGAAACCCATCCGCCGGAGATCAACGGCGTGGCCCTCACAGCGGCACGCGCGGTCGCGCACCTTCGCGAGGTCGGCCACAGCGTGCAGTTGCTGCGCCCTCGCCAGCCCGGCGAAGCCGCGCTGCGCAATGGGCGGGAGTGGCGCAGTAGCGGTGGGCCGATTCCCATGTACGCCGACCTGCGCTACGGCCTGGCGCGGCCGCACCGCCTGCAGCAGGCGTGGAGCCCTCGCAACGGCCGCGTGCCGGGGGCCACCGGCTTCGTTCCCGACCTGGTGCATGTGGCGACGCCTGGGCCGCTGGCCTGGGCGGCGCTGCGCGCTGCGCGATCGATGGGCCTGCCCACCAGTGCCGACTTCCGCACCAACTTCCACGCCTACAGCCGGTATTACGGCCTGCGCTGGCTCGAGCCGATGGTGCTCGGCTACTTGCGACGGCTGCATTCGATGGCCGACTGCAACTTCGTGCCGACCCGGGCGCTGGCACGCGAACTGGCGGGTGACGGCTTCGAGCGCCTGGCCTTGGTGGGGCGCGGCGTCGACGCCCAGCGCTTTGCTCCGGGCTGGCGCGACGGCGCGCTGCGCGCGGCCTGGGGTGCGCGCGACGATGCGCCGGTGTTGCTCTACGTCGGCCGGCTGGCCGCCGAGAAGAATGTCGAACTGGCCCTCGAGGCGCACCGCCGGCTGCGTGAGCGACTGCCCGCGGCGCGCCTGGTGCTTGTGGGCGACGGCCCGCTGCGCGCGCGGCTGCAGGCCGCCCACCCCGAAGTGCATTTCGCCGGCACCCAGCGCGACGAAGCCCTGGCGCGGCATTACGCCAGCGCCGACCTGTTCCTGTTTCCGAGCCTGACCGACACCTTCGGCAACGTCACGCTCGAAGCCTTGGCCAGCGGCCTGGCGACGGTGGCTTACGACACCGCGGCCGCCGCCGAGCATGTGCGCGAAGGGGTGAGCGGCTGGCTGGCCGCACCCGAGCCGTCGCCTGCGGCGGCCGATGCCGCCTTCCATGACGCGTTGGCACGGGCGGCGGCGCTCGCTGCCTGGCGGCCCGGTTCGCCCGTGCGCGAGGCTGCGCGCGAGGCCGCGCTGCGCGCCGACTGGCCGAGCGTGCTGCAGCGTTTCGAGCAGCGCCTGTGCATTACCGCCGATGCAGCGACGACCCATCGTTTCCCGCATGCCGCGCTGGCTTGACGCCGGCCGCGTGCGCGGCATTGCGCTCGACCGGCGCGGTGCGCGCGCGCTGCACGACGCCGTCACGCACCGCGGCTTGCGCTGGGCCTTCACGTTGGCCAGCCGGCTCGGCGACGCGCCGATGTGGATCGTGCTGCTGCTCGTGATGCCGTTGCTCGACCCCGTGGACGGCACCACGGTGGCCCAGCGCATGCTGGTGCTGGGCAGCGTCAACTACCTGGTCTACGCGAGCTTGAAGCGCGTGACGCGCCGGCAGCGACCTTTCGAACAATGCGAAGGGATCCTCGCAGGCTTGCCGCCGCCCGACGCTTTCAGCTTTCCGAGCGGCCACACGCTGCACGCGGTGGCGTTTGGCGTGCTGTTGTCGGCGTTCTATCCGGGCCTGGTGCCACTGCTGGGCGTCTTCGCCCTGGCAGTGGGCATGTCGCGCGTGGTGCTGGGACTGCACTACCCGAGCGATGTGCTGATCGGTGGCGGCCTGGGCATCGCGACCGCCAGCCTGCTGCTGTACCTCGACGCCTGAGCCCTGCCAGGGCTGCAAGTTTTACCGTGTGCGGCGGCACGCGACTTGCCCTCTGCAAGTTCGAACAACGACGCTGCAGCGTGAAAGATCACCATGACGCAAGAAGAGAACACCAGTTTCGGCGTCTTCAAACCGGTGGACCATGTGGTCATTTCACTGCCGGATGCACAGAGCGCCGACCGTGCGGCGCACGCCATCGGCCAAGCGGGCGTGCAGGTGGGCGAAATCCGGCGCTTCACCGACCAGGAAATGATCTCGCGGATCGACGAAGACATGAAGAGCGCGAGCCCGCTTGCGTCGATCGGCCAGGAGATGAACCTGATCCGCGCCCACCGCGACTTGGCCGAGCGCGGCTTTCACTGGCTGGTGGTGCGCGCCGAAGACGACGATCAGGCACGCGCCATTGCCGCGGCCGCCGAGGGCTGCGGCGCCGAGCGCGCCCAGTACTACGGCCGCTTCATCATCGAAGAGCTGATCGATCCTGACAGCGGCTTGAACCAGGTAGGTGAATCGCCCGACCGCGGCCTCGACGCCCAGACACCATCGGGTCAGGAAGGCGGCGCCATCCACCCCCCATCCCGAAGGAACCCCGCATGAGTGGGAAGGAGCCTGCCCCTGACGCGACCCTGCAGACCCAGCGCAAGATTCAGCAAGAACAGGACGCGCGCGACGCCCGCGACGCGAACGCGAAGCAGGAAACCAAATCGGACGCGCAAGGCAAGGCCGTCCAAGCAGGTGCGCGCCCGCACCCCGAGCGGCTGTCTTCGCAGCACCTGGAAAAGCCTGGCCTCGAGGCCGATCTGCAACTCAGGCCGCAGTTCCTGGCGCCCGACTACCGCGGCAGCGGCAAGCTCGAAGGCTTCGGCACGCTGGTGACCGGCGCCGACTCCGGCATCGGCCGCGCGGTGGCGCCCGGCCCGGTGTGGACGCCGTTGAACCCGGCGGACAAGGCTGCCGACGAAGTAGTGAAGTTCGGCCAGGACACCGACATGAAACGCGCGGCGCAGCCCGAAGAGCTTTCGCCGGCGTACGTTTTCCTGGCCTCGCCCGTCTGCTCGGGCTACATCAGCGGGATCGTGCTGCCAGTCACAGGGAGCGTCGGCGCGATCTGAGGCTAACGCCCTCGCCCTCACGCGAGTCGGAGCGAAGCGCAGACCGCTCCACCATGAGCCCCTGTCGGGCAGCGCGTGCCGCGATGCGCTGATCCCGCACCACACCGAAACAAAGCGCGCGCCGCCCTACCGATAACCTCAGACGAGGCGGTCGCGCTTGCGGCGCATGTGGTTGACCAGCATCGTGCCGGCCACGAGCACGCCGACTGTCGCCAACGCGGTCTTGCCGGGTGCTGCCTTGACCAGGTCGAGCGCGAGTTCGCCGGCGCGAGGCTTGGCGAGCTCCAGCCGACGTGCGGTCATCTGGGCGCCGAGTTCGGACAGGCGCTCCTTGCCGAGCGTCTTCTCGGCCGCCGGCAGCAGCTTGGTCTCTTCGTCGGCCACGTGGTGCATCACCGCATTCATCAGGTCGTAGATGGCTTCGTTCTGCTGCTCGCCATCGGTGCCGGCGGCGCGCACAAGCTCGATCAGGCGCCGCATCTCGTCGTGCTCGGGCACGCTCTTGTCGAGCTCGGGCATCTGGATGCCGGCACTGCGCAGGGCTGGGTAGAAGATCTCTTCCTCGAGCTGGGCATGGATCTCGAGTGCGGCGCAGATGCTGCGCAGCACGGCACCGCGCACGGTCGCACTGGTGTCGGGGTCGAGCTTGTGGAATTGGGCAAGCACATGGGAGTGGTCCATGCGGATCATGCGCGTGGCGGTCGGGGACAACTTACTGACAACGGGGTTCATGGTCGCTCCTCTGATTGAAGTATCGCAATGAAGCTCTACAGCAACGCCCGTGCCTGAGCGGGTGGAACGACGCTTCGGCAGCGCGCGCGCGCGGTGGGCGCGCCGTTTGCCACAGGCTCACATTCACCACCACAAGGGAGCCGCGAATGGCCGCCAACGAGAATCCGTTTCCTTCTTCCACCGATGCGATGTCCGGTACCGCCGGTTCGGCCGCCGGTTATGGCGCGTCCGCTAGCAGCAATGGCACCAGCCACAGCAGCTCGCTGGCGTCGTCGACGGTCCCCACCGACATGCTGAACAAGGTGGTCGAAAAGGCCCATGCCACGATCGATCGACTGGCCGAAACCGCAGCGCCCCACGTGCAGCGGCTGAGCCAGGGCGCTTCGTCGGCGAGCGACGTGCTGCACGACCGTGCCGGGCAAGCGCGCGAACTCGGCGACGAGTGGACGCAGAGCCTGCGCAGCACCGTGCGCGACAACCCGCTGGCCACGGTGGCCGCCGCGCTCGCGCTGGGCGTGATCATCGCCAAGCTGAGCCGCTGAGACCATGGTGGCCCACGCCGCACAGCCGACCCCGGGCCCTGCCGACCAGGGCTTTCCGAAGCCCGAGAGCGCCGAGGAACGGGCGGCCGTCGGCGCGCGTGGCGAACCTGCCAACGACGCCGCAGCGCACCAGGCCACGGGCGAGCGGCCCGAGGGCCTTTTCGAGAGTCTGCAGTCGCTGGTCAAGGAGTTGCCGGCGCTGGTCAGCGACCGTGTCGATCTGCTCTCGCTCGAGCTGAAACGGGCCGGCCGTGCGCTGGCGCAGATCGTCGTCTTGGTCGTTGCCGGTGCCATCCTGGGCATCACCGCCTGGCTGGTGTTGTGGGGCGCGATCGTCGTTGCCCTGGTGTCGCTGGGACTGCCGTTGGCCGTGACGCTGTTCGGCGTGCTCGCGCTCAACGTGGGTGCGGCGGTATGGGCCTTGATGCGGGTGCGCAGCCTGGTGCCGTCGCTCGGACTGCCGGCCACGCGCCGGCACTTGATGGTCAGCCCCTCACCGCTACCGCCGGCCGGTGCTCCCGACCCGGCGGCCCCCTGACGGCCCGCTGCAACCCCGTCCGCATGCTGCCCACGACATGACCGCCACCACGCTGAACCCACCCGAGCCCACCACCGTTGCACCGGTGCCTGCAAGCCTGAAGCGCTCGCAGGCCGAAGACGACGACCTCGACTCGCGCATTCGCCAGACCGAGCAGCGACTGGTGCTGCGCGAGGAAAACCTGCGCCGGCGCCTGGCCTTGTTCAGCGGCCGTGTGAAAGACGCCGCGCAGCCCAAACGCCTGCTGGTGCCCGCGCTCGGCGCGGGCCTGGCCGGCGCCGCGTTGTGGTGGCTGTGGCGCGGGAAGTCGCCCGCGCCGCGCATGGCCGCGGCGGGTTATGGCAGCGGTGAGGCGCAGGCGCTTGCGCGCCGCGGCGAGTTGCCGTGGTTGCGCATGGCGGCTTTCGTCTGGCCGGTGTTGCCCGAACACTGGCGCTCCAAGGTCAGCCCGGCCACCGTCAGCACGGTGGTGGCGCTGGGCCTGCCGCTGGCCGAGCGGCTCCTCGGCGGCGGCACGAAACCCCCGCTGCAGACAATGCGGCATGTCGAGCTCACGCGCTATGCGGGCCGCTGGTACGAAGTCGCGCGCCTGCCGATGTTCTTCGAGTCGGCCTGCGAAGGCCAGCCAACTGCGCACTACGAGCCGCGCATGGACGGGAGCATCGCCGTCGTCAACCGATGCCCGGTCGGCAAGGGCGAGGTCACCGAGGTGAGCGGCATCGCCGAGCCAGTGGCCGGCAGCGGCGGCGGCAAGCTCAAGGTCAGCCTGTGGCCGGCGTGGCTGCGCTGGCTGCCGATGGCGTGGGCCGACTACTGGATCGTGCACGTCGATGACGACTACAGCGAAGCCCTGGTCGGCAGCCCGAGCCGCAATTTTTGCTGGCTGTTGTCACGCCGCCGCACTTTGCCACGCGAACGCATGCTGGCGCTGGTGGAGATCGCGCGCGATCAGGGGTTCGCGGTCGACAAACTGCGCTTCGTCGAACCGCGCTGAGCGCAGAAATCCGTTCGTCCGCTGGCACACCACTTGCCGAGCAAAGGCTCCAGGCTCGGATGAGCCGCAACGCCTCGACAACGGAGTACCACCATGGGACACAGCAGCCTCCTCGGAACCGAACGCGCCGCCGAAGAACCCGCCGGCCGCGACACTGCGACCCTGGGGCCGGGTGACAGCTCGGACACCGGCAGCGACATGACCGGCATCGGTGATAGCGACGACGGCGATCCGGGCCTGCCGGTCGACGTTGCGATGCGCGACGACACACCGCATGCCGCGATGGCGCCCGAGAACCTCGCCGGCAGCGCCAGCGACGCGGCCGGCACCGGCGAGCGCCGCAGCGCGGGTCTCGACGCCGGCAAGCGCGAAGCCGCCGACATCGGCGTCGACCGCGTGTTTTCCATCGACGGCGCCGGCAACGGCGAAGACGCATTCGACGAAGACGAAGACCCGGACCTCGCTTTCATCGACGCGGCACAGGCCACCGACCCGCTCGAAGACGAAACGGCCGACGGGGACTTGGCCGACGAAGACACCGAGGACGACGACGGCGATGCCGGCGAGCGCTATGCCGAGGAAGACGACGGCATCCCCGGCGCGAAGCCGACACGCACCGGCACGGCCGGAAAAGCCGTCAATCGCTGAGTGCGCAAGATCTCGATCATCCTATTCACCTAACGACAGAAAATCCATGGCTACCCGCACCAAAGCCTCCACCAAGACCCTCAAAGCCAAGCCCGCACCGAGCGCCGCCGACCCTGCCGCCGATCCGAACGCCAACCCGGCGACGGACGTCGCACCGCCTGCGATGCAGGATGTGGTCGGCTCGGTGATGAGCACCGTGTCGGGCCCGTCCACACCGCCCGCCGATGGCGACGAAAGCGGCTTGACGACGGGCGCGCAGGAGAAACTCGCGCTGCAGAAGGGCGGCGCGCAACGCCTGTCGAAAGCCATGCCATTCAACGCCAACAAGCCGCGCGAATTCGGCCTGGCCAACGGGCATGCACCGCAGCAAGGTGCGCACGGCGGCGAGTCTGAAGAGAACGAGGTCAGCGCCAGCACCGTCAGCGAAGACGTCGACTCCGACAAGCTCGGTGAGGGCGTGCCCAAGCCCGGCCACAACCCGACCAACGGCACGCTCGACCGCGTGCGCGTCGATTCGCAGCAGCGCGTGCTCACCACCAACCACGGCGTGCCGATCGGCGACAACCAGCATTCGTTGAAGGCCGGACTGCGTGGGCCGGTCCTGCTCGAAGACTTCATCCTGCGCGAGAAGATCACCCACTTCGACCACGAGCGCATCCCCGAGCGCATCGTGCATGCGCGCGGCTCGGCGGCGCACGGGGTGTTCGAGGCCTACGAGTCGCTGGCAGACATCACGCGGGCCGACCTCTTCTCCGAGGCCGGCAAGCAGACGCCGCTCTTCGTACGCTTTTCCACCGTCGCCGGCGAGCGCGGTTCGGCCGACACGGTGCGCGACACGCGCGGCTTCGCGGTCAAGTTCTACACCCAGCAAGGCAATTGGGATTTGGTGGGCAACAACATGCCGGTGTTCTTCATCCAGGACGCGATGAAGTTTCCCGACCTGATCCACGCGGTGAAGCCGGAGCCGAACAACGCGATACCGCAGGCCAGCAGTGCGCACGACACGTTCTGGGACTTCATCTCGCTGATGCCCGAGTCGATGCACCACACGCTGTGGGTGATGAGCGATCGCGGCATTCCGCGCAGCTACCGCATGATGCAGGGCTTCGGCGTGCACACCTTCCGCATGGTCAACGAGGCGGGCGAGTCGGTGTTCGTCAAATTCCACTGGCTGCCGCTGGCTGGAACGCACTCGTTCTCGTGGGACGAGTCGGCCAAGATCACCGGCGCCGATCCGGACTACCACCGCCGCGACCTGTGGGAGGCGATCGAGGCGGGCAACTACCCCGAGTACGAGCTCGCGCTCCAGGTGTTCACCGAACAGCAGGCCGAGCAGTTTTCGTTCGATGTGCTCGACCCGACCAAGATCGTGCCCGAAGAGCTGGTGCCGCTGCGCGTGGTCGGCAAGATGACGCTGAACCGCAACCCGGACAACTTCTTTGCCGAGACCGAGCAGGTCGCGTTCGCGACGCACCACATCGTGCCCGGCATCGACTTCAGCAACGACCCGCTGCTGCAGGGCCGCAACCACAGCTACCTCGACACACAGCTGTCGCGCCTGGGCGGGCCCAACTTCCACGAAATTCCGATCAACTCGGCCGTGACCCAGGTGCACAACAACCAGCGCGACGGAATCCACCGCCAGGTGATCCCGCGTGGCCGGGTGGCTTACGAGCCCAACTCGCTCGGCGGCGGCTGCCCGTTCCAGGCCGGCAAGATGGGTTTCGTGACGTTCCCGCAACCGGTGCAGGAGGACAAGGTGCGCGGCAAACCGGAAAAGTTTGCCGACCACTATTCCCAAGCCACGTTGTTCTTCAACAGCCAGACCGCCGTCGAGAAGCGTCACATCATCGGCGCATTCCGCTTCGAACTTTCGCGTGTGACGGTGCCGGCGATCCGCGAACGCGTGGTTTCCCAGCTGGTCAACATCGACCCGGTATTGGCCCGCGGCGTGGCCGACGGCCTGGGCATCCCCGTGCCGTCGGCGCAGCAGCGCGCGCTCGAGGTGCCGGTGAAGAGCGAGGTCGACGTCTCGGCCGGGCTGTCTCTCTTCGCGCGGCCGGGCTCGGCCCATGCGAAGGGGCGAAAGGTCGCGATCCTGGTGGTCGAGGGCACCGACGGAGCTGCGCTTCGGCAAGCGCAGCAGGCGCTGGCCGAAGCCGGCGCGGTGCCCCGCTTCGTGGGGGCGCGCCTGGGCCGCGTGGCCGTGGCTGGGGGCGAGGCGATCGAGATCGAAACGACGATGGAAGCCACGCCCTCGGTGCTGTGGGACGCCGCGGTGGTTCCAGCAGACGAGGCAGCGCAGGCCGCCTTTGCGCGTGACATGGACGCCAAGGACTTCATCAAGGAGCAGTACCGCCACTGTAAGGCGCTGCTGATGGTGGGCGAGGGCGGCGCATCACTGCTGGCTGCG
>Ga0163144_10024368_pt1 | contig 11872 bp, 16 predicted proteins | sample OliLak19BULKMAT1_FD_123175 | JGI IMG/M metagenome (GOLD analysis project Ga0163144, IMG submission 123175) | Freshwater microbial mat bacterial communities from Lake Vanda, McMurdo Dry Valleys, Antarctica - Oligotrophic Lake LV.19.BULKMAT1 | ecosystem: Environmental > Aquatic > Freshwater >...
CGCGGCCACCAGCGTGGAACGCAGCTGAGGGCGGTTCAGCTTCCCGGGTAGGGGTGCGTCGCCATCCAGTGGCGCACAATGTCGATGCGCCGCGTGATCCACACGCCGGGCCGCGCCATCATGTGGTCCAGCAGGCGTTGCAGCCCCATGGCGCGCGCCGGGTGGCCGATCATGCGCATGTGCAGGCCGACCGACATCATCTTCGGCTGGCCACGCACACCCTCCTCGTGGAGCATGTCGAAGGCATCGCGCACGAAGGAGAACCATTGCTCCGACGTCGCGATCGCGCCGGCCTGCTTCGCGTCGTTGTTCGTGAGCGAATAGGGCACGACGAGGTGCGACTTGCCCTCCACCGTGAGCCAGAAGGGCAGTTCCTCGCCGTAATAGTCGCTGTCGTAGAGGAAGCCGCCATGCTCGGCGACGAGCCGGCGCGTGTTCACCGAGGGACCGTAGCGACAATACCAGCCCTCCGGCGCCTGGCCGACGCTTTGGGCGATGCTGGCGGCGGCGCGATGGATCTGCGCGCGTTCCTCCGCCTCATCGAGTTCGAAATGCTTCACCCAGCGTAGGCCATGCGAGCAGACATCGTAGCCGCCCTCGCGGATCGCGGCGGCGACCGCGGGATTGCGTTCCAGCGCCAGCGCGCAGCCAAAGACGGTGAAGGGCAGGTCGCGATCGCGAAACAGGCGCGACAGCCGCCAGAAACCGACGCGGCTGCCGTATTCGAACATCGATTCCGCCGCCAAGTCGCGGCCAGACTTCACATCGACACGGCCATGCGCCTCGGTCAGCCCGTTCTCGGTGAAGCCGTCGCCATCCTGGAACGAAGGCTCGGAGCCTTCCTCGTAGTTGAACACGAAATTGACCGCGATCTTCGCCCCGTTCGGCCAATGCGGGTCCGGCGGGTTGGCGCCATAGCCGATGAAGTCGCGCTGCACCTCATAGCGCATGAGCGGGCTCCAGGATTTCGAAGGGCGCTACCGTGCAGAACTCGTCATCCGTCGCGCCGCCGTCCTGCCACATCAGGATCGCGAAATCCGCCACCTGGTCGAAGACGGTCGAGGGATGGTGCCACACATCCGCGCCATAGGTGACGCCCTGATCCGGCGCGGCGAGGAAGGCACGCGCGCGAGCCATGTCGGGCATATCATCATCACCATGTGGGGCCACGAGCACCAGCCAGCGCCCCGCACGCATCGGGATGAAGGATTGCGAGGAATAGCGATGGCGCTCCATCGTCGTTGATGCAATCGGCAGGCTCGCCGGCAGCTTGCGGCTGAAGGACAGGCTGGGATGCGCGTCGGCACGATGGTTGGCGAGTGCACGCTCGATGGTGCGGCGCCCGGGAGTTTCCGGCGCGGCGAGTAACTCGCCAAAGGGCGCGAAGGCCTCCGCGGTCAGCGGTTCGGTGGTCAGGCGTCGGGCGATGTTGGTTGTCATGTGATCCGATCAGGCGTCTGCCTGCAAGGTGATGATGTCGTCCGGGCGCCAGGTGAGATGCACCGCCTCACCTAGCGCGGGCACCGCCAGGTCGGGATGCGATTCCACAAGCCATTCCGCGCCCTCCACCTGCACGCGGCTGCGCCAGAGGTTGCCCGCGAAGTTGCGTGCGACCATACGTCCCGCCAGCGTCTGCGCGCCGGGTGCGGCAAAGGCGACATGATGCGGGCGGATACCGCGCCCGCCTGCAACCATGTTGAGACTGCCGACGAACTCCGCGACGAAGCGCGTCGCCGGACGCTCATAGATATCCTGCGCCGAGCCACGTTGCACGATGCGCCCGCCAGACATCACCGCGATGGTGTCCGACAGCGCCATCGCCTCATCCTGGTCGTGCGTCACGAAGATGGTGGTGATGCCAAGCGCCTGCTGGATGCGCCGCAACTCAACCTGCATCTGCTGGCGCATCTTGAGGTCGAGCGCACTCAACGGCTCGTCCATCAGCAGGACGCGTGGTGGATGCGCGATGGCACGGGCCAACGCCACGCGCTGCTGCTGCCCACCGCTGAGCTGCCCGGGATGGCGTTCTGCCAGTTGCGGCAGGCCCACCAGATCGAGCAGTTCCGCCACGCGCGAGGCGATGGCGTGGCAAGCGACTTTCCTTTCCACCAAAGCGAAGGCGATGTTCTCCGCGACGGTCAGATGCGGAAACAGCGCGTAATCCTGGAACACCATGCCGATACTGCGCCGGTTCGGCGGCAGCAGCGTGACATCCTCGGCGCCGATCACCACGCGACCGGAAGTGGGTGGCACGAAGCCCGCCACCATGCGCAGCGTCGTCGTCTTGCCGCAGCCCGACGGCCCGAGCAGCGTGAGGAACTCGCCTTCCGCCACATCAAGGTCGGTCGGGTGCAACGCCACCACCGCACCATAGCGGCGCGTGACCTGGCGCAGACTGACCCTCGACATCAGCCCCTCATCGGGCAATCACCCGGTTCCAGCGATCGTTCCAGGTGGCGATATCGACCTTGCTGAAATCGATTCGCGCCATGTTCGCCACACGCACGGGGTCCAGCATCATCTGCTCGCGCAGCACGGCGGTTTCCGACAGCGCCGCGCGCGCCGCGGGATGGACCGGCACGGTGCCGGTGCGCACCGCCATCAGATTCTGCGTGGCGGCATCGAGGTAGGCGTTGATGTAGAAGGCCGTCAGCGCCAGCTGGCGGCTGCCGCGTACCACGCCCATGAAGCCCTCCTTGATGAGCCCAACATGCGTGCCGAGTGGCGCCGGCACCGAAGTCACCGGCACGCCGGCATAGACGGTACGCACTGCCCATCCAGCATGCGCGACCCCGACCCAGATGTCACCAGAGCGAAACGCCATCACCAACTCGCCACCCGCTTTCCACAGCCGCAGATCCTGGATGCTGCGGATGAGTAGCAGTCCAGGATCGATGTTCGCCTCATTGCCGCCGGCCGCGAGCGCGAAGGCGCCAACGGCTTCGAGCCCACCGCCCGATGAGATGTCAGGGATCATCACGCGCCCGCGCAGGCGCGGATTTGCCAGATCCTGCAAGCGGGCCGGCATCGGGATGCCCTGCTCGGCCAGCTTCGGACCGTTGACGATGATCATCTCCTGCGTCGTCCAGATTGCCACCATGTTCGGCAGGCGCTGCGCGGGATCGAGCACGGCGGCATTTGGCAGCTCGCTGTAGTCGAGCTCGGTCAGCAGGTTGAGTGCATTCACCTGCGGCACCTGCGCGCCGAGGATTTCGAAGGCATCCATCGGCGGCTCGCGCCGGTGGCGGCGATGACCTTCGCCATGTTGTCCTGTGGGCTGCCGGTGACGAATTCCAGCGTCGCACCGGTGGCGGCGAAACGTTCACCCACCGCGGCGCGGATCGTCTCGCCATTGGTGCCGCCGAAAGTGCCGATGCGCAGCGTGGCGCCGGCAAAACGCCCCTGCGCGGCGGCGCGCTCGGCAAGTGCGACCATCGGAAGGGCGGCGAAGGCACGGCGAGAGATGCGGGCAGCCATGGTCTTTCTCCTCAGGATTGCGATTTCAGCAAGGCGTGGAGGCCGACGATACGGTGCACGGCGAACAGCATCGCGGCCGAAAGCAGGATGACGATGGTGGCGGAGGCGAGGATGGCCGGGCTGAATTCCTGGCAGGATGGCGAGGCCGAGCCCGCGATAGGTCGCGGCGGTGATCGCGCGATACCAGTCGAGCGTCAGCTTCTTCGGCGGGAATTCGACATAGGAGATCAGCAGGCCACCCGTCTCCGGTGCACTGAAGGAGCCACCGATGACCACCACCAGCGGCGCCGCCAGATAGATCGCGACAAAGCCCATCAGCAAGGCGGAGAGCAGCCTGCCCGTCATGCGCGCGACCGACGCAGGCGCAGGACTGAAAGCAGGTTTACCGCGATCACCACCGCCATCAGCAGTGCCGCCAAAGTGCCCGCCAGGCCGTAGCGGATTTCGGCCAGCATCGAGCGTTCGATCAGCACCGGCAACGTCAGCACGCGCCCCGCGCCGAGCAGCGAGGCGGAGGTGAAAGCGCCCATGCACAAGTTGAACACGGTAAGGAACACCGTCAGCAGCCCCGGCAGCGCCAGCGGCAGCACGACGCGGCGAAAGGTCCGCGGCCGCCCCGCGCCATGCGCCGCGGCCGCTTCCTCAAGGCTGCGCGGGATGGTGCGCACGACGCTGTAGAGCAGCATCACCGCGAAGCCGAAGCTGAAGTAACTCAGACCCACCACCACGCCAAAAACGCGTGCCAATCAGCGTCACCGGCCGCTCCACCAGACCGAGCAGCAGCAGCGTGCGGTTCAACACGCCATCACCGGCGAAGATGATCATCAGGCCGTAGATCTTGATCGCGATGGTGATGAAGGCTGAGAGCAGGATCAGCGCCAGCATCGCCAAAGCCCAGCGCGATTGCGCGCGCGCCAGCACAAAGGCTGTCGGGAAGCCAAGCAGCGTCACCCAGGCCGCGGCCGCGCCGGACAGCGACAGGCTGTTCCACAGCACGCCTCCATAGAAAGGGTCGCCCAGCATCCGCGCGTAATTGGCCAGGCTCCAGGTCTCGGCCTGCACGCCAAAGCCCATGTCGCGATAGAAGCTGGCGTGCAGGAAAACCGCCTGGGTGCCCAGCAGCAGCACCAGCGTGACGACCAGCGGCGGCAGCAGCAGGCGATGCCAGGGTGCGTTCATTGCGGCACGAGCGCGCCGATATTGGTGACGTCGGCGAGACCATCGAGCAGGCCGATCAGCCGCTCAGTCGCCGCGCCCGGTGCCACGGCGCGCGCCTTCGCCTCGATCGCGCCGCGCGACAGGCGGCGCGGCCCGGTGCCGTTGGCATCCGCCACTTCATGTCGCAGAGCGCGGCCATCATGCGTGTGGATGGTGAGCGCGCCGGTGAAGCGGATGGGGCCGGCGAGCTCGACGGGGCGCGCTTCCATCCGCGCGGCGAGGGCGAGCAGATCAGGCCGTATGATCGCCTCCGCGGTGAAATGCGCGGGCGTGACGCCGCCATCCGTCAGCGCCGCGGCGAGCGCGTAGAACAGGCTCGCGCGCGCATGCGTCGGCGTCAGTGGTGCGCGTTTTTGGGCGCATGGCTCGGCGATCTGGCCGAAGAAGCAGGCAGGAACGTCGAGCAGCACGTACGCGACTTCGGCGGGCGGCACACGCAGGACGAGCGCGCCCTCGATGAAGGCGTGAATCGCGTGTGCGTTCGGGTAAAGCTTGAAGGCCGTGTCCGGCGCGTGCCAGCGCGTGCCGAGCTCGCTCGTCACCGCGCCAAAATCGAACTCGGTCCTGGCCGGCAGATGCGCGCGGAACACGCCGTAGCGGCCCTCCAGCACGCTGCGAGGTCCGGTGAAACCCTCCGCCGCCAGTGTGGCGGCAACGATGCCCGCCTGCGCCGCCCAGCCCGGATGCAGCGTCTTCGACCAGGTGCCGTCCGCATAGGCCTCCAGGATGCCCGACGCCTGGCTGCCCGCGATGCCTGCGGCCGCCACGATCCCCGCCGCATCGAGCCCGCGAAACCACGCCGCAACCATCGCCGCCGCAATGGTGCCGAGCGTCCCCGTCGGGTGCTGCCCTGCCGCGTGGAAGGCGCCCGGAGCGACCAGGCCGAGCCGCACGCCGATCTCGATTCCCGCAGCGATGCCGGCGAGCAGGCGCTGGCCATTGGCGTCGGTCGCCTCGGCCATCGCGAGCGCCACCGCCACCGCTGGCGCGCTCGGGTGCATCACGGAGGCCGCATGCGTGTCGTCGAAATCGAGCGCATGGGCGAGCGTACCATTCACCAGCGCGGCGAGTGCGGCGGTGGTACGCCCCCCGCCGATCATCGTCGCCGCATCGCCCTGCCCGAGTGCCGCGGCTGCACGTCGTACCGACTGCCCGATCGGCAGCGGCACCGCTGCCTGCGCGATCGCCAGCACGTCGAGCAGCCGCAGCCCGGCATCGGCCTCGACCGCCGCAGGCACGCGAAGATCGATGAGCCATTCGGCCAGGGCGCGCGCGGCGGTCAACGCTTGATCATCTTCTCAGCCATGTGCTGCCCGGCGAGGATCGGCGCATGGCGCGGGGCCTCGCCGGGGTCGACACAGGTCTCGATGCAGGCGATCTCGGCGTCGTAATTCGGGTGGCAGAAGAAGGCGATGGACTGCCGGCGGCTCATCGCCACCTCGGCGTCGGAGGGGTTCACAACCCGATGCAGGGTCGAGCGCCAGCGATCATTGGTCCAGCGCGCCATCAAGTCACCGAGGTTGACAATGAGCGTGCCGGGCGGAGGCTGCACTTCGCGCCAGGATTGGTCAGGCATGCGCACCTGCAACCCGCCCGGCCCAGGCGTTGGGCACAGGATGGTCAGGCTGCCGAAATCGGTGTGTGCGCCGGTGCGCAACTGCCCGGGTTCGGGTGCTCGCGTCAGCGGCGGATAGTGGTTCGAGCCAAGCACGCTGAAATGATGGTCGATCTTGTCATCGAACCAATGCTCCGGCAGGCCGAGTGCCAGGGCGAAGATGCGCATCAGCCGCGCTGCCAGCCCCTCCATCGCGCGATACAGCGCGGTGAAGACGAGCCGGTACTCGGCCGGCGCATCGGGCCAGACATTCAGCGCATAGCAGCCCGCCGCATGCGCATAGGCGGAGAGCGTGGGCGGCATCGCCGCAAGCGTGCCGAGCATGAACTGCTCGCGCAGATCCTTGGGTACCGCCAGGCCCAAGGTGGCGGCGAGGCCCTTCGTCTCCATCGCGGCATAGCCACGCGGCGCGACCTCGCCGATCGGCCGCGCGCGCATTTTCTGCTCGACGGGCAGGTCGAAGAAATCGCGGGAGACGGCGAAGGCCCGATCAAGCAGTGCGGAATCGATCCCGTGCCCGCGAATGATGAGGAAGCCAACCTCCTCGCAGGCCTGGCGCACCGCGCGCACCACAGCGTCGCGATCATCAGCCGGGCCTGCGACGAAGGGCGCGATGTCGATGATGGGGATATCCATCAGCGTGGCGCTCATCAGACTTTCCTCAATGAGCGCGCTCTGCTCTCCATTGCGGGGACCGGCATCGGGAAGGCCGAAAGCGGTGTGCGACCGAAGCGTGCATAGGCCTCCTCCACCCCGATCACGCGGCCCAACAGCAACCCCTCTCCGGTCTCGGTCGTTGCGTCGAGCAATCGGCGGCCGAGTGGGCGTGTTTCCAAGGGGTAGAAGGTGTCGCTTTCATAGCCGCGGATGTTGAAGTTCAGGATCGTCGCCGGCGCGTCGAGGGCGGCGAACCAATGCGCGTTTCGCGCACCGTCGCGCGCCTGAAGAATGTCACCCGGCGCGAGCACGCCATCGAAGACCAGGCGCAGGTGCATCGCATCCGGCGCGGCATGCGCCACGCGGTCGAATTCGCGTGCGTGCAGGGCGCCGGTGAGCAGCACCTGCGTCGAGGTTACGTTGTGGTGGCAGTGGCAGGGATGCACCTCGGCGGGTGCCACGTGAATCACCTGGATCGTGTCGTCGCGCGTGCCGTGGTCGCGGCGCGACAGCACCTGGTCCTGACCACTCTCCAGCGCGCAAGCGATCCAGGGGGCGAGCGTCACTTCCGGCGGATCGGCGCGCAGGATGTCGAGAATGTGCGCCTGGAATTCCAGCACCTCCATCTCCCCCGCACCGAACGCATCGGTCGCCGCGAGCAGCGCGGCGACCAGCGGCAGATCCGCCGCCGGCACATCCGGAAGGGTGCGGCCCATGCGGCTGTTGTTCATGCGAGTTCGGCTTCCAGCGCGGCAAGTGCCGCACGGATCTGGGCGCGCCTTGCCTCGCCGACCAGCGCATCAGCACCACGAAAGATGTCAGCCACGCGCTTCGAGAGGTCAGACATCCATTTGCGGTCGTCATTTGTGTGCACCGGCGCGCGCAGTACGGTGTCGCCGCCATAGGTCGGAATCGGATGCGTGACACCATCGCTAGGCTGCTGCGGTGTGTCGCCCTCGACCATCTTGCGGATGGCGCGGCGCAGCGGCGTCGATACTGCGCGACGCCGGCATCGGGCCGTGACGCGCCGCGAGCGCCTCGGTCAGAGGCCCTCCCTCGCCTTCCGGGTATTCATTGCCGCGACGCAGCGCCTGGCTGGCGGCCGCAATGGCGGCGGGGCTCGGGCCGAACGGGCTCTCGTTTGAACACAGCCGATGCATGCCGGGGCGCCTGATGCCGGGAATCGGCGCCAGCGCGCCACCGATACCGGCCAGTGCGGGCCGAGGCTGAGGCGCTGGTCGCGGAGCGGCGCCGAGGCTGGGCAGGTGATTCATGTGGCCGAGGGTTGCAACGCGCGTGCCAGCAGCGCGGCGGCGGTGCCGGTGGCGATGGCCGCGCGTGCCGATTCCTCAATCCGCGCGCTTGCCAAGGCCTCGGTCGCGGTGGTCGTGGCGAAGATCGGATAGTCGGTGCCGAGCACGATGCGCGTTGGGCCGAGGATCGCCACCGCCATCTCGATGGCGCGCGGGCCGAGCGAAGCCGTGTCGAAGAACAGCCTGCCGAGCAGCGTCGAGGGCAACGGCGCGCCGGGGTCGCGGATTGCCGAGATGTGGTCCATCCGCTCGACGAGAAAGGGAAACGCACCGCCCAGATTCACCACCTGGAAGCTCGCCCCGGGCCAGTTCGCCGCGAGGCCTGCGTGGATCAGCGTGGTTGTGGCGTGGCTCAGCCCGTTGTGCAGGTCGATGGTGGAGGCGCGGTGCATGGCAAGATCGTCGTAGCGGCGCGGCGCCAGGTCCTCATCATGGCGCTGGCCGGGATGGATCATCAGATGCGCGCCGAGCCGGCTCGAGGCCGCAAGCACGGGATGCAGCCGGCGCATGTGCGCGAAGCTCACGCAGTAGTTGCTCGGGATGATCGCACCGCGCAGGCCAAGCGTGGTGCAGGCGCGTTCGAGCTCCGCCACGGCGAGATCGATGTCGGCGAGCGGCAGGCCGGCGAGCGCGGTGAAGCGCGCCGGGTGCGCGGCACAGACGGCGGCGAGTTCGTCGTTCACGTCGCGCACCAAGGGAAGCGCTTCGGCGGCCGGCAGCACGTCGGGGCCAAGCGCGCCGGGGAAGGTGAGCAGCTGGTGCGTGATGCCCTGCCCTGCCATCCAGGCAAGGCGCTCGTCGAGATCGGTGAAGCCGCCGCGCAACGCGAAGCGGCTAGTCGGCGTGACCATGAAGCGGGCGCCGTCCTGGCTTTCCACGCGCGGTACGTCGGCGCGCAAAGCCATGCGGCGGAACAGGGCCTCGCCATAGTAGTGGGAGTGCATGTCGATCAAGCGGGTTTCGGCTCCATGGGCTGCATGATGCGAGCGTCGCACCCGGCGCCGGGGCCCGCCAAGCGGAAAGCGGAAGTGATCGGGATTCGGGCAGGATCTGATCAGATATCAGCTTTGCTGCCTCGGCCGGCAGGCTGTTCGGCTGTGCTGGCGCCACCCCCGGCAAATTCGTCGCGGCGCTGCGCACGCGCATCCGCTACCATTCGCGTCGCAAGCCGATGGCGTGGAGGATATTCCGCTGGAAACCGCAGTTGCTCTCGCCGGAGCCATCCCCGAGGAGGCAGCTGCGCCCTTCTCCAAGGCGCGCTTCGCCTATGACAGCGTGCGACGGAAGATTCTCGACGGTGCCTATCAGCCCGGGGACCGGCTGCGCCTCAGCGAGCTGGCGCGGCAACTCGGGCTGAGCGAGATGCCGGTGCGTGAGGCGCTGCGCCTGTTGCAGAAGGACGGGCTGATCGTCATGCGGCTGCATCGCGGGGCGGAAGTCGCGCGTCTGTCCTTCCGGCGCGGACTGGAAGTCACGGAGGCGCGCATGAGCCTCGAGCGCAGCGCGGTTCTCTCCGCGCTTCCCTACCATGACGCGGCCTCATTGCGTGAGCTCGCCCGATGGCTGGCGGAGCTGGAACGCGCAACGACGCGGCCGGAGGTCTTTGCCCTCAAAAATCGTGCCTTTTGCACGGCGCTATTCGCACGCTGCCCGAATGGCTACATGCGGCAGTTGATCGAGGATCTTTGGGACCAGATCTGGCAGGCCTCCTCCACCTCGGTTTTCGCAGTGATGCGGCATCGTGTGCCGGAGACAATCGAGGAGAACCGCGCGATTTTGCAACACACGCGCGATCGCGATCGGCGCAAGCTCGGCGCCGCGATGGAGGCACGCCAGCGCAACACGCTCGGCGCCTGGCAAGGTGCCATTGCGGACCAGGAATCAGCGCGGAACGGCGCCGTTTAGGTCAGCACGCCCGTCGGCGGCATTTGATCAGGGCGAGGAGTGCCGGCGGGATCGGCTCCTTCGCCACACGGCGGCCTACGCCGATCAGCGTCCAGGTGGCGGGGACGCACCGCGCGGCGGCGGGCGTTGCTGGCGGAAAAGGGTGTGCCGCACCTGGTGGAATGACCGTAACGGCGGGCAGGCTTCGACCGAAGACCAGGACGGTCGTTGTCCGCTTCGGAGCACGCCTGCATGCCTCCACTTCGTCTCGCCACCGCGGCGTTGCTGGCCGTGGCGCTGTTCGTCGGCGGCTGCGCCACCGATTTTGGCCAAACCCTGGCGCTTTGGGGCCTGGATGAGGGCCCCTATCTCTTCCTGCCCGTGCTCGGGCCGTCCAACCCGCGCGACCTGGCGGGCTTTGCCGTCGATGCGCTGTTCAGCCCCTTCACCTGGATCGGTGGTGGTGATGTCGCCCAGGCGGTGAACCTGACCCGCAGTGGCCTCACCGTGCTCGACTCGCGAGAGGCGCTGCTGGCGCCGCTGGATACCATGAAGACCGTCTCGCTCGATCCCTATGCGACGATCCGCAGCATCTATCGTCAGCGCCGCGCCATGGCGATCGGCGATCGCGTCACCACACCCAATGCCGCACTCGGCACCGGCTTTTCCGTGGGCATGGGCAAGTCGCCGGAGAGTATGCTGCCGGCCCGCCCGCCTCGGTAGAACCTTGGCAGGCCCGGCGCCTTCTTGGCGATGGCAGAGGACCAGGTTGGGGCTGACCGGCGCCACCCAGGGGATCATGGCTTCCCGCAGGCAGGCGACGCCCAAGAATCCCTGAACCGGGTCTGTGGCGAGAGGGCCTGAGTGCGAAGGGGGGATTCCGGCGCGGTATGCGGGCCGGGTAGCCTCTGCCGCGTAGCCTCGCCCGCGAAGCCTCGCCCGCAAAGCCTCTGTGGATGGTGACTTTTTCTGCGTTCGGCGATCGGTACGCGGCGGAGCGTCGCAGCCTGGACGAACGTGGTCGTCGGCTGTTTGTGGCGACGGAGGCGCGTATGGCCGGGCATGGCGGGATCAGCGCGGCATCACGGGCCTCGGGTCTTGCGCGAAGCACGATCGGGCGTGGCCTGAAGGACCTCGATGATCCTGGCGGGTTATCCGGCGAGGTTCGACATTTGCTGCAACCGCAAGCCCCGAAAAGCGTTCATCCGCCAGGACCGCAAACAGACGTTCAACCCAGCGGTCAACAAGGAGAACGCAGATGAACAAGGACATCATCAAGGGCAATTGGAAGCAGCTGACCGGCACCGTGAAGGAGCAGTGGGGCAAGCTGACCGATGACGATCTGACCTCCATAGAAGGGCGTCGCGACCAGCTCGTCGGCCAGATCCAGGAGCGTTACGGCATCGCCAAGGATGAGGCCGAGGCGCAGGTTAAAGCCTGGGAAGACCGCCAGGTCCGCTGAACCAGGCAGGTAAGCGATGCAGCCCCGGCGCCCGAACTCGGGCGCCGGGGATTGCGCATGGGCAGCGAGGCAATCCGTCCGCGCTCTCTCATGCATCCAGGAAACACTCAAAGCTTTCTGAGGCGTCACTATGCTTCGCGGCCTCGGCCAGCTGCCCTTGGTGGGGAGAGTGTGAAAGGTGGGGTGGAGAAAGTGTGAAAGGGGTTACGCCGCTTTCACGAAGCCCCCAGCGTCACCCCTCATTAA
>Ga0163144_10024370_pt1 | contig 11872 bp, 13 predicted proteins | sample OliLak19BULKMAT1_FD_123175 | JGI IMG/M metagenome (GOLD analysis project Ga0163144, IMG submission 123175) | Freshwater microbial mat bacterial communities from Lake Vanda, McMurdo Dry Valleys, Antarctica - Oligotrophic Lake LV.19.BULKMAT1 | ecosystem: Environmental > Aquatic > Freshwater >...
TACTGAGGATTTCATTGTTCTTGAATCTGTGAACCACAAGCAACCCCCAATAGCTTTGGTACGCGGTAAGGACCACTTCAGAATCATTGGTCGGGTAATATCTCGCCAGCAAAAGCTAGCGTAGCACCCCTAGACTAAAAATACAGAAAAAGCCGGAGAAATTAGACTTTCCCGGCTTTTTTGTTATGTTAAAAGGGTTGAAATAAACACCGTTCGTCCCGAAGAATTGAGGGATGGGCATTCTAAATAAAACCAATGGTTGGTTTTATAGTGTTAATCGCACTTCCATTTAGTAGGAGTTATTGTATGTTACGACGTTATGAAACGTTGATGTTGACCGTTCCGGAAATTACTCAAGATGAGACCAAAAAGCTCGAAAAAGAGTTTGATCGTCTTGTTGTTGATGCAAAAGGAACGACCCTTTCATTCGAACGCTGGGGAAAATATCACCTCGCGTATCCAGTTCAAAAAAATGAGTATGGTGTTTACTTCTTGGCTCGTTATGAAGTGCCAGAAGGAACCACGCTCCCAGAAGAACTCAAATCTATGTTCGCAATTAAGGTTAACACCTTTGTTATGCGCCAGGTAACCACACTTCTTGATCCAAAAGCTCCTCTTGCGTATCAACGTCCTAAGTCTCTTGAAGAATCTCCGGGCACCCGTGGTGACGTGAAAGATTTCTTGAAAGAGCATAAGATGGAAGGTCTTCTCTCTTCATCTGAAGGCAGACGCCCACGCATGGAAGAAAATGTAGAAGAAGGCATGGATTCAGGGCACGATAACAACTAAGCGATTTGAGGTATTACTATGACAAAAAAAATTAAATTAAAAATCAGTCAACGTTTGACCAAGAAGAAAACCCGTCGCAATGGCCACGGCGCAAAGCATTGCCGTTTTTGTGGAAGCGATGAACAAAAATCGTTCCTCGATTACAAAAACTCAAGCTACTTGCGAGCTTTCTTGACCGAACGCGGTAAGATTTTACCGGCTCGTATTTCTGGTTGCTGCGCGCGTCACCAACGTGCGATTGGTACCGAAATCAAAAAATCTCGTACTATGGCATTAATGCCGTTCACGGCTCAATACTTTTAAATAAGTAAGAAATAAATAAAAAAAAGAAGGCTCTGTAAAAAGGGCCTTTTTTTATGGGGTTTATCCCTCCCCCATTCGCCCCGAAGTCTTGAGGGGTACGGGGATACAAATTAAAAAACTTAGTAATTCGGAATGTCCCTCCCTTCGATGAACTCAGGGCAGGCAAATACTTCGACAAACTATCGAAGGGACGCTCTGCTGAGCCTGTCGAAGTATTCGGGACGAACGGATAGAAAAATGCTTATTTCATAAGTTCCAGCCTGTTTAGGGCTGTTGGTAAACCTACGATAATCGTTACAATTAGAATATATAAAAATCTTATATTAAATTAAAGGGGTTATTGATGAAAACTAATCAAATTTTGTTGTCCCTATTATTTGCATGCCTGTGCATGCCTATTCTCTCCATGCAGCCTATGGAGTTAGATCAAGGTTATTTGGCCGATGGCTCAGAAGAAGAGGCTGCTGGCCAAGTAGTACGGCACGTAAATCCTGTTCCCGCATTGCGCCAACTAAGTATCGCAGCAACCGCGCGCCAACTCCCGGAGATGTTTAAAAATTCTACTCAAGCTCATCGCATTGCCTCTTTACCTGAAGAGCTACGCCAAGAATTGTGGTATTGCCATATGTTTGGTGAGAACGAAAGAGTCGCCGAACGCAATCCCGCCATTTTGTGGCTTTTATCTCAATGCCCAGTGCTCCAACGCAGAGAGCGCTATCAAGACACTGTGTTTGCAACTCAAGTGCGTGAATGCAATAACATGTGTGTGCGAGTGCATAGCGGTAAGATTGTTGAAGTAGTAACGGTACCTTTGAATCAGCAGGTATTTGTGCATGCAAGCGAAGCTTCTATTAAATGCGCTCAATTTTCTCCCGATGGTAAGCATCTTTATTTAATCGCAGCAGATAGATCAGTGGGGATTTTTGATACATTAACGTGGAATCAGGTTCATCAGACAGAGTTGCATTGCCGTATGCGTTCTCCGGGGTTTGTTAAACTTACTCTCGATACTACTGCAGTGGTTTGCGGATCGATAAACACTTTGCTCATGCATGACACCTTAACAGGTGCACCGCTTTGCAATCTTGTGCGCGGATCGCAGGAAATGATTATGCATGTTGAGCTTTCTGCTAATGGGAACAATGTATTCGTTTTTTATGAGGATGCAGTGCATGTGCATGATGAAAATATGCCAGCGTTGTTGGATGCATTTAATCCTGTTGATATGCAGGTGCAGCGATTTGATATTTCGGCGGTAAATATCTTGCTTTCGGAGTTGCCAGGCCTTTCGCTTGAACAGTTATTGGTGTTGCAAATCGTGCTTGGCATAGCTGATGGCAAAGAACCGATGGATCTGATCGCGCAACCATGGTTACACGTTCAATATGATGCACTTCCTGAGAATATACGGGCAATTATTGAACGTGCAGTGCCAGGTATCAAAAATCATATTCCTGGCTTTGATACCCCTATGCCAGAATCAGAATCAGACCGAAAACGAAGAAAAGTTGCTCTCGAAGGTGCTAATCGCATCTAATGATCCTGAAAATCACCTGAAAATCAGAAAAACCCTAATTCTCGGGGATTCTGCTAGACTTTCTGGCTTGATTTGTTACAGTAAGAAATAATGGCCTGCAGCGAAGAATTGAGCTGAGACCGTCCAATATAATCCCTACGATAGGTTAATTAAGATGAATAAAACGCGAAACAATATTCGAAATATAGCTATTATTGCCCACGTGGATCACGGCAAAACGACCCTTGTTGACCGCATGCTTCAGCAATCTGGAACGGTGGCTTCAGGCGGCGCTGATCGAGTCATGGACTCGAATGATCTTGAGCGTGAGCGTGGTATTACCATTCTTGCTAAAAATACGGGTATCGCGTTCAAAGATTTTACTATCAATATTGTTGATACTCCTGGTCACGCCGACTTCGGCGGCGAAGTAGAACGTACACTCCAAATGGTTGAAGGCTTCTTGTTGCTTGTCGATGCAGCAGAAGGCGTGCTTCCTGGTACTCGCTTCGTACTTCAAAAAGCATTGCAACTCAATTTGAAACCCATCGTGGTTATCAATAAAATCGATCGTAAAGATGCGGACCCTCGCCGTACAGAAAGGGCGATTCACGATCTGTTCCTTGATTTGGCAACCGATGAATCTCAACTTGAATTCCCAACTTTCTACGGTTCATCTCGTCAGGGCTTCATGACCACCGACCTTGATGTGCTAACCACTGACATGCAATGTTTGTTCGATGGTATTATTGAACATGTTCCGGCACCGGAAGAAAAGAATTCAGGGGCTTTGCAGCTTCTCGTTACTAACTTAGATCACTCAGATTTCTTGGGCGCAATCGCCGTTGGCCGTATTTACAGTGGTGAAATCTCGGTTGGTGATCAAGTGGTTCTCTGCAAAGATGGCACGATTAGTCAGCCTACTAAAATTACTAAACTATTCACGTTCGTCGGCCTCCAAAAGGTTGAAACTCAAAAAGCCGGATTTGGCGAGATCGTCGCTGTTACCGGTTTTAGTAAACAACCTGAATTGGGCATGACGCTGTGCAGACCCGATAAGCCATTACCGTATCACTATGTGAGCGTTGATGAACCAACGTTGAGCATGTACTTCTCGGTAAACAATTCGCCATTTAATGGCCGTGAAGGTGATTTGTTGACCTCGCGCCACATCCATGATCGTTTAGAAAAAGAATTAAAAATCAACGTTGCATTGCGCGTTGAACCAACCGAATCACCTGAAACATTCAAAGTTTCCGGGCGTGGCCAACTTCATCTTGGCGTGTTGATTGAAAACATGCGTCGCGAAGGATTTGAACTTCTCGTTTCTGCTCCTGAAGTGATTTATAAAACTATTGATGGTGCAAAATGCGAACCGATTGAATTTGTCATAATCGACGTGCCTGAAGAATATCAAGGTGCGATTATGCAAAATCTCGGTACACGTAAAGCCGAAATGAAGAACTTAGAAGTTCTTGATAGTGGCCGCGTTCGCTTAGAATACTTGGTGCCATCACGCGCACTCCTTGGTTTCCGTAGCCAATTCCTCACAGAAACTCGTGGTACCGGTACTGTGAACTTTATGTTCCATGGGTATGAGCCGTATAAAGGCGACATCCCATCACGTACTAAAGGGGCTCTTGTTTCAATGGAAGATGGTACAACTACCACATTCGCACTTGATGGATTGCAGCCGCGCGGAACTCTGTTCGTTGTCGCTGGCCAAGAAATTTATGAAGGTATGATCGTGGGCGAACATAGCCGCGATAATGACCTTGACGTGAATCCATGCAAAGAAAAGAAGCTCACGAACATGCGTGCATCGGGAACAGATGAAGCATCGAAGATTGCACCTGCACGTTCGATGGAACTTGAAGAATGTATGGAATGGATTCGTCCGGATGAACTTATTGAAGTCACCCCGAAGAGCATCCGTTTGCGCAAAAAGGGCTTGAAGGCTCACATGAGAAAAAGAAGTTCATAAGTTTTTCATGATAAAGAAACAAAATAATACACCCGTTCATCCTACACCCTCCCAAAAAGGCGGGGTTATGAAGAACGGGTGTTCTTTTATTCGATACAAAATAATTGTATCCTACGACGGCACTGCCTACTACGGCTGGCAAGAACAGCCCGGCAAAGCCACCATCGCCGGTACGCTTGCTTGCACATTCAAAAAAATATTTAATGCCAAAGTTTCGATTCTCGGCGCCTCGCGCACTGATGCAGGTGTGCATGCCCGCGGCCAAGTGGCAATTGTTACAACCAAACTTGATTTGGCGCCCGATCGAATTCTATTTGCCTGGAACAACACGCTTCCTGATGACATTTTGATCACTGCGCTTGAGCGGTGTGATGATGATTTTCATCCCCATTACAACGTCAAACAAAAAACCTATTCCTACACAGTGTATGAGCGGCGCCCGTCGCCATTTGTGACTCGCTATGGCTGGTACTACTACAAAAAAATAAATATCGATCGATTGCGAGCAGCGCTTGCTCATTTTCTTGGCACGCACGATTTCCGTGCATTCTGCACGATTGAGAACATAATTATCGAAAATACGGTACGAACTATTGATACTATCGATGTATTTTATGATACTGAGCTGTGTGTATACCGGATTGAAATCAAAGGTGAAAAGTTTTTGCGTTACATGATTCGGCGAATGGTTGGTGCGGCAGTCAAAATTGCAGCAGATGATACGCTTTCGACCGATCTTATTCGCACAACGCTCGCAAAAAAAGATCCGAGCCACGAGCTGCCCAATGCACCAGCATGTGGGTTGACGTTGATGAATATTGAATACTCAAATCCTTTGATCGCTTCCTCCTGCGCTAGAGTTTCGGCGGGACAAGCAGGGCAGGCGGTTGAAGATTCTGAACTTTAAAAAAGATTTGTACAAGATTAGAAATAGATAAACTTGGAGTTTCACAATGCAGAATAATAATGTCTCCCCCGTTCGCCCTGCAAAGTCCTCCGAAGCTTCACGCGAAGGAGGAAGGGGTATGAACACCTTTAAAAAATTAGTTATTGCTTGCTTGCTTCTGGGTGCTTTCGCCGCCGGAAGTTTTTTTGTTTACCGCACCGCCATCATGGCCCAAGGCCCTATCTACGAATTTGATGAACAGCGCGACACGCAAGATATTCTGAATTTATTCAAAACAGATTACTACTGGCTCGTGGAAGGTGAGTATGATGCTGCGGCTATGCTCAAATACCGCGCACCAAACGGCAGCCCTTACAAAAAAGGGCAAATGCATATCAAAGTATTGCGACACAATAACGAATTCGTCGGTTTTGCTGCCTATTACAAAAAGTTGGGCTCAGACTGGAGTTTCAATTTCATCGCTCTTGATTCAAAATTCCGCGGTAAGGGCTTTGCGCAGCAATTGATGCGCTATGCAATTGATGATATGAAGCGTTTGGGAGCGAAGAAAATTACACTCGTCACGCGTACTACAAACACCAGCGCACAGAAGCTCTATGGGCGGATTGGATTTGTGGAGACGTATAGGAACGTTGGCTATGTCTATTTTGAATATACACTCAAATAGCGAAGCCAAAGAGCCAAAAATAGAAAAGTTTTATTCAAAATGCGGCTTAATCTTTACCTGAATTCAGGTTTAACTTCATCTTTTGGCAAAAAACTCTTATAAATACATTGCTTTTAACCTATTTGCCCATGGTATACTGGTTACGAATAGAGAAAGATCTTTAACCAATGGAAAAAATCATGATTAAAAAACTTTTTTTAATCAGTCTTATTTTGGTGACTCCAGGGTTGAATGCCATGCAACAACCTGATGCTGAAAAAGAATTTGAAGCGCGTCGCTTTGTTCAAAATGTAATTCAAGAAGACGATGTTGTAGCTTTACGAGAATTGATACAAAGCGGTGAGCTTGATCCCAATAATGAAATGGAGCTGGGTTGGCCATACAATGATTTCGCTTCACCTCTTTGGTTTGCAGTTCGCAGGTGTAGCACGCGATCAGTAGAATTATTGCTTCCTCCTATCACATCTAATGAATTATTTTTGAAGGCATTTTTTGTCGCGATTTCTTCTCGATCGGATAAACCTCCAAAAGGTCATGAGTCTACATGTTTTCTTGTGATAGTTGCTTTATTTCTCAATAAAGCAAAAGAGCTTGGTGTTGATATAAAGCCTATTTTAAATAGAGACTTGCTCTCTTTGCCTCATATGAGGCACATACAGTTTCTTCTTTCATTGGAAGCGGATAGAACTATTCGATATCCAGTAGGTAATTCATTAATTTCAGAAGCACAAAAGAAACTAAAAGAAGTTGAGAAAAAGAGGCCTCATTTTTCTTTTTATATAGAAGGATTAGGAGAAATCATACATATCTTTCGTTCATACGCCCCCGACCTGAAAACCACTATGGCGCTTAACGTTCTCAATCAAGTACGTGAAGGCAAAATTGGCTGCGAATATTTCCAACAACATCCACTGCCGCGCGACATAATTGAACTGATTGCAAAACTTGCGAGCGTGGATCCGGAAGCGGAAGAAAAATGGATAGCAATTGGTATGCCGAAGTATCCGTTGGATGAGGCAGAGCTGATTGATGTGGGAGAATAGAAATAGATGTTTTTATGAGGGCATTCAATTTGTTTCTTGCTTTCTGTATTGTATATTTATTGCATGAATTTTTAAGTTTGATTAAGAGTTTTTATGATAAATCCAAAAATTGTTCGAATTGGTGATCAGTACATGATGTTACTCGACCCCGAAATTTTAAAAGCACTCAAAATTCATGCGAACACGCCACATCGTTTGAAAGTTGAGGATGATAAATTGATTATCACGCCGATACGATCTGAGGCACCAAAATTGCATGATCCGAAATTACAAACGATTGTAGAAAACATACTTGATGAATACGAAGAAGCGTTTTAAAAACTAGCAGACAACTAATTCTTCACTCCCATCCACCCCAACACAAAACCCATAATATCAGCCAATTGATTCAAGGGCAGTTTAACTGCCTCATTTTTTTTGCTTTCATCGAGCACCAAAAATGGGACCGGGTTAGTGGTATGCGATGTGCGAACTTGGTTTGATACAATATCAAATTTATCCTCTGCATTGCCATGATCGCCGGTGATGAACATAGTGCCATGCATCTCTTTGACCACCACCTCAAATAGTTTATCTAACTCTTGATCTAAAATCTCAATTGCCTTTTTGGTTGCTTCAAAATCACCCGAGTGGCCGACCATATCGGCATTGGCGTAGTTGATCAGATAGAAATCACACGGATTGGTGTGCAGTGACTTGATCACGGCAGCAGTGATTTCTGGGGCGGACATTTCGGGGGTAGCGATGTAGTTGCGGGTATTAATTGAAGGAAGCAATACGCGAGTTTCGCCCGGGAATTGTGTTTCTCTGCCGCCATCAAAAAAATAGGTGACGTGTGCATATTTTTCACTCTCGGCTATGGTGAAGATTGTTTTGCCGTGCGCAGAAAGAATCTCTTTGAGTGTATTTGTGACCGGTGGTTGTGGGTACATGACCTGGGTGTGGATTTGCGATCCGTATGAAACGGGGGTTAGGAGCCCTACTTCGCTCTGCGAGCTTTCCACCGTCGCCAAGGCTATGGCGGACAGGCACCGGGCAGGCAAACTCGGGCCTGTCCCGGCGTAGACTGCCGAGCTGAACGCCCGGATAGATGTAGTCGGAACGAACGGGACTTTATTTAGGTTCGTAAAGCATTCTGTCAGTTGCCGTGCGCGGTCAGCGCGATAATTGGCGAATATGATGCCATCACCATCTAGAACAATTGCTTCTGGATCCAGGTTCGTGGGTGGGATGAATTCATCGGTGATATCTTGGGCGTAATTTTGTTCGAGGACTGATTGCCAGGTTTTTCCGTTTGTATCCTTCGCACGCTCAGGACGAACGGGGGTGGGCATTTTTGTAAGTACTTCATAACTCAATTTAGTCCGATCCCAATTACTATCGCGATCCATCGCATAAAACCGCCCATGAAGAGAACCAATTCGTGCCATTGGAACTGTTTTTAATAGTTTCTCTAACCGTTGCAAATAAATTACCGCTGACTTTGGCGGCGCGTCGCGCCCGTCAAGAATGGGGTGCACGAATATGCGGCTGATTCCTGCATCAGCAGCCGCTTTGATGAATGCGTAAATAATTTTTTCATGGCAATGCACACCCGCATCAGAAAGAAGACCGATAATGTGAATGGCTTTCCCCGAATCTTTAAGTGCGCGAAGTTGTGTCTTTAGCATTGGATTTTCAAAAAATGAACCATCTCCTATTGCTCGCAATAAAAAACTTTCTGGTTGCTCGATAATGCGCCCAGCGCCAATAGTTTCATGGCCAACTTCTGAGTTTCCCATGGAACCATCAGGTAATCCAACCGCATCGCCAGAGGCTTTCAATAATGTATGGGGATAGTGTGCAAACCAATCTTTCAAATGGGGTGTGTTTGCTTGCGCGATAGCATTGAATTCGGTTTGTGCGCGGTAGCCAAAGCCATCGAGGATAATTAAAAAAACTGGTTTTATCTTCATAGTTCCTCTCTATTGGATTGCGCAATGCGCTTGTCGGTGGGTAGTTTAATTGCCAGTGTTGCAATCAAGCCTTGCATGCCCTGTAGGAGCTGGGTGCAAGCGATGGTGAGAGTTAAGAGGGCGGTTCTGGTTATTCGATTCATGGTTTTTTCCTCTATGCTAAGATTACAGGGCAAGTATAGAAAAGGGCAAAGCAAGATTGCAAGGGGTGCGTAATTCTTAACAACTCGAATTGGGTTACACCTCTCACGCCATAGCCTTGGCGTCGGCGGATTGACTTAGACCCCTATTTTAGCTACATTCAAAGGGTGTTTTACGCTTATTTGAATCAATAGAAATGGAATATTCTTATGAATAAAAAATTTGTTTTAGTGTGTAGCGCGGTCATCGGCCTCGCGAATATTTCCCCCGTTATGTGTGATGTTGATATGGATGTGGTCATAATGATTGAACAGAATGAAGTTGAATCATTCAAGCACAAGCTCGAAGTGGGATTGGACCCAAATGAAGGCTTGGCAGATCAAAGCCTGTTGATGATTGCCGCACAGGTGGGCAATGTGGCAATTGTGCACGAGCTTTTGGCGCATGAAGGCATTAACATCCAGGCTGCAGACGAAAGTGGCAACACGGCACTTCACTATGCAGCGCTTTACGATCACCTCAGCATAGTCAAAGCAATTCTCTACGCCGATGTTCCGGTAGCTTGCGCGTGCAAAAACAACCCGCATCCGCAATGGGCGCACCACAAACAAAACAGTTCTGGCAAAACAGCCGCCGACCTTGCACACTCTCCTCGCATTCGTGAGATGCTCGCAAATCCGGATGAATACATCAAAAGCAATCCGCAAGAATTTCGCGAAATCGCAACCTGGTTTGAAGCTGCGTGCCCCGCAAAAGCAGAAGCGCGTGAACGCCGCATCGAAACACTGGGCCAACGCGTAAATCGCAACTACAAGCAGGCAAAGTCAGTTATCGCCAATGCAAAAGACAAAACGGTGAACGCGGTCAGACGTGCGTACGAAAAAACAAGAAAACCTAGCGCAAAGAGCGATTCAAAAGGCAGTAACCTTAAAAAAAAGGTTGCTTCTAAATACGAAAAGGCAAAAGCATTTGTCAATTGGCACCTTACTCAGGTTAAAGAAACAGCAGCCGATGCGATTGGCTTTAGCAAAGAACATGCAAGCGCCGGATACGAGAAAACAAAAGTAGCTGCCTCAAATGGCCTGGAAAAGAGCAAGAAAGTAGCGGCATCCGGATTCGAAAAAGTTAAGAATGCTATCAAGGCTGCTTACCACAAAGTTAAGGGTGGGAAATAAGCGATGATGCGAATGATTTTTGCGTCGATGTTTCTTTTTTCGGCCTTTTCCTCCTTCGCGGAGCCTATGGCGGACAAGCCCTTGCCTGCTACCGAAGAATATAAAGAAGTTCCCATCTACGATTTTGCATGGGAAGATTTGGACACCGATTACGATCAGATTTGTGATGAGGCTGAATACGAAAAGCCATCAGCATTGCTTGTTTGGTTTCGGTCCGTTGGCGGCGTGATGTACCTCGGCTTGTGCAATGCGCGCGAGTATGTGGCGGCAAAATTGCTCGCAATTCAGAAGGCCTTGTGGAAAAGTAAGCACAGAGTTAAAGTTAGTCACTCTCCTGTCCCTCAAGACTTCGGGACGAACGGAGAGTAGGCTCCTCCAAGAAAAATTTACAATCCCCGTTCGTCCCGAAGTCTTGAGGGATACGGGGATGCATAAATAAGAGGCTAGTCCCGTGAAAAATCAACATGAATTCGCCATATTCTACCCGAACCTAACCGCACTGCTAGCCGGCACCTCTGTAGCCGAAGCATTAAAAATTCAAGATGCAGATCTTACTCATCGCATTGAACGTGTACTACGCCTCAAAGAATCTGAATTCTTTGTCCTATTCGATCGGCACAATCATGCGCGATGCATGCTCAAACAATTTGAAAATAGAAAAACGGTGCATATCCTCCTTGTTGAAGTGGCACCGAATCGAGTTCTGGCCCCCAAATTGACTATCTGGCTTCCGCTCTTGAAGCGTGATGACCTCGAGGAGGCAATTTACTCACTCGTTGAACTTGGGGCAAATTCGATTCGTTTGGTGATGACCCAGAAGGTACAGCGCACTTGGGGTGAAGAAAAAGAGCTCGATCGGTTGCAGCGGATCATCATTGCGGCGGCGGAGCAGGCGAAAAATTTTGCATTTCCTGAGCTTCATGGACCTGTCACATTTGAATTATTTCAAAAAACACGCGATGCCAAGTCATCGCTTATCTCTTTTGATTGTGGCGGCACGCCGCTTCTCGATACGCTACAATGTCTGCAAATTCAAAAACCTACTCATATTGAGATTCTCATTGGCCCCGAGGGCGATCTGACTGAATCAGAAAAACAATCTCTTCAGAATATGCAGGTCATCACCTGCGCACTTACTCCGACTATTCTTCGTGCTCGCCAAGCTGTGGCAGTGGGCGTCGGCGCCCTTCGCGCAGTTCTAAAATAATATTTTCGCGCTGAATTTTAAATATTCTTGATTTTTCATCCCCATTCCTAATACACTTAACTTTGAAGAGAGTATTAGGCATTGAAAAAGGATGAAATTATGAAGCAAAAACGATCAGATATACTGTTTTTGCTGAGCATTGTAGGGTTGCTTAGCATAAGTATCGTGGTCTCGCATGGCCCTAA
>Ga0163144_10024371_pt1 | contig 11872 bp, 10 predicted proteins | sample OliLak19BULKMAT1_FD_123175 | JGI IMG/M metagenome (GOLD analysis project Ga0163144, IMG submission 123175) | Freshwater microbial mat bacterial communities from Lake Vanda, McMurdo Dry Valleys, Antarctica - Oligotrophic Lake LV.19.BULKMAT1 | ecosystem: Environmental > Aquatic > Freshwater >...
AGCGAGCCCGACTCCGAGGGGTGAATCGACCGGGCTTTGCCTGGGCGAGAGGGGACGCGAGGCGTCCCCTACCTGGGTAAGACTAGAACATCGAACAGGTTTCAACCTGTTCGGTGTTCTAGGGCCCCCGGCCGCACCGCAGCGCAACGTCGGCAAGTGGTTGCTCTGGGCCCGCCGCGCGCTGATCGCCGGTCTGGCGCTCGCAAGCTGGGGCACCTTCGAGCTGCTCAAGATGGATCGCGGCCTCATCGAGTGGGGCATCGGCTCGTTCGTCGTGATCGCGCAGTTCGTCCCCGGGCTGATCGGGGTGCTCTTCTGGCGCCGCGCCACCGCCCGCGGCGTCGTCGCGGGGCTGACCGCCGGGATCGCGGTGTCGATCCCCACGAGCCTCCTCCCGCTCTTCGGCGTCGCGCCCATGCTCTCGCCGATCGCCGCGATGGAGCCATTGACCTTCGCGACCTTCACGTCGCTGTTGGTCAACGTTCTGGTCTTCGGCGCGGTGTCGCTGATCTTCCCGGCGCGCTCCGGCGAGGAACAGGCTGCGGCCATTTGCGTCGACGGCGCCGCGCTCGCCCCCGCGATGCCGGCGTCCCCGGCGCGCTCGCCGGAAGAGCTTCACAAGCGCGTCGCCCTCTTCCTCGGGGCGCGGGTGGCCGACGAGGAGACAGCGCGCGCGGTCCGCGATCTCGGGCTCGTGGCCGAGGAGGCGAGCCCCCTTTCGCTGCGCCGCCTCGGCGAGCGGGTCGAGCAGAACCTCTCCGGGATGATGGGCCCGCTGCTCGCGCACCTCGTCGTTCAGGAGCCGATCCAGGCGGGCGGCGGCGCCCCGGCGCTCGACGAACAGATGCGCGCGATCGACGAGCAGCTCGCGCGCAGCGGCTCGCACTTGTATGGGATCGCCGCCGAGCTCGACACGGTACGGCGCTTCCTCGGGGCCCTGCTCGACGATCTTCCGCTCGGCGTCTGCGCGCTCGACGAGGAGCGGCGGATCGTGCTCTTCAGCCGGACGATGGAGGGCCTGACCGGCGTGGCCGCCCCGGCGGCCGTGGGTCGCGGCATCGCCGAGCTGCCGGCGCCGTGGGGCGAAGCGCTCGGCGCCATCGTCGCGTCGGCGGAGCGCGCGGATGCCGGGATCGCGCTGACGGTGTCCGGCGTACCGCGCTCGCTGCGGGTGCAGCGCTTTACGGTCGATCTTCCGGTGCTGCGTGCGGTTGGCAACGCCGCAGATCGAGCGGGTCTGGTGCTGCTCGTCGAGGACATCACCGAGCGCCTCTCGCTCGAAGCGCAGCTCGCCCACCGCGATCGACTCGTCTCGATCGGGCGCCTCGCGGCCGGCGCCGCGCACGGGATCGGCAATCCACTCGCGAACATCAGCGTCATCGCGCAGAACCTCGAGCACGAGGCTGGCGTGGACGAGATCCGCGCCGCCGGCCTTCAGATCGTCGAGGAAGTGGCGCGCGGCATGGTGATGGTGCGGGCGCTGCTCAGCTTCAGCCGCGCGGGCACGCTCGCAGGGCCGGCGCCGGTCGCGGCGAGCCTCCGGGTGTGCGCGCTGGTCGACGAGGCCATGAAGCTCGTGCGCCTCAATCACCAGCAGCTCGTCTGGGAGAGCCGTTGCGACGCCCGGCACACGGTCTTCGGGGCTCGGCAGCGGCTCCAGCAGGTGCTGGTGAACCTGCTCGCGAACGCGGCCGACGCCTCGCCGAAGGGCGGCTCGGTGATCGTCGAAAGCGTGGTCGAAGGCGGGCTCGTCGTCCTGCGCATCCTCGACGAAGGGCCGGGTCTGACGCCCGATCTCGTCGATCACGTGTTCGAGCCCTTCGTGACCACGAAGGATGTCAACGCGGGCACCGGGCTCGGGCTCTACATCGCCTATGGCATCGTGCGCGATCACCGCGGGACGATCGCCATCGAGCGGGAGGGCGGGGCGCGAACGGTCGTGTCGGTGCGGCTTCCCGCCGGCGAGGTCCCATGACCCGTTTGCTCATCGTCGAGGACGAGCCCATCCAGCGCGAGGGGCTGTGCAAGCTGATGCTCCGCAAAGGCTGGGAGGTCGAGGTGGCGGGCTCGGTGCCCGAGGCCGAGCGCAAGCTCGCGGCGGGCCGGTTCGACGTGGTCCTCGCCGACGTGTTCCTCGACGACTTGCGCCTCCCGGGCGCGCTCGGGACCGATCTGCTCGGCCGCTGCGGCGAGGCGCGTGTGGTGATGATGTCCGCTTACGGTTCGTTGGACTCCGCTGTCGAGGCGATGAAGCTCGGCGCGGTCGACTATGTCACCAAGCCCCTCAATCACGACGATCTGTTCGCGCGGCTCACGCGGGCCGCGCCGCCCAAGCCGGTGGCCATCGTCGAGCGGATACTGCTGGGCGAGAGCCCGCCGATGCGCAGGGTGCGCGATCAGGTGCGCAGGGTCGCGGCGAGTGACCTCAGCGTCCTCTTGCTCGGCGAGTCGGGCACAGGCAAGGATCTCGTGGCGCACGCGGTGCACCAGCAGAGCGCGCGGCGCGCAGGGCCTTTCGTCGCCTTCCGCTGCGCGGCGATGAGCACCAGCACCCTGGTCGACAGCGAGCTCTTCGGGCACGAGCCGGGTGCGTTCCCCGGTGCCACCGAGGCGCGCGCAGGGCTCTTCGAGTCGGCCAACGGCGGCACCGTGTTCCTCGACGAAGTGGGCAAGCTCCCCCCGTCCGCGCAGGAGGGCCTGCTCCGCGTGCTCCAGGAGCGTGAGGTGCGGCGGGTCGGCGCCAGCGGAGCGCGGTGGCGCATCGACGTGCGGGTCGTCGCGGCCACGAACCGGGACCTCGAGCCAATGGTGAAGGCGCAGACGTTTTGCGACGACCTGTTTTTCCGGCTGCAGGACTTCGAGATTCGCCTCCCGCCGCTGCGCGAACGCGGCGACGATCTGTTCCTGCTCGCCCGTCACATCATCGAGCGGGCGTGTACGAGCCGGGGCCGCTCGCCGGTGACGCTGGCCGCCGCGGCACGCGAGGCCATGCTCGCGTACCGCTGGCCGGGCAACGTGCGCGAGCTCGAAGGCGCCATGAAGTGCGCGCTGGCGAGCTGCGACGGCGACGAGATCGACGCAGAGCACCTCCCCGAGAGGATCGGCGCGCGGCACCTGCCGATCGAGGTCGGCGCGCCGGCCACGGACAGCCCCCTGCGTGGCCTCGTGAGCGCTCTCCCACCCGCACCGACCCCCGTTTCTCGGGTCCTCGCGTCCAGCGGGCCCGTCCTCCCCACCTCCGCCACATCGGTGTTCGTGGCGCGCGCACCCGCCGACGAAAAACACGCCGAGGCCCTCCGCGCTCACCTGGCCCCCTGGCTGAGCCGTGGCCGCCTCCAGTGGTGGAGCGAGGGTGATCTCCAGGCCGGTTCCGTCACCGCCGCGACCACCTCCGCCCGGCTCGACGCCGCCGACCTGATTCTCTTCCTGGTGAGCGCCGACCTCCTGTGTTCGCCTCCACACCTCGCGCAGATGACCCACGCGCTCGCTCGCCACCACCGTGGCGCGGCGCACCTCGTGCCCGTCCTCGTCCGCGCTTGCGCCTGGGAAGAGAGCGATCTCGCCTCGCTCCAGCCCCTCCCGAGGGACCGGCGCCCCGTGACGAAGTGGCCATCCCCGGACGAAGCGTGGCTGTCGGTCGTCCAGGACCTCGCGGCCCTCTTGCCATTCCGCGCCGACTGAGAGCCTCAGCAGAAATCGCTCCCGTCGCCCGCGATTCCTGCTCGCGCTCGAACAAGGCATCTCGCTCCGCGGCGCCACAGGCGCTCCACGGCAGGACGATGAAGCTCATCAGGCCAGCGAGCCGCTCTCGGTATGCCGACCCCTTTCACGACATGCCATCAGCGTTCCCCCAGCGCCCCCGACGCGAGATACCGATACGGCAACACGTCGACTTCGTCCGTCGCCTGCGGCGCCGCGTTCCGGTAGTGTCTTTCAAAGAATCTGAGCCGCGACGCACGGCGTGGCTCGATGTTGAGGCCGAACGTCTCGATCGTCGATCGGGCCCTCTCCTGGTCTGCCTCGCTGGCGCGACGGTTGGGCTCGAGACTCCCCGTTTTTACGTTGAAGTCGAAGTACGCGTCGAATGCGTACGTTTGCTCGTCCGGCTTGAGCAGTGTCTCCGAGAAGGCTTCTTGCTTCTCCGCCTGGCATACGTCGCAAGCGGGAAACAGGTTGTCCCATTCAAAGGCAAGGTGCAGGAACCGCTCGTCGCCTTTGGGACGGAAATGATCAATGGTCTCGCGCGACGTTTCACCCAGCGGGAAGCCGTCGCAATAGGCACAATGGCCCAGAGTCACGGCGAGCAGCTCCTTCACCAGGTGCCGATTCAGTGGTGCAGATTGTGTGCTGGGGCCCTTTGCATGGGGCCAGCGAAACTTGTGGCCTTGGACTGTCCGCTTGTGCGCCACATACTCCGCTGTCCAGCGGGCGCCGTTCTCACTCAGATAGGCCGGGGGAGCTTTCGGTCGGTTCATTCGCATCATGACCGCCTCCCCAGACGTCGCGCCACCTGGTGGATCTCCGTGGCGACGATGTCGCGCACTTCGAGGCCGCGCTCGGCGAGCTTCTCGGCCAACGCCTTCAGCTCGTCGAAGCGGTCCGCTTCGCCGCGGAGCACGCGCTCGCGGAGCGCATAGAGCTCGCGGAAACCTCGCTCGGTCTCCTCGTCGAACTCTTCTTCGACACCGAAGATGCTCTTGAGGACCGCTCCGAAGCTGGTTCCGGCCTGCGACTCGACGGTCTCGAGCGCGGTGGCATGGCCATGGTCGTCCACGGAGAGCGGATAGACCCACGCATCCGAGACTGACGAGACGACGAACGGCGAATGGGTGGTCACGAAGATCTGGGCCCGGGGAAACAGCTTCTGTACCATCGGCATGACTCTGCGTTGCCAGGCGGGGTGGAGGTGGACGTCGATCTCGTCCAAGAGGAGAACGAACGGCCGTTCAAGGATGGGAGTGTCCGGCTGCCACGGGATGCGGTCCATCCGCATGAGCAGATCTGCGATCCAGCTCAAGATGGACTTCAGACCGTCGGGCAACAAGTCCAGGTCGACCGACTTGTCGTGGCGCTCGACGACGATGCGAAACTGCGGTTTGTAGGCGATGGACAGCTTCGGCGCGCCGCCGACCACGTCGCCCACGGCCTGCTCGATGCGCTCGATCGCCGCTCCAAAGCGCCGCACGTCCTCTTCGTGGTGCTGTTCTCGCGCCAGTGCGCGCTTGGCGAAGGTCGCGGAGAGCCACTGTGTCAGGCGTCTCACGTCCACCGTGTTGTCGAACGAGAGGCTCTGAGCCAGCGGTCCGTCGGTCGGCTCTTCAATGGCGGAAAAATCGTAATGCAGCAGCGAACGGCCGCCGGAATAGGCGAATGCGGCGAAGCTCAGCGGGGGGGGGGATTGCCCGTTGGCCTTGATGTACTTTTTTGCAAGACCCCAGTAGAGGTCCAAGGCTTGCGGGTGCGAGCTCGCCGACCTGAGGAGAGAATCGTTGTCGTTGAAAGTGCCTGCGCGGAGCATGATGCCGTTCGAGAACGGGTCGCGGATGGGGGCATTCTCCGAGTTGTGCGATCCTCTGGCGAAGGCGACGACGCCTTCTCCGGTGTCGACCGCAAACATGCTCTCTTCGTGGGGCATTCTCCGGAACGCCTGCCCGAGACCCACCTCTTGCTCAAGCCCGGCAAGCGCCGCCGCTATCGCGTAGAGGAGGGTGCTCTTCCCGCTTCCGTTCGGGCCGACCAAGATGTGTACGTCGGCCTTGTCCTCGGACTGCCGAGGTCGAATGTCGAGCTTCAGCTCGCGGAAGGGCCCGACCTGCTTCAGGTACACACCTTCGATCCGCATGCTTCTTCCTCTACCACAGTTCCGCGGCCACCATGGCGCACGGCAAAAGCCTCCAGGCCGTGGTGGCCAGGGCTGCAAGTGCGGAGCTCCGCCTGCCGCTTGACCCTCAAATGATGGCGGTCTCAAATGGGGACACATGAGCCTCGTCACGCTCTCGATGATCTTGAAGAACGAAGCGGAGCGCGTCGGACCCACCCTCGCCTCCGTCAAGCCTTTCATCGATCGCTGGGCCGTCGTCGACACGGGCTCGACCGACGGGACGCGCGACGTCGTCCGCCGCGCCCTGGACGGCGTGCCGGGAGCGCTCACCGAGGCGCCATTCGTGGACTTCGCGACCACGAGGAACCTCGCGCTCGAACGCTGGGGCGAGACCAGCGAGCTCATCCTCTGGATGGATGCGGAGGACATCCTTCACGAAGGCGCGGCCCTGCGCGCCTTTCTCGCAAAGCAGCGGAGCAACGCCGCGCCCGATCGCGAGGCCTTCCTGATGCGCGTCATGCTCGTCGACAACCCGGAAGCCTGCCTGGTCGAGCAGCGGCCCGTCGACCCGGACGTGTGCTTCGACTCTCCGCGCGTGCTGCGGAGTCGGGCGGGGTGGCGCTTCCATGGCGTGGTCCACGAGCAACCGCAGCGCCCGAACAGGGCGGCGCCCGTCCACCGCGTGCCGGAAGCCTTCATCCGGCACGAGCGCCGGGGCGAGTCCGCCGCGCGGACCCGTGACCGCTGGGAACGCGACATCCGCGTGCTCGAAGCCGCCCTCGCCCGCACTCCCTCCGACACGCGCTCGGCGTTCTACCTCGGCCTGACGCACATGTGGCTGGAGCATTACGAGGACGCCATTGCCCCATTGCAACGCAGGATCGCGCTGCAAGGATGGCTGGAAGAGGTCTATTACACCAAGCTCCAGCTCGCGCTGGCCTACCACAAGCTCGGGCGCCCGTGGCGCGAGGTCCTCGAGAGCTACCTCGATGCTCACGCGACCTCGCCCCACCGCGCCGAGGCGCTCTATTACATCGCTCACCATTACAGCCTGGCGAAGGAGCACGCCCTCTGCATGCTGTTCGCGCAGCCCGCTTTCGCGCTCCCCGTCCCGCCCAACGAGCGCCTCTTCGTCGACGAGGACATCTATCGCTGGAAGGCCGCCGACCTCGTCGCCGGCTCCGCCTTCTACGTCGGCCAGCTCGATCTCGGCGAGGCCGCCGCCCGGCAAACGCTGAAGCACCAGCCCTCCGACGCCCGCGTTCAGAAGAACCTCGAGTTCTATCTCGAACGCCGCGGCGCGAAGGGCTGAGCGGTCGAGGAGCGCAATGCGACGCGATTGACCACCAGTCGTGCGCATTGATCGAGACGGGCGCTGTCTGGTGCTGTGGAAGCAACGACAGAGGGCGGCTCGACCGGCCACAGGCAACAGCGGGCACCATGATCGCGGTCCCGCATGCGATGGGGCTCGCCGGTCAAACGACTCGGCGGAGCTCGCTCAGACCTGTGGTGAGCGATGGCGGGGCATGGGGTGGAACCGTCTTACCCCGTGCATGAGCCGCGAAAGCCGCAGCGGCAGGCTCGGCGTCCGCTTCGCGTTGCGTGAGCTTGGGATACGACGTGTGCTCATCAACCGGCGCTCCCTTCATGAGGAGCTCGATCCATGTCTCGATCGCACGTCGGGGGATCAGGCACGCGACAGGGTCAGACGCCGTCCGCTTCGGCACCCCGGCGTTCACGCACTCGTCATCGAGCTCACGCTGTCGATCTTGAACGGTTCGCCCATTCGCTGTCTCGTTGTCGACGTCGATGTGCACCAGGAGCGCAGCATCACGATTCTTGGCGCTCTGCGCTCGGACTTCGGCGAGCTCGCCGGGAAAGTTCATCCGGACGTGCTGCGATCCGCACGCGTACACTTCATATCCATCGACGCGCCGCGGGCTGCGTTTACCGGCGGCGTGAAAGCGGTTGTCGGGATAGGGCCGCACGCGGATGTTGCGCGCACTCACGCCGAGGTGAAGGAGCGCTCGATAGATGAATACTCGGGCCTGGATATCTTCGCAGAGGACGGTAAAGAACCGGCTCATTGCGGCTCGTCCCAGCCACGTGCAGCGGCCTCTGCGGGTTCGAGGTTCCCTTGAACCTCGAATCTCTGGATGCGCGTTTGACTATCGGGATCGCGAAACATGCGCCAGCCGTGCTCCGGCGCGAGGAAGTTGAGCGCATCGGGGTGATGGCTGATGAGAATCACCTGGGGTCCGCCGGAGCGCAGCGCACGATCCGAGAGCTCGGCGAGCCAAGGCTGGATCTCGCGAAGGCCCAGGTAGTTGTCGGGCTCGTCCAGGAGCAGCAGCTTCCCCGGGCTGGCGAGCACGTGGAGCACCGAATAGAGGGCAATCAGCGCGCGCTCGCCGTCCGAAAGCTCATCGAAGGCATAGCTCGAGGTCTTGCCGCCGCGCTCGAAGACGGCTTCGAGCGTCCCGCCCGCGTCGCGAACCTCGACCAGACCGGGCAACGCCGGCTCGACAGCGCGAATGGCATTCATCACGTCGCGCGGCTGGGACGCCAGCGTCGGTGGATACCATGCCGCGAAGTTCGAGAGGTCCTTCTCCAGCCAGGGCGCCCTTGCGACCCGACGGCGATCGACGCGCGCCGACATGGCCCGCGGATCCGGTCGAAGCAGCCACAGGTTCCAGATCCACTCCTGAAAGGCACGAACAAACTCGTTCTGGCCGATGGACGATAAAGCGCCGACGCCGGAGCGTGTCGGACGCGTGCCCGGCATGGCTTTCGTTTGCGCACCGCGGTAGAGTCCAAGGTCCGCCGTCTTGAACTCGACCTTCTCGACGTCGTTGAACTGGAGACTTTCGCTGGCGACGAGCGGATCGTTCCGCCCGCCCGCGTCTTGCTCGACGACCAGTCGATAGCGATAGAGGCCGCCGCCAGCCCGTACGTCGAGCTCGATGGTCTGCACCGTCCTCGAATCCCAGCGCGTCCGCGACAACTCGTCGAACGTCTCGCCAATGCTCGCCGCCCCGGTGACGAAGCCCCGAAGCGCGAACAGGGTCTCGAGGAGCAATGTCTTGCCGGCGCCGTTCGGGCCAAGAAGGACGCTGAGCCGATCCGGCTTCCACTCGAAGTTGACGAACGACCGGACGTTGTCGATGTAGAGGCGCTCAATCATGGCGATCGCGCAAGCTTAGCCCATCCCACGCGGAGGTCCGCAAGCGGACGCACCATGCGAGGATGCGTCGAAGCGATTGTGCGCGATGAGAATCACCCGGAGCTCCCTTGCTGGGCGTGATCTGGACGCGGATCGCAGTAGCGGATCTTGCCCCGCGCGAGGATGGTCCGGCACCGAAGCTCGGATTCGATCACCTCTCGGCCGAGGACGGCGAGCCTGCTCGGCGTGCTCGGCGTGCTCGGCGCCACGGGGCCGAAGGCAGAGCTCGAAGAGGCTGCGCGCGAGGTGAAGTGCCACGCGCTCGCGCTCACGCTGCTCGGGGGCTACCTCGCGGACGCGTGCGGCGGCGACGTGCGTAAGCGCAAGGAGATCGGGCCGCTCGAAGGCGACGTGACCGGCGGCGAGCACGCGAAACGACTGATGGACGCCTGCGTGCGTCGGTTCCGTGGGGGCCCCGAGGTCACTGTGCTGTGGCTCCTGGACTCTTTGATCGCCCGGCGGACGAGGGCGCCTCCGGGCGCTGCGCGCGGCGCCGGCGCACCCCTTCGATGCCGCGGCGCACCTCGCCAATGACGAGAACGGACAGGAACATCTCACGTTGCGGTGCGCGGGCCGTCCAGGCGACGAGCTGCGGATTGCCCCGCTTTCCCTTCCGCATCTCGGACAGGACGTTCGTGTCGATCAGGTATCCCATTCCGGCAGCTCCCGTCCGGGGTGACGCGGCCGCTCGAAGTCGGCGTCTTCGCCCACGTTCGGCCCCTGGATCAAGAGGTCGTACGGCATCGGCTCCCGCGACGGCGCGCCGGCCTCGGCCGGATGTGCGGCCGCGGTGACGTCACGGGCGCCATCGGGCGTCACATCGCCCCGCGCGAGCCAGAGCATCGTCGCGCCCTGCCGGACGTCCTCCTCAATCTGCTGTGGCGTCTTGGGTGTACGAAACGCCTCTTCCCGGACTTCCACGGTGACTCTCATGCTCGTCTCCTTTCGGAAGCCCAGTCCAAATCGCTCACCAATGCCGTTGGACGATGCGAGCACGGCTCGGATTCCCATCCCGATGCGCGCGGTCAAGCTGGGCCGTACGCCCCAACACCGTCTGGACCCACGCCCGCAGACCCCATTCAATCAAGCCTTGTCGGCCGGCTTCGCCGCGTCCGCCTCCGTCGCGGCTTCTGGTAACGTGGCGCTGTGCAATCCTCCATCGGCTACGCCGCGTTCCTCGCCCTGGCGGTCGGTTGTGGCGCTCAGGGCAACCGGCCCGGCGAGGTCACGCGTGGGATCGAGCCTGTCGATTCCTCGGCGGAACGGGACGGCGGCGCGCCGGACAGCCGCCGCGCCGAGAGCGGCGGGGTCGCCGACGGTGGGGTCGAGAAATCCGATGCGTCGCTGCCCTCGGGATGGCCCGAAGACCTGCGCTACGAGCTCCGCCAGGTCGGCACCGCGTCCCGTCTCTACGCCATGCCCGGCGACGCCGACCTCGGAGCCGCCAGGACCTTCATGCCTCGCGGCCTCCTCGACCTCTGCGGCCCCGTTCCCGAGCCCGTGCAGGAACGCCCCAACAGCCCCGCACGCCGCGCTCAGGTGCTCGCGCAACCCCGTGACGGCCGCCCCGTGCTCCCGGTCTCCGTGGTGATCGTGGACGGCGCTGCCGTCGTCGTCGTCAGCCTCGGCGACCGACCCACCGAGCTCGGCCGTCTGCCCCTGCCCGGCCCCTCCGTCTCAGCAGAATGGGCCATCGCGCCGCCGACAGCGCCCGGTCTCGCCCTTCGCTTCGAAGTGAGCGGCCGCGCCATGCCGGGGCCCGGCGGAGGTATGCCGGGGCCTCTGGTGACCCATTACCTGGGCTTCCCGAGCCTCCAATGCGGGCCGCCGCCATGACCATGCTCGGTTCTGCTTCCCGCCGCCGCGCTCCGCGCGGCTCGCATCAAGCTCCGAACGGCGGCGTCTCCGCCTGCCCGCCGGATTCCACACGGAGGTTCGGCGGAATCACCGGATACGCGTCGAAGGGCACTGGAACAGCGAGGCGCTCGGCCGCGCGCGGGACGAGAAACGCCGCTTCCGGCCTGGTTTCGAGCACACCAATGAGCTGCGCCAGGTCGGGTCGCTCGCCGATGTAACACGGGCGCGCGGGGAGCTGCGCGAGCACATAGGGTATCCATGGATAGGCGGCGTACTGATCGAAGACGTTGCCCCGACTCCAGAACTCGAAGGGCTCCTGGTTGCGCTCGCAGATCATGAAGTCGTCGTTGATCTCGAGGATGTGCCGATCGCAGAGCCACTCCGGGAAGACGCGGTTGTGTACCACCGCTTGCCACCACGTCAGACTGAGCTCCTCGGCGAGCAGACAGTGCGGCGGGGCGATGCCGGCGCGGAGCTGGTTGGCCAGGAAGAGCAGGTGCAGGACCTCGTGCAGCACCTCGTCGATCGCAATGAGCACGTCCATCTCGATTGCATTGCGCGGGTGCGCCGGGATCCTCGCATAACGAGTCCGCCGCAGCTCGCGGTAGAACGCGAAGGAGCCGATGAACTGCCCGCTGTGCGCGACGCCGGCCTTTGTCGCGAGGTTGGTCTGGCAGGTCAGGCCCTCGCTCACCATCACGTCGATCATCGTGGCGACGTCGGCAAACACCGAGCTTTGCACCGCGTGCTCGCGCAGCGCGCCGCAATAGCGTGCGAGCCCCGCCAGCGTCTCTTCGGCGTGGCGGTATCCGATGGTCACCGTGGGCAGCTCGGCCGGGGGTCGAACGGTGAGACGCGAAGACCGCTCGGGCGCCGCGAGGGCCACCGGTGAGCCCAGCGGCAGTGGCGCCGGAGGCGTCTCCAGCACCCGGCGGATCTTCCCGTCGAGCTCGGCGATCGCGCGCTCCTCG
>Ga0163144_10024372_pt1 | contig 11872 bp, 17 predicted proteins | sample OliLak19BULKMAT1_FD_123175 | JGI IMG/M metagenome (GOLD analysis project Ga0163144, IMG submission 123175) | Freshwater microbial mat bacterial communities from Lake Vanda, McMurdo Dry Valleys, Antarctica - Oligotrophic Lake LV.19.BULKMAT1 | ecosystem: Environmental > Aquatic > Freshwater >...
AAGGGGGCGTGCGATGACTGCGGCAGCAGTGATGCGTGCTGTACGTATGACGATGGCCACACTCATTGCTTTAGTTGCGGGGCCACTCATCGTGGTGCTGCTGTGTGTGCTGCTGAAGGTCATGCCCATCGACCAAGAGTGAGCGGGCTCGCGGTGGGGCAGTGCGTGGCGCTGCCTTCCCGCGGGCTGACCCTGGAGACGTGCCTGAAGTTCGGCTATCAGGTGGGCGTCGATGGCTCCGGCCGCGCCTGCCAGATTGCCAACTACCGGGGCGCTTCCGGTGTCGTGGGCCAGAAGCTCCGGTTCAAACCCGAGAATGGCAAGAAGGCATTTGCGGTGGCCGGTGACCTCAAGACCGCGGGCTTGTATGGCCAGTGGCTGTGGCGCGACAGCGGCAAGATGGTGGTCATCACCGAGGGGGAAATCGATGCACTCAGCGTTTCACAACTACAGGGCAACAAGTGGCCCGTCGTTTCGGTACCGAATGGTGCTGCAGGCGCGGCAAAATCCGTGGCGGCATCGCTGGAGTGGCTTGTCCAGTTCGACAAGGTTGTCCTGCTACTCGATATGGACGAGCCTGGTCGCCAAGCGGCAGCAGAGTGTGCGGCTGTCCTGCCACCCGGGCGGGCGTTTATCGCTGCGCTTCCTGCGCCGCTTAAAGATGCCAACGAAGCGCTTTTAGCGGGCCGTGGGTCCGAAGTCATCGATGCCATCTGGGGTGCCAAGCAGTACCGCCCGGACGGCATTGTGGGCCTCGCAGAGATTCGCAGTGCCGTCATGGCTGCACCCAACGAGGGCCTCCCCTGGGTATTCCCGACGCTGTCCGCGGCCACCTACGGGCGGCGATACGGCGAGGTGTACGCGGTGGGAGCAGGGACAGGCGTTGGCAAAACCGACTTCCTGACTCAGCAGATCGAGATGGATATCGGAACCCTCGGTCTCCCGGTCGGCGTTTTCTTCTTGGAGCAACAACCGGCCGAGACGGCGAAGCGCATTGCCGGCAAGCGTGCTGGGCGGTGCTTCCATATCCCCGGCGACGGCTGGACACACGACGAACTCGTGGATGCCTACGACTCTCTGGAGAGTACGGGCAAGCTGTTCCTCAACGACCATTTCGGCATGGCCAGCTGGGACTCGATACGCGATTCGATCCGCTACCTGCGGCACGCCGAGGGTGTCCGCATCTTCTACCTGGACCACCTCACGGCGCTTGCCAGCGGGATGGATGATGAGCGTATCGAACTGGAGCGAATCATGGGAGAGATCGGCTCGCTGGTGAAGGAGCTGGATTGCATCCTGATCTTGGTGTCCCACCTGGCTACGCCGGAAGGCAAGTCACATGAGGAAGGCGGGCGCGTGATGATCCGCCATTTCAAGGGCAGCCGCGCCATCGGCTTCTGGTGTCATTACATGTTCGCGTTGGAGCGCAATCAGCAGGCCGAGGATCCGGCCGAGAAGTCCACGACCACCTTCCGCATCCTGAAGGACCGGTACACCGGCCGCAGTACGGGCCTCACGTTCGCACTCGGCTACGACTCTGCCACCGGCAGGTTGTACGAGAAGGCCCCTGATGAGCCTGCGGACACCACTGGAGGGATGTTCTGATGAACCCCGCATGGTCCCCGCAGGACATCCTGCTGCTGTGGCAACTCAACCCCGGTGCCGCCCTGATGGTGGTTCCGGGGTCTGCGCCCGACAAGCGCACCGTCATGTACGTCACTGGGAGCAAGACCAGACATTGACCCGCACATAGCAACCACCCTAGGAGACCCGCATGGCCCTGATATTCGACGTAGAGACCAACGGGTTTCTGGCGGTCACTGATCGCATTCACTGCCTCGCCATTCGGAACACCGATACGGGTGAGGCGTTCACATACAATAATCAGGGAGGACTACCCGACGTGGCGGCGGGCCTGACGATGCTCGCCGCGGCCGCGCAGAATGGCACCACCATCTCCGGCCACAACGTCATCGCCTTCGACATCCCGGCCATCCAGAAGGTGTACCCCTGGTTCACCGTACCGGCCTCTGCGGTGTTCGACACGTTCGTCGCTGCCCGTTTGCTGTGGACCGACACGGCCACCAAGGATGTCGCACGGGTCCGCCGGGGCATGATGCCTGCCAAGCTGATGGGGCGGCAGAGCCTGAAGGCATGGGGGTACCGCTTGGGGGAACACAAGGGAGACTTCGAGGGGCCGTGGGATACATGGACTCCCGAGATGGAAACCTACTGTGCGCAGGACGTGGCCGTTACGGCGAAGCTGTACGCGCTGTGTGTCGCCACGCAGTGGCCCGGTGAGTCCATGACCTTGGAGCATGAGGTGCAGTGGATCATCGCCCGCCAGGTTCGCAACGGGTTTGCATTCGACCAAGCCGCAGCGGCTAAGCTGTACTCGAAGCTGGTCAAGCGCCGGCTGGAGCTGGACGCCGTGTTGATGCGCACCTTCGCTCCGCTCTACATATCCGCTGGTGCATTCGTTCCGAAGAAGGATAACAAGGCCCGCGGCTACACGGCTGGGGTTCCGCTGACCAAGGTTGTGAACACCATGTTCAACCCCTCGTCGCGCGACCACGTGGCCCTGTGGTTCAAGCACCTGTACGGCTGGACGCCTACCGAGTTCACGTCAGACGGCAAGGCGAAGATCGACGAGACGGTGCTCGGGGCGTTGCAGTTCCCGGAGGCCAAGCTGCTGGCCGAGTATTTCATGGTGCAGAAGCGGGTGGGGCAGGTGGCCGAGGGCAAGCAGGCGTGGCTACAGCACGTCACCCCGGCGGGGCGTATCCACGGAGCGGTGGACGCCAACGGAGCGGTGACGGGCCGCATGACCCACTTCGCGCCAAACATCGGGCAGACCCCGGCGAACGATGTGCCCTATGGCGAGGAATGCCGGGCCTGCTTCGTGGCGCGGCCCGGCTGGGTTCTCGTGGGCTGTGACGCTGATGCACTGGAGCTGCGAGACCTCGCCGGTTACCTGGCGGCGTACGACGGCGGCAGCTACATCGCCACCGTGCTCCGCGGGGACAAGAAACTGGGCACGGACATGCACACGGTCAACTGCCGGGCACTGGGGATGGACCCCCTGGCCGAGCAATGGACCGGGGGTACCGGCCGTGACGTGGCCAAGACCTGGTTCTACGCCTTCATCTACGGGGCGGGTGACGCCAAGCTGGGCTACATCCTGACCGGCTCGCGGGACCTTGAGGGGTCCCTTGCGGGGGGCAAGCGCTCCCGCGCCAGCTTCCTCAAGAACCTGGCTGCCATGGGGCAGCTCGTGGAGGCGGTCAAGAGGGTCGCCAAGGAGCGCAAGTGGCTCCGAGGACTGGATGGCCGTCGGCTCCACGTGCGCGCCCTACACGCCGCCCTGAACACCCTGCTGCAGGCAGCGGGTGCCATTCAAATGAAGAAGGCGCTGGTCCTTCTCGACAACCATTTAAAAGGGGCCGGCCTCGGGCCGGGTGTTGACTATGAATTCTGTGCCAACGTCCACGATGAGTGGCAGATCGAGTGCCGACCTGAACATGCCGAGCGCATCGGCAGCGCTGCCGCTGATTCCATTCGCCGAGCCGGAGAACACTTCGGCTTTGCCTGCCCTCTCGCTGCTAACTATTCCGTGGGCAAAAACTGGGCGGAAACGCACTGATGCCCAGAGGAAGAAGCAGGCCGACGGCGACAGGTACCGCCTCTACGGCGTCACTCCTGCCCACTATCAAGAGATGATGGAGCGGCAAGGCGGTTTGTGTGGCATGTGCTATCGCCCGCTGATCCAGACGGGGAAGCACACGCACGTCGATCACTGTCACACGTCGGGGTTCGTGCGGGACCTGCTGTGTCACTCCTGCAATACCACCCTGGGCAAGCTGCACCACTCTCCCACGCGCTGCCTCCAGGCCGCGGACTACCTCATATGCCACGAACTCAAGTACCAGGAGAAACTGAGATGACCCAAAACGACGACGCCTCCACCCTGCTGCTATTGGCCGCTCAGGAACTGCTGGAGATTCACCGCCTGCTGGATACCCTCCGCATTCCGCGCACCTCCTTCAACGAAGCACTCTCGGCGTCCCAGCGGGTGGCCAACCTGGTCGGGTGTTCCTATGCCCGCGGCTAGAATCGGGCTGTTCGACGCTGACATCTTCGCCTACCGGTGGGCATCCTCGGCCGAGAAGCGATTCGACTGGGGCGAGGACTCCGGCGGGGAGACGTGGACCACCACCAAGACCCTCGGGGAGACCTGCGAGGAGTTGCGCGCCGACGTCTTCAACATTGCGGACAACCTCGACCTCAATCGCATCATCATCTGCCTGTCCGATCCGTCGCGGCACTACTTCCGCCACGACATCCTCGCAAGCTACAAGCACAGCCGCGCCGGCCACAAGCCGAACTACCTCGCGGAGTGCAAGGCGTTCCTCACGGAGGCCTTCGAGACCTACCAGCGGCCCACGCTGGAGGCCGACGACTGCATGGGGATCCTCTCGACATGGAAGGGTATGACCGGACGCAAGGTCATCATCTCCAGCGACAAGGACATGAAGACCATTCCCGGCTGGCTGTTCAACCCGGACAAGGACACCACGCCCCGCAAGGTGTCCCCGGAGGAAGCTGCCTACTGGCACATGTACCAGACCCTAGTCGGTGACGCCACCGACGGGTACCAGGGGTGCCCTGGTATTGGCCCCAAGAAAGCTGCCGCCCTGCTCGCCGGGAAGAACCTCGTCGAGGCGTGGCCCCTGATCCTCCAGGCCTACAAGAACAGCGGCCTCACCGCGGACGCCGCCATCCAGCAAGCACGCGTGGCCCGCATCTGCCGCGCATCTGATTACGACTTTAACCACCATAAGGTCATCCCATGGAATCCACCCTCAAGTCCTGCCTCACCTCCCGTGACTGCGTGTGCAAGCGCGGCGACCGCATCATAAACTTTCCCAGTTGTTACACCTTCCAGCGGGACCACGGGGGCACTCCCAGTACCTCCGTGGACATGTGGACCCTGGGGGGTCCGGTATGTAGCTTGACCGAGGCCCTCATCCCCCAGCAGTTGCCCCCGGCTGACTGGCTGATCCCCGATGTGCCCCCTGCCGTTGACCGCAAGGCCTGCCCGGTCTACTCCGGAGTCCTGAAGTACTTTCCTGACGCTATTCGGGAGGTGGCGGAGTGCTCCCTGAAGGGTAACGAGCAGCACCATCCCGGCACGCCCTTGCACTGGGACCGCAGCAAGAGCACCGACGACGCGGATGCCCTGGCCAGGCACCTGATCGACGCCGGTACGCTTGATACCGACGGTATACGACACTCCGCCAAGGTGGCTTGGCGGGCGCTCGCGTTGCTGCAGAAAGAAGTGGAAGCCCGCGGCTAAGCACTGATCCCCTAGCCCGCCCTAGAACACCCAATTGCCCTGAGCCTTCAACGGCTTAGGGCTTTTTTTCGTTCTAAACCCAGAGTTTAGCACACCTCCCTCCAGGTGCCTTCCTCATATGGCCCCCTACGTATCCCCTGAGTTGCTCGCACACCTGCGCGAGATGTTCCCCGACCGCTGCCCCAGCATTGCCGATGCAGATCGACAGATCTGGGTGGACGCGGGGTGCGCTTCCGTAGTGGCCTACATGGCCCGCCTGCACGACGCGCAGGTACACGCAGACCTCACCCGTACCTCCTGACACATGTGCTTCAAGAGCCCCAAGGTTGCCCCTATTGCGGCAGCCCCCGCCCCGCCCCCGCCGCCCCCAATCCTTGCTACAGCCTCAGGCTTGACGGGCACCGGCCCGCTGGGTGAAGCCACAACCGTGGCTGGCATCCGCAAGAAATCCTCCCGCGACTCCCTCAAGATCGACCTCCCGACGGATGGATACGGTCCGGGTAACGGGCTGAACATCCAGTAGCCATGGCCCAAGCACAGACCGCCATGGCCCGGTACGGACGCCTTGCCACCACGCGGGATGTATATCTCAACCGTGGCCGCGCCTGTGCCTACCTAACCATTCCCGCCATCCTGCCCCCCGAGGGGCACTCTGGTGCATCGAACCTGCCCACCCCGTGGCAGTCCGTGGGTGCCCGTGGTGTCAACCACCTGGCTTCCAAGCTTCTACTGGCGATGTTCCCGCCCAATGCCCCGTTCTTCAAGATGGGCGTGGACGAGCAGACCGCCGAGAAGATGACCGGCGACCCCGCCCTCAAGGGAGAGATCGACAAGGCCCTCTCGCGCTATGAGCGGGTGGTCATGAACGAGTTCGAAACCAATGCCTTCCGCGTCTCGCTGTTCGAGTCCATGAAGCACCTGATCGTCGGCGGCAACGTCGCGATGTTCTTCAGCCCGCAAGGTGGCGTCCGGGTATTCCGGCTCGACCGCTACGTGGCCAAGAGGGACCCGATGGGCAACATGATCGAGGCCATCTTCAAGGAGGACATCAGTCCCATGGAACTGAGCGAGCGCGGCAAAGCCGCCCTTGCCGCTTCCGGCTGGGTCTCCAAGACAGGTGACGACACCGAGGACAGCGTCTGCGTCTACACCCGGGTCTACCGGGACGGTGACAAGTACCACTCCTACCAGGAGGTCGAAGGTCATCGCATCAAGGGCACCGACGCCATGTACCCCCTCGACAAGAGCCCGTGGCTGGTCCTTCGCTGGACCGAAATCGACAACGAGGACTACGGACGCGGCTATTGCGAGGAGTACTACGGTGACCTCCGCTCCCTTGAGGGGCTGACCAAGGCCATTGTCCAGGGTGCCGCAGCGGCTGCCAAGGTGCTCTTCCTCGTGCGCCCCAATAGCGTCACCAAGCACAAGGACATCTCCGAGTCAGAGACAGGGGACGTCCGCAGCGGTGTCGCCTCCGACGTCTCGGTCTTGCAGATGGAGAAGTACAACGACTTCCGCATTGCCAACGAGGCGCGGGCCGACATCAAGCAGACCCTGAGTCTCGCCTTCCTGCTGAGTTCAGCTATCCAGCGCAACGGCGAGCGGGTCACGGCCGAGGAAATCCGCTACATGGCGGAAGAACTTGAGTCCAGCCTGGGGGGCATCTACAGCGCCCTCAGTCAATCACTACAGAGACCCCTGGTCAACGTACTGATTGCCCAGATGGAGGCCGCTGGGAAGCTCCCAGTGCTCCCCAAGGGCATCGTCAAGGTCAGCATCACCACCGGCATCGAGGCCATCGGTCGCGGCCAGGATCTGAACAAGCTGCGCGCCTTCATGACCGACGCGGCGCAACTCGCCGAAGTGGCCGAGAAGCTCCAGACCTACATGGACGTCAGCAACCTGCTCACCCGTCTCGGCACCAGCCATTCGATGGACACCGCAGGATTGGTCTACCCGACCGAAGTTGCCAAGCAGAACGAAGCCCAGGCCGCCCAGGCATCACAGATGGAAGCGGCAACGCCCAACATGATCAACGCCGGTGGCCACATCGCCGGGAAGATGATCGACCAACAAGGAGCAGCACAATAATGGCCAACGCCATCCTCGCAATGCAGCAGGACCCCAAGGGTCCCCAGGGTCTGAAGCCCGCGGCCCAGCCGGTGGTCGCCGAAGTGGCGACCCCGGTGATCCAGGCAACCGCCCCCGACCGCGCAATCCGGAATAGTGGTACGCCGGATAATCCGATAGCGCAGATGAGCGCCGGTGTCCGCGCCTTGCTTGCCGAGGCTGCGAATCACATCGGCCAGCCCCCGCAGTCCGTCACGGAACTTCCGGGCGGCATCATCCGCACCGACCACTGAGATGAGCGACGTCCAACAAGTCGCGGGGCCAGTCGTCTCCGCGCCGGCACCCGGCACCCCCGAGTACGACGCCGCGATGAATGCACTGGCTGACGCCCGCGCCACCATCACGGTGCTGGACGAGAATGGGCAAGTGGTCGTTACGCCGCCCGAAGTGGCCCCCGCAGTCAAGCCCGAGGGTGTCCCGGATAAGTTCTGGGATGCAACCACGGGTACCGTGCGGGTGGCCGAGATGGCCAAGTCGTATGCAGAACTGGAGAAGTCCAAAGGCAAGCCCACCACGGGTGTTCCCCCGGTGGTCGCTGACGCTACAGCGTCTGAAGCCCAAGACGTCGTCACGGCGGCCGGCCTCGATTTCGATGCGCTGACCGACGAGTACACCGCAGGTGGTGAACTCTCCGCCGAGACCTACGCCAAGATGGAGGCGGGCGGTATTCCCCGCGCCCGTGTCGACCAGTTCATCGCCGGCCAGCAGGCCATCGCTGCACAGACCCGGGCCGACGCCTTCAGTGTCACCGGGGGTGAGCAGGGCTACACGGCTATGGCCGCGTGGGCCAAAGCCAACGTCCCAGCCGGTGAACTTGCGCTGTACAACGCGCAACTCACTGGGCCGAAGGATCAGGTCATGCTGGCGGTCGCGGGTCTTCATGGTCGCTATGTCGTGGCCAACGGCTCCAATCCGAGCCACATCGAGCAAGGACGCAACCCCGTCGGGGCAGACGGCGACGCTTATGGCACGATGAAGGAGTACGCCATCGCCATCCGCGACAAGCGCTACAACAACGACCCGGGCTACAGAGCCCAAGTCGACGCCAAAGCCTCACGCAGCAACATTTAATCCCTCGGCCGCTCCTCCGAGGGTTTGCTGGCCCGCCGGGAGCCATCGTCCCAATCCCGGCACCTATTCCCCCAACTCCACGTACATCCCATGTCCTCTCTCACCGGTGCTTTTCCCGCTCCGCTCTATATTTTCAAGATACGCGGCCTGACCGCGGCGTCCGCGACCATTGCCACGGTGGATGTGTCGGTGGATGCGGACGGTTACCTACGCTACCCCGATGGCACTACCAATACTTACGGCATCGCCAACGTCCGCGCCATCCAGATCAAGCCTGAAATCGCCGACTTGCTGTCGCTGATCTTCGCGGGCGTAGATGGTGTCGCTGCCGGTTCTTCCGGCGTGAACGGCTACCGCTTCTTCGGCGAGCCTGTCCTGCCTCAGTAAACGCCACGCCGGCCGGCCCACGAGGCCCACCCGGCTCGCGTCGTGCCCGAAGCCCGAGGCCAGATATCGGGCTACCTATTTTCTCTCATCGCCTCAGCACCGCGTAGCGCCTCAGCCCACCCGAGGGTGGACAACTCCGTGCAGCAACTCAGAGCAGTCGCGAAGTGACCCCGCAGGACCCTCCCGGTCCGTCTCACTTCCCCTCTCATAGGATTACTTGCCACCATGGCAAACGCAACCGTACTACCCGCAGGTCTAATTAACGCGACGGGCACCGCCGACGCGATGTTCCTGAAGAACTTCGCCGGCATGACGCTGGCCGCATACGACGAGGCCAATGTCACCGAAGACAAGCACACCGTCCGCACCATCTCCAGCGGTAAGTCCGCGCAGTTCCCCGCGACCTGGAAGGTCACGGCGGGCTACCACGTCGCCGGTACTGAAATCGTCGGCCAGACGAGCAACCTGAACGAGCGCATCATCAGCATCGATGACTTGCTGCTGTCGAGCGTGGTCATCGCCAGTATCGACGAAGCCAAGTCGCACTTCGAGATTCGCTCCGAGTACGCGAAGCAAGTGGGTCTGAGCCTTGCCTACCAGAAGGACAAGAACATTCTCCAGGTCGGTGTCTTGGCCGCGCGCGCCTCGGCTACCGTTACCGGTGGCTATGGTGGTTCCTCCCTCGTTGGTTCGCTGTTCCGGACCTCAGCCGCCGATCTGGCTTCCGGCATCTATGCCGCGGTTCAGGCGATGGACGAGAAGGATATTCCCGAAGGCGAAACGAAGTACGTCTTCATCAAGCCGGCCCAGTACTACCTGCTCGCGCAGTCCACCAACCTGATCAACCGTGACTGGATGGGCTCCGGCTCCTACAGCGACGGCAAGATTCTCCGCATCGGCGGTGCTGATCTGGTCAAGACCAACCACCTCCCGACTTCGAACATTTCGGCGGTGACGGGTCAGAAGAACACCTACTCGGCCGACTTCTCGAACACCGCCGCGCTGGTGATGACCAAGCAGGCCGTCGGTACGGTCAAGCTGCTCGACCTCAAGACCGAGATGGGCTATGACATGCGCCGCCAAAGCACCTTGATCATCGCGAAGTATGCGGTAGGTCACGGCATCCTCCGTCCGGAGAGCGCCGTCGAACTCAAGACCGCGTAACCCTTGCTGTACCAGCCCGCTCGCGCTAACCCGCGGGTGGGCTTTTTTTCGTCCATAGGTTCCCCACATGCCCCTGATCACTTACTTCGGCGACGGTACGCAGACCGACTTCCCGGTGCCCTCCGGGCGCGTCGTGGATCGCCTCCTCGTAACCGGCTCCCCCGTTACCTTCACGCAGCCCAACGCCAACATCGCCCGCGCCGCTGTCGCCCCTGCTGACGGCGTTGTCGTCGGTGTCGAATACGGCCAGGTTGCAGTCACGGTCACCGCCGCCAACCAATTCTCCAAGTCATTCGTGATGGGGGCACGTCAAGTCGCCACCGTACTCGTCTCGGCTACCGCGATGAGCGCCACCGTGTCTCTACAAATGTCCCTCGATGGGGGCACCGTATGGGTCGACGTGGCTACCTACACCGCAGCCACCGCGCGCCTGTTCGAAGCGGCCTCCGGCTGTCTCATCCGCATCGGCGTAGCCACCGGCAACTTCACCTCCGCCACCGCCCTCGTGTGCAGCCTGGAACGTACCTGATGTTCGCCGCAATTCGCACGTTCCTCTTCGGTGTCCCCGTGGCACCCTTGCCGGTCCAGGCCGCGCTGGAAGCTCAGAGCGTGGACATCAATCCCCACACCTCGGCGCTCGCCCTGCGTGCCGCCTATCGCCTGCGCAACGTCCTCCTGGCCCTCGAACAAGAGAAGCCGGATGCGGACTCCCAACGCTCCAAGGATCTCTGCGACGCAGTGGATCTGGCGTGTGCGGTACTCCTGACTGCGGGCTTCCGCGTCTCCACCCCCCTCGATTCGCTCGACGCCGAGGCCCTTATCGAGAGCATGACCTAAATGCCCGTCAATCTGAACTTGTACGACATCTTCCGCCGCAAGCAGGTCGCAGGCACCACCGGTGTTCTCGCCCTGGCCAGCGTGACCGTGAAGATGGCTATCGTCACCAACGCCTACTCGCCCAACCAGAACACCCACGACTTCTTCGATGACGTGACCAACGAGGTCACCGGCACGAACTACACCGCGGGAGGTCCGACCCTGAGCACGCCGACGGTCACCATGGATGCGGCCGGGCTGGTCACGTTCGACGCGGCCGACCCCGCGACCTGGACGCAGCACGCCTCCGGGTTCTCCAACGGACGCCGGGTGATCATCTACCGCAGCACTGGCACTGCCAGTACCTCCGAACTGATCGCCTACAGCGACGCGAACGCAGTGGACTTCGGCAACACCGCCGCGGACCTCACCATCGTGCTCGACGCTGCGGGCATCTTCACCGCCCCAAGGTAACCCCATGGCTCTCCTGAACGACATCAAGGCGCTGGCCAAGACGGACCCCGAGTTCGCCACGCTCATCGCCTCAAAGGACACCCAGGCCGTCGCGCGCGTGCTCTCAGTGGGGCGCGTGGCTCTCAAGGAGCGCCTGGCAGGCATCGGTACCATCCTCGTAACCCTGGGGGCCGTCGAAGGTCCGGCCTTGCTGGACGCCCTCGTCGCCGCTACCGAAAGCAACCGCCTCGTGTACTGGGCGTGGAAGTTGATCGAGAGCGGTCAGCTCGATCTGGGTCAGCCGCTCACGCGCGCCCAGATCGACGTCTTCGTGGCGCTGGGTGTCATCAGCGCGGGCGGTGGTGCGGCCCTCAAAGCCCTCGCAGAGTACCCCACGCCGATCACCGAGTACGCCGTGCGCGTGGCTCTCTACGCCGACGACGGCACCTACCTCGGATAACCCCACATGGCCGCATCAAAGACAGCACGTACCAT
>Ga0163144_10024373_pt1 | contig 11871 bp, 11 predicted proteins | sample OliLak19BULKMAT1_FD_123175 | JGI IMG/M metagenome (GOLD analysis project Ga0163144, IMG submission 123175) | Freshwater microbial mat bacterial communities from Lake Vanda, McMurdo Dry Valleys, Antarctica - Oligotrophic Lake LV.19.BULKMAT1 | ecosystem: Environmental > Aquatic > Freshwater >...
AAAGAACAAATCGAAGCACTTATGAAATTTATCACTGCGAAATTAGAAGGCAACAAAACTCAAATTAATCGGTCGAAATTACAACTAATTAACTGTCAATTATGTTCACTGGCTTGAACACATCCATACTATCCACAATGGTGTGAGGGGTTACCCCCACGAGCATTGACATCTTAATTAAATATATGTAAGATTTACTATCCATAGGGTGTCCCTGTGGGATTGTTCTTTTACACCAATAAAGATAGGAGGTATCACGCCATGAGCAGATCTGCTCAAGAAATCAAGGCACAATGCTTCTCCATACTGCAGATGAAAAAATCGTCTTTCTTGTGGATGCAAGCAGTAGTTCCTCGTCCGCATTTGAGATGATCTTTGCGGCTACAAATGACTCTGACAAGGCAAAAGCCGGCTGGTAGTTGGCAGTTCTGCGTATGGACTACTTGGAAGAGTACAAGAAGTTAGTTTCATTCAAACCCAGCCACGTCAGTAATGACACGGCACAGATAGAAAAGGAGATTCGATCATGAAAAAGAAAGTGATGTCACAGAAACGTTTAATGGACTCTTTAGATATTCCAGATTTGACTGATCCTAAGAATGGGATTCATGCTATCAATCTGGTTATCAGCAATGTCAAGCGAGCGTTGGAGAAATCCTACGCCGAAGCGATGATTGAAGAGGTTCGCACGAGTCCAGAAGTCTCCGTAAAGGAAAACTTCGACGACTTACTCTTTCCTGCAGATAATGCAGGGCGTTCATCTCGCTACACACGGTATGTTACTCAGGATACGGTTTTTAAGACACATACTTCGTGTGCTATTCCATGTTGGCTTAGAAAGGCATCCAAGAATGGTATCAACGACACAATCGTTGTCTTGCCGGGAATGTGCTATCGACGTGATGTTGTTGACAAGACTCACTGCGGTGAACCTCACCAGATGGATGTCTGGAGGATCAAGCATGGCAATCCACGTTTCGAAAGACCAGACCTAATCCATTTGGTGGAGACTATCATGAATTGTGTCGTGCCGGGGTGTAAGTATCGGGCAAATGAAGTCCAGCATCCTTACACAATCAATGGTTTGGAGGTGGAAGTTCTTGTCAAGGGATCGTGGCTTGAAGTTTTGGAGTGCGGTGAAGCACATCCAACGGTTCTCATGAACGCTGGTCTTGATCCGAAGATGTACTCAGGCCTTGCTCTGGGTATGGGTCTTGATCGACTTGTCATGATTATCAAGGAGATTGATGATATTCGCATACTCAGATCGGAGGACTCTCGCATCAAACGGCAGATGGAAACTCTCAACAAGTTTGTTGCGGTCTCTGATCAGCCAGCGACAAAGAGAGTTCTCTCGTACTCCACCTCTGTCGACAAGACCGAGGAGGACATCTGTGAGGAAATTAGGGATGAGTTATGCTTGGATTCTGTCTTCATTGAGAAGATTGAATATTCCGAAATTCTCTACGAGCAACTCCCGGAGAAAGCCAGGATTAATCTCGGCATCCGTCCTGATCAAAAGAATGTGGTGGCAACTCTCACATTCCGTTCGTTGGAAGGTTCTCTACCACGAACGATGGTCAATGAGTGGGTGCAACACCTCTACCCGAAGCTCAATGAAGGAGATCGTGGGTATATGTAAGTTGGTTCTTTGGCGAAGTATCGTTTCGATGGAGCTATAGACAGACATTGTTTATAGCTCCTTTTTTTATATAAAAAAGACCCCATAACAGTATTCAGCTGTTATGGGGTCGCATATGAGACTTTCAGAAAACTGGAAATAGTTCAACGTCTCTTATATCCTCCGCGTTTAACAAAAGCATAAGAAGTCGCTCCATTCCCATACCTATACCTCTACATGGAGGAAGACCAAACTTCATGGCGTCAATAAGGTCTTCATTGACGCTACTGTCTTGGCCGTTCTTGCGGTACTTCAGTTGTTCTTCCATCCGCTGTCTAATGACTCGAGGATCACGTTCTGGGTTAACCAGATCGGCGACGAACATTCCGTTAATGACCAGCAGAGTTTCATCAACAGTTGATCCATCATCGTTTAACTTGAACAATGGAGACTGTGCGGCAGGCATATTTCGCAGAAAAGCAGGGCCCTTTATGTGTGACACAACGTGGGAATACAGTGCAGTAGCTATTGTATAATTATTCATCTTTGTAGGACGAATGATTCCTGCTTTGTCTAAGATGCGTCCTAGTTCATCAAGAGGTCGATCCTCATCGTACGATGAACCAGTACACTTTTCAATTTCTTCCTTGAAGTCATACGCTGGCCAAACACCAGAACAATCTATCTGACCATTTGCCGTTGGGATTGATATCGAACCATAGAGTTGGGAAAGAATCTCGCAGATCATTTCCCGCGTCAAGTTTTTCATCTCTTCTCTGGTGGCATAAGCACGGTACAACTCGAGGATAGTAAATTGCGGAAGCATGTCGCCCGTTGCTCCTTGATTGCGAAATGATTTGCCGAGCTCAAAGACTTTGGAGAATCCGGCAATCATCAGTTTTCGGAGCATTAATTCTGACGTCAGTCTGAGATACATATCTCGATTATGTTCGGTAACATGCGTCACAAACGGATCTGCGAGACCTGCTTCAAATGTTTCCTGAAGCAATGTCATGTTCAATTCCTCATATCCTTCTTTGTAAAGGAACTGTCTGAGGACACGGAACACAAGCGAACACCTACGGAAATGCATGATCTTTTTCGGGTCCCGAATGAGTTGGAGATATCTATGAGAGTACATATTTGACCTCTTTCGAAAATCAATATTACTGTCATAAACATCACTGGTTGCTTTGGAAAGCAATGAGATATTTTCCGCTAGGAAAATATCCTCGTCATTTACATGGCGCTTCACTCCATTCAACATCACGATGTCACCATAGTGAATGGTGGAGTTCATCGCTTCAATGTTGACTGGCGTACAGATGAGGTACGCAGGGATTGACGATCCGTTACCTTCGATTTTTTCAAGGACAATGACATCTTTTTCTTCCATTGTACTGAACACACCGAGCTTGGAGATTTCACCAGTGTGGTCAGAAAGCAACAGCCTACCAACTACAGTGGTCTTTACTCCATAAGGAACACATTTAAGCCCACATACATCCGTTGATCCTCTTGGCGTCTCACGACGAAACGCAAGAGTGTCGATTTCGAGAGAACGAGCTCTTTTTTTCTCGCTATTTTTTGCCATAAGATACCTCCTATAATTGTTGAGTTTACAATGAACTAGTTTATAATAAATTACTATGAAATTAGTATTTTGTCAACGGCGGACTAAGTTTAATCTTTATTTTTAAATATATCGTATTTGAAATCTTTGTATGTCATAGATGGACGAGGTCCAGTACTATTTTGATACTTGCCTTTATATAAAACAATATCTCCAAACGGAACCCAAAAACTAACTTGTGCTATTAGCATCCCAGGATAAAGACGAACAGGCAGAGTTGCATATAACTGAAATGTTGTAACTCCATGAGAACCAATATCAATTAAATCGGCTGTTATGTGAACGAACAACCCCATTCTTGCTGTGCCAGATTTTCCATGAATAAGTGGTACATAAAAGTCACTGCCTATACGTTCATTAGAATGTCCTAATACAAAATCTCCCGCATGGAGGATAATGCCTTCTTTAGGTATTTTGATTTCATCGTATAAAGGTTTACATCTCGGATCAATTATATCTGATTTGTAGCGGATAATTATGTTTCCAAGCGACAAATCGTAAGAATTGGTTGTAATTCTCTCTTTATGAAATGGCGAGATATCGATTCTATTTTTTCGAACTTCCTCAATTATTTTTTTACCTGTCAGTATCATATATTTTGATGGATTAGCGGTACAAAAGATTCTTGCGGGTGGTTTAAGTGTCCATATCGTCCGTTATATTTTGTATCTATTCCAAAATTTTTCCAAAATGACACTTGTCCAATTATCATTCCATGATAGAGTTTGATTGGTAAAGTAGCGACAATTTCCAGTGTCCATCTATGTTTAGATGTGGTATGTCCTAAATTTGCCGATACTTGTAAGAAAAGACCGTATCTACCCATTGAGCTTCTTCCAATAAGCGACATGGCATATTTAGAGCTACCGATAATTTCTTTTGTTGTAGCCAAGTACATTTTTCTTGGTTCCAAAACATATCCGTCTTCGGGTATGTTGATCTCTTTAAAGATGGCCTTTTCACCGTCGAACCCAGTAAATATTTTTAAGATTGAGCCAAGTTGGTAATTGTAGCTGTTTGGATTTATCTGATTATCAGAAAATGGCTCAATAAAAATATTGCCGATTTTAATTTCATCTCTTATTTTGCTTCCGGTTAGAATCATATATTTAGAATAGCTCGACAAAACGATTTGGATATACGTTTTTCCTGTATTTTAGAACAAGAACACTATACATTTGATAAGGACGAAGGTCGTTTGACATTTTTTTTACCTCATAAAGTCTGTCGTACATAGCTATATATGCTTTTTCGTCATCAATTTTAAGCATTTTGTAAGCACGGTCTACAGTACACTTGCAATAGTAATTAAGCTCCTCTTCCGTTTCTTGTACTAAATCATTGTGTTCTTCAAAAATAATTTCAAGCTTATTATATAGTTTCATGATTTCTTTGTATGGAATTTCTGTCGGTGTAATGTCAAAAACTTTCTGAGCTCTCTTAACCAGTGAATCTGGTAGTGGTTTTGTAACATAAAATGGAGACGCCAAAATATAGCCACCGTCCTCAAGCATGCTGATACATTTTTTCAGCATCTTTTGTGGATCTGGAAAAAAACCAAGAGAGGCTCCGACAACTATATGGGTAAATGATTTCTTAGATTTGTATTCGTAACCATCTGAAACTTTATAAGAAAAATTTATATTGGGTGCATACTCATATTTATTATAGTTTGCCATTTTTATAGATTTCTCTGAGAGATCAAACCCTTCTCCTTGGCAACCAGAAAGTAATGATAATTCGCGTGAAGAAAAACCCGTCGTACAAGCCACCTCTAGTAAGGTTGATTTTTTATTCAACCCTGAAAAGCATGCCCATTTTGAGAGAGTCACGTGTGAACCCGGCAAAACATTCCATTGATTAATAAGACCGACAAAATTTATGTACGAGAGTTTTTGGATAAAATCCGGAGTTATTTTTTCTTGTTCACTCATATTTTTTTAAATTATAATTTATAAACTGGTGGTATTGGCTGGATAAAATTTTGAGCCAGAGAATAAGTCAAAGCACCTTGATTAGGGACGACGATAATATCGTTTTCTTGTAACTTACTCGCGTAACAAAAATATCCCCAAATGTCCCAAGTAGTGCAGAGGTTTCCCCACATGTTGCATTCAATCTCTTTCTTGGACGGAGAAGATATATTTATTAAAGGAAAATATTCGTGTTCAAAGCGTTGCCAACCTACCATATTCACTCCACCATTTAAAACAATATTGTCTTTATCCTTTTTATCTGTCACAGATAGTACAATATACATGGCATCATTACAGATAATACGTCCCGGTTCTGAATAGTAAGTAGCGTTTATGATTGGTGCTAAGTAAATCTTGATTGCTTGACCTATTTTTTTGGCATACTCCCCAATCTTGATCGCACTGAGTATGTAATAAGGAATATCAAAGATTGTCTTACTTCCCATGTAAGAATTGACAGTTTTAATTATATTGCCTCGGGGTGTCTTGAAAGGGTAATATCCCTCAGCTTCATGAACTTCGAAGCCACCACCAAAATCAATATGTTTGATTTTCTTCAACTCATTTTTATTGAATGAACACCCAAGGTATTCACCAAGTTCTTTAATCGTATCCTCATAAAATTTGGCATCCCTGTTTCTGGACATATGAAAATGTATTCCCTGAAGCTCAATAAAAGGATATTTCTTTGCCTCTTCCCAAAAAGATTCTAGCTTTTTTATATGTATCCCGTATTTTTTCCAATCACCAGATAAATCAGTATGGATTCGTACGCCAGCTCTAATCTTTTTTTTATGCTGATTAGTCAAGTCGCCGAGTTTTTTTAATTCACCAAAGCTATCTATATGTATAGTGATAATGTTGGCATATCTAAGAGCATGCAATAAATCCTCCTCTGTTTTTCCTGGGCTAAAATAGACAATATCTTTACAACCAGCTTCTATGGCTATGTCTATTTCGCGAGGACTTCCAACGTCAAGACCCATCCCTTTTTCTACAGTACGTTTAACAATTAGAGGATGGTGGTTAACTTTCATCGCATAGTAGGCTTTAAAAGATGGTATTTCTTTTTCGAATGCTGTTAAAAAAGTCTCGATAGACTGGTCAAGAGAGTGCTCATCAAAAACATAAAAAGGAGTTCTGTTTTTATTAGCGAGTCTAGTTATTTTTTTCTTTTTTTTAATAATACGATCAACAATATGATACAAGTTTATTTTTTTATAAGAAATCTTTTCGTTCAATATTTTTCCTACGCCATTCAGAATTATTTGATCATTTTTCTTTAGCATATAATTATTACAACACAGCCTGTTGAAATTTTATCTGTTTTTTCTTGGTATCGATAGACGCAATTCCACCATTTGGGATTGTAATTAATGGGTCAGAGTGACCGAAATCAACATTATAAAGTATTGGGAACTTTGCATTAGAAAAATATTCTTTGAGGATACATTCTAGAGAATCTTCGGAGGAAAAACTGGACTGTTCGGTGAATCTTCCAAATACCAGTCCTGCTATTTTATTAAACCAACCTAACTGTTTGCATTGGCATAAGAATCTATCAACATGTGCAGGTGTGCTGGTTTCATCTTCTTCGATAAAAAGAATTTTATCGCTCATGTCGGGTAAATATTGGGTTCCATTCAAAACCAAGATAGTCTGTAAATTTCCTGCGATTATTTCACCACTTGCTTTACCATTAGAAAACACTTTAATACCATCGTTAGTTTTTTTAATTCTATGGTCGTTATCTGGCCTCAAAAAATATAGATCATCAGCATAATCAGGTGATGATTCAATTGCAAAACTTTCTTGAGGATTAATGCACATTTTTTCAAAATTATTCCATGTATACTCAAATGGTTCTGGTTTAGAAAAAGAAATGGCCCCGGGTCCAGAAAAGGTAATCAATCCAGTTTTGGTTGTTATTGCTGTAGTCAGTGCTGTCACATCAGAGTATCCAATAAAAATTTTAGGGTTTTTTTTAATTAAATTATAGTCTAGACCGTCAAGTAATTGGTTAGTATTAAATCCGCCCCAAAAAGCCATGATACATCCAACATCTTTTCTTTTAACAAAATCATGAATGTCTTCAATTCTAAGATTAGGCAATCCTGCTGTGTGTTTTTTTGTTAGAAGTTTAACTGAACGGCCTTCGACAATAGAAAATCCTTTGTTTTTTAAATAAGAATATCCTTGCTGGATAATACTCTCTGGGCAAACGCCAGCTATTGGGTCAGCGGGAGCTATTATCCCTATTAACTTACTTTTATCCAACCTAGGAGGTAGAATTTTTTTTATCATCTTTTTTATTTTATTAAATTCTCAATAGGCGTATTTAACGCCTAGGTGATCTTTTTAGGGTTTCAATTGTCGGGTTGCATTGTTTACCAGTCTCTGTTCTCTCTCCTAACCACTTTACTGTTTTTGCTATGTTATTTTCTATACTTACCCTCCTCTAACCTACCCTAAAAACCATTTCTTGTCAATTTTTTTTGCTGATTTAAATTGTTGATATCAGAATATGCATTGTTCAGGTCATTGGTCAGTTTCTCTATCTTTTTGTCTTGTTTGATGTTGTAAAGAACTGAACGAATAAGAATGATACCAAAAATCAGAGCTATAAAAAGAGTGATCAATTTTATGACAATCTGTCTAGGATCAGTCTCAATAATTATGTGAAAAATAAGAAAGATCCAAAGAAACAGAACAATAATTTGGATTGCGATAACCTTGATATTGAAAAGGGAGTGTTTGGTGATGGCAAAGGCAATGAAGAGGAGGAAGATGAGAAAGCCGATGCTGTCTAATGCCCCCGATAAAGAAATTGTAGAAAATGGAATGATAAAACTGGTGAATGCTGATGCAATTAGACTTACTAGGGCACCAATAAGTATAAATCTAAACCGGGATTTTTCTATATTATCGTTTGTAGTTTTCTGGGCATTGTATAATTTCCAGATAATTAAAAGAGCAAAAATTGCGTAATAGATTGTGTATAGAGTTAACCCCCATCCAGGATTACTCATTGAAGTAATCGTAATGTGATCCTTATTGGATAACTGTGTAATAAATCCAGGTTGAATTGAAAAAATAAAGAACAACAATGCAGTTAAAAATATAATTAAGATTTTTTTAACTGAAATACTTTTTTCGGTTATTATTATTGTCCAAATTAACCCGGTAGAAATCACTAGGGAACCTAGCGCATATATTCTAGTAAACCAATAGACGGACTGAGATATATTAAGCATATAATGTGTAAAAGTCCATATCGCTGCTAAAAAACTTAATAGTGAAAAAGTTCTATTACTTAAAGCTTTAGTATTTTGTGCCAAAATAAAAACACTTAATATAAGGTTTAAAAAAATAACCAAAATTAAGATTACTTTTATCGTCATCATATTAAAATGATAACATATTAATCAAGAACATCGATGCAAGCATCGATGTATGTGGAATCAATCCTCTGTTTTTCTTGCTTAAATTGTAGTATAATCTTACTCAATATGATTCAATTCGGTGAACATTTAATGATTGATGGATACAATGGAGAAAGAGAAAAGCTTGATGATAAAAATGTTGTCATTGATATTCTAAAAAATCTTCCAAATTTAATGGAGATGCATATTTTGTCTAAACCAGAAGTTTATCGTGCATCTGGTAATAATGAAAAAGACCCTGGCGGTTGGAGTGGGTTTGTTGTGATACAAGAAAGTCATATTAGTGTGCATACTTTTCCACTAAGAGGATTTGTTAGTGCTGATATATATACTTGTAAGAATGGATTAGATAGACAATTCATAATTTCCTACTTTAAAGAGAAATTCAATCTTCAAGATGTTGAATCTAATTTTGTTATTAGAGGGACAAGATATCCTGATAATAATATATATTAAAATTGATCAACATATGAATGAATTATTTTTATATATTAGAAGAATAAGTGATAGTCTTGCTGAAAATTATAATTTAAATCTTGATCATTTTTTCTTTATATATTTTGCATCTTACATACCTTTCTATCTGGGATATCTTTTAATGGCGCATGGCTCTACTCGTAAATTAAACTGGAAAGATATTTTTGGTTTAAATATAAAAAATAAACTCCAATGGAACACTCAGGTCATAATGGGTTTGTTTATTCATTTATTTGGCAGAATAATGCCATACGCTTATATTATTTTATGGGGAGAAAATTTACCTCTGTGGCTATACTTTATTTTTTGGGGGATTATTGTTTTATCGATTTATCTTTTTATACATAAGATTTTCAATAAAAGAAAACATATTTTTTCTGGAGATATGACGATTCAAAAAAAAGATAGTATAACAAGTGAAAGTGAAATAAAAACTTTATGGAAAGTATATAATGAGACTTTTGAGCCACTTAACAAAATTAGTCCATGTAAACAAAGTTTCGATGAACATCATTTTATAGAGGTTTTACATGATGTAACTGTAAAAAAATATATTCTAGTGGATAAGGTTATAGGTATTGTTGGTTTAGGATTGATTACTAATAACTTTAAAAATACCCCATGGATAAGCGAAGACTATTTTAAATTTAAATTTCCTCACGAATGTAGTAAAAATCTTGTTTATTATTTTATGGGCATCGCTATTTTTAGAGAATTTAGGGGTAATAAATACTCAATTTTTTTATTAGAAAATATTGTTAATGATTTACCGCGTGATGTTGTTATAGGATTCGATCACTCTAAAAATATTAATCCAATGCTTCATCACTTTACTAGAATTATTAAACAATCAAGATCAATACGAAGAACACATATAGACCAGCAACATTACCACGTAGTTAATTGGAAAAAATAATTATGTTATATAATACACTATCAATAATAACCCTGATCTTTTCTTTTATTCTAGGTATATATGTATATGAGAATAATAAAACACATAAAGTAAATCGAACATTCATTTTTTTGATTGTGAGTGCGATTCTTTGGATATTTGTAAACTATACTATTGATACTTCTGTAAGTATAAAAATGATACGTTTATGGAGTGAATTAGCATTAATTGGACCAATATTCATTGCTTACTTTTTTTATAAACTTTCTATTATATTTCCAAAAGAAAAACCTCGTCAAACAAAAATAGAATTTATTATAAAGTTAGTAATGTTAGTGCTTGTGGGACTATCATTTACTAGCTTAAATATTTCTAATGTTTATTTCTTGGATAATAACATTCCAGCGATTGATCCCGGTCCACTTTACATCTTTTTTTTAATTTATTTTGTTACAGTTATAATATTATCATTATGTAATCTATTTAGAAAATATAAAACATTTAATAAATTAGAAAAACTCCAAGTTCAATACATATCACTTGGACTAGGACTCTCTGCTTTATCTGGAACAGTTATAAATGGAATATTGCCTATATTAGGATATTCAGAATATATCAATCTTGGACCATATTTTATTTTAATATTTATCTTTTTCACATCATACGCAATCATTAAATTTAAAATGTTCGATATCAAGATAATTTCTACTGAGTTACTAGTACTTACAATATGGATATTTGTTATTATCAGAATATTAGTTGCTAACACTCTAGAAGATAAACTTGTAAATGGTGGACTGCTATTTCTACTTTTAATATTCGGCACCTTTCTCATCCGCTCCGTTATCAAAGAAGTTGAATCTCGTGAAAAAATCCAACTCCTTGCCACCGATCTTCAAAAGGCAAATGACCGTCTGAAGGAACTGGACAAGCAGAAAACTGAGTTTGTTTCTTTTGCTACTCATCAGCTTCGTGCACCTCTAACTGCTATGAAAGGTTACGCTTCTCTTATTATAGAAGGCGATCTTGGAGTTCTGTCCAAACCTATACGTGATGCTATCACTCGCATTTATGATTCATCAAACACACTGACAAATATTGTTGATGATTATCTAAATATTTCTAGAATAGAACTCGGAACGATGAAGTATCTTTTTGATAAAGTGGATCTCAGAGAACTCGTGGACAATGTCGTAGGTGAACTAAAACCAAACATAGAAAAGAGTGGACTCAATTTTTCAACTTCTTTTGATCAAAATAAAAAATACTTGGTGCATGCTGACAAGGACAAGTTCAAACAGATTGTCGCCAATCTTATCGACAACTCTATCAAGTATACAAAGTCTGGATCAGTTGTTGTTTCATTAAATAAAAAAATAGAAGGTGAGACCAGTAAAATAATCTTTTCTGTAAAAGATACTGGCATAGGTATAGATCCAGAAGTTATGCCAAAACTTTTTACAAAGTTTTCTCGTGCAGAAAATGGCAATCGTCAAAATATTCATGGCACAGGACTTGGTCTCTACGTAGCAAAACAAATAGTCATGGCGCATGGTGGCAAGATCTGGGCAGAATCAGCTGGAGAAGGAAAGGGCTCTACTTTCTTTGTGGAGCTGGAGGAGGGGATATAGGACTTTTTGATTTTTCGAGGGTTAATTCACGAGACATGTATATGCCATAGTATATATCATGGAGTCAAAAGGTGCATAAGTTCAGATACATATGACACTCTTTAATTAAGAGTACACATGCGCATTTTCAACAAATTTAAGGGAACAAAGGGATTCATCACAATGTGGGAAAGAGTGATACGCTTTCGATATATG
>Ga0163144_10024374_pt1 | contig 11871 bp, 9 predicted proteins | sample OliLak19BULKMAT1_FD_123175 | JGI IMG/M metagenome (GOLD analysis project Ga0163144, IMG submission 123175) | Freshwater microbial mat bacterial communities from Lake Vanda, McMurdo Dry Valleys, Antarctica - Oligotrophic Lake LV.19.BULKMAT1 | ecosystem: Environmental > Aquatic > Freshwater > Lake...
CCGGCGCCGGTGTCAGTGCGGGCGGCCGCGGCCGCCGATCTCGATGGCGATGGCACGCCTGATCTCGTGATCGGTGACCTGACCACGAAGCGGGTCCTCGTCTTCCGCAACCTCGGGAATCGGCGATTCGCGGACGCCGTCGACATCGGCACTGGAGCGGTCGAAGCCGGTGCGATCGCCATCGGAGACCTGAACAAGGATCGCGCACCCGACATCGTGGTCGGCGCCGCTCGAGGACCAGGCACGATCTTCTTCAATTCCAGTCGTGGCCCGCAACTGAGTTTTGCATCGATCCGCTGGAATGATGGCAAGGGCACCGTGTACGGTGTGGCCATCGGGGATCTCGATGGTGATACGTGGCCCGACCTTGCGGTGGCGCGCTCCGAAGCGCCGAATGCGATCTGGTTCAATGGTCCGGCGGTGCGGTAGCGCGACAGATGGCACAAAAGCCGGTGGCGAATGCCGTCGGGGCAGCGGCGCAGCATGTTTCTCATCGGAACCGGAACGCACATGACACGATTCTCGCGGCATCTCTTCTCACTGCTCTGCGTCGCCATGATCGCGGAAACAGTCTCCGCGGACCCGTACCCACGTCAGTCGATCGATGTGGAGCATTACCGTTTCGCGCTGCGACTGGCTGACAGCACCGATCGCATCGACGGCGAAGCCACGGTGCGCCTGCGCCTGCTGACAGCGGACCTGGCGCAGGTATCGCTCGACCTGGCGGGGATGACGCCTGCGCGACAGGGGCGCGGGATGCGCGTCAGTGCGGTGACGCGTGGCGGCAAGGCGCTCGGCTTTCAGCACGCGGCGGACAGGCTGGTGATCACGCTCGACGGCACACTTGCCACCGGCACGGTGATCGAACTCGTGGTGCGGTACGCCGGGATTCCCGCCGACGGCCTGCAGATCAAGCCGACTCCGCACGGCGACCGCGCCTTCTTCTCCGACAACTGGCCGGACAAGGGACACCACTGGCTGCCGATGATCGACCACATCGCCGACAAGGCGACGATGGAGATGGATGTCACGGCGCCGTCGCACTATCAGGTGATCTCCAACGGATTGCGTGTCGAAGCGACGGACGACGTGCGCGGGACGCGTCGAACCGTGTGGCGCGAGTCGGTGCCGATCGCGCCCTGGCTGTACGCGCTGGGCGTGGCGCGCTTCGCGGTGCAGCATGTGGGTGACTACGACGGCATCCCGATCGAGACGTGGGTCTTTGCGCAGCAGCGCGACGCCGGCTTTCACGACTTTGCGGTGCCGACGAAGGACGCGCTTGCGTTCTACAGCGAGTGGGTCGGCCCATTTTCCTACGAGAAGCTGGCCAACGTGCAGTCGAACTCCGTCAGCGGGGGGATGGAAGCAGCGTCGGCCATCTTCTACAGCGCGGGTAGCGTGGCCGGCACACGCCCGGTGCGGTGGCGGAACGTGGTGATTCACGAGATTGCGCATCAGTGGTTTGGCAATGCGGTCACCGAGAGTGACTGGGACCACGTCTGGCTGAGCGAAGGGTTTGCGACCTACTTCACGCTCCTGTTCATCGAACACGCCTACGGTCGCGACGAATTTGCGGATGGGCTGCGCGACTCCCGTCGCAATGTGATTGCCTTCGATGCCAACCGCCCCGACTATCGCGTGATTCACGCGAATCTGGCCGACATGGCCGACGTCACGACTGGCATGACGTATCAGAAGGGCAGCTGGACGCTGCACATGCTGCGTCAGGAGATGGGTGACGATCGATTCTGGGCGGGCATCCGCGATTACTACGCGCGGTTCCGCGACAAGAGCGCCACCACCGCCGACTTCCGGCTCGCGATGGAACGCGCTGCCGGTCGCGACCTCGGTGCGTTCTTTCAGCAGTGGCTCTATCGAGGTGGCGTCCCGCGCCTCGACGGCACCTGGCGCTGGGACTCGACCGCGAAGCAGGTGATCGTCGAGCTCCGGCAAACGCAGCCAGGCGAGCCGTTCAGCATTCCGATCGACATCGGTATTGCAACGCCTGGTGGCAAGGCGCGGGTCGAACGGGTCGAGCTGGCGGCTGGCAGCGGTCGCTATGCATTCCCATCGGATTCGGCCCCATCGTCGGTGGAGCTCGACCCGAACGTGAGATTGCTGTTTGCGGGAACGCTCGTGCGCCGCTGAACCGCGATTCGGAACCGTGACGCTCGGCGACACCACACCAGTTCCGCGCGGTGCAATTGCATCCGTCAACGCCTGCCTACACGACGCCAGTTGCCAGAACGGCAACAGCTCGTCAGCAACGGCTCATCGGGTATGGCTTAAAAGCAACTGCTTAACGCAAAGGTGCAAAGGCGCAGAGACGCAAAGGACCTCAGATGCGTAGGAACACCAGAAATCGAGTGCTTCCGCCTTTGCTGTTCCAAAATATCCTTGCTGACGTCGCTGCTACCATCCGGGTCGCGCCGAAGTGTCTGGGTTCTGGAGTCAGCGCTTGAACCTTTGCGCCTTGGCGCCTTTGCACCTTTGCGTTAAGCAGTTCGCTCTTCATTTGCTCTTTCTCCGCTCAAGGACGGCGGTCAAGGACGGCGGTCAAGGACGGCGGTCAAGGACGGCGGTCAAGGACGGCGGTCAAGGACGGCGGTCAATATCGGAAGGCGTGCCAACGGCGGCTCGCGTCAACAGCCACGTAATTTCGGCGACGCGACACTAGGTCTGATCCGCATCGGCAACAGACGCTGAGCCGGTTGAGCTCGTCGTGTTGCGGTGCGACAACGCAGCGCGCCGTCGTCGCGGTCTGTCCCGCGACAGTCGGGCGTGCGCGTGAGAGCGTCCGGACACTGCGCTCGTCTCTCTCGCGACGCCGCTTGCTGTATGAAAATTGCAGTACAGCGTCCACACCCCCGGCCACCCTGAAACGGATCGGTGCTCGTGACGACGCAACTCCCCGCCGGCCCATATCGCACGCTGACAACCCCTGAAGGGGCGGCGTTTCCGTACTACATCCTGCCGTTCGATGCCGACGGCGTCTGTACTGGACCGCTCACACGTGCGCACCTGCTGTCGCACCTGCAGGGCGTCACCGACATCTTTCTGTTCTCGCACGGCTGGAACAACGATTGGTCGGCAGCAACAAAGCGCTACGAAGAATTCATCAGGGGCTTTCAGTCGTTGAGATCGGCGCAAGTCCTTGCCATGCCGGCAAATTACAAGCCGCTCCTCGTCGGCGTCTTCTGGCCCAGTCAGAGCCTGGCAATCTTCGACAGCGAGACCGGGCCTGAGTTCGCCAGCACCACCGTGCTCGACGCGAGTGTCGGCGAGATGCAGAGTCTGCTGGCAGACATTGCCGCGCAACTGCCCCCGTCAGCGCGCGAGCGCTTTCATGTACTGGCATCGGCCACTGAGCTTGATGAAACGAATGCCGCGGAGTTTGCTGGTATCCTTGCCGGTGTGCTCAGTGGCGCGACCGATACCGAAGCTGGCAAGGAAACCGCCCCGACTGCGGCCGACTTGCTTGCATCGGCCGCCGCACTCGCGACCCCCGAACCCGACTACGACGCGATTGGCACCGTGACAACCGGCCCAACGGCCACCACGCCGGCGGCCGCAGGCGGTATCGGCGGTCTCATTCGCATGCTCGACCCGCGCAATCTGATCAAGCCATTCACGGTCTGGCAGATGAAAGACCGTGCCGGCAAAATCGGCGCAACGGGCGTCGCGGCGCTGCTCAGTGATCTGCTGACTCGCAGCGAGCCGACGGCACGCGTGCATCTGCTCGGCCATTCGTACGGCTGCAAGGTGCTCATGACCGCCACCTGCAAAATGCAGCCGACGGCGCGCAAGGTGGAATCGGCGTTGCTGATGCAGCCGGCAATCTCGCAGTACGCGTTCGCCGAATCGGTGCCGGAGCGGAACGTGCCAGGTGGCTTCTTCGCGGCGCGGGCGCGGGTGCGTCAACCGATTGCCGCGACGTTCAGCACGCACGACAAGCCGCTGCACGACATGTTCCATCTCTCGGTGCGGCGTCACGACGATCTCGGCGAGCTGCAGTATGCCGGCGCCGAATCGCCGAGCAAGTTTGCCGCCATGGGTGGCTATGGGCCGCGCTCGACTGCTGGCGCGGCAATCATCCCGATCCGAAATCCTGGCGTCGCCTATGTCCTTCCGCTGGCGCCCGCGGTCATCGGCATCGATGGGTCGCGCGTGATCGATGGACATGGTGGCATTCTCAACGATGAGGTCTGGTACCTCGCGTGGACGCTGGCCACCGCGCACATGCGCCCCTGACGGAGCAGAACCATGACCGAGGTGCTGAAGCGACAGTACAACCTGGTCGTGTTGAAGGTCGAGATGCGTCCGACGCAGCCGGAGGTGCTGTTCACGCTGCAGGCCAAGGTGGATGGCGCAATGACGGATATACGCATCTGGCTCAGCGGCATCGAGACGCTCGGCCTGAATCGTGATCAGTCCGACACCCGTCGCACGGCAGGCGATGGCACGCTGCCGTCGGACATGGTGAGTGAGATTGGACGGTGGATGCGGGAGAACATTCATGATGGGCAGCCGCTCTGGGTGCATCTGGTGAAGCCGTATGGTGCACTCCGTTTCATGCCGTGGGAGCGCGCATTCGGCAGTGCATTCGGTCACGCGATCCTGATGCTGCCGGATTTCCTGTTCCCGCCGCCGCGCGAGTCATCCGATACGCTCGATGTCGCGTTGTGCGCGAGCGCCCCGCTCAACTTCGAGGAAGGGTTCGTTCGGGAGGCGTTGCACGATGCCATCGGCGGAATCATGAAGGCATCGGTCCGCCGGACGGAGCTGCATGTCTTCACCGATACACAGCTGTACAACGAGGTGCGCGCTGCCGCCGCACTCGTCTCGGACAGCGACGTAAGCCTGACGCTGTACGATCCGGCCGACGCGGCAGAATACACGGCGCCGGACCCATCGTCTCGGCTGGTGGACCGCACGGGCCAGTTGCGGTCACCCTGGCTGCTCTGGATGCGCAACGCGTTGGCCCGGCATTCGGTGGATGTGGTGCACATGATCGGTCATGGCTTCCTCACGCGCGACCGCGGCGCGCTGCTGCTGGCGCAATCGCCTCTCGAGCGAACCGGGGACTTTCGCGCCGGGCCGGTGAGTGCGATCGAGCTGGCCAACTTCATGACGCAGGTCGGTGCCTGGGGCACGGTGCTGACAGGAGTCCGAGACAACTTCTCGCCAACGGGGCACCGTGCCCTTACCGACGAAATCGGACAATCGCGACCCGGCCCGGTCCTGATGCACAGCCTGGATCGTGATCCGCGTCAGGCACTGCTGGCACCGGCGTATCGGTTGCTGTTCGACACTGCGCCGTCGAGCATGCCGGTCTCGGATGCTCTGTTCGTCTACTGTCAGCCGTACCGCGTCGGAACAACGGCCAGTGATCCGTTCGAGGTCGGCACGCAAGGTTTCACCCGGAACGACATCACCCTCGAGTCGCCGGTGGCACGCAACGATGCACAAAGTGCGTCGGCCGAGGAGGCGAGCCAGAGTACTTCGGCATTGGACGCGATCATTCAGCGCGCTGGCCCGGTGAAGCCGTGGGTTGCCGCGACGGAGCGCGTCGCCGAGCAGGTGCAGCTCAGGCTCCAGAAGAATGCGCGCGATGACGACGAGGATGATCCAGTGCAGAATGCCCGGCGGAATGCCTCCATCGCGATGCTCGATTCGCTTCGGGAATCGGTGGCGGCGTTCGCGGACGAAGACGCAGCAGCAGAGCGGACGGCCGAGACGGCCGCCTCGAAATCGCGACTCACAGACGAAGCAGCTTCAGCGGCTGAAGGCGGTACCGCATGAGAACCGTGATCACCATTGACTCGAGCGGATCGGTCGATCCCGTGACGAACGTCGAACAGTTCGTGATGAAGATCGAGCGCCACAGCGCCAACATTCCTGGCATGGGCCACGTCCGGCCATTGGAGCTGGCACCACTTCCCGCCTGGGGTACGCCCGATGCGGTCGTTGCGCGCGGTCGGTTGCTGCGTGATGCGCTCCGCAAGCACGCGGGGATTGCCGCCGTGCTCGACTCACTGGGCACCACGAGTGCCGGGTCGCAAGCGCCGCTTTACGTCAAGCTGAGCGAGGGCGATGCGGAGTTGATCGCATGGGAAACACTGTGCGATGTGACGGACAAGTTCGTCGCGCTCGATCGGCGCTGGCCCATCGGGCGGATCACCGACCCGGCCAGCACGATCGCTCGACCGACGCCGCTCTTTCGTCTTCCGGTGAAGCTGCTGGCGGTCATCTCCGCGCATGGTATCGCCGGCCAGGAGCGGGAGTGGGTCGTGCTGCGTGACGCCGCCGAGGATGCCCGTGCGGCGGGCATGCCCGTGGACGTTCACGTGCTGACCGGGGATCCGGCGGTCCACGCGCAAGTCTCGGCCGACAGACTGGGCGGGCGTCCGTGGGCCTCGGTGGCGGGCATCGAGGCATCCAGCGCGAGGGTGCTCGGTGCCATCCGCCGCTGGCGGCCGAACATCATTCATTTCTTCTGTCATGGACGTGCTGACAACGGTGATCATCGGCTCGAACTCGCCACCGCTGCCGACGTCGCAGATCCGGCCGTGACCCGCGGATCGGTCACGATCGATGGTGATCAGCTCGAAGCCTTTGGCGAGTCGCTCGACAATCCCTGGTTGCTCGTGCTCAACGCCTGCGAAGGAGCACAGGCCAGTCATGACGCATTGTCGATGGCACATCGTGTGGTATCCTCGGCATTTCCGGCAGCGTTTGCGATGCTCGAGCCGGTGGATGCGAGCGATGCGCACGAGTTCACACGCGCGATCTACGGGTCGATGCTCTCGGAGCTCGCCACCGTCAAGGCACGGCTCGATGCCGGACAGACCGTCCGCTTCGAGTGGGCGTCGATCACGCACGATGCACGCGATGCAATCAACGCACTGCATCAGGGCAACGCGGCCACGCGGCACGAATGGGCGCTCCCCGCACTCTACGTGCGTGGTGTCGATGCGATGGAGTTCCGGCTGGCGCCGGATGCGGTCACGGATGTCGTGATCGGGGCACAGAAGGCCGCACTCGACACGATGGTCGCCTGGCTCCGCTCCGTCGGGGATTCGCTCTCGGAAGATCGCCGTCGTGCCGCGATGGCCACGGCGCTCACGCTGGCCGGCGTCCCTGAGCGGTTCTGGCCTGACGTGGATGGCACATTCGACGGCGCGGGCGCGGGTGGCTGACGACGACGCAATTCTGCGCGATGATGGCCAGCTGCGTGCCAACGCCTGGTGCGGCGCCGCAGTCGTCGCGCCACGTGACGCAGCATTCGATGCGTGGGGGATGGCTGGAAAGCGCGAGCCACCGAAAAAACTGTTGGCGCCAGCCGAGGTGGATCCTGGGAACTGGCGCAACCCAGCCATCGGCTGGGGGGTGATCCTCCCTGATTCCGGCGCCCCCGGGCCCGACAAGGCGCGGGCGCTCGACGCGCCGGAGTGTGTCCGCACGCTGATCGCCGCGCGCTCCAACGCGCCCGTCTTTCGGTATGTCAGTACGCTGCCAGCTGGCGTGCTACGTCGCTATGCGCCAGACGGCTCGTACACCGATCCTGGTATCGCCGGGTTGCGCGGAATGGATGCCAACGCAATCCCGAAGTTTCTGCTGATCATTGGATCGCCAGCGGAGATTCCCTGGTCGTTTCAGTATCGCCTGCAACTGGATGCCGCCGTGGGGCGGCTCGACCTGGATCCGGCGGGGCTGGAGCACTACATCGACGCATTGCTCGGCGAATGGAATGGCGCGAAGGTGACGCGCGCCACGCCGGTCGTCTGGGCGGTGGATCATGGCCCGCAGGATATCACGCGCCTGATGCGCCGGACGATTGCCGATCGGCTGACGAAGGCCTTCGCAACTGACGCGGGGCAGGAATTCGCGATGCCGGGCGGTGTGCTGTCGGACGATACCTCCACCGGTACGGCACTGATCGACGCGCTGACGCAGCGCACTCCCGCATTCGTCGCGACGTCGAGCCACGGCGCAACGGGCCCCCTCGATGATGCAGTGAACATGGCCGCGCAGCTTGGCGTGCCCGTTGATCGTGACCACACGGCGCTGCCCCTGGCAACGCTGACTGACACCTGGTCGCCGCATGGAACGATCTGGTATGCGCACGCCTGCTGCTCGGCCGGCTGTGATGCGGCGTCGAGCTTCGCGGGCGTTGCCGCGCCGACATCCACACTGGGGCAGACGCTCAGCGCGCTCGGCGCATTGGGGGCGCGGTCCGCTCCGCTGCCAAAGTTGCTGCTCGGCAGGCCGTCACCGGCGCGTGCGTTCATTGGACATGTCGAGCCGACCTTCGACTGGACGCTGCGCGACACACGGAATGGTCAGACCACCACCGCCCACATCATCGACGCCTTCTACGGCCAGCTGCACCGGGCCAGCAGGCCGCCACTGGGCCTCGCGATGCAGGTCTACTATCGCGGCGTCGGCGGGCTGTGGCGTGACGTTGCCAGTTCACGCGACGACATGAACACCTTCAAGTCCGGCGCGGCAGACGAACTGCGCCGGCTGCGCCTGATTGCAGCGGATCTGGAATCGATGGTGCTGCTTGGTGACCCGACGGTGACGATTGGTTGATGCACGACGTGGTGCAGGTTTTCAGAAGACGAAAGGAATCGCCTGAAACTGTTTCGTGACCAGGAAGGCGCCCGCGCGATCCGGGATGTAGGCGACTTTGAGCGATCCCCAGCTTACGAATCCGCCAACGCGGTTGCGTCCTTCCCACGGCCACACCAGCGCGCCGTTCCGATCGCTGGCGGTGAGGACGCCGGCCGCCCAGTAGCTCGGATAGCGCAGCCCGTGGGCGCCGGACTGTCCAAAGCGATCGCCGAACAGGTACCGGCGCAGGCCGAACTCCGAGGCCGAGACGGCCTCAACGCGATTCGCGCTGCGGGTAACGTATCCCGGCGTGTACGACGCGATGATCTCCCATGGGCTGGGCCCCTGCAGCGGGTCGGCGCGGAACTTCGGAATCCAGCGTTGCGCGGCGTAGTTCAACAGCACCTCGGGTCCATTCAGTCGAGCTGACGTAGGGCCGAGCTTCCGCTCGTATCGCGCGAGGCGGTCGAGCGCGCGATCCCGGGCCGCGGAGGTCAGCAGGCTCTGCACGGTACTCGTGACGCGCACCAGCGATCGATTCGATGCCGAGTCGAGCCCACGCTCGACGGTCTCGATCATCTCCGGACTCTGAACAGTCGCGCGGAACTCCGACATGGCGTCGAAGATGCGTGTGCGAGCTTCGGCGGTGCCCTGTGTGTGCAACCGCGCAACGGCGGCCAGGGGCGCATGTGTACCGCCGAAGAGGGCTCGCAGCGAGAAGCTCGAGAGGAGTGGATCGCAGATCGTGGCGCCGCTCACCCGGACGATCACGCTGTCGGCAGCGAGTGCGGTCATGATCGCTCGCGACGCGATCACGGAACGCGTGGCGCGGCAATAGTCGCCGACCGTGAACGAATCGGCGCGGGCGATCAGCGCCGAGTCGGGCGCCGCACGGCCTGCCTGAGCTCCGGCGCTGTGCGGGACGGTGCAGAGCAGCAGGGCGCCGACACACCCAGACACTCGGGCAACGTGAAGACCGCTCATACCACGACCCCCGTCCGCAGCAACGTTTCCTGGCTCGAGACATACGCCGTCCACGAATGAGGATCGTTGGCGACCGGTCCGCCTGGTCCGAATGCGGCAGCGAGCGCCTGCGCGGTGCCCTGAGCGCTGGTGATGCACAATCCGGTTTGCGGCACGACGATGCTCTTCTGACCCGGCATGGTCATGTACGCCCATGAGAGCCGCCTGCCGAGCACATGTCCACCAACCGGGTCGTGCGTTCCAGTGACCGAGACGAACTGCTTCGTGCAGCGCACGTTCCGTCCGCGGCGCATCTCTGCCGGAATCGCCAGCGGTTGCGAGAGTGTGGTCAGGCTGCCGATGTCGGGGATCAGCCCCGCGATCGCTGCACCGATCGTTCGGATGATCTGTACCGGCGACGCCATCAGAATGACCGAATCGTACGTCACCAGGTCGCTGGCGGGCCGGAGCTGGTGCGCGGGCTCGGCGGCTGCCGCGGTGAGCACTTCGTAGGTGTGAAAGCAGCCAAGGCTGTGTGCGAGAATCGACACACTGTACTTGAGCGGATTGTCACCGCGGGCGTCGGCGGCCCGGTCACGGTCGAGTTGGATCTGCTGCAGTTGCGCCAGATACGCGTCGCGGATCGCGAAGCGCAAATCAGCGCTCAACACTGGCCACAGCACGTCACCAGCGTACTCCGCAATCACCGCGTCGGTCGCAGCGCCGCCAAGCTTGACGCTGAGCGCGGTCTTCAGCGCGTTCACGCCAGCAGTGAAATTCACCTTCGTGGCAAGCCAGTCATTGATGAAATCGTAATTCAGCCTGTAGATCGCCGTCGCCGCCGTATCCGCTCCGAGGATTCCACGAAGTGCATCATCCGGAAACGAGCCGGCCTTTCCTGCGCTCGCGTCGCCGATGCCGTGGACCATCAGGATGGCCCGAGTGCCGGGCCAGTTCAGGGATTGCGGGATGAATGCCATCGGGTGCTCTTCTCCGCCGACCTGTCTGGTGCGGCAGCAGCGCAGGTGGCCGAACGCTGCTGCGTGCCATGGAGGAACACGCACTCCACACGTGATGCAACGTGCGCTGCGGTGTGGCGTTCTCGCCAGCCAACATTTGCTCAGCGATGGCACGCCAGCGCAGTATTCCCGTTCAGTTCCTGCCTGGCGCGACTGGTTCACCGAGCCCTGCCGCGGTGCGTACGTATTCCGCTGCGGAGGCATGTGTGGCATACCAGACGCGCCCGGCGCCCTTCGCCTTGATATGCGCCAGGAGCAGCTCGAGTGCGACGATCCGCGACCGATGTCCCGAGACGTGCGGATGCATCGTCAGCAGAAACATCCCGCCTTCCTCGAACGCCTTGTCGAACTCGTCCATCCAGACCTTTGCCACGTCCCGCGGATTCATGTAGGCGTTCCCGCGTGGATCAAAGAGCGGCGCATCATCGAGAATCCATTCCACCGGCAGTTCGACGATTCCGGTTGGCCGGCCGTTCTGCAGAAGCTCGTACGGACTGTCATCCGCCATCAGCGAGCTTTCATAGCGAAAGCCCATGTCACGCAGGATGCTCAACGTGTTCGGACTGAAGTTCCAGCTCGGCGCGCGGTATCCTGTCGGTTTGGTCCCGGTCAGCGTCGTCAGCTCGGCCACCGCCTTCTTCAGCAACGCGCGCTCGGCGGAATCGGGGAGCGTGGCATTCAGTTCGTGAATCCAGCCATGCACGGCGAACTCATGTCGTCCACTGCGCTTGATCGTGTCGGCCATCGACGGGGTGAGCGCGAGGCTGACCGACGGAATGAAGAACGACGCCGGAATGCGCTGCGCATCGAGCAGGCGTACCAGCCGTCCCAGGCCGCGGCGCGCACCGTACTGCGCCGAGGCAAGGGTGCCCACGGTGGGCTCACCGAAGCGGAGCGGGATCGTCTCGTTGTCGACGTCGAAGGAAAGCAGGACGGCAACGCGGGCGCCGCCGGGCCAGGTGGCGGGGGCCAGCGAGCGACCGGCGCGTACGGCATTCACGACAGTGCGGACTGAGTCCATCGTCCATTGCCAGCCTGGTTTCACCGGTGCGGGCTGAGCTTGCGCGCAGACCAGTGCGGGGCAGGTGAGCAGCAGGGCGATTCGGCGAAGCATGGCAGACTCCAGACGGAGGCGGGCGGTGAAACTACGGTCGCCACGAACGTATCGTGGGACCTTCGAATCGCGAGCCAACCCACGACAGACCTGCTCACCCGCGACCAGGTGACGAACCGCAGGCCACCTGGGGCCTCACACGATGGCTGTCCTGACGGC
>Ga0163144_10024376_pt1 | contig 11870 bp, 10 predicted proteins | sample OliLak19BULKMAT1_FD_123175 | JGI IMG/M metagenome (GOLD analysis project Ga0163144, IMG submission 123175) | Freshwater microbial mat bacterial communities from Lake Vanda, McMurdo Dry Valleys, Antarctica - Oligotrophic Lake LV.19.BULKMAT1 | ecosystem: Environmental > Aquatic > Freshwater >...
ATCCCACGACCCCCGCCAACGAGGCAACGTCATGACCAGTTCCACCACGACGATAGCCATTCTTCTCGATCCGGTGGATCTGCTGTTCTGCCGCGACGGCCGGCCCATCGTTGCTGGCGAAGGTGCCGCCGCCGGCAGCAGTCTGCCCTCGCCCCAAGTGCTGGCCGGAGCCATCCGCACAGCTCTGCTGCGCCAGCGCGGACACCTGCCGACGGATGGATCGACCCCGAAAAAAGAACACCTCGACGCCGTCCTGGCAGTGCGCGTGCGCGGCCCATTGCTGGCTGATGCCACCGGCCGCCCTTTCATCCCCATGCCTGCCGACTTGGTGGGTGAAAAACCCAAGCACGGCGCAACTGGGAAGCCCAGTGCCCGCCTGTTGCCCACCGACAACATTCCTGGCTGGAAGGCCCCCGTCGATGCGCCACATGCGCGGGCCTTGTGGCCAGAACCTGATGGCCCGGCAATTCCCCCCCATGGTGAACGTCACCGCCCTGGTGATCTAGCACCCCAGGTCGGATTCCTGACCTGGGACGGGTTTCAAGCGTGGGCCGCTGGCCGCATGCCCACAGCGGATCAGGTGAAAACCGCCGCTGATTTGTGGACCGAAGAAGTTCGCACCCAAGTCGCCTTGTCCGCGACCGAGGGCACCGCTGAAGACAGCCAGCTGTTCTGCACGCGCTACCTGCGCCTGAAAACCGGCATCACCCTGTATGCCGAGGTCGACGGTGCTGATGATCTGCCCTCAACCCTGACCTTGGGCGGCGACCGCCGACAGACTCAAGTGAGACGGATTACGCCTCAGGTCTGGCCGCGCGAAGGCGCCTGCGCAGTAGCCCTCACCCCGATGCTGTTGCCTGATGGCCGCTGCCCAAGCGAATGGCAGGAAACCTGCCGTGGCTTGGCTATCCCAGGCGCCGACCCGGTGTCGGGCTGGGATCTGGCCGAAAAACGCCCTCGCAGTGTCCGCTGGGCCTTGCGTGCTGGATCTGTCTGGCACTTGGCCGCCCCCATCCCCACCCCCACGGCTCTCGGCACCGAGACGACTTCCGGCTTCGGCTGGGTCGCCTTGGGCGCCCGGCCGGTTGCTAATCCCCGTTGAAGGACCTGAAATGCACCACCGTCTGTTGACCCTCCATTGCCTGTCGCCTCTCCATTGCGGAACGGGCCAAGGTGTCGCTGGCATCGATCTGCCCATCCAGCGCGAACGCCACACCGGCTGGCCGGTGATTCCCGGCTCGACCATCAAAGGCGTGTTGCGGGATGCAGCTCGCCAAGACATCGGCGGTGATGCGAACCTTGCCAATGCCGACAAGCGCGTCATCGCCCTTTTCGGGCCTGAACCCAAAGCTGAAATCAACGGCGAACTTGGCCTGGGGGCCTTGTCGTTCGGCGACGGGGTGTTGCTCGCTTTTCCGGTACGTTCGTTGGCCGGCGTGTTCGCCTGGGTCACCTGCCCGCTAGCGCTCGAACGATTGGGACGGCTGACCGTTATGGCCGAGGTTAGCCCGGTGCCTCGCGCAGAAAAACCGAAAGACGATGAAATCCGTGGCCCATCAAGCCTCGCGTTGGATGACGCCAAGACCCAAGCCCTGCTGGAAGACCACGCCCTCAAGCGCACCGATCTGCCCCAGGGTTTATTGGAGGCCCTAAAACCGTTGTTCCCCGCTTCTGCCCAGCCCTTACTGACTGATCACTTGGCCATCGTCAGTGATGATCTGTTCGCCTGGTTCGCCCGTCATGCCACCCAAGTCGAGGCCCGCATCGCCCTGGATCCGGCGACCAAGACGGTGCAGGACGGGGCGCTGTTCTATCAAGAGACAGTTCCGCCTGAGTCGGTGTTCATCAGTCTGATCAGCGCTGAAGACGCCCGCCACTCCAAGGTGCAACAGGAACCCACGTCCAGGGCGGCTGCTGCCCTGGAGGAAATCAGAAAAATCTGCGCCAAACCTCGCCAGTTCGGTGGTGACGCCACCATCGGCAAGGGCCTGTGCGCGCTGGCCCTCTCCACGGGAAATGGGAAGTGAGCCATGATCATCCAATCCCTTGATCAACGGATCGCCGCCATCACGCACACCCAGGCAACCACCGTGCTTAAACTCGGGCAGGGCGCAAAAAAGGAAGTCGGCGGGTACATCAAGAAAACCGCCAGTCGTCTGCGGGTCAGCGGCCTGGGTGTGACCGTGACGTTCTGCCACAAGGACAAGGATCTGAAGCCCGTGGCCGATGCCCTCGAAGAATGTCTGAAAGAAATCGGCGCTCTGTCCCGGGACAGAGATTTGCTAACCGAATACCGCACGACCTCCGCCGCCAAAGTCCGTCAGTTGCAAACCTATTCTGAACAGATCCTGGAATGGCTGGCCAAGTGGGCGGATACCTACAAAAACTAGAATGTTCCCTGATCCATGACACGTGCAGACCTTTGGCGCAACGGCCTGATGCTGGGTGTCTGGCGTGATGAGCGCCAGGCGCCAGTAGTGCTGATGATACTCCTACTCCTTACTTCACACCTCGGTTTTTTCCAATTCTACTCCTACCGACAAGAGTGATGACCATGCCCGAGATCTTACCAAAAGAGATTGCTGATCTGATACGTCCGCGCTTGGCAAATTCGGCCATGCTGCACCCAGGCCTGATCCTGGACCGATTGCCCGAAGATCGCCACCTGAATGACCAATCGGCACAAAAGGAGCACCTCCAACGCGTCGTCAAGGCCCGACCATGGACAGATGAACAATATACTCGGATCCGCACCCATCTCGAAGGGCAAAGCGCGGTATTCATCAACACCGCCCGTTCGCGTATTGCCCTGCACCTATCGCGAGCCGGGGGCCTGGAAAACGCCAACTGCTGCCTGCATCCGGTGTATGGCTTCGCTTACCTGCCTGGGTCGGGGCTCAAGGGATTGGCCCATGCATATGCTGCCCACCTGTGGGGAAACGGGTTGGTGCCTGAGGCCCAGCGAGATCAGTTTGCCGAAGAGGTCGAGGATATTTTCGGCTGGGCGCCAAACCGTGAACGCACTGAGTCGGCAACGGAATTTCAACCACGCTCTGGACGGGCCAAGGCGCGAAGAACGGAAGCCCAACGCGGTGAAATAGTGTTCCATGACGCGTTCGCCGACAAGCCGCCGCATTTGGAGATCGATGTCTGCACGCCCCACTACGGTGCATATTACCGTGGTGAAAAACCGCCCGGTGACTGGCTTGATCCAGTCCCAGTGACTTTTCTGACCATCGCCGCCGGCACCAAGTTCCGCTTCCGGGTTACGAATTCGCATGCCGGAGTGAGCATCGACCGGGTCGAGGAGGCCAAGCGTTTGCTGCTCGGTGGACTGTTTTGGTTAGGTGCCGGGGCGAAAACCGCAGCGGGGTATGGCGCCTTTGACGACACCTTCAGCGAGCCAGAGGAGCAGCGCCAAGCTCGCAAGCAGGCTGAGGCAGCCACCCTGATAGCCAAGGCCCATCAGCGCCTTCAATCCATCTGGGACGAACTCAATCAGAAGACTCATGTCCTGTGGGTGCCGAAGCAGATCGGTAGCGGCAAAGGTTATCGCCTCCTACAAGCCTCTGATGGAACCTGGACTTTCGAGGATGGCTGGGATTTCAACAAGAATCCTGATCCTCCAGCGGCTGACTGCGTCTATGTCGCTACACTCCATCCCACGGTTTCCAAACGACTCCTTAAACCGGAGCTTAAATCTGACGTCAAAGCGCCAGTCGGACGCCCTCGCTGAGAGGAATATCTCAGATTACAAGGCATGGCTCGTGGTACATCTGCGTCACTGCCGCGTCAGTTGACTACCTGGGCATGTTCAGAAAAAGCAGTGTTACCAGCATTTATCTCGATGATAGCCATTCGCTTTCCATGCAAGGGAATTCGACCGGCGGGGTATCCCCCTGGCCCGAGTCTGCCACCTGTGCGGAGCTGATCGCCTCGCTGGCTTCCGCCCACTGATTTTGCACGGGTATACGGAGGCCGACGTGGACGAGCCTATCGATGACGATGATACGGTGGTCTCTAGCGAACACGGGGCCTCAGATCGAGCTCCATCGCCAAGAGTTGATCGAGATTCGCGGTCATCGAAGCGGGGAGATCGCCGGCGGCGCGGACATCGTTCCGGTCGATCCCGAGAATGAGTCGATGCAACTGCTGCCGGACAGCCACTTGGTGCAGCATGCGTTCGTCATAGGTGCCTCGCACAATGAGGAACAAAATGTCGAGGTCCTCGCGAATCTTGCGGCCGATGCGATCACACCGACCCTCACGCTGTTCCATGACCGCCGGGTTCCATTCGAGATCGAAGTGGACGAGGTGACGTGCCCAGGTGTGGAGATCAATACCTTCGGATCCTACTCGACTTGCTACCATCGCCCACGGCCCGACGCGCGCCTGGAAGCCGAAGGCGATTCGGTTGCGGCCTGTGGTCTCGCCGTCGAATCGTGCCACCGTCGCGGGATCTCCGAGCCAATGAAGGATCCATTTCAGATCCCGTCGATGGGTCGTGATGATGCGCTGGGCATGGTCACGTCGCCGATCGTCGACCAGATCCGGATCTTTGACATCTAATCCACGGAGGATGTCGTCCGCGCTTTTTTGTGCACCTGCGACGGCGACCGACAACTCCTTAGTGAGCAGGCGTTCGTAGCGCAGCTTGGAAAGCATGAGCAGCGTGGCAGAGGGGCGTCCCGCGTTGGCCCGCGTGCGGAGTCTGCTTATGGCCAGGTGAGCCGGCTGGAGGGATCGGCCATCCATATTATCACTGCACCACTGCTCCAATCGACCAAGCGCACGCAGCGATGCCGCCTGCCAGGCGGGGTGTTTTTCGGCCACCTCCGTGACCGCAGCCTCGAAGGCCGTCGTCAGGGAACGTTGCAGATCCGCGGCGGCCGAGCTGACGTAGGCCGTGAAGACCAGGGTCTTGCGGGGATTGCCATCGCGCAGGCCGGCGGTCAGTGAGGTGACTGCCTCCCGCCGATACCAGGCCTCCAATGCCGACAGACGCGGGCTGTAGGGAACAAGGCTCGTGCGCCTGACGCCGTTTGCCTGACCTGGGGTCGACAGCAGTTGGCGCAAGCCATTGGCAATGCAGGTGGCATCTCCTGCTGCGGTGGTGCCCTTCAATCGGAGACGTTCACCCAGGTACCATGACTCAAATGCGGGCGTCGCTACGATGCAGCCAGCGGCCACCTGATTCGCGAGCACCATCGCATCAGCTGTGAGTTCGCCGGGGGTGGTCTTGCCGTTCTCTGACAGGAAATGGTAGCGCCGCCGAACCCCGAAGCGGGGATCTGACCGATTCCGGGCCATGACTTGTCGGAACAATTCGCTGACCGACTTGGCGATCGCCGGACTGAACTTCTGGTCGCCGGGAGTCAGGTCTGCGATGGCGGACACATACTGCTGCACCAACCGCGATTTGATGAGCCGGCCTCCTCCTCCGTGCGCTAGGTGGTCAACCAACGCCCCGAGTTCCTTGAGCGTCAGTTCGAATGGCGTTGCCGTCAGCAGGATGAGCGGTGCCCGCTGCTTAGTTCTCGGCGACAGGCAGCGTAGACGGTGCGCGCGCAGGATCTTCCGGGCTTCGGAGTGATGGGCCTCATCAATGATGATGAGGTCCCAGGGAGCCTGACGGATGTGGTCCAATCCTGCGTTCTTAGCGTCCGAGACGACGAGCCGGTGATTCACGATGAAGACGCCACCGTTGTCGATGTCACGTGGCGTGGGAAGGTCGCGCTTGAAGCGGTAGCATCCAGCTGACGACAAGGTTTCGAGAATGAACTGCCGTTTGGGGTGCGATCGAGCCCACGCAGCCAGGTAGTGATGGAACCGTCCTGGATCCTGGCGATGGATCTCGTCGGACCATTTGTCGACGAGATTCGGTGGAGTGATGACCAGCACCCGCCCCAGTTCATGAACGAGATTCGTGCGTCGCCGACCATTCTTCCGCCACCGTGCTTTGGTGCTCAGGATCACGGCTGCGGCACCGAGCGCCTCCCACGTTTTCCCCATACCGACGCCGTCGGCGACTAAGGCTCCCGTCTGTTCCCAGAAGCGCTTTGATTCCGGAGTAACGATCTTGCCACCGCTGCGGTCGGCCAGGCGCCGGCGAGCCCATGAGATCATGGCCTGCTGGTGTTTGCCGTGGGGCCCGGTGGCAAAGGTGACGCCTCTCATCGGCTCGGCGTCCTGAACACGGTGGACACCAGCTGGCGCAGGTGCGGTGGGAAGTCCCTGATGCAGATTTCCGCGAGCCGGCGCCGATGGCGCTCCAGGCTTGGCCCCGCCAACAGGCGTGCGATGCGGTGGAGCTGCTCCGCCCACCGGTCGAGTTGCCCCTGGTGCTGCGTACTGGTGAGGTCGTCGTACTCCTGGTCGTCGTCGTCCTCCTCCCCGTCGTCGTCGTCGGTGGTATGGACCATCGCACTGGGCCTCGGTACCGGCCAGCGCCGTTCGAAGAAGCGTAGCTCGTCCTCCAGTCGATCGCACATCGGCACGCCACGCTCGTCGTCGATCAGCAGCGGGATCGAGACGACAAACGGATGTCGGGCGCCACGCCAGAGTTCCTCGAGGATGACCGAAGAGGCCCCCTGTCGGCGATCGGGAGGCGTGGGGAGCAGGCGCTGCAGCTGGTCACCGGTTACCGTCGCCTCCCCCTTCGTGAAATGCACGGTAATGGAACGAGACGACGCGGTCGACGAGGGGATGAGGATGGTCGCCTGGCGCAGATCTGTCGTGCACGCTGTCAGGCGCAATGAACTCCCTTTGGTCTCGGGGAGGAGTTCGCCTCCGAGAATCGTACCGCATGCCTTGGGCGTCCACGTCGCGGGTAGACGGTGAACTCCAACGGCATCCATGAACAACGCGTCCCAGGTTTTCTCCAGGCGGGACAGCGCGCGGGAATCCAGCGGCAGAACCGCGAGAACCTCTAGGTTGCCACCCTGCTTGACGGATTGGCAGAAGGCCGGTTTGGTGGCATTGGCTGATCCCACGAACCACCAGCCCGAACTGCCCTGCTGAATGATCACCGACTTGGCATGCAGGCGAGCTGGGCGCGGTGGCATCGCCTCGAGATCTTCAATCTCTGATGCTCGGCTGCCGTGGCCGCGGTAGATCCGCGTCCGACAGTGCGGGAGATGTGGGGCCTTGCCCGCGACGCCTTCGGTGAGGACCTGGATTGATCCCCCGAGTTTTTTTCGCAGCTGACCGATGACGGAGGCCTCGACCTGCTCACCCGTGTTTGCGTGCCAGGGCGACAGTACGGTGGTCACCGGCGTCCCCTTCCGAGGAACGGTGGCAATCACCTGGTCGATCAACGGGTGCGCGAGCGAGGAGAAGACGCCATTCCCATCTGGCAGGTCCACCGTCATCACCGTCAAGAATCGGCGCGCAGACTTCTGGATTCTGACCAACGGTGACTGCGCTAGATCTCGCAGGACGGCCGCGATCCCGTCCGCCATCGGCTCGCGTGCCCCACGGCGCGATGCAACCGCCACCTGCAGCTCAAGGTTCCCGCCAAGGCCACCAGCGGTGAGATTCCCTGAACCAATGGCCGCAAAGAGGTCATCGCCGGCCCGGACCAGGACCAGCTTGGGGTGGAAGACTCCTTTCCGCATGCCGACGGGCGCCAACTGGAACCCAACCAGCGCAGCATCGGCGTTCATGGCGCTCTGCAGCTCGCGGTGATCAGCCAGTACCAGCACCTGGGCCCGGGCTCGCCGTAACTTGCGCATCCAGCTTCGCTGGAAGCTGTCCGCATTGAAGTCGAAGGTGGTGAACGCGGTACGAACCGGCAGACCTACGTGGTCCTCCAAGAACCGGTCCAGCGCCTCGGTGGCGCCTTCCCACGAAATCGTCGCGGCGGTCATACCGAACTGCCCACGTCACGGAGGAGATTCAGCAGGGCATCGATCCGTATTCCCGGCATGGAGAATTTGCGAGGCATGCCGGCGCGATTCTCGGGAATGGTCCAGGCCAGCGGGCCTTTATTCGTGTCGTGGCGGAGCATGAGCTCGTCGAGCGCACTCCCTGGGTCACCACCGGTAACGATGTTCGATGCCAGGCTGCGCAGGCTGCTCTCGCGTTGCTCGGCGAGAAATTCAAACGCCGACAGCGCTTCACGGAGCGCATGGACGGCAATCTCGAGGGGACTGTTGTCGGCGGTGAGGGCGGACAGCGCATCGCGGGAGACCTCCCGTGATTCGACTACTCCACGTCGCCGGCGAGCAGCTTGCAGTGCGGCGATGACGACCTGACGCTTCGACGCCGTCTGACTGACCCATGCGGCAAGCAGCACGGTCATGCCAAAGCTCAACGACGACCACGCTCCTGCCTGCACCAATCTCTTCCCATGATCACTGAGTGAGCGGCGGCGCGTGCACCACCCCCGCAGCCGGTCGATGGCGGATAGTCGCGGGTCCTGATCTCGCAGGAGGGTGATGGTAGCATGCCTCGCCTTCCACGCCGTGGTGGCCTGGCAGTCCCATTGTCCGCCACTCTGCACGCCGAGGATCTGTCGTAGGGCGGTGCGTTCGTCACCGAGCACGCGTGAGAGGCAGGCAACGTGGTTCCAGGTCCCACGCAGGAGCCGTGGGGGGCGAGCAAGGCGGCGGTAGAGCGACGCCAGGCGCTCGCCATCTTTGGTCAGGGCAAACGGTTTTCGCGCGGCCACCAAACCAGCAGCAACGAGCGCAGGTCGGTACGCTAACCAGCCGGGCGTCTGCGTGACCACGGTTGGTTCATCCAGAGCTCGGCCATCGTTCCACTGCGCCTCGATGTTGTTCTTGCCCAGAAATGAGCACTCGGTGGGGTCCCTGAGCAGGTGGCGGTGCAGGTGGTGCTCGGCGTGCGCCAGGGACACCTCCCAGGCGTGGAGATCTGATTGAGCCCCGCTGGGGGTACGGCCACGTGCCCAGCAATGGAATGAGAAGTACCGAGCACGGCGTGTCAGAACCGAGATGCCTGGCAGGATGGAGCTGGCGCAATCGTCGAGCACGGTGGTGAGGCCGACCGCATCTAATACCCGTTCTTGGGCGGGATCGGCACGTACCCAATGTGGGAGAATTACAGAGGTGGGCATGAAATCCTGGCGCTGAGATCCCTTGAGCCAGGATCATCGTTAACCCGTGATTCTGTGACGTGAACAGCGTGGCGAAAGTCTCAGGTTGCCGGGTTTGCCAGGTAGCCAGAACTCCGACCAATCGGACCAGGCGGGGGATGTCCAGGCGCCGACGCACAGGTGGACAAGGAGTCGCTTGGCAGTCCGCCATGAATCCCTATAAGGAAACCTCATTCTCATGACGCCACCACCTGCTGATCAACCACCCGCGCCTGATCCACAAGCTCGCCGAGTTGTCGTCCACGTTTTCACAAACGCCCCGGTGCCGCAATCGTCGTCAGCAGATGTGGTTGGCTCGGCGTCATCAAAATCTCCGATGAACGCTCGCGCTGTTCGCCGTCATTGGCTGCCTCCTTCGATGAATTGACCCATTTGGGTTGGGGTGGGATCCGGTCATGACGCTCCACTTGGCGAGGGGCCGTGGTGCTTGCTCAGTGCCTCTCGCTGGCAAAAGTAGAAGTGATGACGGTTTGGCTCGTACTTGTGGGAGTGGTCCTGGTGACCGTGATCGGCATTGTGTGCTCGCCGACGGGACAGAAGTGGCGGGAGGATTTCCGCGAACGGCGCCGTAAGGAAAAGGCAGATCGCGAATTTGCGGCGTACGAGAAGCAGTACCTAATCGATCACCCGCCGGAACCCCAAAAGGCCTGGAAGCATTTCGATTTCCAGCGCGATGTGGACCCGACTGACGCTGAGGCGTATCCTCGTGATGTGGTGGTACTGCACCTGAACGCCTGGCAGGTAACCATCGTCAAGCTGCATACGCGTATCATGGCGGATCTGCGGGCAGAGTTTTCCGGTCTTGTTCCAGGCACTCTCTACTACGGTCATTCAGAAAAGGATTTCGGCCGCTGGCGTGATGCTACGTGGACGTACGCCTACTACCTCTACGTTGCGGTCTGCAACGAACAGTGCCCTGGTTATGTGGCTAAGAATTCCGCCAAGAACGACCTTGATGCCATCGCCGACTTCATGATCGAACGAGATAATGTCGTTTATTGGTGTGGCGGTCGACCGTTCATTATGTCCGAAACCAGGGTCTCCACGAAGATTTTCTTGGCCTCCTTCCGGGCGATGGCGGAGACCTTCAAGTCGGCCGCGCGCCAAGTAGCAGGCAAACCATTGTCACAGATGCTGGAGCGCGGCACGCCAGCGCGCCATTGGATTGGAGAACACTGGCCCTATCCGCAGGGCGTCTGTCGGTATCCAACGGTCGAGCAGGAGCGCGCGTTGGTCTCGCTGGCTCGTGACGCGATCACACGGTGTCGTGACAATGAGATCCCGACTAATGAGAAGGAGCCTCACAAATCGATCGTGATCGGGTATCTGGCTTAGCTCCTCGTCGTGTCCGGATAATCGTACGGAGCTGTCAGACGGTGGATATCATGGAACGAGCGTTGGATTTCTTCGGACGTTTCCAATGCTGCGGGATCCAGTCGATGTTCGAGGTCCCTCAGCACCCCCTTGGCTTCTTCGTCCATGAAATTTCCACGAAGGCTCGCGTGGAGCGTGAGGTAGGCGTGGGCCCTTGGCAGATCCGGAGCAATGGCGGTGCCCCGCCAATAGGAAAACGCGGCCAATTTCAGTGAAAACGAACTGCTTTGGTTGATCGCACGCTGAGCGAAATGAATGGCTGCCGTGTTATCTTGGGGCACGCCGCGACCAATCGAGTAGAACCAAGCCAGTAAATCCTCGCCGTGCGCGCATCCCTTATTCGCGCTCAGCGTGGCCCACTTCGCCGATTCAGGCCAGTTTCGGCCGAATGGTGGGAGTCCAATGTTGTACTGACCAGCCACTCGGGCCGCATAAAAGCCATCGTCACTCCGGCCAATCCGCAGCATCACTCCGAACGCTTCCATTGCAGCCACCGGATCCTCACCCCTACCGATCTCTAAAGCGAGATCGAACGCAGCATCTGATTCTCCTTGCGAGATCAGGCGTCGCAGCCGGATCACGGGTGAGTCGACGATCAGGTTCGCATCGGCAAAGTCAGCGAACCCCTTGTAGTGACGCAGCATTGCAAGCCCGCGTTCAGCGAGTCGGCGTCCGGCATCATCGCTGAGGCTGATCAATGGCTGTAGTGGTTGAACAACGATGAGTGGGAGATCAGGGGATGGCATCGACCACCGCCTGCAGCACCGCATTGCCACGATCAAGCTCGGCAGCCATTTCGGCGAGGAGATCCCGTCCGCGCCCGTCCGCGACATCCACGCGTCTGAGTAGTTGGTACAGGTCAGAGTTGTCGATCCGGAGCAGCTCTTGCGCCAACTGGGCAAGCCGTCGTTCCACTTTGGCGATCTTGCTCTGCAGGAGGGCGAGTTGCTGTTCTGCCGAGGAGGCTTCTTGGATGAGGCTCCCTGCTTTGAAGTCATCGATGATCTGCTGCATCGCGACGGCGTCGCCGCGCTCGTAGGCAGCATTCAGAGCCGCCATGGCCGTTTCGCGGCGGCGGCGGTCCTCGTCATTGGACCCCAGATCGGGATGGACGGTCCGTGCACCTTCACGGTAGAGTTTCTTCAAGGAATCGGACGGGCGGAATTCATGCGTGGGACGGGCTCGGTGTCGCCCAAGCGCATCTGCGGAATCCGCGGCACGACGCGCAGCGTCGGCCGCTCCGGCGGCGGCGGCGCGTCAACATGACGACCGCCCATCCACCCCCAGCGCAGCGACCACGTGGCGCAGAAGCTCAGCATCGAACCCGCGCGACACCCGAACCACAACGCTGCCGACCACCACCTCCAGAGCATCCGAC
>Ga0163144_10024377_pt1 | contig 11870 bp, 13 predicted proteins | sample OliLak19BULKMAT1_FD_123175 | JGI IMG/M metagenome (GOLD analysis project Ga0163144, IMG submission 123175) | Freshwater microbial mat bacterial communities from Lake Vanda, McMurdo Dry Valleys, Antarctica - Oligotrophic Lake LV.19.BULKMAT1 | ecosystem: Environmental > Aquatic > Freshwater >...
AGGGATCAGGCAAAGAACAGAGCATTACTATTCAGGGCAGTTCAGGCTTGAGTAAAGAAGAGGTTGAAAAGATGGCCAAGGATGCTGAAGTACACGCTGAAGAAGATAAGAAGAAGCGTGGGGAACTTGATGCACGTAATAGCCTAGATAGCACCATCTATCAGGCAGAGAAGCTTAAAACCGACAATAAGGACAAAATTGACGAAGCAGATATAAAGACTCTTGATGAAGCCGTCGAGATGGCTAAGAAAGTTTCCGCTGACGAAGCTGTTGACGCCGCTACTTTAGAAGCTGCAGCTAAAGAACTTAGTGACAAGCTAATGCCAATTGGCGCCAAGATGTATGAGCAAGCCGCCAAGGACGAAGCTCCGAGTGAAGAGGCAGAAGTATCTGACGGCGACAAAAAAGATGACAAAGAAGAGCCAGTTGAAGGCGAAGTTGTTGACGACAAAAAGAAATAACTAACATAAGCAGAGTGATTCACGTTTTTTAAATTTTAGTGTTAGCTACTGGCAATATGTAACATCATCTGTTAATTTGTCAGTATGACATCAGAACAGTTAGGAAGAGTCAACGCGGTTATAGATCGTGTAGACGAATGGCTTAGTGAAGAGAGGTGGCATTACGGTCGTGGGGAAATGGGCCATGACCGCAGAATGTGGTGGCGTAAAAAAGAGCTTACAACCAAAGCCGGTGGTTTAATAATAGCCAAAGAACATCTAGATATCTTCGGCGGTAGTTTACTTGATCCGACTCAGTTCATTACACCTGGTTTACCGACCCCTAATGGTTTACCTCACCCACACCAAGTCATGTTGCGTTGGAGTGAAATTCGGCGTGAAATATCTATGGATAAGCAGGAGCCAGTACCATATAGTGCTATACCGCCAGGTGTGGCAGACTATCAGCTTTTTGTACTCAGTGAAGCAGTAAAATACATTCCAATATCAAACTAGCACTCTACTACTTGAAGTGCTAAAATATAGGACAGATTATGGCAGAAAAAAGCGACTATTATGATGTTCTTGGTGTTGGTAAAAGTGCCAGCGCTGATGAGATAAAAAAAGCCTTTCGTAAGAAAGCTATACAACATCACCCGGATAAAGAGGGTGGTAATGAAGCTAAGTTTAAAGAAGTTAATGAGGCTTATGAAGTACTTAAGGATGGATCAAAGCGCCAACGTTACGATCAATTCGGCCATGCTGGTGTAGGCGGAAATGCTGGTAGTGATCCATACGGTGGATACGGCGGCCAAAGTGGCCAGAATGTTCATTTTGACTTTGGTGATCTTGGTTTGGGTGATATTTTTGGTAGCTTCTTTGGTGGCGGTCAACAAAGGCAAGGTAGGGCCAAGCGTGGTCGAGACGTTGAGACAGATGTAGTTATCAACTTCGAGCAGGCTGTATTTGGTACTGAAGTTGAGCTAAATATGGTTATGGAAGATGCTTGCGAACATTGTAAAGGCACTACAGCAGAGCCAGGTCATGAGCTAAAAACCTGCGACACCTGCAAAGGAACAGGGCAAGTTACAAGCGTTACTCGTACTATTTTTGGCAATATCCAGCAGGCAGTACTTTGTCCAACCTGTCAGGGTACTGGCAAAGTTCCGGAAAAGACGTGTACGGTCTGTAAGGGTAAAGGTACCAAATCCAAAAATCAAGAAGTAAAACTTAAAATACCGGCTGGTATTGATGACGGTGCTACTATCCGTCTACGTGAACACGGTGAAGCTTTAGCCAATGCTCCAAGAGGCGATCTATATGTGAATATTAAAGTCCGTGCACACAAGCACTTTACCCGTGAAGGTGACCTTATTCTTTCAGAAGAAGCCATATCCATGGTGGATGCTGCACTTGGCGCCGAGATTGAAGTGAGTACTGTAGATGGTCCAGTGACGATGAAGGTACCTTCTGGCACCCAAAGCGGTACTGACTTTAAACTCAGTGGTCACGGCGTGACGCATTTACGAAGCAATAGCCGCGGTGCTCACATCGTTACATTAAATGTCATGACCCCTGAGAGCCTGAGCAAAGAACAAATAGAGCTACTTGAACAGTTCAGAAATACAAAAGCTAAAAAAGGTTTCTTCAAGTAGTTTGCCAAGTATTAGCAGAAGGCGCATAATGAAATTAATTATGAAGACTCTGAAAAATGACCAGAGCGGGTTTTTTACAATGATTATCTGCTTGATTGCAATACTAATTGCGGTCATTGTGCTCGTATACATGCGTGTCTCTCAAGCTAATATCTAAGTGCTATTGCTTATACTATAGTTTTATGCTATAATTACAAATTATGGCATCTTTTGACGAGCAAACTCCAGATATTGGCATATTGCTACCTAAGATTTATAACTGGGAAAAAACTTATGAGCGTTATGGGGGCTTGGTGTCAGAGCTCATTTCTAGGGATATTGAAGTATCGCTTTTAGAATCTCACGCTAGCTACCAAGGTGGTGGGGTTTTTGCTGATGCCCGCATTCCATATAGTGCCGAGCTTGGATCAATGACTTCCGTGCCAACAGAAGGATTAGTTTTACCTCTGTTAATCCGGGATCTTACTATGCCAGGCAGTGATACTATGCCTCTGTATGAAGACTTAGCTGCACCACGTATAGTCCACACTCCTGCAATCAACTCATTTTTCCGCTCTAAAAGCAATGTTTATGAACTAATGCCAGACTTGCAGCCAATCACTATTCCTAGGGTTAAGGCGGTTGATGTCGGTGAAGCTATTGCAGAAATTACGGGTAGCCAAGTAGTAGTCAAACCAGATACTGGCAGTGCAAGTGAAGGTGTACTGATAGGTTCTAAAAAAGACGTAACTGCGGCATTTTTGGATAGTAAACAAGATGGCATATTTGTGGTTCAAGAAGCAATTGATATGAGTAGTGGTTTGCCTGAGCGCGGTATTAAGGGTGCTCATAATCTTCGTTTTATAGTTATTGGGGGTACAGCTATCTTCGGGTTTATTCGTGACGATGGTGGTAAGAGTTTAACTTTGGCATCAGAATCAGAAACATTTAGTAATAGAACATTCTTACTACCAGAAGACTATACAGTAGGTTTCCAGACTATGCTGAAAGATGCTCAAAGTGCACTAAATGGTCTAAAAGGCGGTGATAAAACAGTACTTGCGATTGATTTAATGCGTGGAATTAATGCTGCTGGTGACGAGCGCGAATACGTACTTGAGGTTAACCGTCGCCCACTTCGTAACAGCCCTTATGACGGTCGTGATGTTGGTACTTTGTGGGCGTCGCACCAGTGGGATGTAGCAGAAGCAACAATGTTAGCCAATATTGTTAAGGTAAAGGGATAGACAGTAGCTTTACTGCTGTGACATCATACACTAATGAACATTCTGCTAATTGGTAATAAAGAAACATCTGATAACCCGGAGCAATATTACGGCGAATACTCCAAATTTTTCGAACAAGCTTTAGGATACAGTAAAGCCGACAGTACCATAAGCTTCACCCTATTTGATGATCTAATAATTGCAGTAGGTGACAATGATTTTAGTATTTACGATAGCCGCACTAAAAAGGACCTTGGAGACTATCAACTTATTTTAATTCGCGGCAAAGGTTTCCGTAACCTATTTGAGGTAGTCAAGGCTGTCAGTAGTTATGCGCACTATAAAAACATTCCTGTGGTTAATGACTATAGTGGTTTCCGCGATTCTTCTAAGCTTACTCAAGCAGTACAATTCTTTGAACTCGGACTGCCGGTTGCTAAGAGCATATATGTTACCCCTGCAGTTCTTACAGGAACTACCCAGCTTGGTTTTAATTTTCCTTGTATAATGAAAGCGACATTTGGTGCCCATGGTAATGATAATTACCTAGTTAAATCAATGGACGAAGCTCGCCAAATATACGTGGAAAACCAAGGCAAACCTTTTGTGCTACAACGCTTCGTACCTAACAATAATGATTACCGGGTTTTAATTATCGGTAATGAAGTACTCGTCATTGGGCGCGAAGCAGTAGAAGGTTCGCACCTTAATAATACATCGCAAGGTGGCCAAGCAGTCTTGGCGCCAGAGGGTGAGGTGCCGAATGATATTATAGAGGGTGCTCGTAAAGTCATGCGTGCACTTGATATGACTATAGCTGGCGTCGACGTGCTGGCAGATAGTAACAGCGGCGAATTTTTCTTTTTAGAAGTGAATTCTCAACCTCAGCTTATGAGTGGCGCGTTTATAGAAGAAAAAGCAAAGGCCATTGGCCGTTATTTTGATTCAATCTTGTAAGTGTTGATAGGGCTGTGTGCTCATAATAAACAGCACGTTGCGATGCTCGGATGCCGAAAAGGAAGTCTTACTAGCTTGCGCAGCTTTGTTAACAGTATCTATTAGAAATGTTCCCTCTGGACTAAGTGAGTTATTGCATTCGTCGTGAATTAGATCTTGAAGATTTGATTCGTAGCCGAGGATCTTGCAACATACCAAATACTCAAGCTTATTATCAAGGTTAATATTCTCAAAATGCTGGCTAATAACAGTCTCTAGCCGCTTGATCATCTTTAAGTATCCAGGTTTACGAGCAGGCATGACACTTCGTTCGTAAAAATTGGTTTCGCCAATTATACAGTGAGTATACAAGTATATGAGCAGTAATAGTTGATTCTTGTTTTCGACATCGTAGGCGTCACCAAGTTTATATATGGCCTCAAGATTTATTACACCACTATGTACGTCATATAAAATATGCTCTACTAGGTAAATGTAGTTTACTGCATAGGTTGAGAGTATCCGCATTGCTTCTTCATCCTGGCTCAATGTTATTGCTAGGGTATGTAGTTCATTGTATGGCTTTATATCTACTAAGTTTCGTCTAGCGTCAGCTCCGTAGTAGTAAAACAGATGGCGCACACGAAAAAGAGCAAGCATAAGACCACGAAGCTCTGGGTATTTAGCAAAATATGGAGCTCTTGCTTCGGCTGCGTTGATGGTAGATTCTGGTGGATTATTAATAATATTCTGCAATAGCTCGTTTACTGGTGTGCTTGTGGGTAGTAATTGTGCTCTATAAGACTCAACAAGCTTAGTACAGTCATTATCTCCGCTCCAAGCATGCAATCTGCTAGCAAAATGAAACTGTTTATCAAAAGGTAATGACTCAAGATTGCTCTTGTAATATTGGAGTACGGAATTGGCTAGTTTCATCTATATAAAGGTATCACAAGCATAAGCAAATATGTATTGAAATATATACATAAATGTGCTATAATAGATAAGTCATGAACCAGTACTTGCCAAAAAAGATTATCGGCCGTGTCGAAAAGGTTTCTTTTCCTGATTTAGGAATAGGGACAGTACATGCGCGGGTTGATACTGGGGCCCAAACTAGTGCGATTTGGGTTTCGTCTGCAGTTGAAAGGGAAGGAAAACTTGAGGTTGTATTTTTCGGTCATGGCCACCCGCAGTACAGCGGTGGGATCGTACATTTTAACGATTATAGTTTAGGTATGGTTGCTAGTTCTAATGGTCAAGCTGAAGCTAGGTACAAAGTCCGCACTTTAGTATGCATTGGTGGAAAGCGCATCCGTGCTAGACTGACCTTAGCAGACCGCACAACCCAAACTTATCCAGTGCTGGTAGGCCGCAATGTTTTGCGAGGTAAATTTATTGTTGATGTTAAAACTGGTGAACCGATTAAAGCTGCAGAGCTGGAACGTTCGCGCAAACTACAGGAAGGAACTATATAAATGAAAATAGCTATTTTATCCAACGGCAATATAAACTATTCAACTCTTAGGCTTAAAGAAGAGGCTATTAAGCGTGGTCATGAAGTCGACATTATTAAGTATAAGAATTGCCATGCTGCTATAGAACAGAGCAACCCAGTCGTTAGATATAAGGGCAAAGCACTGACAGGTTACGACGTAATTATTCCACGGATTGCAACTAATATGACTCGATACGGTTCAGCAATAGTGCGCCAGTTTGAAATGCAGGGCGTTTATACGACAACCAGCTCCATTGCTATCTCTCGTTCACGTGACAAGCTGCGAAGCATACAATTGCTTGCCCGTGCAGGAGTAGGTATACCAAAGACCGTCTTTACTCGTTCCATTAACGATATAGAGGATTTAATTGATGAAATGGGAGGCTATCCAGTTATTATCAAGCTAGCTCGTGGAACCCACGGTAACGGTGTAGTGCTAGCTGAAACTAAAAAGGCTGCTAAATCTGTTATGCAAGCTTTTTATGTCATGGACGACGATGGTACCAACATCTTACTACAAGAGTTTGTAAAAGAGTCTGCGGGAACGGACATACGTGCTTTTGTAGTTGGTGGCAAGATCGTTGCTAGTATGAAACGCCAAAGCCTTGATGACGACTTCCGATCTAATCTTCACCAAGGCGGAGAAGGTGTAATGGTTAAGTTAACAGACGAAGAAAAGAAAACAGTTCAAAAAGCTGCTAAAGCCATGGGGCTTTCAGTATGCGGTGTTGATATAATGCGTTCAGATCGTGGTCCTTTAGTACTAGAAGTAAACTCTAGTCCAGGATTCGGTATAGAGAAAGTTACAGGCCGTAATGTCGCAGAAAAAATCATTGAGCACGTTGAACAAAACGCAAAAGGTCGTCGGCGCAAAGACCGCGTCGGCGCCTAAAAACCTGGTTATTGGAATTATTATAGCTATCACTAGTTTAGCGCTGGCTATAATATTATTAAACATGAGGCAAATAGCCTATACACCCGCCACTTGTCAGCAAAAAGTTAAACTCAGCACCACAGAGCTCAGAGCTAATGGAGCTACCTTGCAAGCAGAAGTAGCCAAAGAGTATGCGGATAAACAGATTGGACTATCAGATCATGATTGCCTAAAAGCTGGAACCGCTATGCTCTTTCCTTACGATAGTCCTGGTGAATACTGCTACTGGATGAAAGACATGAATTTTGCCATAGATATGGTTTGGCTGGATTCAAACAAAAAAATTATTACCATCATATCTAATGTAAAGCCCGAGAGTTACCCAGAAAAATCTTTTTGTCCAAGTAGCCCTGCTCAGTACGTAGTAGAGGTTAATGCCGGCCTATCCAAGCAACTTGGCTGGGATATTAATACACAGTTTAGCTTCTAAATAACGCTTACGCTATACTCTAACTATGATCGAATACATCCTGCTAGCCAGTATGGTTGCTGTGGTGATAGTAATGTTAATACTTCGGACCAATACAGCTATCTGTTTCTTGGCATTATGTGCTGGAAGTATACTACTGTCTTCTACTGGAGTTAATATGGGACTAATCGCTACATCTTTAACAAGCGGGATTGATTCATCGACAAACATTATTCGTATTTTACTTCTTATAGTGCCGCTGATTGTTTGTATCGTTATGCTTCGTTTCAATCTAAAAAAAGCACAATTGATACTGGCATTCATCCCAGCAGTTGCAACAGTTCTTTTAGGATCCATTCTTGTCGTACCAGAGCTATCTGCTAGAAACGAAGCTGCTCTTGTAAACACTGAAACGTGGAGACTACTTGTCCAATATCAAGAAGCGATTGTGGTCTTTGGCTTGGTGTCCAGTCTTGTATTAATATTTTTTACTGTAAAAAAGCCAAAGGAAAAGACCAAGAAGGGTAAACACTAAAAGACTGATCACCCACCAAAAATGCGTTCAGTTTATAGTTTAGTTTTTACGGGACTTAGACAGTTGGTGTTGTAGGGTTGGTTGGAATACTCGGAGGAGTAGATTCTACAGGATTAGCTGGAGTTTGAGCTACATTTACTAGTGGTGTTGCTGGAGTATTAGTTTGTACTGCGAGGGGTTTAATAGCGTTTATGTGTAAGTAAAGTAACGTATATGCAGCGCTAAACATGACTATGAAGTAAATTGAGAACGGGATACCAATAATAGTTATTGATAGTAATGCCATAACCAGTACTGCACCAATAATTCCGTAAACTTTGCGTACGTGTCCCTTTGACATCTCCCAGCTTGCACTAATAGAATCAACTGCACCCATATTTTTGTCGATTATTAGAAATGAAGTAAATACAAGTCTCGGAAAAACAAAAAAGAAAGGAATAATAAACAGTAGAATACTTGCAAACATCATAATACCTACAATTATTGAATTAAAAAGTATCCTTACCAGAAATGTCATAGAACTTTTTAACGACTGAGATATTGAAATTTTTTCATTTCTAACTCCGGAGAATAAGACTATTAACATGGCGGTTGTATATATAATGCTTACGACCAAGACTATAATTTGTACTAATAATCCAACAACTAGGCTGTCAAATTTTAAATTGCCCAATAATGAAGCAGCAACATATCCTATAATTAAGAATACTATTGTCCATATATTTAGAACCACTACTTGTTTTGAGACCTTGTATATGCCAAAAGCGCCTGGCCACGTAGTCAAATACGAAGCGGGCTGGGTAGCTAATGTGGCCGCAACTGGTGCCGGAACCATAGCAGGACTGTCAGGTTGTTGATCATTATTCATGTTAAGTACCTTTTATTGGTTATGTTATTTATTAGTTTACGGTTTATATTAAGATTTGTATATAGAAAAAGTACATACTATTAATTGTGAGTTATTTGTTGATAACGGGGGTAGAATCTCACAAATATATGCTTATTAATCAATTGATTTAGCTTTGGGTTCTCGTCTATAGTGACAAATTAATTGGTCTAACTATAAAAAGATTCTAGTAGTCAGTGGATATAAGCAAATATGGAGGGCCCAGTGGGACTCGAACCCACGACACCCTGCTTAAAAGGCAGGTGCTCTAACCGGCTGAGCTATGGGCCCACATAATCTATAAATCGCGCAAAAAAGCACAATAACAGGGGTTATTATCTGTTATTAGACTATAAAAGTCAATGCAACTGGTAAAAAAATAGGATGCTAATGTAAGATAATAGTAATGGCTCTTAATAAAAAACATAATTGGGCCTTTATTTTACTGGCTTTACTAAAGAAAATGGTTTTTAAAAAACGGTTTATTGCAGCGATACTGCTAATTACTTTACTCTTCAGCGTTCTTTATTTTCGTAGTGAATACGAACCGCCGGATGTATTGCCGGCGCCGCCCGCAGATGCGCTTTACAAACAACCCAGTGAGCCTGTTGTAAATCGTGTCGAAGACCTAATGAGATGGATGACGCTAGAAGAAAAGGTTGGCCAAATGGCGATGCCAGATAAAAATAATGTCATAAAACCCGTTGATATATCCAGATATGGCTTGGGTGCAGTTTTAAGTGGTGCAGGTGCTAAACCAGCTGAAAATACGCCGGCTGGCTGGCTCAACATGGTTAATGAATTGAAACAGCAAGCAAAGAAGTCGCGCCTAGGCATACCCATACTTTTCGGCGTGGACGCAACGCATGGACATGCCAATGTACCGGGTGCCACTGTATTTCCCCATCAGGTTGGCTTGGGCGCTGCGAACGATACTGCACTAACAAAGTCTGTCGCAATGGCTACTACAAAAGAGATCATTGCTACAGGAATAAACTGGAGTTTTTCACCAATGCTAGATGCGCCAGATGATATTCGTTGGGGGCGTACATATGAGGCTTTTTCAAGTAATCCGGATATAAATGCAAGCATGGGAGCTGCGTATATAGCAGGTACCCAAGAGCCAAGAGAGGATAAAGGTTATGTAATAGCTAGTGCTAAACATTTTCTTGGCGTTGGATCAATGCAGTGGGGGCAATCTAACAATAAGAATTTTAAGATAGACCAAGGAAAGATTGTTGAGAATGACCTTCTTCTTGAAAGTCAATATCTCGTACCATTTAAAGCAGCAGTGGATGCGGGTGTGGGTAGTGTTATGGTAGGACTGAGTGACTATGGTAATAAAAGAATAATTGATAACGAATATTTAGTTACAGAAAAGCTCAAGAACCAACTAGGGTTCGAAGGTTTTGTGGTTTCAGACTGGTATGGTGTTTATGAATTTTCTGGAGTGTCTAAATATAGAGCTCAAGTAAATACTATCAATGCTGGACTTGATATGGCAATGCTACCGTACGATTACAAGTCATTTATTCAAGGAGTTCTAAAAGCTGTAAACAAGGGTGAGATAGAGCAGTCCCGCATTGATGATGCCGTAAGACGTATACTTTCCCAAAAGTTCAAAGCTGGTTTATTTGAAAGTGAGCCTGGCGAAACGTTACAAGATATAGGGTCTTTTGAGAATCGTCAGCTTGCAAGGTATGCTGTAGCCGCTTCTGCAACTTTACTTAAGAATCAAAATGCTACTTTGCCGTTATCTAAAGCTACGAAAAGTATTCTTGTAGCTGGTAGTGCAGCCGATAATATAGGCCGACAATGCGGCGCTTGGACAGTCGAATGGCAAGGCATTGACGGCAACTGGCTAGAAGGGGCAACTTCTATATTGCAAGGCATTAAGCAAGTAACAGGACCAACTTCAAGTGTTATGTATGAAAAAGAAGCTAACTTTTACGGCATAAATACTAAAGCAGATATAGGAATAGCGGTCGTCGGCGAAAAGCCTTACGCTGAAGGATGGGGCGATAATGCAAATCCAGTGCTTGATGCTTCTGACTTGCAAGCTATTGAGCGGTTACGGGCTAAAGTAAATAAAATAGTCGTAGTTACTGTAACAGGCCGGCCACTGCTCATGACAGACCAGATCGAGGCTGCTGACGCAGTAGTTGCAGCTTGGTTACCGGGCAGTGAAGGTGCTGGTATTGCAGATGTTTTATTTGGCAATAGTCCCTTTACGGCTAAATTGCCGTTGTCTTGGCCAGCTCAATTAGAACAGATACCAATTAGTAATGACGGAATGACAGCTAATGGTACTCCAGTATTGTTCAAGCGAGGATTTGGTCTATATTAAACCGGCTGTGCTTGCAATTGCACAGATTGATCGTATATTGCGCAGTAGGGAGTGGCGTACTATCTGCTGTAGTACCGCACAGTTGATGCTGTGTTGTACTACAGTTTGAGTTAATTTGCCAGCTTGCCATACGTTTAATTATTAATATCCTTTTTATCGCTACTCGTGCATATTACCTGTTATGAGACTGGTTTGGTGGCTAAAATTTCCCAGTAGTAGTAAAATAACAGATGTAAACTAATCGAATTTAGTAGTGTGAGGTTGATATGAGCGGACACTCCAAGTGGTCAACAATTAAGAGACAGAAGGGTATTACGGACGCTAAGCGTGGTGCTGTATTTACACGCATAGGCAACCAAATAGCAATTGCTGCACGTGGTGGTATCGATCCGACTATGAATTCTGCCTTAGCTATGGCTATAGAGAAGGCTAAAGCCGCCAATATGCCTGCTACTAATATCGACCGTGCCATAGCGCGCGTAGCCGATAAATCTGCTGCCCAATTACAAGAAGTCATGTACGAAGGCTACGGTCCGGGCGGTGTGGCAGTACTAGTGGAATGCGCTACAGATAATCTCAATCGAACTTATCCTGAAGTAAAACATGCATTTAATAAGCATGGTGGTAGCATTGCCGAAAAAGGTGCAGTGGCCTTCCAATTCACTCACAAAGGGGTTATAAGGGTGAAGGGTAGCGGTGAAGAGGCGCTTCTTACTGTACTTGATGCTGGTGCTGAGGACGCAAATGAAGAGGGAGAAGAGATGATAGTCTACACTGACCAAAAAGAACTAGCAAAAGTACGAGATAATCTCAAATCGGCAGGTATTGATGTTATCGAGGCTGAGTTATCCTACGAACCCAATTCAACCATTGAGATATCCGACGAAGCTACTCAAGGTAAAATTGAGCGTCTTATGGACACCTTAGATGAACTTGATGACGTAACTAATACTTACACTAACTTTGATATTGTATAACTATGCGCATAATCGGAATTGATCCGGGTACTGGCATCCTCGGCTTTG
>Ga0163144_10024378_pt1 | contig 11870 bp, 3 predicted proteins | sample OliLak19BULKMAT1_FD_123175 | JGI IMG/M metagenome (GOLD analysis project Ga0163144, IMG submission 123175) | Freshwater microbial mat bacterial communities from Lake Vanda, McMurdo Dry Valleys, Antarctica - Oligotrophic Lake LV.19.BULKMAT1 | ecosystem: Environmental > Aquatic > Freshwater > Lake...
AAAAGTAAAGAAAAGGAAAATTGATCACTGGGTGGTGAGAATGGAAATCGCCATGTGAAAATATTTACAGATGCGGGACTATTTGTGAGAAAAAAAAATGTTGCCGAATTTTGTTCGTAATGTAAACTTACCTTTATATATGAAGCATGGCATGGCTGCGCTGCTGGGCTGGCCTTGCTGGCCGGCGCCTGATGTCTGAGAGAGAGAGAAAGAAATTTTAGATTGAGAAAAAAGGATAATATTTTTTTTAAAAAAAAAATAAGTGGCAAAGTATTTTTGTTTTTTAACAACAACAACACATCACTCACTTACCACAAAACAACACACACGAGGGCCGCTGTTGACGCGGCCAGTGCCTGGCGATGCGCGGTGGAGATGCGAGACGCGACGACAGAGGCCAAACAAGCCAGACGCTCCCCCGCTGCTGCGCTGCGCCGGCCTGAGCTGCGGGATGCATGCTTTGTGCGGTGTGCCTGTGGGAGTGAAAGAGAGTTGGAGAGTAGGGGGAGTGGGTGTGAGATGGTGGAGAGGTTTGGGGAAGGGGAAAAAAAGGGAAAAAATTAGATCAAAAAAAAAAAAAACGGTTTGGAGCGCGTGGTGTGTGAGCCTGCCTGCCGAGCTTGTTCTGATGGACCCTTTCAATGCAGGGGCTGATAGCCCGTCAGCCCCCAGTGAGCCTGAGCGTCCCAGTGAGGAATTTGAGAATGTTTTGCTTGTTGTGAAACGGGTTGATGAAGAGGAGAAGAAAGCGAAGGAAAAGAAGGCGGAGGAAGAGATGGTGTGGAGTATGGTGGGGAAGAAAGGGAAAATTGTTGTGTCTCCGGCGAAGGTGGAATCACCTGCCGATGTTGCTACTCCTGTTGCTAACAAGCGCACTTTTCAATCCCCTGCATCCTCACCCCCTGACCCCAAAGCTCTCAAACATGACCTTGATTTCCCTCCTCTTCATCGCTCACCCCCCATTAACAACAAGCAGAGAACTCCTCGGTCTTCTCCCCGTCAGGCAGAACGGTCTGCCAAGGGTGAAAAATGTGGTGTGATATTTGTGGGTGATAGTGTTGATGTTGGTGCTGGCGATAAGCAAATGCAAATTGCCCCCGTTCTCTCAACACAAACTCAAATAACCATCCCATCTTCCACTCCAAGCAGTGCATCAGCTGACAGCGAAATTGTTGTTAATGTGGTTTCGAATGAAGGTGTTCAAAATGTTGTGTGTGCTGGTGTTCCACTTGAAATTGTGAATGACACTAACCCTCAACCCGTCAAAACCCCCTCATCCAAACCTGTATTTGCTCCTGTTCTCACCAGAAGCAAATCACTAACACAAATCGCTGCTAACTCAACGTTTGAAGGTGTGAAGGTGCAGGCATTGAAGGAAGCAGCACTCGCGGCTGCTGATATACCTCCCACTCTCCCCCCCACTTCAACCTCTAACAAAGCAAAAGTGATTAAACCCACCAATGCTCTCTCAACCCAACAGAAACCCAAGTCTGCTGACTCGGCCAGCGGCGTTGGCGTCGAAACTAAAAACAAAAATATCGATGCCCCCACAGCCAAATCAACAAAACCGGTTTCTTTTAGCAAACAACACACCAAACCCCACCAGGATGACGATGCTAAAAGTGACGCGGTCAAACAGACCGTGTCCAACATCAAGTCCCCCACGCTTGCACAGCGTGTAGCTGCTTCTCCCGCTTCTAAAATGCCCCCTGTTAATACAGTTGCAGCTCAGAAGTCAGCACCCAGTGCCAAACCAACCAATCCGCCGACAGCCCCGCTAGCCTCTCGTTCTATTTTAACAAAAAATACTAATGCAGAGACCTCATCAGCCCAACCTGAGTCAATTCAATTTGACGCAGAAGAATCTGATGCAGAAAATGCGTCAGTCCGCAAGAGATCAAGCAGCGCAAAGCGTCGAGAACGAAAGAGACATGAATCCCCTTCTTCCTCTTCCTCTCCACCTCCAATCGCAGTGCCTGGTCCCAACCGAGCCAAAAAATTATCAACCTCTTCTTCCTCCTCTTCCTCCTCCTCTTCTTCCTCTTTCTCCTCCTCATCGGCCAAGAAGGGGGGCCCAAAAGGCAAGGAAAAGATGCAAAAGATTGATGAAAATGACGAAGAGGCGATTGATGGCGAACCTGTGATTGACTCTTGTTTTTTGTGCACAAACTCTCATTGTCCTTGTGAAAAAGACCCCCAACATTGGCACACTGACTCTATCAGGTGCCGCTTCAAGGAATGTAACATGCACGTCGAGACATTCAGTACGGAAGGATATCTTGTAGGTCACTACCTCCGCATGCACCCACTCTCCGCCAACTCACTCAATTCTATTTTACACTGTTTCCCTAACATCACTCACTGTCATGATTGTGAACAGCTTATGTATGTCAACCCAAGTTCTAAGCGAACATGCGCAGTGAAGGCACGTCACGCAAAGTGCCCCGACATGACTAAAACTCACATTGACAACCCTGTTAGACCGAAACCCACGGTCGCCAACACTAACATGGTTCTTAAACTCCCCCTCGACAAAAATGTGGTCACCTTCTTCAGGTCGATCAGCGTGCAAGAGCTTGAGGAGCTAAGTGTCTTTACTTTTGATTCACTCTCTTCCAAATCTCTAGCAGTGGCCCTGACCGACCTGACCCAAGAAGTGGTGCAAAACCTGCTCTTTTCACATGAGAAAAATGATGGGAATGTTGATGTGTGGCATAGAATGTTTCTCCTTTTGCCCTCTTTCATCATGCACCAGAAAGCCCCTCCGAAAGCTGCCGAAGACGGCGGCGAGCTCATCCCAGGCCGCGTGGTAGATGATGAAGATCTAGACAGTGGTTTAGCTAGGGTAGCTCTGTGGAAAAGAAAACAATTTAGCACTCTGTACGACAGAATGAAGAGTAGTGCTAGGCCCGTAGGCAGCAAATCGATTACTAGGTCTGAAGAAGATGGAATCAAAAAGGCCGAAAAAGAGATAGCTAGAGGGTTGTTGTCCAAAGCAGCGAAAACACTTGTAGAACTAGGAAATGAGAGGGTAGTAAGCCTCACCCACGACCAGTTTGAAAAAGTAAAATCGCAACTAGACAATCCTGTAGCTTTAGCTGCCGAAGAGGCTCTTAAGGCAGAAAACGAAATGAAAGAAGAAAAGCAAAAGGCAAATGCCGGTAGCAGTAGTAATAATGGTGAGGGCGCCCCCCAGTCACAGGTGGGCGCCCTACCCCTTGCTGCTAAACCCAAACCTTTTTCTTCTTCCATTACAGTCGAAGCCTTCCTAGCGGCCATCAAGTCAACCCCCGCACTCAGAGCACCGGGCCGCTCTGGGTGGCGTCCGGAGTACTTTTGGGCGATGCTGGCTGTCAGACCCGACCTGATCGAAGTGCTGACACAGCTGGCCAACCTGTTCCACAAGAACATGGTCCACCCCGACGTCTCGCAGCTCTACGTCGGTGGTAGAGCCACACCAATTGTGACTGAAGATGGTAACGGTGGTGAGAAGATAAGATGTATAGTGCAACAAGAAGTGTTCTATAGATTTGTTCAGAAAGCTGGTGTTCAACAATACCGAGAAAAATTAGATCAAGTCTTAGCTCCCTTTCAAATGACACTCCACCCTGGCTCTCTCCACACCCTCCCCATCTCTTTGCACACCTATCTCAAACAAAATCCCGACAAAATCCTCATAGCTGGCGATCTCACATCTGCCTACAGTAGAATTGCTAGAAGTGCAATTGTCAAAGGTTTTGAAGATAGTGGTAGTACCGAACTGCTCCCTGCATTTTTACAAGCTTACTCAGGCTCCTCGGCTGTCTGCGCGACTGTTGAAGGGGCCAAGGCGACCGTGAAAGTGACGGCAGGGGTATACCAGGGTGATCCGATCGGTGGTGTTGCATTTTCTTTGGGTTTTTTGCCTGTTTTGAAAAAAGTAGATGCTGCCATGAATCTAGACAAGATGGAAGAGGAGGGGAGGGCGGTTGTGACCGCTTTTCTCGATGACTCTTTCCTGCTCGGTGACGTTGGGGTTTTAGGAAGAGGGTTTCCTGTGCTTGAGAAAGAGTCGCTCAAAATCGGATTGGTGCTTAACCCCACCAAGACGAGGTTGATCGGCTACGATCCAAAGGTACTTAAAACCGCTGTGAATTCTATCCCTGGCCTAGAGCACGCTTTAGTGTGTGATCTTAACCTTGTTTCGGTCGATATTTTAGGTGTACCAGTGGGCAATCAAGATGTTGTGCAAGAAAAGCTAGGTTTACAATTGGTAGAGCACGAAAAGGTGCTCGCCGCCATTAGAAAGTTGCCTAGTTTACAAGCTAGAATGCGTTTGCTGCGCTCCGTAGTTTTGCCGCGCATCACACACATGCTTCGCACCATAGAACCAGAAACAATAGGAACACACGCCATTGCTTTTGACACTTTGATTAGAAACGAGCTCAATCTGATCTTAGGTGAAAATTACGCTAAACCATTGTCTGAGTCTCAGAAAAAGGATTCGTTCGCGTTGTTGCAAATGTCACTCCCCATAGCGCTGGGTGGTCTAGGCCTGTACAGTGCTGTAGAAATTTGCTACTCTGCCTTTCTAGGAGCTCTCTCAGACACACTGCAAGATTTGTCACACTCATTTCCCAGCATTGTAAAATCGATTACTAGTCATATGGTGTCGGAAGAAACACGTTTGGGTGAAGAAATTAGCCAGTCGCTGCGGTTTATTCGTGAACGTGCTACTTACTTGCCCACAGCTCAACCCATTAAGTTTCCTAAGAATTTAGAAGACCTTAAGGCCCTAGGCAAGCATAGTCAGCGTCAATTGACTGACATCATCCACAACAGCAATCACCGTGCATATCAAGCTACATGTAACCCTGCTCAATTAGCTCATTTTGTCAGTTGTCAACAGCCTGGTGCTTGTGGTTTTCTTACTGCCCTCCCCACTAGTGATGCACTCACAGCAACAAACGAAGCAACGCAAGATTACCTAGCTCATAGACTTAGTCTCCCACTTTGTCTCATCACAGTAGCTCACACACCCTGTATCTGTAGTACAAAACCCAAACTAGACTCCCAAGGAAATGTTTTAGAAGGAGGAAAGGTTGGTTATATTTACTGCAGGTACAGCGACAACACATGGTCGCAAGCCGAAGATGAGCACCACATCCGCATCTGCCCCGAGGGTGGTGGCACGATCACCAGGCACGACAGTCAGGTGGTGGCGTTTGTCGAGGCGGTGAAGGCGGCATCTCCAGACCTGATGATGACGCTCGAGCCTCTGACGCGGCCGCGCGACAATGCCAACCCCGGAGCCAAGGCCGACATACAAATAAAACCCCTCCCCAAGGGTAACAGTGGTAATGTTTGTATTGTGGACTTTGCTTTGTGTGATACTGGGAATTTGTACTCAAGAGGCAAAGCGGAGGCTGGTGTTGGGGTGAAATCGATTGAGAGAGTCAAAGTAGTTCGACACAGTGCGAATTGTGTTCGAATGGGCGCCTACTTTGAGCCTTTGGTACAAGATGATAATGGTGCATTCGGTCCCCAGTCGGTCGCATTCATAAAGCGATTGGCTGGGTTCGCGAAGTTGGGGTTGCGTGGGCCCCAGCACTTTTATCAACCTATGGCAGTCTCGTTGGCCAACTCACAGGCCTTAACAAGACGTTCTCTTGTCGAGAGCATCCTTAACAACTACGCTTTTTAATTGTTTCTCCCAAACCTCCTTCTCCTAAACTCTCGTTGTGTTGTAGGTAATAGTGTTGTTTCGTAGGTGCGTCACTTGTAGTCCACTAAACCGCGCTCTAAATTATTTATTCTCTTAACTTTCCCCTGCCTTTCATATTCTCTTTTTGGCCCTTTATCTAAATCTATCTATTCCCAAAATATTGTAAAATATTTTGATGTTTGTTTTTATTTTGGATGTTTTATTATGGTTTTGATGTTTACCACTGTCACTGTGTGCAAAAGCCAGAAGGGCCTTGCACACAAACCCTTGGGGAAGGGGCCGCCGCGCATTTTATTTTAAGCGCATTTCCTATGTTTAGGGGCAGTTGCAAAACAACGCTCTTTATTTTATAAATATATTTATCTTTGTTTACTCTGTGAGGTTTTTTATATATTTTTCCTCACCTATTTTACAACTTGTGTTTTGTTCAACTTTCTTCTCTTTTTTGTTTATTTTACTCTGAGTTTTCTCTGGTTTTGTGTTTTTCAAATTGAAATCTTTTTTATTTGTTGTTTCAATGTCTTCAAGGAAAATTCGAGTGCGAATAATAAAACACAAGCCAAAACAGTGAAGCATGAAACAAAACTATAGATAGCAACATCTACGAAGTCGATGCACTAAACTGCACCATAAAAACACTTGACTATGAACACAAGCAAGATCTGAACGAATAGGTTCTGGAAGCCCTTATCCACCACCAAATTACAAATCATGCATTTGGCGGTAGATATTGGCATCCAGGGGCAGCTCATCGTCCTGATTTCCCAGATTCGGGGGTAAACCATGGGCCGCACGGCCCGCTCCGATGAGCTTGGCTCCGTTGTGTTGGAATACGGAGACCACCATCAGCTGCTGCATGAGGTGGGGTTTTTTGGTTGCTGCTGCATCCTCGGGCAGAATGCAGGCGTTGCGCATCAGAACAGCCAAGAACTCGCTGGCGGCGTAACCGAAGGCGCCCGTCGTCTCGATGCTGAAGACCGAGAAGCCGAGACCCATGGCTGCGCAAGCACCCTGGTACTTGGTAACCTTCTGCTCTGTGGTGTGGGTTGACCATCCAAGAGGCCGGCGGCCGGGGTTGTTGGGCCCATCGTTACCCTGGTTGACGTTGGTGACATTCATGTCCACCACGATGGCCCGGCCCTGTGTATCTAGCAGGCCGGGAAAAAGAAGGTCTCCTCGCAGAAGCGGGGTCTCCTTCACCACTGGGTTCTTCAAGCTGACTATTCCCAAGGCGGCTGCGATCTTCTGCAGACACGTCTGGACTGCATGATGGCGGCGGCTGACCTTGCCATCTTTCCCGCAGATTTCCGCATGATAGTCCATCGCAAGTGGGTCCTCGTCCAGGTCCACTTTTTTACCACATTGACAGCAGGTGGTCGTGGTCGATGGAAACAGCTTCGTCGGCACACTCAGTCGCCGGCATGTGTTGACTCGTAGCTCCTGTGAAGACATGCGCATGTCGCCAGAAGATGGTAGTGCCTGGTAGGCCGCTCCCGCCCCTTGCATTTGCAAGCTGGTATACAACGGGATTCGGCCATCCAGGCTCATCATCTCTTTAAACGAGGCAAGCTTCGCTCGCAGCTCCAGCTGCCTCAGCCGCTTCTGCTCCTTGACTGGGGCTTCCAGGATCTTCTCCACTGAGTGCGGTGTGGGCGGCGGGATGGTCATCAACTCTGGACTCTCTGCACACATGGCTTCGTGCTCCTTCATCCTCAGCACGTTGAAGTGCTCAACTGCAACACGCACGTCATCGCCCATCTCTTCATTCATTGCCAAGTATTCACGGACACCATCAGCCAAGTCCGGGAACATCGCGTTGGCCACGCGCATCGTATCAGCCAACGCCGCGAGGTAAGCAGCCCTCGATGTCTCTTCTGCGCTAAAGAGGCTGTTGCCGCCATTCCGGATGGGCAGGCGGGCTTGGGCTTTAGCCATGTCGTGCATGACGCTTGGCTTGAGCATACTGGCAAATGTGGCCATGATTGACTCGTCATGGCGCTTGGCGTGTGGTTGGATGATGGATGGAGGCACAGTGCGCAAAAGATGGTTAATGCGCGGGACAACGCATGACGACAGCAACAGCAGCCCAGTCTGCATGTCATCCAGCCACAGGACTCGCTGGAGATCCTTATCCAGCTGTTCACTCTTTGCATCCAGCAATGCCCGCACTTTTGCGGTGTCCCCTAGGGGCACGCCCAGCACTACCATCGCCTCTTTCTCCAGCGACACCACCTTAGCACCGCTTCCACTCGCCTCCACCATTGCCTTCGCCTGCGGTTCAGTGGCGTTGCTACTGCAGGCGACCACACTCTTGGCCCCGTTGGCTCGCAGGCCAATGCCCGCGGCTTCTTCCACGTAGAGCAGTCGTAACCGCTCTGTCTCCATCAATGGCCCCATTAGATACACGTCGTCGTGGTAAGCCAACACTGCTGCACCGTTGCTGGCCTCTGCCTGCAGCTTCATAAGCACCGTCTGTAGGCCAGCACAGAAGAAGAAGGCCGAGAGCGGGTCGCCCTGCAGCGTGCCGTGGTCGACGCCCAGACGCACCGCGCCAGCTGGGGACAACAACAACACATCATTCTCCTGCCCGTAGATCTGCTGATGGATCTTCAAGAAGCTCTCGAGCTTCAGATGCCTAAGACCCTCCTTGATGGCGTTGCGGTCGATCTCATTGTAGGCGTTGCTGCAGTCCAGTGCCTGCAGAACCCATCCATCGGGCTTGTGCAGATTCATGTTGGCCCTTACCACTGTGGCCAGTGCTGCCATTCCCTCCGGCTGCATTGCCACCTGCACGCCCTTGAACGCATCACACATCTCTGACCGGAAATTAAATGACACCGAACGGCCGATCAACCGTGCCAGCGCCTCTTGTGGCACGACTGGCCGCAGCCCTCCTCCATTCGGCTTGACAAAGCAGGTTGCTGCACCGCCAAACATATAGCTGGCGATCGCAGGCACGATCTGACACTCAGCAGCCATGTTGACTACTTCTGTCAACGCCTCTGCCAAAGTGGGCACACACCCGACCATGAAACGCAAGTGGTCCATCCGCTGGCCACTGCGTCCACCTGCGGCCCCTCTTGGTGCCGTCTTCAATGCCAGTCGCACCGCCTCGGTCGTGACTCGCAGGGCTGGTGGTGGTGGTGATGGTGGGTCTGGCGGAGGGACGGGTGGGACCGGCGCGACTTGCTCAACAACAGCCCCTGCTGCCTGCAACTCATCTGCACCGCCTTCAATTACCGCCATCCCTTCAGGCACGCCTCCGCCATTTTCATTCACCAGCTGCTCGCCATCAGCCGGCAAATCAGGGACCAAGAAGAGCTTCTTCACCGTAGCGATATTTACCGCATTTAGCTCCGCCACGGTCGAGTCGCTGGTCAGCGACCTCATTGCACGCCCAAGCTCGCCCATGCCAGCGAGATTCTTCACACGTTGTCGGCGCTTCTCGTCACTGTTGTCGTGGTGCTGACTCCACTTTTCAATGATGCTGATGAGGCGCGCATGCAGCTGGGCAAAGTGTCCATCCAGAAAGAGCTTGATGCGCGATGCTTGCGTGGTGCTGTCCACAGCTCCTGACGTGCTGAGCACCCACGCATTGAAGAGGAAGAAGAGCTTGAACCACCGCACCTGCTCCTGATGCTTATTGGCGTTGCGCACGATGGCCTGCAGGATTACAATGGTGGTCATTCCCATCTGTCGGGCCACATGGCTCTTGATCTTGCGCGCTGACGGCACCCAGAGCTCGCACATCACATCCACAGTGATCCCATCCAAGAAGGCGTCATCCTTGGTATGGTTCATCAACTGGTAGACGTGGTTGAGACTAGCCTTGTGCGTCGCGCAATCACGATGATCCTGGGTCTCCTCCTTATGGCCGTGAAAACAGATGCTGCATATTTTTAGGTGATGGCGGCGATTGAAGTCATCCACGACTTCAGGGTCACGCAGGTGGGAACTCACATGCTTTATCAGCACGTTGTGGGATTTAAAGGCTTGCGCAGCCTGGTGTCGTGGGCAATTCGGGTATGGGCAGATCAGATGAACAGTAGAGTGCTGATAAGCGTGGGTGTAGCACAGACACCCTGCGTCGAGACAGCGGGCCTTATCGGGCAGTGTGTTCGTAGCCTGCACGATAGGCTGTCCATCCACGCCTTCCGCTGCCACTCCTATCACTCCATTTCCCACGCCTCCTGCTTCAACTACTTCCGGCATTGGTGCAGCCCCTATTCCGTGCAGTGTGTTCGTAGCCTGCACAATAGGCTGTCCATCCACGCCTTCCGCTGCCACTCCTACCACTCCATTTCCCGCACCTCCTGCTTCATCTACCTCCGGCACTTGAACAGCCCCTACTCCGTGCAGTGTGTTCGTAGCCTGCACGATAGGCTCTACTACCTGCTCCATCTGCACCACAGGTACAACAGCTTCCACGCTCCTCGACCTAGTAAGCATACGCGGTGATTGAGGGGTTGGGGGCCGTGCCACCCGCTTCTCCTTCCGGTGTGCATCGCTCGGAGACACTTCGTCGTCAGCTTGCACTTCCAAGTCGTCGCTGACGTCAATATTGCCTCCCGTATGCTTCCCTTTCGGATTTCCCATCCTTCCACCACTTGCTGCTGCCAGGCTGGTATTTCTCTCTGTGGCTGCCGCTGCTGTAATTGCCTTCTTTCGCTTCTTTCCTGCCACCATAGTGAATGCTGTATCATCCACTTCACCTTCGCCATCTTCTGCCTCATCACTCTCCGCATTTCCACTAGCCTCTCCATCGACATCTGTGCTCACAGAAAGGGAAAGAGCCATTTCCTTGCTCTTTCTCTGTCTGTCCTTCTTCTTCTTTCTCTTCGACACCACGGCCTTCGCTGCTACGCTCTCCACTACAAGCGGATTGTTCTCACTCATCCGCGTCGTCGTGCTCAGCATGCTTCGCATATCTTCCTCCCGGCTTTCCGGTCCCCATTGGCTCCCCCTGACACTGGCACCTTCCTTGCCAGCTGGGCGGGCTGCCACACCCGCCAACGACCCTAGACGGCTTCCTCCTCCAGCCGCCATAGCTGGTGGTCCGCCTCTGCCTCCGTGCTGTGTGGAAACTACCACATCTGACGCTCCCACAGTGTTGCCTACGCTGCTCTTGGACGCCACAGCAGCAGCGCCAGTCTTCGCAGACGTATGTTGAGCATTCGGTAGTTGGCCACTCAGTGCACCTCCTCCTTTGCCCCTCACTGGGGTTCCAGGCCCTCCTGCTCCTACGTGCGAGTGCGATCCTCCCCCGCTGCCTTTGTGTGCACTACTCCTAGCTAACGCCATTGTGGTGGCGTTGCGAAGGCAATAAAATCTGGCACAAAAAAGTGGTGTTTTTTACACACACTAACCTGTCCAGACGCTGCACAATCTCTGGCCGCGGCCTCAGCTGCAGCTGGTGGCTGCCCTCCGTAGGCAGGCCTCCTTCTGCTGCGAATCAGTCAAGCCTGCTCCTGACCACTCACACACGAGCCCCCAACGGTCGTTTTTTTAAAAAAAACCAAAGTCGGAAAATTAATTTCGGTGGCAAAAAAATTGGCAATAGAGCACCCCAGTTTTTCGGAACATCAAATCGGAACATCGATGTCGTGTTCCGAAAAAATCGGAACACGACATTTTTTTATTTTTGAAAATAACAATTAAAATTTCAAAAATTTAACTATTTTCATGAAAAACGGCTTTTTCAGTTGCACGTTCCGATTTTTTTTTTTTGAACGTCAAAATTGGGTTCAATTGGATGTTCCAATTTTTCACGTTCCGATATTTTTGGTTCCAATTTGTTGTGTCATTTTCACTGATTCAGCAGCTCTCTGTCGATTGTCTGACACACCATGGCTGACAATTTTGATAACGATAGTCAAGAACCTGCTGGTACCAAAAGATCAGTGAAAAGGCCTTCACGTTTCTTGTCACCTCCACTATTTATCAGAGCAAAAAGGCTCAATACGGCTGAGGCACATGAAGAGGATAATGATGATGAAGAGTTACCATCACTACCATCACTTGTTCCCAACCCTCTGATGCACCGTGCCAATAAAAATCAAACCATGCCAGGAGCGACCACAGTGACCACAGTCGCAGTAGCAGCTGCCCCAGTAGCAACAGCAATTACTATTACTTCAACAACAGCAACATCAGCTGCAGCAACAAC
>Ga0163144_10024379_pt1 | contig 11869 bp, 9 predicted proteins | sample OliLak19BULKMAT1_FD_123175 | JGI IMG/M metagenome (GOLD analysis project Ga0163144, IMG submission 123175) | Freshwater microbial mat bacterial communities from Lake Vanda, McMurdo Dry Valleys, Antarctica - Oligotrophic Lake LV.19.BULKMAT1 | ecosystem: Environmental > Aquatic > Freshwater > Lake...
CCGCACCTGGCATCGGACTGCAGGTCGATCCTTGGGGCGACGACACCGTGGCGGCGCTGGAACGCGGCGCACTGGACTGCGCCTTGTTTGCCGACGAGGCGCTGCCGCCGGACTTTCACAGCCGCCGCCTGTTCGAAGACGGTTACGTGCTCATGTGCCGGCGAGGCCACCCGCTACTGGCGCAGTCACACGCCCCCGCCAAGCGTCTGCTCACCGCAGCGGCGGCCTATCCGCAGTTTGCGGCGCGCTACCCTGGGCAACGCGGACAGGTCACTGACGACGTCTACCGCCGTCTGAACATGGCGACCGCGCCGATAGCGGTGGAGGCACCGTACTTCTATGCGGGTGCGCGCGTGGTGCAGAACACCGACCTCGTGGCCGTGCTGCCCGGGCGAGTTGCGCGCCTCTGGGCGGATGCGGCAGCGGTCGTGACGATTCCTGTCGACATCGCAGCATTGCGTTTCGAGTACCGGGTGATCTGGCATGAGCGCGCACACCGAGACCCTGGTGTGAAGTGGCTGCGTGAAATGATCGCTCGTCAATTCGTGACGCGTGGTGCATATATCGCGCGTGACCAGGGCAGGACGTAGACGACGCACCGTCGTGATCTCCGGGCATCGAAGATACATCGACTTGGCGGGAGAGCCATACAGCCGACGTTCGCTGACGCCTGCTCCTGGCCGAGTGCTGGTACCCCGTCCGTCGATTTCATCGCTACATTGCCGACCGCCGGACAGCACTTTCAACGGCTGCTATGGAGCAGGCAAACCGAAAGTCCGTATGGCCGCACCCAGTCTGAAGCAGAGACTCGTTGCAGCGGATAGCGTTCTACCCGACAACTGATGACGCCGGGCACTCGACGAGCTGTCAAGTGCCACGCTTGTCTCCGATCGCAGAGGCTAGCCTCACACTCCTCGCAATACGCTGTACTCCCTGAACAACCGCGCCGGCAAGGGGATCTCGAACCTCCAAACGATGCTCATGGGCCGGTCACCCTCCGCCGACTCCAGCGCCACGCGCCCGCAAGCCCGGTACGCCTCTCCCTTGCGCGGCCGCACGAACAGCTGGAACTGCCAACCGTTGATCGCACTCTCCAGGTAGCGCCGACCGCCGGGGGTGTCCGGGCCGGCACTGTTCTGTGTCTGCCAATGGAAGCGCCCCGCGCTGATCGCATAGTCGTGATACGAGATGCGCTCGTGATAGCCCTCGCTCTTGTCGAGCGTCACGAACAGCAATTCCGTCTTTCGGCTGGTCAATGGCAACACGCCCGACTGGAACGGTGCACGGCGCTCTGCCGTCAGCCAACCCACCGCCGTAAGTACCTCACGGGCGCTGTAGGCGGCATGCAGGCATAGCGGCGTGTCTTCGAGCCCCGGCACGACGTAGGCGCCCAAAGTGCTGCGGGCTTGAAGCAGACCCGATAACTCGACCAACTCCGAGGCAATGGCGGGATGCCGCTCCAGGCGTTCTGCAAACGCCTCGTGGCCAGCAGCCTGCTCATGGCGGCCATCGACTTGATAGGCCAGCATCTGCGCGCCTAACGCGCCTTTGGCGTCGAGCATCTTCGGATCGCCCTGAAGCGCGCCAACTGCCGCCATCATGTCGAGCCGATGCGGGTCGTCCACGTGCAGCAGGTCTCCGAAGCGGCGACTGAAATAGTCCTCTTCCGGGCCGGGCTCCGAGACGATCAGGCCGGCATCTCGCTTCAGCGCTGTCCAGCCGCTGCGGCTCTGGCCGGTGCCGGTGCGGTAGACGTCCTCGAGTTCCAGCGCCTGGTCGTGCAGGAAGTCCGCCAAACGCACGGAAGCACGTCCCTTCACAGCCGCATAGGTCTGCAACTCGGTTTTCAGGCGGCGCCAGTTCTGCGTCGTCAACGCACGCAGGCTGTGCAGCACCTGCTCTCGCGTCTGCCGCTGAAGATGGATGTGGCAGCCCGGCGGCAGGCTGCCGAAACCGTTCTCGACGCTGTCTACAAGTTCTCGACGCGACAAACCCGTCAGGCTCGACAACAAGCGGTCGAACCGAAACTCAGCGCGGTGCTGCCCAACGAAGTCGAGCACCAGGCAGCTTTCTTTGCCAGGCGCCAAGCGCAGGCCGCGGCCGATCTGCTGCTGGAACAACACGGGGCTCTGCGTGGGCCGCAGCAGCAACAGCGTGTCGACCATGGGCAGGTCTATACCTTCGTTGTAGAGATCGACAGTCACCAGCGCGCACAGCTCGCCGCTGAGCAGACGTTGCGGCGCGCGCCGCCGATCTTCGCTAGGCGTCGTGCCGACCACGCACGCTGCAGGCAGACCGGCGCGGTTGAGCCAGTCCGTCATGAATTCGGCGTGCGCGACCGACACGCAGAAGACGATGGCACGCGAACGCGATGCGTCGGACGCCAACCTGCGCCATTCATTGACGACAAGCCGTGCCCGCACGTCGTTGGCGGTGACGAGCTTGTCCAAGGCCTCGCGTTCGCCCGGTTTGTCCCACGGCACGGCCGAGAAGTCGGTCGCGTCGTCGCAGGCGTAGTACTCGAAGGGCGCCAGAAGTTGCAGGTCGAGCGCATGCCACAGGCGTAGCTCAACAGCCGGGCTGCCATCCGGGCGCGCATCGAAGTACTGCGCGATGGGTTGCCCGTCGCTGCGCTCGGGGGTGGCGGTCAGGCCAAGCAGAACTTTCGGGCGAACCGCCTTCACGAAAGCATCGAAACGATCGGCGGCCAGCCGGTGGCATTCATCCACCACAACGGTGTGCCAATGTTCTGCACCGACAGTGGCCACCACGTCGCGGCTGGTCACACTGTCAATGGTGGCGAACAAGTGGTCCCATCGCTCAGGTTGGTGACTACCCGTGAGCAGGTCGCCGAATTCGGGGTCACGCAGCACCTCGCGATAGGTCCGCTGGGCTTGACGCAGGATTTCCTCTCGGTGAGCCACGAACAGAAGGCGCGGGCGACCACCTTCTATGCGGCAGGTATTCCGGTAGTCGAATGCCGCCACCACGGTCTTGCCTGTGCCAGTGGCCGCGACCAAGAGGTTTCGGTTGCGGCCATGGGCGCGCTCTGTGGCCAGCTGCTCCAGCATCTCCTGCTGATAGGTCTTGGGTTGCAGGTCGAAGAAGCTGATCGTGGCGGGAGACTCGCCGCCGAAGGACTCGCGGCCGAGCGCTGCTGCCAAGGCTTGCCGATGTTCGACGTTGTCCGGGTTGTAATGCTGGAACTCGCTGTCGGCCCAAAGCGTTTCGAAATGGGCGATTGCTCGCGCGAACAACGCCTGTTGCGCGCGCTGGGTCAGTTTCACCGTCCACTCCAGCCCGCCGGTCAGTGCTGCACCCGAGAGGTTGGCGCTGCCGACGTACGCTGAACCAAAGCCGGACTTTCGTTGGAAGAGCCAAGCCTTCGCGTGCAGGCGTGTACGCCGGCCATCGAGCGATACCCGCACTTCGCAGCCGGGCAGGTGCGCGAGCTCGTCCAGCGCACGCGCCTCGGTCGCGCCCGTGTACGTGGTGGTGAGGATTCGCAGGCGCGTCGCCGCTCGGCCCTGCCCGCCCATGGCCGTGATCTGCTGCAGCACATCCTGAAGCTTGCGCACGCCGGACACGGTGATGAAGCTGACCAAGATGTCGACCTGGTCGCTCGAGGCCAGCTCGCGTCGGATCTCTTGCAACAGCGACGGCGAGCCCTTACCGGCGGTAAAGAGCCAGGGCACGGCCAAGCCAATCTCTGGTGACGCCGGGAACTGCTGGTCACGCTGGACAGCCCTGAGTACGCGTAGCGGCGACGCCACCAGGTCGACGACTTCGGCAGATGCCGCCGAGCCTTCACCTGCATGGAGACGCTGTCGCAGCATGACCAACATGTCGTTGACCAGTTCGAGCTGCCGCCTCGCCTTGTCGGATTCGTCGCCGCCGACATCGTCAAGGATGACCGCGAGCTGCCCTGTGATGACATCGGACAGGAACTCTGCGGCACCGCCGCCCTTGAGCGCGAACACCTCCAAGCTGGCCGGGTCGACAGCGGCGAGTGATCGGGCCAGTCCCTCGGTCAGCAACAGGTCATAGAGACCGTCGGGCAATGTCATCGGCGTCCTTGGCGTCAGCTGATCGATCGTGTTCCACGGCATGCCGGGTAGCCGGTGCAGCCCCAGAACTCGCCACCTGCGTTCGCCCCTCGTTTTGCGGTACGCCGAACCATGGGCTTGGAGCACATTGGGCAGCTAGACGCCTGCGTCGGCGCCACGCTGGATGGCGTGGCAATGGCAGCATCGGGTCTTGCGGGCGAACGATCGGTCCCGGCCCTCGCCTGCCGAAGGAGCTGGTGAAGCTTCGGCCCATCGACCAGCGTCACATTGCGTCCGCTCGCAAAGCCGATGGCGTCGTCGGTGAACCGCCCCGAGGTCACTACGAAACCGCCCGTGGCGCCGCGGGCGGCCATCACCCCATAAAGCTCGCGCACCACATCCACGCCAACTTTGAAGGCACGCCACTGCTTGCACTGCACGAGAAACTTCTCGCCACCCGTATTGTCTGGTTTCGTGAGGACGAGATCAACGCCGCCATCTGCTCCGCCTCCGCCGGTTTCCAGCACCTGGTAACCCTTCAACCGGAAGCCTTCACCCACCAGCATCTCAAACTCCCGCCAGCTCATGCCGTCGAGCGCATCGCTGGCTCTGCTCTGCACCACGTCCGCGACCAGATTCGTTCGCTCCTTGCGTCGCCAGACCGACATGGCTGCGGCCGCAACGCAGATGATCGGCAGAACGTATTGGCCGACGGTGGCCAACGTCCTCCACAGAGTCTGGGTGAGCATCGCGCCCATTTGGCCGGGCTGCGTCGCACCGACAACCGTCTGGGAGGCGACGCGATGAAGGAGCAGATAGCCGAGAAGCGCCAACCCGATGCCAGCCCACCACGGCAGCATCGCCACGACGTCCATGAGGTTCTCGGCAGCACTCGTCTTCTTGCGTCTCGCCATTCGCGGGCTCTCCCTTGTGCTTAAGGTTGTACCAGGCGCCAGGACGGCGTTGCACATGGGTAGAGCAACGAGGCCGATCACTCCACCAACTACTTGCCAAATCGCGCTATCACGCTGCTGGCATCCATTCGCCGGCGCGCAGCCTATCCTGCAATCAACTCTCCTCCTTCTAGTGACTCATATCCGAAGCAGAAGTGACGCAGAAGTGACGCAAAGGCGAACCAGCGGCGACTCAAAAAATAGTTGGACGATGGACGTCCTTGGACTTGGGAGGGGCTGTGCAAGCGTGACGCGCAAATCTAAGATTTCGGTGTCGAGATCGGAGCACGCGCGTGACACTGACCCCCAAGCGACCACCAGGTCGATCGGACCGCAAGGCGCTCGCCTTCACCTCTGAAATCGCCCGGTTGCATTCGCACGGCTACTCGTGCGAAGCCATCCGGCTGACTCTCTCGGAAGCGGGCCTCATCGTCAGTCGAAGCACGGTGACGCGCGAAGTCGCGAGGTGGGCGAGGCAGAAGGGCGCCAGTTCACCAGCCGCGGCCATCACGCCTATAGCTGCGATCTCCGCGCCACGCCTTCCAACCACCCAGCCTTCACCCACACCCGCGGTCGGTCCGCACTACGGCCAGCGAGTCGCCGCCTCCTGGATGGACGGCCGCATCACCAACCCTCTGTTTCGCGCGAGGACCGATCATGAAAGTAGCAGTCATTAACTTCTCCGGCAACGTCGGCAAGACGACGATCGCCCGGCATCTGCTCAAGCCGCGCATCGAAGGTGCCGAGCTCATCGCGGTCGAGAGCATCAATGCCGACGCGGGCCAGGCCACAGCCGTGCGCGGCGACCAGTTCGGCGAGCTGCAGGAATACCTGCAGACCGTCGACAACGTCGTCGTCGACATCGGGGCCAGCAACGTCGAGGACCTGCTCGCGTTGATGCGCAAGTACCGCGGCAGCCACGAGGACTTCGACTACTTCGTCATCCCGACGGTGCCGGCCCTGAAGCAGCAGCAGGACACCATCGCCACCCTGGCCGAGCTGGCCGCGCTCGGCGTCCCGGCCTCCAAGATCCGGCTCGTCTTCAACCAGGTCGACGACGACGCCGATGTGCAGAAAACGTTCGACACCGTGCTCGACTTCGTCAGGGAGCACCCGGTGGCCGAGGCCCGTCCGGAATGCCGACTCGGCGCGAACGAGATCTACGAACGGGTCAAGGGCTCAAACACCGACTTGGCGACCCTCGCCACCGATCAGACCGACTACAAGGCACTGATTGCCCGCGCCCAGACCAGCGCCGACAAGTTCGCCCTGGCGCAAAAGCTCGCTACCCGCCGGTTGGCGTCGGGCGTGGTGCCGGAGCTCGACGAGTGCTTTGCCGCGCTTGAGTTTCGGTAGCGCAAGGACGTACCAACGTGGGCCACACGTCGGATTCGCGCGAGGTCCTCGTCGCCGAGCTACTCGGCGACTTCGTGAAGGTCCTCGATCGCATCGATGCGGTGATGCCGACGCTCGAGGAGGTTTGCCGAAAGCTCGAGAACACGACGGACAAGCTCGCCAATGGCGTCAGGCCCTTCCAGGAGCGCATGGTCACGATGGCGCTTAAACAGCAGGACACAGCCATCGCGCACATCACACGCCACGCGAACGACCTCGCCAGGAAGACGCTCGTCGAGCAGACCGCAGCGATGAAGGAATCGGCTCGGGCCATCTTCGCCGAAGAGGTGACGCCGACCTTGCGCCGCCTTGCCCAGGAACTCCAGCAGGCCGCCCAGCGGAGACAGCGCTGGTGGGACGGCTGGCTCCTGAACCTGGCGCTTGTCGCAGCGTCGGCGGTCTTCACCGCCATCCTGATGTCCGCGTGGCCTCTTTCGGCTGGCGCGGTCAGCACGAGGGCTACCGCTGGCGTTCAATCTCCGGGCGGCGCGGAGCAGGCGCCAGTGTCGGCTGCTGCTTCGCAACCCGAACCGCCTCCAAAGCTGGAGCGGGCTCGCGCCCGGAAATGAGCCGCGGCTGTTCACGGTGTTTTTCGAGACGCTGGGAGTATTCGAGCGCGAATGGCGTCGTGCGGACGTAGCGGTCGACGCTTTCGGCCAAAGCTCGATCCACAGCATCGTCCGAGCCGGCCAGGCCGCGAGCGATGTGCGTCCAGGCGACGATGGCTTCCTTGCGGCTGCGCTCGGAACTCGATCCCGACTTCGCCTTCTCGCGCGGCGATCGCAGCCGCCCCGCCTCGGCGGCCTTTATACACCAGAGCGGCTCGTAGTTGCGCAGCTGGCCCCGTGTCGCCTGACGCGTCGCTTCTGCCTCGATCCCCCAGCCGCGCAGCTTCTCTGCAAAGGTCTCGCGCCAACGCTGCAGATCGGCCTTGCGCGGATTGAGACGCTTGCCGTCCCTGCCCTCGGCGCGCACGCTCAGGTGGACGTGCGGGTTGGCCTGGTGGTCGTGCAGCACCATGACCCAGCGATGACCGGCGAGCTCGGCCTGGGCGAACTCGCGTGCTGCGCGCTGGATCGACAGCGGATCGGTGCCGCTCGGCATCGACAGCATGATGTTGAAGGCCTCGCGCCGGTGGCTCACCTCGCCGATGTAGGAGCCGCCGTACTGCCACTGCCAGGCCAGATCGCGCAGCGCCTCCTTGCCTTCCTCCACGACGCCGCGGTCGTCCTCGAACGGCAGCCTGCCAGCCTTCGCGATGTACCGGAAGTGCGCAGCGATCGCCGCCATGCCCCGCCCTCCGCCGGTCACCTTGACCATCACCTGTGGCGCGCGCTGGACGACAGTCGCCTGGATTCGGGCGCGGACCGCGGCAGCCCGCTTCCCCAGGCCGCCCGACAGGCGAGCCGGCGACGCGGTCCTGGCCATGCGGTTGGCCGGATAGAACAGGCGTTCGCCCCACTGGACGAGGACGCCATCGATGTTGGGGCTGCTCGTCATGGTCATGCATGGGGACCGCGACCGCTCTGGCGAGCCTCGCGAGTCGAGTCCGCCACGGGCTTGAGGTCAGCTACCAGGCGTGCCGCGACACGCAGATGTGTATGCACGTCGCGAGCCACTGCGGCCACCGCAGCGTCGACATGATCTGCCGAGAGCGACGCCCCGCGCCGAAGGAGGCGAGAGAAGCCATTGAGATCCGTCGCGGTCGAGGCAAGACGATCCGTCGACACAGTGAGCGCCCTCACCGCCTCCTTGTGATCGCCAGCGACGGGCGCGGCGTCGATCAGCGTGCTGACGTACGCGCCATGCGAGAGGCCGGTGGCTCGGGCGCGTGTCGCCATGTCGCGCGCGATCCGGGGAGATACCCGGAGGGTTACCTTCACGGATGGACCCGCGGGGACCTCGGGGCTCGCGTCGAAGGTATCGGCCACGACGATGCCCGAGCTCTCGAGCATCGTCGCGACTGCAATCCTAGCGACCGACGACACCGCCATGTTGCGGGCCCTCGCGTGCGCCCGGATGGCTGGGCCGAGACCACGCAGGTCGAGGGTCGTCCGTTCGCGAGAACCGGCACGCACGATGCGGTCCAGACGATGCTGCTTGACGTGTCCGCTGCCGCTGTCTCTCAGCGGCGGCGAGCCGTCGAACCGTTCGAGTCGGATGTACTCGGTCGCCCGCTGGTCCAGCGCCGGACATCGTCGTCCCGCCAACCGACCGCGCGCTTGGCGAGCTTCACCGGCGCCGGAAAGGCGTGCTCGGCAATCATCCTGTAGACCGTCGAGCGGCCCAGTCCGGTGGCCTCGAGCACGGCGGGAAGGCGCAGCAGGGGCGGAATCCTTCCGGTGCTGGCGGTGGGTGGGATCGGATCGTCATTCATGGAGAGCTCCAGAGCAGGCGTGCGAACGAACAGTGTGAGCAGCAAGTGGGTCTGATTTCCTGTCGGATTTCTGCTGATTTCGGGCAGGTTGATCGGTACCAAATGGTGGTAGTAGGTCGTCCCGATCTTCGCGTCGAAACGGTTCAACTTGCGCGATGAATTTCCGCTGAATTTCATCGAATTGACCTGCAAGCCACTCTAGAACGCTGTCGCTCCGGAGGCCCGTTAGATCGGCGCCGATTTCTAACAAGGGGAGGCGCGGCCGCGTCGCGAACGTCGGCGGTGAACACGCTTCCAGCACGACGGCAGAGGATCGTCCCAGGCCGTCACGCAGCTTCGCGCCGTTCGTTGCCTTTGCGGCCCGGCTTCGGGTGTGGCGGGTGACCGAGGTGACGATTTGCCGGCCCGGAGGAAGCGACGCCCAGCGGCGTGCGCGCAGTGGCCGGCAGTTCGGCAAGCGGCCTCGTTCGCGCGCAGCGCGAAGGAGAAAGAGGACGCGAGCCTCGGGCACGGGAGGGCCGCCGATCTACGCCTGCGGGCAGCGAGCCGTCACGCGAACTCGGTCCTGCCTCGGCGTTGACCGCTATCCACCACGACGCTCCCGTCCTCCTTGATGAATGGAGGAAGCGTCGGCACCGGCAGCAGCTCCAGCAGCGTCTCTGACGGCCGGCACAGCTTCGTCCCAAGCGGTGTCACGACGATCGGACGGTTCAGAAAGACGGGCCGCTCGAGGACCAGCTCGAGCAACGCGTCGTCGCTCCACCTCGGGTCGTAGAGGCCCAGATCGGCGCCATGCGGCGAATGGACCCGGACCAGCGCCCGGACCGGGGCCTGCATCGCCGCCAGCAACTCGAGCAGCGTCGTGCGAGATGGCGGCGTCCACATGTACTCGATCACGAGCGGCTCGATGCCGGCATGCCGGATGAGCGCGAGTGCATTGCGACAGATCTCGCAACACGCGTTGTAGTAGATCGTGACCTCGCGCATGGCCGTTTCCGCCGGCTGATCGAAGACATCCGATGACAGCGTAGACCGGAGCGCGGCGGTCAGCAACGCCCCGCGCGGCCAACCCCTGCAACGGGACGTTGGTTTCCTCAGGTCGCAAGGCGTTCGCGCGGCTCGGTGGCCGGAGACCGGGATCCGCGAGCCGGGCAGCCATGACGCGGCGCGTCGCCTGATGCGCCTGCGTGATCCCGGTGCTACTGCTGAGGCCTGGTCAAGCGAAAGCCGCAATGAAATTGGCCTAAAAATCGATCTGCCTCTACGGATCGAGCCTTTCCCGCCCGGCTTGGGGCGTGGCGGGTGTCTGGGCGACGATCTGGCGGGCCGAAGCAAACGACGCGAAGCGTCGTGCGCGAAGCGACTGTCAGTTCGTCAAGCGGCGTCGTTCGCGCAACGCGCGAAGGAATGGACTACGCGATCCCAGGCACGGGAGGGCCGGTGTCCGTGGCATGCATCGCATCGAGCGATCATCTGTATAGCGTTCTGGACAATTCCCCTTGTCCGAAGTTTGTATACAAGTTTCGGACAAGAGTCGCCCCCTTGACGGACGTAGCCTATGGGCTACAATGAGCCATGCGCGTCGAGCAGACCGACACGTTCCGGCAATGGCTCGACGGGCTCAAGGATCGCGCCGGCAGGGCCCGCGTGCTGGTGCGCATCGATCGGCTGATCGGCGGCAACCCGGGCCAGCACCGCCAACTCGCCGGCGGGGTGTCGGAGTTCAAGATCGATGTCGGCCCGGGCTTTCGCGTCTACTACGCGCTGCGCGATTCCACCTGCTCCTCCTGCTCAACGGCGGCGACAAGTCGACGCAGCAGGAGGACATCGCGGCAGCCACCCGGCTGGCGCGGGAATTTTCGGAGTCGTGATGATGAAAGCTGCAGCGAAGAAGGCGACGAAGACCCGGACCCCGCCCTACGACACGGCGGAGCATCTCCGCACGCCAGACGAAATGGCCGCCTATCTCGATGCCTGGCTCGACGAGGCGCCCGACGATGCGGCCGGCATCGCCATCGCGCTCGGCAACATCGCCCGCGCCAAGGGCATGACCCAGGTGGCCAAGGACGCCGGGCTTAGCCGCGAGAGCCTCTACCGAGCGCTCAGCGCCGAGGGCAACCCGAGCTTCGCAACCGTGCTGAAAGTGGCACACGCACTCGGGATGAAGCTGCACGTCGCGGCGGCCTAAACCACCCGAATCAGTGATCGTCCTCTTCGGGTTGATGGCGGACCGCGAGCACAACGGACTTTGACGCGCCGACGATTCCTTAGGTGGCGGCTTCGCAGCGGGTGCCGACGGTGGCCGCCGGCGGGCGTAATCACGCTGAATGACACCAAGCAGTCGTTGGGCCCGACGACCGGCGCTGGCTCGAATGGCAGCAGTACGAGGTACTGCGGTCGTAGGACTCCGGCGACGTGGCCCGCGCCGCACCACCGACTGCTTGCCTACCGCCCGGACCTGCGGTATCGACCCAAAGCGAGTGTAGCCGCGGCGGCCTCGAACAACTGCTGTGCAGCGATTGCGGTCTCTCAAGTCTTCCAGCTTAACGCCCGAAAGCGGACGCCCAACATATGAATTCGGCTGACCAGCCCCGGCTTGGCGTTCGCCGGTCCGTTCCGAGCCTGGGCAAGCGTCGATTGACATTGAAATACTTTCAGTAGTGTCCGGCTTATTTGACGGCCGCCGGCCGACGCTTCGCTCTCGCGCGGCTCGTGGCCGTAGAGATTCTCGCCATTCGCATTGCCGCCGTATGTCCAAATTGGCATAATCTCCTCGATGTCGAAGCAGCCCCGCAAGCCGCTGAAGTGGGTAGGTTCGGCAAAGCGCGATTTTGACGCCATGCCGGAAGACGTCAAAGACGTGTTCGGACATGCCATCGACTTGGCCCCAGGCCGGCGGCAAATACCAGGACGCCAAGGTAATGACCGGCTTCGGATCGGCGGGTGTGCTCGAAGTGGTCGAAGACGAACGGGGCGATACCTACCGCGCCGTCTACACCGTGAAGTTTGCCGGTTGGGTCTACGTGCTGCACTGCTTTCAGAAGAAGTCCAAGAGCGGCATCAAAACACCGAAAGAGGACATGGACCTGATCCACGCC
>Ga0163144_10024383_pt1 | contig 11869 bp, 10 predicted proteins | sample OliLak19BULKMAT1_FD_123175 | JGI IMG/M metagenome (GOLD analysis project Ga0163144, IMG submission 123175) | Freshwater microbial mat bacterial communities from Lake Vanda, McMurdo Dry Valleys, Antarctica - Oligotrophic Lake LV.19.BULKMAT1 | ecosystem: Environmental > Aquatic > Freshwater >...
CCTGATCGGCTGGGAAGGTGCTTTGTACCCGTACACCTTTCACACCGACGACCACCATCCTGTCGTGCGGCAAATCCACACCGCGCCGCCCGCGCGGCAGACCTTCCAGTCGGGCACCGCGCCCCATAACGGCTTCTCCATCTGCACCTTCAAGGGCCAGATCGAGGGCTGGCACCCGCTCGATGTCCCCGCTCCGTACGCGCACTACAATGTGGACAGCGACGAGGTCATGTTCTTCTCGAACACGAGCTACGGCGCGCGCAAGGGGCTCGTCGAGCCCGGCTCCTTCACCTTCCATCCCGGGTCTTTGCCCCACTCGCCCCACGGGATGGCGGCCAAGCGCTCCTTCGCCGAGCGCGGCAAGCTCTCCGACTACCTCGCGGTCATGCTCGACACCTTCTTCGAGCCGCTCGCGGTGGCCAAGCAGGCCCTGCCGCTCGCCGACAAGGACTACCCGACGAGCTGGAACCGCGACACGCAGGGCGTCTCGGGCGACTAAGGTGCAGCTCGACCCTGAGTCGTTGGCCGTTCGCGACCGCTACCTGCTGATGATCGCCACGATCCTGCCGCGGCCGATCGCGTGGGTGTCGACGATCTCCCCCGACGGCGTCCCAAATCTGGCGCCGTTCTCGTTCTTCACAGGCATTTGCGCCAGCCCGATGACGGTGTGTTTTGCTCCGGTCAACGACAGGAACGGGAAAAAGAAAGACACGCTCGTGAACATCGAATTGACGAAGCAATTTACCGTGAACATCGTGAACGAACAAAACGCCGAGAAGATGAATCAGACCTCGGCGCCTTACGCCTACGGCGTGAACGAATTTGAGAAGTGCGGGGTGACGGCCATTCCGAGCACGAAAGTAAAACCGTTTCGCGTGAGAGAAAGCCCCGTTTCGTACGAATGTGAACTTTTTCAGATCGTACGCGTAGGTGAAGGAGCGCTCGCGGGAAACCTAGTGATCGGCAAGGTTATCCAGTTTCACTGCGATGACGAGATCTACAACGCCGGAAAGATCAAGCATCAAGACATCCACGCCATCGGCAGGATGGAGGGCGCGTGGTACGCGAAGACCAACGACGCCTTCGAGCTTCCCCGCCCGGAGGTCGCATGAAGAAGCAGCCCTTCCATAATTTCGTCGTTGACCACATGACCTTCCTGGTCGAGCCCGACCTGTACAAGACCACCTACGCGCTTTTCCGCATCATCCTCGGCGTCTCGAAGGAAGACCTCATCTACGAAAAGCGGTCGAGCTGGCCCGGTCAGAAGCCGGCGTCGATGACCTTCGCCTCGCGCATCGGCCTCGAGAAGGACCCCAAGGTCCCCAATCAGGCGATCATCGCGGTCGTCCAGCCCACCGAGCCCGCAACGCAGAGCTCGCATGTGCGCACCATGCTCAAGAACCGCGGCGGGGGCTGCCACTGGCAGCATATCGCTTTGCGCACGCCGGACCTCATCGGCTTCCACAAGTTCTGCCTCGAGCGCGGCGTCAACTTCATCACGCCGATCCTCAAGGACGCCGACGACGACCTGATCCAGGTGTTCAGCGGCGAATGGATGGTGCCGGGCGGCGCGCCCACCGCGACCTTCTTCGAGTTCGTCCAGCGCGAACCGAGCCCCGAGCTGCTCAAGGAGCTCGAGTCGGCCTCCAATCGCGAGGCCTGGTTCAAGGACAAGACCTTTTTGGGGCTTTACAGCGAGAAGGAGCAGGAGTATCAGCGCGGCAAGGCGACGCCCTTCATCCCGGACGCGCTCGCCCGGAAGATCGAGGATCGCCTCAAAGGCCTCGAGGTCTGGGAGATCAGCGACGACCTGCTCGAGAAGGTCGAGGCCGACATGCTCGAGCACGCGGCGGCGTGAGCCTCGCGGCGGCGCTCCTGCTGGCAGCCGCCTTCGCCCGCGCCGAACTCCACGCGGACGAGCCTTCCAGGATGTCAGCATGGCCGGGGTCTCGGAGCGCGCGCATATCCACATGGCCTTCCTGAACGGCAAATCTCTCCATGCGGGCGGCCAGCCGCCGCGCGTGGGGCTCTCGCCCGGAGGCAAGCACTATGTCTACCCGATGCTGGCGCCCCAAGGGATCACGCGCGCCCTTGGCTGGCCGCGCGTTCCCTAGTCCAGGTCGATCACGCCGTCGCGGGCGCCGTCGAGGTCGGCCTCGCCGCTGAAGGCGGGCGGGGCGCCGGGCATGTCTCCGAGCGGCGCGCCGGGCGGCGGAATCACCATGGGCGCGGCCGCCGCGGGCGCCGCGACGGGCTTGCCGATCAAGCCCTCGATAGCGTCCTTGAGCTGCCGCGCGTCAAGCGGCCGGTCGATGTAGGCGACGCCGGGGGCGCCCATGATGGCCATTTCGATCTCGAACTTCGGCGTCTTGCTCGCGAAGATGATCGGCATCGAGGCGAACTCCGGCACGGCCCGCACGCGGCTGAGGATCTCGAAGCCGTCGGCCACGGGGAGCTGGTAGTCGAGCACGACGAGGCTCGGCTTGTGCTGCTGCGCGAGCGGAAGCACGCTGTAGCCGTCGGCGGCGATTACGGGCTCGTAGCCGAACGAGGCCAGCGCCGCTTTGATCACTTCCTGGAAATTCGGATCGAGGTCGAAGGCGAGAATCTTCGTCATGTCAGCGGACTCCATGGGACGACCAGGATAGATTAACAAAACCGAGGCTGGGGTCGGCGAATTCCGCCTTCTCGAGGCGCCCCGAGTTGGCGGATGACGGCTTGAGGCGCGGGTCGAGCTCGGCCACGACGAAGGCGCCGGAGCCGGGCTTCTCTTCCTGATATTCGACACCTTGCTCGCGCAGGTCGTACGAATCGAGCATGCGGCCCGTCTTCTGGCGGCGGCGGTCCGTGACGATGATCGCCGCCGCCTCCGCCTCCTCGACGAAGCCCTCGAAGATTCGAAAACGGACCTCGAAGTGCGTGCGCTTCGCCTCGAGAGATTTCGGGTAAACGGAGATCACAAGCCAGCGCGAGTCCTTCTTTCCCCTGTGCAGGCGCGCGGCGGAACGGGCTTTAGAGCTCTCCCCCTTCATGCGGCCCTTGACCTTGACGACCTTCACCGCGACGGCGTTTTCGCCTGCGCCGGGCACGCCGCCCACGCGCAGCCCGACGGGGTCCCAGTCGGCGGCGTCCTTGTGGATCACGGCGTGCAGCGGCCGGGTCAGCTTCGGCTTCGGGTCATCTCCCCCCACCTTGACTCCTCGTCCCGTCATTTCATCCGTCGGGGCGGTGGAGGAGGACGCTGTCACCGTTTCGGTCGAGGCGGCCGGCGCCTCGGCGGGCTTGTCGGAGCCGTACATCGGGGACTGTGCCGCCGCGGCCCGGACGAGCAGGACGGCCAGCGCGGCCGCCCTCACGACAGGACGGCGATCGTCTCTTTGAGACGGTCGCGCTTGGCCAGCGCCGCGTCGCGCTGCTCCCTGGCTTCCGCGACTTTCTCCGCGGGCGCGGTCGCGGCGGCGGAGAGATTGCGCAGCTTCGCCTCGCACTTCTCGATGTCGCCCTCGGCCTTCGCCAGGTCCTTGGCGAGACGCTCGCGCTCCTTGGTGAAGTCGATGACGCCAGCGAGCGGGATGTGGAAGACAGCGCCGTCCGCGACAGCCGTGGCGCTTTGCGCGGGGCGGCCTTCGTTCATCGGCTCGAGGCTCTCGAGCTGGGCCAGCAGCACCACATAGGCACGATGCACAACAGCCCCTTCGAACATGGCCTTGATCTTGAGGCCGGGCGGAACATTGAGCTGCGAACGAAGCGAGCGGATCGAGGCCACGGCCGCCATGACCTTGCTCATCTCTTTCTCGACCTCGGGATTGGACCAGTCGCCCGGCAGGCTCTGATAGCCGCCGCGCAGGATGAACTCCGAAGTCTCCCCGGCGTACGGCTTGATCGCCGCGTACAGCTCTTCCGTGACGAACGGCATGAGCGGATGCATGGCCTTCAGCGAGGCCGACAGCACCTGCACAAGGACCGCCCTCACCGTGTCCTTGCCTTCGCCTTCGGCGCCGGTGAGGCGTCCCTTGGCGAGCTCGATGTACCAGGCGCAGAACTCGTCCCACAGGAAAACATACAAAGCGCTCGCCGCGGCCGCCGGGTCGTACTCGTCGAGGGAGACCTTGGCCTTCGCCAAAGTCGACTGACAGCGCGATAAAATCCAGGCGTCGGCCGTTTCGAGATTCTCAGGTGATAGCTTGTAGACGGCGGGCGCCTCGGGCAAATTCATGAGCACGAAGCGCGTCGAATTCCAGAGCTTGTTGACGAAGTTGCGCGCGCCGATGACGCTTTGCTCGTCGAAGGCGATGTCCTTGCCGGGGAAGGCCTGCGCCATCAAGGCGAAGCGCAGGGCGTCGGTGCCATGCTTGTCCATCATCAGCAGGGGATCGATCACATTGCCGAGCGACTTGGACATCTTCTTGCCGCTCTTGTCGCGCACGATGCCGTTCATGACGGCGACGGGGAAGGCGGGCTTACCCATGAAGGCGTGGCCCATCATCTGCATGCGGGCGACCCAGAGATACATGATCTCATAGCCCGTCACGAGCGTGGAGGTCGGGTAGTAGTAGGCGAGGTCCTTGGTCTGCTCGGGCCAGCCGAACACGGACAGCGGCCACAGCGCCGAGGAGAACCAGGTGTCGAGCACATCGGGGTCCTGGGTCCAGCCCGCGCCCGGCGAGTCGAGGCTGACCGTCGGCTTTTCCCCGTCCTTGTACCAGACGGGAATGCGGTGGCCCCACCAGATCTGACGCGACACGCACCAATCCTTGATGTTGACGAGCCAGTCCCGGTACGGCTTTTCCCAGTTCTTCGGGTAGATCTTGAACTCGCCCGCGTCGAGCGCGCGCAGCGGCTCTTTGGCCAGCTCGATCTGCTTGACGAACCACTGCAGAGAGAGCAGGGGCTCGATCACGGAGCCGCAGCGCTCGCAGGTCTGCACCGCGCTCTTGTGGTCCTCCTTCTTGACCAGGAAGCCCTGCGCGTCGAGATCGGCGACGATCTGATCCTTGCCCTTCTCGCGAGAAAGCCCCGCGTAAGGTCCCGCGGCCTCGGTCAGCTTCCCGTCGGGCGAGATCGCCTTGATCGCCGGCAGGCCGTGCCGCTCGCCGATTTCCCAATCGTTCTGGTCGTGGGCCGGCGTGACCTTCAGCGCGCCCGTGCCCAGCTCGAACTCGACATAGGAGTCCTCGATGACGGGAATCTCGCGATTAATAAACGGGATCAGCACCTTCTTCCCCACCATGTGACGCCAACGCTCGTCCTTCGGGTTCACGGCCACGGCCGTGTCGCCGAACATCGTCTCCGGCCGTGTCGTCGCCACCACGACGCCCTCGGAATCGACGCCTTTGTATCGTATGTGCCAGAGGGCGCCCTTGCGGTCCTCGCGCTCCACCTCGATGTCAGACAACGCGGTGCCGCAGCGCACGCACCAGTTCACGAGCCGCTCGCCGCGGTAGATGAGCCCGCGCTCCCACAGGGTCTTGAAGGCGTGGAAGACGGCCTTCGCGCGCGGCTCGTCCATCGTGAACGCCTCGCGCTGCCAGTCGAGCGAGGCGCCCAGGCGGTGGAGCTGGCCCAAAATCGTCTTCTTGCAGTCGCGCGTCCAATCCTGCATCCGCGCGAGGAAGGCCTCGCGTCCGAGGTCATGCCTGCTCTTGCCTTCGGCTTTGAGCTGCTTCTCCATCACATTCTGCGTGGCGATGCCGCCGTGGTCGGTGCCCGGCACCCAGCACGACTCGACGCCGAGCATGCGGTGGTGGCGGATCAAAGCGTCCTGCAAGGTGTTGTTGAGGGCGTGGCCGATGTGGAGCGCGCCCGTCACATTGGGCGGCGGGATGACGATCGTGTACGGCTTCTTTCCGGCGACGGGCTCGCTGTGCGCGAGCTTCGCCGCGTCCCATGACGCGAGGCGTCCTTCCTCGACCGGCTTCGGATCGTACGCTTTATCGAGCATGTCAGGCCTTTTTTAAGATGTGGTTGATCTTCGCGAGGAGCACCTCGCCGTCGATCGGCTTGCCCAGGTACTCGACGGCGCCGGACTGGAGGCCGCTGACGACATCGATCGCCTCATCCGAGCCCGAGAACAGGATCACCGGCGTCGCCGCTATCTCGGGGTCGGCCTTGAGCGAGCGGATGAGCTCGCGCCCATCGAGGCCCGGCATGTACAGGTCCATGATGACGAGGTCGGGCCTCTCGGCCCGCACGACGGCCAGCGCACGCTCCGGCTCGCCGACGGCGATGACATAGAAGCCCGCGTGATCGAGAGCCAAGCGCACGGTCTCCCGAATCAGCACATCGTCGTCGACGATGACGATCTTGCGGCGGCCCATTACAGCAGGTCCGAGGCGAGCGCCGCCAGCACGGACCGCTCGCTCTTGGTGAAGGTGACATGGCCGAACAGGCCCTGGCCCTTGAAGCGCTCGACGAGGTTCGTGAGGCCGTTGCTCGCCGCGTCGAGGTAGTAGTTGTCCACCTGGTGCGGGTCGCCGGTCAGCACGATCTTAGCACCCTGGCCCGCGCGCGAGATGATCGTCTTGATCTCGTGCGGCGTCAGGTTCTGCGCGTCGTCGATAATGATGAGCAGGCCCGGCAAAGTCCGGCCGCGCAGATAAGTCACCGCCTCGATCTCGAGGACGCCGTCCTCCATGAGCATCTGGATGTCCATGTCCGAGGTCTCAACCGAGCCTTTCGGCTTCTCGAGCAGGAAGGACAGGTTGTCGTAGATGGCCCCCATCCAGTTGGTGAGCTTCTCCTCCTTCGTGCCGGGCAGGAAGCCCAGGTCGTGGCCGACGGCGATAACGGGGCGCGCGACGAGGATACGGCGGTAGATCTTCTCCTCGAGCGTCTGCTGCAGCCCCGCGGCGAGCGCCAGCATCGTCTTGCCCGAGCCGGCGAGGCCGACCAAGGTGATGAGCTGGATGTCGGGATTGAGCAGCAACTCGAGCGCGAAGCGCTGCTCGGTGTTGAGCGGCTTGATGCCCCACGGCGCCGTGTCGGCCTTGACCAGCGGCACGAGGGACTTCGTCTTGAGGTCATAGCGGGCGAGCGCGCTCTTCGAGGTGCCCTCGGCCTTGAGGATCACGAACTCATTCGGCACCAGGTCCTGGATCGGCGTCGGCAGGCGCTTGTCGCGGTAGAAGGCGTCGATCTGCTCGCCGGAGATGGAGGCCTCGCGCCAGCCCTTATAGAGGTCGTCGATATCGACCTTTTCCTTCTCGTAATCCTGCGTCTCAAGCTCCAGCGACTCCGCCTTGATGCGCAGGTTGATGTCTTTCGAGATGAAGACGATGTTCTCGCCCTGCTTTTTAAGATAGAGAGCGCAGCTCAATATCTCGTTGTCCTTCGTGTGGGCGGAGAAAGCCTTGGGCAGCCCGTCGGAGACCTGGATCTCGACCTTGAGCTTGCCGCCGTGCGCGAGCGGGACCCAGTTGGACAGCTTGCCGCCGGCGCGCAGCTCGTCGAGCTTGCGCGAGACGAAGCGCGCCGAGCGGCCGCGCTCGTCGTTGTTGCGCTTGAAGGTGTCGAGCTCCTCGATGACAGTGAGCGGCAGGACGACGCGCGAGCCCTCGAAGGAGAACATGGACATCGGATCGTGGAGAATGACATTGGTGTCGAGCACGAAAGTTTTCATGCGGCGGCCTCCTCACGATCAAACGGCGGCACGAATTCCGAAAAAGCGTCGTTGGCGAGATAAATCCCGTCGGCGGTCAGGCGCCAGCACCCGCCGTTTTCCTCGACGAGCCCGCGCGCCTTGAGCACGGCCCACGGCCCGGCGAATTCCCGGCGCAGGGCCTCCGAAGGAACGAATCCCTCCGTCAGGCGCAGGCCGAGAAAGGCTTCTTCACCGATCGCGTCGAGACCCTTCGGCTCGAGGTCTTCGGCGACGGGTTTGCGCACCGCCTCGATGGCCTCAAGATACTTCGGAATGCGCTCCTCGTTCGTCAGCCGGCGGCCGCCAAGGTACGACGCCGCCGAGCAGCCGAGACCCAGGTATTCGCCGCGCTTCCAGTAGTTGATGTTGTGCGCGGAGCGATGGCCGGGCTTCGCATAATTGGAGATTTCGTACTGCTCGAGGCCGGCGGCCTTGAGGCATTTCATGGACAGCTCGAACATCTCGCGGCCGAGGTCCGAGTCCTCCTCGACGCCGCGCTTGGCGAACAAGGTGCGATCTTCCACCTGCAGCCCATAAAGGGAAATGTGCTCCGGCGCGAGGGCCAGCACGAAGTCGAGCGTGGCGCGCAGGCTGTGGAGCGTCTGCCCGGGCAGGCCGAACATCAGGTCCACCGACAGCGACGGGATGCCCGCCGCGCGCGCCGCGAGGAACACCGTAGCGAAGTCCGCCGCCGTGTGGCGCCGCCCGATCGCGGGAAGCAAGGCGTCGTCGGCGGTCTGCAGGCCGATCGAGAGCCGCGTCACGCCCTCCCTCGCGAGCACAGCGAGCTTTTCCTCGTCCAGGCTTTCGGGATTTCCCTCGAAGGTGGACTCCGAGAAACGCGCCGCCGGGAACGCGCGGCGCAGGCGGGCGAACAGATCGGAAATCTGCGGGGCCGTCAGCTCGGAAGGCGTGCCGCCGCCGACATAGAGGGTTTCGGGCGTAATTGCCGGATGAAGCGCCGCCTCAGCCTCGAGTGCGGCGAGGTAGCGGTCGGCGAGCTTGTTCTGCCCGGAATAAGCGGCGAAGTCGCAGTAGAAGCACTTCACCGAGCAGAACGGAATGTGGGCGTATAAACCGGTCAATTCCCCCGCATTTTCTTATATTTCAACCCCCTTCCGCAAGGCTGACCGCCGTCGTGCCGCCGCCCAGCGCCCAAGGCTTAACATGATCGAACTGCAACCCCGCCCGCCGTCGCGAAGCCAAACTTCGGCCTTCACGCCACGGTCGATGTGCCTGCTTCGCGCTCCCGCCGCGAGCCTTCGCATTCGGTCCTTTCGACGGCTTCTCTTATCCGGATCAATTTTGTCGAGCAGCGCCCTCATCGCTCCCGCGAAAACATCCTCCATCTTGCCCGTCGGCCACTTGTGCCGTGACAGCTCTTTCGTGCGCTCGAAGTCGCGCAGCAGCGCTTCGTCGCCGGTGAAGGCGAAATGCACGCGCTGAACCGCCTTGACCGTCTCGATGGCAGAAACCGGAGGCGTCGCCGAAGGCGCCGGCGCCTCCACCGGCGAGGGTTCGACGCAACCGAGCGGGGCGAAAAGCTCATTATTCATTATCAGGAACCGGCGGCGGGGGCGGCACGGCGATCGTCAAGATACGGATTCTTTCCGCCGGCGCGACGGGAATAGGATTTAATGACGCGATCAAAGCGTCGACTTCGCGGGTCGTCATCCCTTTAGCCGCGCGAATAAGCTTCCTGTAATTGTCCCATTTCAGATGAGGAGCCAATATCGAGACGACGGTGAGCGACAGTAGTCCGCGCTCGATTGCCTTGTACAAGACGGGTATTTGACGGCCGCACGAGCGGCCTGAATTCGACGCGCCGCTTCGCCCTGGGCGTATTTCAACTCCCGGACGCAATAATCAAAGAGGCTGGGGAAACCCTTCCCTACGGCAAGCTTTCGCCGATCGAATTCGTTCAGGTGCCGAAGCACCGATGTCACCGTTCGGCGCTCATCCCCGACCAGGGATCTCAGCGAGGCGATCAATTCTTCATCCGTGAGCAAGGTCAAATCTATTCTCATCTGCCTTCCTTGACTACTATTCATACGATTGACGATCCATTTTTGTTCCCTCTCACGACGAAATTTTTCCCGCGTTTTTGAAAAATTAATGCTTATTAAATAAGTCCTATTCACATCGCGCGCGCGATGCTAATTAGGCTGACAGAATAAGCCGATTTTTTCTTAAAACGAAGGGCCCATCCGCCCAAAGGCCAAAAGACCCCTGGCACGATACCGCTTCGTCCCATATCCTCTAGACATGAAGGCCGCGCTGCTGATTCTGACGGTAATCGCCTCGCCCGCCCGGGCGGGCGTCGCCGTTTCGGCGGAGGCCGGGGCGGAGGCGTCGGTTCCGAGGATCTCGCTGCAGACGACCTTGAGCCCGATGTCAGGCCCTTCTCTCGGATCGACCTTCACGCCGGGCCTCAACGCCTCGTTCGCCGCGCCTTCCGCTCCTACGCCGATTCTCGCCGCGCCCGCCGCGTTGACGCCTTCGGCTCTCCCCGCCCCTCTTGCCGCGTCGGTGATTCCGGCGGCATCGGCTCCGCAGACGCCGCGGCAGGATCCACAAGCGGCCGAAACGCCCGCCGCGGAGAAGGGCACCCCCTCCTTCAAGACCAAGATCCTGGGCATGCTCAAGGGGATGGCCAATCCGTTCGGCGGGAAGAAGGCCGAGGACATTCCGCCGGCGAGCGAGGCCGAACGCCTCGACCGCGAGTTTACGAAGCTCGATGTCTGGGCGCAGGTCGCGCCGTCGGCGCGCGCCGAAGTCGAGACCTTGCGCGCCCGCGGGCTGAGCAAGGCCGACTTCAAGGAGCATGTGCGCTCGGCCGCGCGCGCGGCGATGGCGCGCATGCAGGCCGCCGCGGGCACGAACAACATCGGCTTCCACTACAACCTGCACGGCGGCCAGCGTGAGCAGTATGTGGGCAAGGGCATCAACGCGACGATGGGCGACATCGCGCTGCAGTACTCGATGCATGGCGACCGCAACTACAAGGTCTACTTCTTCCAGTCGGCGCAGCATGACCTCTACACCCTGCTCGACGAAAGCCATCCGCAGTTGCTCCTGTTCCCCTCGCGCATGGGCCACGCGCTCAACCTGTTCGATGTCGACGCGCCCGCGATCCTCGAGGCGAAGGCGGGCGGCCGGATCCGGGACCACGGCGCGATCTCGATGGACTTCCACGGCATGGGCGGCGTCCCGTACTCGGCCTACCTCGCGCCGCCCGTCGAGGTGTTCCACCGCACCGCGAAGAAGATCGGGCTGAAGAAGCTCACGCGCGACGAGGAGACACTCGCGACGATCCGCTACCTCGAGGCCGTCGTGGCCGCGGGCGCCCCCTACATCCCCCGCTAGCGCAATTGCTAGACTTCCTTCTTGGCCATCCCCCACAAAGCCGGCTTCGTCGCCCTCGCCGGGCGCCCCAATGTCGGCAAGTCGACCTTGATGAACTCGTTGCTCAAGTTCAAGCTGTCGATCGTCTCGCACAAGCCGCAGACGACGCGCCACAAGATATTAGGGATCCTCGAGGGCGAGGACTTCCAGGCCTGCTTCCTCGACACGCCGGGGCTGATCGACGAGCCCTCCGACGGCCTGCAGAAAAGCCTGCGCCACGAGTCGACCCGCGCGATCCGCGACGACGCCGACCTGGTCGTGTACATGGTGGACGCCGTCGAGTCCAACCCGGAGAAGGTCGGCAACACCTTCGTGCGTCCCGGAACGCCGGTCATCCTCGTGATCAACAAGTGCGACCGCGATGTCGCCGAGACGCGGCTCGCGGCGATCGAGAAGGCCTACTCGGCCGCCCTTAACCCTGAGAAGGTCTTCCGCGTTTCCGCGCTCAAGGGACAAGGGGTCGAGGAGCTGAAGGCGGAGATACTCTCGCGCCTGCCCGAGAGCGAACCGTTCTACGACAAGGGCCAGCTCTCCGACCGCTGGGAACGCTTCTTCGCGACCGAGATCGTCCGCGAGCAGGTCTTCGACCTGTACCACGACGAGATCCCGCACGCGGTCGCGGTCGTCGTCGAGACCTTCCGCGAGAACCAGGGCCAGCCCGACGATGTTTTCGCCACCTTGTATGTGGAGCGCGACGGCCAGAAGGGCATCATCATCGGCAAGGGCGGCAAGGACCTCCACCGCCTGACCGAACGGTCGCAGGCGATGCTCGAGGCCTTTCTCGGACGCCGAGTGAATCTCGAGCTGTGGATCAAGGTACGCAAG
>Ga0163144_10024386_pt1 | contig 11867 bp, 21 predicted proteins | sample OliLak19BULKMAT1_FD_123175 | JGI IMG/M metagenome (GOLD analysis project Ga0163144, IMG submission 123175) | Freshwater microbial mat bacterial communities from Lake Vanda, McMurdo Dry Valleys, Antarctica - Oligotrophic Lake LV.19.BULKMAT1 | ecosystem: Environmental > Aquatic > Freshwater >...
GTTCCATGACGAACTCGATAAAATCAAGTCACACAACATGTACTACCGCAACACGGGAACGCATTGTACTCCGCGAAGATCCATGCAAGCAAAATTCAAGTCAAAACCATCATCGCTCATTGAATAAACAGCATGCAATATGGTGTTCATCACTGAGATACCAGAATCCGACGGCATCATCGGGGGGTCCGTCGGAGCCGTGGCGGTGGCAGCCTCGGCGATGATGCGGCCACTGGTCACGGCAGGATCAGCGGGCTCGGACGGCGCCAGAGCATTGGCATCCACTTGGACGGCCATGGCGGTACCTGGTAGTGTGAAAACGGTGATGTTAAACTTCGAAACACGACTGCACGGTCAGTGAAACATCACGTGCACTAACCTGCCACCGAGCCCGGCAGAGAGTTCACAGTCGGATCGAGATCCAGCTTAGAGAGCGGAGGAAGTTCCGCACCAGGAGCTCCTGATAACAACATAAAATAGAAGGTGAGTTGCAGATGCATCACTGTACAAAATGCACCAAAACACGGTGACGCATACCACCAGTCACAGGCGAGCTCACAGTCATGGCAGCGAGGTTGGAAGACATCACTGCGGGGTGGGGCGGGGTGGATGGCTTCCGGGAAGTCAATCGGATCTGAATACGATTCAGAGCGCATCAAACAAATACAGACAGTCAGGGCGAAGCAGCGAAAGCAGATCAAAGTGCACGGGGCTGCAGGTGCCAACTTGAAAATGACAACGCCCGTGTGACTCGAAACGGTCACAAACTATAAACCTCACACGCTACAACAGAAAACAACAGCCAATAGACGGCATGCATAGCCAGCTATCGACCATAAAGCAGTATACGCACCAAACTCAAGCACTCGAAGCAGGAAACGCAATTGCGCAAGCTCCGAATCCGTTGGAAAAGCACAGGAAGGCATGCGCCTTCGGATTACAGATTTGCGTCGGAATCTTGATGATCGGTTCAATGCTCGGCTTGGTAGATCTCCCATCTTCAACCGTAACAATTGCTGCGCTGCGCTTGGAGATAAAGAAAGTCGCTGAGCGCAGTGGTTTGATTGTGCCCGTAGTCCATGCGGCACGTTCATGGCAAGATCGCGGGGCTTGTGGGTGTGACTCCATAGCGTGTGTTCCCTGGTCAATCCACATTCAGTAACATCCAAACAAATGGACGAAACCGTCAGCATCAGCGGATCCATCCTCGTCTCTGATGGCAGAAGACTGTTGCTGTACCCCCGGTCGTTGTATTCACTGATGATATCACATGGTACGGTGGACCACTGCGCGCGCGGAGGTGAGACACAGCCACCGTTGTCTGCATCTTGCAGGTTCTCACTCGACGTTGAAACGAACTTCTGGTGAGGATCATCGTAAGTGCCAGCGCCACGATGTGAGTGGCCGACACTCTTGAGAGCGAGATGTTGAGGGGTGTCTGCGGTGGGCGCCCATCGATACACCCACATGCGTTACACCTCTGGTGAGGTGCGCTCGGTGCAGAGCCGAGCACATGCTGGACGACGTGACCGAAGGCGTGCACATTTTGCTGTGATCGGTTTCGGCATTCGAGATTGACAGCAGCTGTAGGTCGACCAGCCCCGGGAACAGTTGCACGCTGACCAGCCCTCAGACTCTTGCGATTCGCTGCAAGCTCGATAAGTGCGTCCAGCTCGATGCTTCCCACATTTCGTTCGGTGTTGATGCTTTCTCCATTCCAAGTGCTGTGGTAGGACAGATCCTGCCACTTGCCGCCCGTTTTTCGTAACCACCTGTGCCCCTCCTACTGCGTCTTGTCTTGTGACGGGCATGGTGGCAGTCCATAGTCCGCCTGTGCTCTCGCAAGCAACTGGCCCGGCGCTGGTGGTCGAAGGGATGAGAAGCCGCGTCGACGTTCGCGGAGGTGGTTGTATCGAGTATTGTGAACCTTTCTTGTCCGCTAGCAGCCTGTTTCTCCTCGGATGCACGCATCGTGAGCTCTGTTCTTGACGTGCCTGTATGGTAAAGTCGTAGAAGCGATCAATACACCATCGTATGTTTGCAATGAATGTGCGAGCATACATGCATGTTCGTGAGAATAAAGGAGTGCACAACAATCAAGGTGGCCAACCAAGGTTATCGATTCAGTTGTTGAAGATTACAGCGGACACGTGCAATATACCACGCATCTTGAAAAGGCACAGTGCCACGTTAGTCCAGGGTCCAGTTGAGCTGTGCCCGCCGCGCCTTCGGTTCATCGTGCTGTTGCTGCCGGCAGAGGACACGTGTGCGGTAAGATATTCAATGCGCGCACCCGCCCTTTCATCGCTTAGTGCCTTGTCGACGCGGAGGCCATCAAGTCGAGAGCGCTCGAAGACTGGCATTTTGCCGGTGCAGTCGAACTCCATATCCCTACAAGGTGCCAGTGCAAGGAGTCAACGACCGTGAGGTCCGAAATCGATGCAACTTTGATCATGCAATTTCTTGCATGGCGAGGTCAGAACAACGTTGATCACCACCGGATCACCAGGTGCCAGGCACATGCTTGTCTCTGGAATCCATTCAACACCACCCGTTGTTTGTGTTTGCGACGCGAACTGAACTGAACCCCTCACGCATCTCAGGTACGCAGCGCCATCCCATCGTACACAGTGACCGAATTCACTGCAGCCTGGCCAGATCTCTTACGAATGGATTATATCAACGCCTGTTGCTCATGAACTGCTGCTGCGGCGTGACTCTGTGACGTTGATTCGAGCTTGTTTCTAGAGGCTTGCTGGATTATGCACTCGCCGCAATGTTTTAATGTGCGACATGTGATCGCTCTTTGCGCGGAGTGCTCCGCTCAGCCAAGCCGAACTCTACCTGCTTATCCATAATCTTGCGATCTTCCATCAGGCCCTAGTACCCCAGATCAACTGCACTATCACTGCCCAAACTCATCATGGCGGATGATGCCGAGCGTCGAGCGTTGCTGAACGAGTGGTCATCGTGGTCGCAAGCCCCGCCGCCAAGCAATGCCCCTGCTGTTCACATGTGAGCGTGTGATTGATTGCCAACTTGACATGGCTTTGTGCTGAAGCTGATCAAGCTCATGACCTCCCGTGTCGGTTGCGGCAGTCGTGGTCCATCAACAGCATCCACTGGCGTTGACGCGAGTGGTGATCATCGCCCCACCCCTCCTGGTCGAGGTAAGAGGAGCTACACCTTGTGAGCCCCTGAACTGTAGGGGGACTCATATTGGAGTTTTGCACCGCTCTTCGTGCAAAACAGCGCCCCCTCGCCCGCCACCAGGCCCAGTGCATGCACCTGCGGCTGCCATGCAAGCGCCACCAGCTGCGGCTGCATCGGGCTGGAAGCCGAAGCGAGATATATCGCCAGAGGAACAGGCCGTGTGCAAGTGAGTGCGCGTGCTGTTGCTGGGGGTTACCATTGCAATGCACCTGTCCACGCTGAATCACGTATTGGCAGCGAAGATGTATTGCATTGCTGACACTGCCTGCATGGATGCTGTGGCAGGTGGATCTCCGATGTGACTGGAATGCTGTGCGTTGACGTGTTTGAATCCCTTCGCTCTGGCGTGATATTGTGCACCCTCATCACAAAGATCAAGCCAGGCCTGGTAAGCCTAGATGAATCACTGCACGCTACCCTCGCGCTGGCTCTGTTCTTTGTCGTCATCATCGCCTCTACGGTCTCAACGCAAGCCTCCTCGCTGCAATGCTTGCGCAGATTCCCAAGATCAACCGCCTGAACCAGCCCTATATGCACATGGAAAACATCAAGTTCTTCCTGGATGCGTGTAAGGCGCTGGGCATGCAGAACAGAGACATCTTCGACACCAGTGACCTCTACGAGGCGCAGCTGCTCCGACAGGTGAGTTGCTCTGTGGCATGACTTGGGCTGACAGCTGTTGCGCCGCCAATATAAGTGCTTCTCGTTTCCTTCATACCTCGTGGGACTAACACACTACCTGACTGGTGGCTGCCGGTATTGACCGGTATACAGGTGCTTCACTGCCTGCTGGAGCTCGGCAACATCGCTCGCACTGTCCCGGGCTTCGCAGGGCCTCAGCTATCCATATCCATCCCATCCGCAGGCAACGCTGCGGCCGCTCGCAACTCGCTGGTTGGGGATCTGGTACCGTCGCCGTGCGCGTGCTGTGTGCTCTGGTTTGGTCGCTCATGTTCATACCCTTGTTCAATCCCCAAACCAGAACTCGGCATCTCATCGCGCTACGCCGTCTAGAGGTGGCGCACCGGCCCCGCAGGCCGCACCCGCTGTGACTGCTCCTTCGGCGGCTAGCAATCTGTCACCCTCTCATGCCCGCGTGGTGTCAGGTGGCAGTAACGCTCTAGCTGCCGCTCTGGCCCGCAGTGCGGCCTTCGCCTCGACTACAGCCGCCAAGCCGACCGGTACGTGGAGTGAACGAACATGCGTGTGACTGTTCTTCATCTGCGATGATGACCTAATCTCATGCGGCTATACACTTCATATCTGGGCAGTCACCTCACCTCCCGCAGCAGCGGTCCCTGTGACTGCGCCTCGCGCGGTTATCCCTCCTCGTACGTGTGAGCTCGGCCGTGATGTCTACTCTGTTTCACTCTGCCCTGATAGCTGTGTGATGTTGTTTCCAGCGAGTTTGATGCCGTTCTCTCCTTGCATGGCCGTTGAAGCCTTAGCTTACCAGTTCATTGTGGTACCCTGTTGTACTGAGCAGCAGCAGCACCTGTTCGACCTGCCGTTGTTGCACCCACCGCGTCTGCGCCTATCGTGATCCATCCCACCACGAGTCATCCGCTGCCGCCTGTACCCAAGCCAGCTGCTGCACCTGCCGCTGCGTATGCACCGACACCGATGCAAGTGGAGGTCGATCACTCTCTGCTCACCGTCAGGCAAACCAGAGCCGCGTCCCGATCCGTCATTGAAACGGTATGTGAAAGCTTGGACTTGTCGGGCTCGTTGTTCACAGACACACTTGCTCATTCCACCGCATCGTGCAGTTCGATAAGGCTCAGATGCAGCAGTACGAGAAGGCCCGCGAGGCGGTGGCTGAGCACGATGCTCAAGTGCTGGAGATTGAGAAGGCCAAGCTGGCCGCTGAGCGCGCAGAGCGTGAGAAAGCCGCTGCGCTGGCTGAACTGGCGCGACGCAAGTATGTTCACTGTCGTGACTGAAGCTGCTGTGCTGCTCAACTTAACCTCGTGCTGTTGCACTGGTGGCCTCCCTCCCCTACCTCTGCCTGACGGGTGTGTAGCGAGGAGCTGGCTCGCCTGTCTAGCACTGTGGAGAAGGCTGCGCAGCAGAAGGCAGTAGAGGCTGCTAAACAGGATTACAACAAGCTGGTATGTGGGCCTAAGTTGAGGTGTCAGGGGATCACCTCCCTGTTCCTCTGCTGCTGTGATTGTGACTGTGAGTGAGTGTGAGTCTGTATTGATGTCACTGGTGATGCTCGTCTGCAGTTGGAACAGCAGACCGCTGACGCAGCCCGTCTGGCGCGCCTGGAAGAGGACAGACGCAAGGTGGAGCAGGATAAAGAGGAGCTGGTGCGCACCATCAAGGGCCAGCATGAGAAGGAGCTAGAGCAGATACGAGAACAGCACGAACGCAAGCTCTACGAACGGTAAGCGGATGAATGATGCCGTACCGTGCCTGATCATGGTATTGATGGCCTCACTTCTCCTTTACCTGCCCACAGTCAACTGGAGATGGATCGCGAGCGTGCCAAGCGCGAGGCCGATCTGCAGGCCGAGAAGCTGCGAGCTGAACAGCGCGTCAGTGAGCTCGAGAAGGCTCGTATCATGGCGGAGACTGCTAAGCTGACTGCCAGCGATGACATCAAGTTGCAGTATGAGCAGAAGATCAAGGAAGTGCATGTATGTGCCTGCATATTCGCATCCCTGATGTATCCGCGGGCGGGCAGTCTTGGGTGTCTGATCTCTCCGCTCTCCCCCTCCCCCTGGTATACGTGATGCAGGCCCAGCTCGAGAAAGAGAAGGAGGAAGCGCGTGTCGCGCTGGCGCTGGAGAAAGAGCGGGCTCGCATGGAGGCGGAGCAGCGGGTATGCTGCTGCTGCTGATGATGATGATAATGATGATGGAGTTAGCGTTGGTGCTGCTGCTGTGTGTGTATTACTGTGTAGCGATATCGGGAGCGATGGTCGTGCCCTTATTAGCCCATTGTGTGATGTCTTGCCGGCACTTCTTCCCAGGCCATGGAGGAGCTGCGACAGCAGGCTGCTCTATCCAAGGCGCAGATGCAGCAGGAGATGGAGTCACAGTATCAGGTACGGTAGATAGCGCTGTCGTCATATCATACAGCGTGGATCCAGGGGTGCGCTTCGGGACTGACTTAGTAGAGTGACTGTGTTTCTGATTGGTGTGCGCCGTGTTGTTTGCGTTATCTGCATCCTAGCGTGAGCTGGCGCGGCTGCGTGTGCAATGGGAGAATGAAGTCAAGTCTAAAGAGGAAGAGCGGCTGCAGGAGGAGCGACGCAGAGAGGTCAGTATTGCGTTTCTGTCATGGTTAACGCCTACCTAATAGTGATTGTCAACTCCCCCCCCCCTATATCACCTGGATGACACAGGCTGAGATCCGCGCTAATTACGAAGCTGAGCTGGCAGCAGCCCGTGCTCGGGTGGAGTCCCAAGCTGCCCAGCGGGGCACTGATGCCGCTGCGCAAGCTGCATTCACACAGCAGCAGCTGGAGGCTGAGAAGAAGGCTAGGTGCGTTATCACGCCTTGCAGAGTGACGTGCTGTAGCTATGCTTGCTCACTGCACTTCATCACGCGCGTGCAGGGATCGCTTGGAAGCCGAGTTGAACAAGCTCAAAGCTGACCTGTCTGAGAGCGCCAAGGACGATCAGGAAGATCGTGTGGTGGAGCACGCGCAGGCGCAGGTCAGTACAGTCCATGATGCAATGGTGGTGCGAGGCGCTGCAGGGCTCACCTGATTGATGCTGTTGTAACAGATGCAACTGCGGCAGCAGATGGAGGAGGAGTTTGACCGTATGAAGCGCGTGCTTGAGCAGCGCGTTAAGAGCGAGGAGATGCAGGCTCAGGTGAGGTGTATGCATATCCTGTTTGCTTGCGCGTGCTTGAGATCACGTCGCTGTGCCCCCGGCTGCTGGCTCTTACCATGTGACGCCGTGATGATGCGCATAACCATCTCAGGCACGTGCCAAGGAAGAACAACAGAAGCTGGAGGCTGAGAAGCTCAAGTTGACAAGTGCGTGCACTCCGCTGTCGTGTTGTGATGTGTGAGCCGAGCTTGACTGTGCCCGTCTATGTCTTACAGAGGAGGTTGAGCGGCTCGAGGCCGAGAAGAGAACTGCGGAGCTGGCATCCGCCCAGGTCAGTGTCCTCTGAGACGGCTGGTGGAGGATGATGGTGGCTGACAGATGATGTTCTGCTGCTGCTGCTGCACTGTGATAGGCGAGTGCTGCAGAGAAAGCTGCCTTCGAGGAGCGGCTGCGCAAGATGCAAGAGGAGCTGCAGGATAAATCATCCAAGATCAGACTGCAGTCCGCCATCGATGCCGAGCGAGAGCTGTTTTCCAAGACGGTAATTGTGTGCTTAGGAAGCGTGCTGTTGTGCGAGTGCGCTGTATTCTGTCTAGTCCATCTCCCATCCTTGTCGCTCACCTCACCTACGCAAATGCACACTTCCAGCAAGCCGAGATGGAGAAGGCCAAGAAGCAGAGTGAGAGCGCCTACCAGCAGAAGCTGGAGCAGATGCAGCGGTCTCTGGAGGATGAGAAGAATGCGCTCAGGCAGCTCAAGGAGGCATATGAGCGCAAGGCCGAGGAGGAGCGGAGTACGTGTGGTGTAGTCTGAACCATCACGTGTGGCCGTGTGGGTGCACTCATGCGGGTTGATGTGACCGGTGGGGGCTGGTGCAGGTCGACTGGGCGACATCCGCGATCTGGACGGTCGCCGCCAGGCTGAGCTAGAGGCAGCACACCGCGCGCAGGTATGGGCTCCCGCATGGAGATCACAGCACAGTCTGTGGCATGTCGATACTGATCACCTCGGCGCGTCACTCTTCAGGAGGAGCTGCGTGTGAAGTACGAGGAGGAGCTCCAGCGGTTGAAGAAGCGCAACGAGGACAGTGCTTCTAAGGCGCAGGCTGAGGAGCAGGAGCGATACAAGGCTAACAAGGCGATGGAGCAGTCGCTGGTAGGAGACCTATACTGTATATATACCCTGCTGATGATGGTGCAGTGCTGACCGTGCTGGCACCCGTGATGATGCATTGCATTGCAGTCCAAGCTGCGAGCTGACCTGGAGGCCGAGCGACAGCGTGCTGCACAGACACAGAAGGTGAGATACCTGCGTCAATCAGCTCCGTGTGTAGAGAGTGCCCCGCCTGACAGCACTGCTGCCTGCCTGCCTGTCTGGTGTGATGGTGTGCTGCTACGGTGATGTGACCCTCAGGCCCTGGACGAGCTGCACGTGGCACGGGAGAACGAGGTCAAGATGCAGAAGGAGCTGGAGCAGCTGAAGCGCCAGCTGCAATTGGAGCGGCAGCGGTCGGTGGAGGCGGAGAAGCAGCGCGAGGAGGAGCTTGCCAAGGCCAAGGCTGCCATTGCACAGGCTGCGCAGGAGGCGGCTAAGAAGGCATCCAGTGTGGTGAGTATAGGCTGGTGGTCGATTATTCAGTGTTGACGAGCTTGCGGTTGAAGCGGTGCCGTATTGAATTATTGTTATTATCTCGTCTAATCTATTCTGTTACTACCGTGTGCAAGGTGCCGAGTGAGGAGGACATCCGCATCAAATACGAGGCTGAAATGCTCAAGGTCAAGCAGCAGTACGAAGCCATGTTCCGCGCCGAACAGGAAGCCAGGCAGCGGTGCGTGATCAAAGTTGGACTCGTCCTGTTGTATCCGTTGCTGACTCATCGCGGCGTGTGGCTGTGTGTTCAGGGCGGAGATGGAACTGAAGGAGTCCCGCCGATCCTCTGGCATGGGCATCAACACAGGCATCCCGGTATGTGGCTGTGTGGACCGCGTGCTCTTAATTACAGCGCTGAATCAGCGCTCACTGTCACTGTCACTGTCACACCGTGCCCAGATGGCTCCTAGCATCCCGATGGCGCCCGGCATCCCTGAGGCCCCAGGTGGGTCACCATCACCGTGCGCGCTGCATGCATGCGTGCAGTCCTCTGATCCAGACCCTCAAGCCCACTGTGTTAACTAGCTCACCCTGTTCATGTGTGTGTGCACTGCGCGCAGGTATTCCGGATGCCCCTCCGGTGGGTGATATCCCTGTACCGCCTCCACTGGGTGACGGTGCGTGTTCGCGAGCACTCTCCTGTATAATGCGTCGTAAATGACCTAATATTGATCTATCTGGTGCTCCCCCCAGGCGTGCCCCCGCCCCCTCCAGTCGGGTTGGGTGGTATCTCAGCCCCGGCATCTGCGCCCCGTCCCGCAGGCGGGCTCAGCGGGGACTTGCTGGTAAGGGGTGCTTGTAGCCCATTGCTGCTGGCTGCATGTTATGCGGCACTGAGAGTGGAGTGGCTGGAATGTAGGCTGCTATCCGGAACAAAGACAAAATCGGCCTCAAGAAAGTGGAGGAGCGCAAGCTGCCTGAGCCCACTCCGGCTGCTGCGGTAGGTGTCAGTGTTGAGCGGAGTGCCCCCTTATCAGGGGCCTGCCCGATATAGAGTATCACATGTTGCTCATGTAACCCCTATTGTTGGCTAATCACCATTTAGGCCCCCGTTGCCTCCAAGGCAGGCGGTATGCCCATGATGGGTATGCTCAACATGGCGCAGCTCTGCGCGCAGAAGGTAGGACGGCAGTGTGTGACCGAGTTGAGAGAGGTCGCATCCGGTGCTAACATTGTGTGCGGCCATCTTTGTGTGTGTGTGTGTGTGTGTGTGTGGCACAGGCCGCGGCTCGTCAAGCGCGACAGGGCAAGTAGTGCAACCCTCGAGATCTCCTGCGATCATGCGTGTATGCCTCGGTTTGCGAGAAGACGTTACAATTAAATGAATCATATTGAATGTCATAGCACAGCAACCTATGATCCAATCACAAGCGATGATAAGCGCCTTACCGACCGAGAGCAATAACAGGACTGATGTAAACATGCAACAACTGTCAGCACAGGCTTTAAGATTCAGACCGATGTTACACAAACCGAGAAAACAAAATTAGAGTCAAGAATGGATAAAAAGAGTGCGCCTGTGTGAAGCTATCACCACAGAGTACGCCACGTGGCACTTGTGACCGATCAGAATACAGGTCGCCACGTGGCCGTGCCGATGTAGAGGATGGCATCGCACAGTATGTCCGGGTTACCAGTGACCGCCTTGACGCATTCGCACTCGTTGATGCCTGACGTGCCGCAGATGCACAGGTCCTTGCACGCCTTGGCCGCGTCCTCCACGGGTGAGCAGTCCCCATGCTTGGAGCACGTGGCCAGCAGGTTGGCACGCTTGCACTTGCGCACAGGGTCCACATCGAAGAAGCTCCACTTGGTGGAGTCCTTCTCGTTGCCCTTCCAGCAAACCTTGCGCGGCTCAGATGGGGGCCGGGGCGGCTTGCCCGGAGCCGGAGCCTTGCAGAGGTCCTTGCCGTAGACCTGCTCGAAGCGTGCTAAGCCCTCTCGAATGCGCCATCGCTGGTGCACCTCCCACGTGCGCAGGGGACCACTCTTATACTTGACCGGATACAAGAAGTGGAGAGGTGACATCACGGCTCTGCCTATCATGGGCAATGCGATGGCATCCACGGTCAACAGCTCCGGTCCCTTGACAGGGATGCGAGTGGCGAATGCGGTCAAGCGATCGGCAGGTAGCAGCAGGTCAAGCTTCTTCTTGAAGAGGGCATCACCGGGGCTCGGCATGCCGAACACCAGCGTGCGCAGCTCCTTGGACTCCAGCACCTTGTTGTGCAGGATGTCCACGGTAGCGATCAGCGCCAGCGCAGCGCCCAGACTGTGGCCCGTGAACACGAACTCGGCATCTTTATTGGCAGCCTTGGCAGCGATCAGTCCAGCGTGAATCGCAGCACGGCCCTGCTGGTAGTAGCGCTGGAAGCCCTTCGCTACCCCACCGCAATCAGCACAGGCACCGCTCTCCTTGCCTGCGGCAGGTGGACCCTGCACGTTCAGCGGCACTATGTCTCCCTCCAGGTTGGCGTGCCAGTCCTGGAACCCGCCCAGCTCCGTAGAGCGGAAGGAGAGGAAGATGATCTTGCGGGGCTTGGGACCGTACACGGTGGTGGTGAAGATGGCCCATTCACAGCCTGCGAAGCCGACCTCGCCACCTACCCCCTTCACGACAGCATCCGGACCCTCGCAGCCGGGCAGAGCCAGCGGTGTGTCTTTGTCTTTGATATAAGGGTACTCCACTAGCGTGTTCACGGACATGGCGATCATGGCCAGTTCAGTCTGGGGCGTGCGCTGTGGAGGCGGGAAATCCAGCGGGTCTGGCTTGAAAGCTTCATTCAGACCACTCGCCAGTCGGTGAAGCAGCCCCTCAAACACCTTGGGAACCGGAAGCGTCGCATTCTTGGCAGCAGAGCCTGTTGCAGTTTGCTGCGGATCAGGCTGCAGCGTATTTCCAGCAAATGCTGAATAGCAGCTCAGGATGGCGATGAGCGCAACCAGCGCGGGCGCGCTCCCGCGTGACGTCAAGGCCGCCGCCATCTTTTTTCGTATACAAATTCGTCGGATTTAATACTCCCTGAGGTAACCAGTGAGGTTGCGCCGAATTAGATGAGGCGCTAACTGAATTGAGGGGCTGTTCAGGGCTGTCTGCGCTGACATGATCATCAGTCTGAAGTCGCGTCAAATCTACTGTTGCTCCACTCTTGGATAAATCGTTGCTTACCACATCCGCAGCATCAATATAGTAAGCTCTATGTCAGCGAAAGCAGA
>Ga0163144_10024389_pt1 | contig 11866 bp, 8 predicted proteins | sample OliLak19BULKMAT1_FD_123175 | JGI IMG/M metagenome (GOLD analysis project Ga0163144, IMG submission 123175) | Freshwater microbial mat bacterial communities from Lake Vanda, McMurdo Dry Valleys, Antarctica - Oligotrophic Lake LV.19.BULKMAT1 | ecosystem: Environmental > Aquatic > Freshwater > Lake...
AAGACCGGACTGGCCGCCGGATTGTCGGGATGCATCATGTCGAGCGGATGAACAATTCCCCGGCCGAGCATCATGGCCCAGAACCTGTTTGCGATGTTCTCATTGAAGGCCCGGTTCGCGCCGCTTGTGGCCTGTTCCGCGAGCATCGCGCGGCGGCTGAATTTCGGGACCGAACGCACGCCGTCCGCCGGTGCCACGCTGTATTCATCCCCCGGCAGAAAGAATGGTTCGGCGAGCAGCGGTTCTCCGAGAATTCTCGCTCCCGTGCGATGTGTCGTGCCTTTGATGAACACGGATTCAAATGTCAGGTCGTTCCCGGATCGTTCGGCGAGGATCGTAGTTTCCTGATCGCCGACTTTCTTCCTGACAGCGGCGGACGTCGACACGAACGCCAGCAGGCCGTGATAGTCGTGCTGCAGGAAGTCGGTGACGAGCGGAGAGTCGTGGCACTGAGCACACTGCATATCCCGTCCAAAAAAGATCCGCCCGACGTCACGCGCAATGGCGTTGGGCTCCGCTGCCCGGTCCAGGCAGAACCGAGCCGCCGCGCGCGCGGCTGGATCTTCACCATCCGCCGTCAGAATCTCGCGGACAAGGACGTTCCACGGTTTGTTGTCCTGAACAGATTTCAGCAGCCATGCCTGCCATTCGTCCTGACTGACATTGGTATTCGTCCTCCGTTCCATCAGCATCACATCCAGCGTCGTCGCCATGTGGCGCGCAAACAGCGGCGATCTGAACAGACGGTCGATCAGTTTCTCCCGCTTCGCCGGATCACTGTCCGTGAGAAACGTCCGCGCCTCCACGGCACTCGGCGGCATCCCATTCAGATCCAATGAAACCCGACGAAGAAACTCGGAGTCATTCGCAATGGGCCAGGCGGCACCTGACGGCGGGGCAAGTTCACGATTGATCAGTTCGCGCAGAGACTCGGCCGACACTGCGGAGGATGAAGTCAGAATTGCCACGGCGAGCAGGAGGATTCGGTTGCATGCGGACGAAAGATCCGCACTCCAGCGCGCTTGGCGGAGTCTCGCGATCATCGCGGCTTCTCCGATATCAGGTCTTCGTCAGACTGCGCCAGCAAGCTGGGATGGTGTTCTGCAGCTGCCGGAAAATCGGGACTAAACGATTTTCAGCAGCCAAACCAAAGCTGGCAGTCGTCGGAAGAAGTTGAGGAAGGCAGGAATCCTGGCGACTGTTGAGCAACAGTCAGCAGGCCGATCGGTTCAGGCGGGGAGTGCGGTCGGGAGCCGGAAAGGCTCCTGCACTGTACGGGGTGTAACGTCTGACTCTTTGATTCGTCAAGCGGAACGCTGTTTCAGTAGAATCGAATCCAGCGGTGGAAGAAACGTTTTTCCCGGAGAATGCTGCCACACATCTCCGGATGCTGGTCTGCAGCGATCCGGGTTTGACGGGTCAGCCGAAGGTCAGACGGACTGCCGAAACGGGATGGAGATTCCGTCGGCAAGGCGGCGGATCAGCGTTCGTCACGCCTCAGCGAACGCGGTGAAGTTCCAGTTTCTGCACCCGCGATTCGGGATGCTGTTCCAGCCACTCAGGGGTAAACAGGTCAAGCAGCGTCACCTGGCCGGGCAGGTAGGGCACATCGGCGATGAATTCGAAATGCTGCGTTTGCGCCATCCATTGCTCCCAAAATCCAGGCGTCCGTTTTGCATGGGGCCCGATTACGACGAACGTTGGCACCGTTGTCGGCATCTCATCCGGCCCTCTCAGATCGAGATGGCTGATGGGTAGGGCGGCGATCCCGGCTTGATTCAGGTGCAGCAGCAGAGCGGGCTCACCAAAGGCATAAATGACAAGTTGTTCCCGCTGACGATCTTCAACCGTCAGAGGAATCGAGACGGACTGCTGTTCTGCAATCGCTGCCTGAGCAACTTCATCCGGACGGATCGTCCGACCACTTTCAGCCAGCGGTTCATGAACCGTCGCTGTTTCGCCGCGGGCTGATCGTACGGCGAGGTCTGCTATCGTTGCTGCGGCATCGACGATGGAAGTGCGATCCATGCCCAGAGATGATGCTGTAATCTCCTGCATCGAGACCCGATCGAGCTCTTTGTTTTCGTCAAATTTCAACAGCGAAGACGCGATCGCCACCGCCAGCATTGAAGTCACCAGATGCTGTCCCCACGACCCGCGGGCACGCCCTGCCGGATTCGAAGCGTCCCGTCGAGCAACACGGATGTTCGATTCCAGCCACCAGCTGACTCCGCCCGCCGCAGCCAGCCAGATCGACGCCAGCAACGGAAAAAACAGACGGGAGTACGGATGATAGAGCGGCGTGATAATCAGCATCCCGGCGAACCAGGTCAGCGTCGTGCAGAGTCCCAGTGCCGGGTCGATTGTCGGTGCAGATTCCAGATCGCCGGGCGACAGCCGCAGGGAACCCTCTGAGACCGGTGACAAGTCCTTGAGTTCCCGCCGCACCCACGATCGTCGCAGAACCGGCCAGAGAAACATGCCACCGAAACCACCGAGGGCCAGACAAGTCAGCATCAATGGCGTCTTGATTCGGATGGCAAGGACCGTCAAGGCGAGACCTGCAACGAGAAACCTCACGAGCAACCGGAGTGGCGGGAACGAGCTCCCGGATCGTCCATCGGCCGGGTTCCCCGTGGAACTTTCGGCAGCCCGCAATCGATAGACTCCAGCGGCAATTAAGCCCAGAGCCAAAGACAGCCGTCCGCTGATTCCATCCTGATCGAGCTGAATCGTCCAATGCGTTGCCTGGCGACTGGTCCAGTTTGACCAGCCGTGAAGATAGCCCAGATGATTGGCGGACACGGCAGAGTATCCACCAACTTCCCGCAGCTGCCAAAACCACGGTGCAAAACTCAGCGCGGCACTGGCTGTCATGGTCAGGAGAATTGCCGACGTGCGGAACAGTCCGAACGACTTTCGTCCCAGCCAAATCCACCACAGCATCGTTCCGCTGCTCACGATCGCCAGAGGCAGCCAGCCCGTGTATTTCGTCCACCAGGCCAGCCCGCAGACGAATCCGGCGGCCATGGCTGTTCGAAATGACTGTCGCTGGACGGCCAGCGTTCCCAGATAAACCGATGCGACGATCCACAGCAGACACGGCACGTCCGTCAATGCCATCCTCGAGTAGATGATGTGGAAGTCGCTCATCGCGACGACGGCCGCGAGAAAAATCCCTGCCGCCTGACCGAACCAGGCTCGTCCGAGCCACCACATGGCAAGCGTCGTGAGCGAACCGAGGACAATCGCTGGCAGAAACGGCGCAAATTGACCGAGGCCCGGTACCCAGCCCACGACTTCGATCAGCCCCGACAGCAACGGTGGAGCATAAAACTGCCGAGCCGGATACGAAGTCCCCACCGTCGCGTCATGCCACAACACCGACGCGTAGACGCCCTCATCGAAGTGTTCTACCGCTTCGTGATTCAGATCCCACGTCCTCAGCAGCAGCCCCAGCACCGCGAATCCCGTGACGAACACGGATTCCATCAGCAGCGGACGGCATTTCATGCAGAGAATCCAGTGACGGGAGAATCGACCCTTAAACCTCAATTTGGACATTCCTGCCCGACGGCAAATCGACGGGCAGGAGTACCCATCCTACCTTAAATTCATGAGCTCATAAAGCTTTGGCCCTGTTCCCGATGTGCCCGTGCGACCGAATCCCCGACGGTCGGTTGAGGGATTGCTGGTTGAGACTACGATACGCAAAAGTTCACCGACCGCGATGGCCCTTTTCACCCGGACGAGTCCTCTCATGTCTGAAACGAATCCCGACAAGCTGTACGACGCTGCCTGCAAACTGAAGGAGCAGGGAAATCTTGAAGGTTGCGTGGATGCATTGAAGGCGATCCTGACCACTCATCCGGACCACTTGCAGACTCACCTGGCACTTGGCGTTCACTTGCAGAAACTGACCCGGTTCGACGATGCGATCAAGCACGCCATAAGAGTGACAGAGCTGAATCCGACGGATGCATTTTCATTCACGCAGCTGTCTGTGATCTACCAGCGCTGCGGTAAGATCCTTGAGGCGGAGGACGCCATGGCCAAAGCCCGCGAAATCCAGGGCCAGGCGCATCCGCATTGACGCTGTGCCCTCCGCCACGTGTCCAAGTTCAGCGGGATGCCTGTGCGCCGGGATAGTGAGTTCTTGGCTGTTGGTCCGCCACTTCGCCGGCGGGAATTCTGTACCTTGGGGCCATCTGCGCCGAGCAATCCCAGCCGGCGGAGTCCCGGCGCGCCGGGAGACAACAGTAATTCACCGCCTTTGCGTCAGCTGCAGAGCATCCCGAAACTCGCGGACTCGTCCTTCGCTAATCGTGCTCGTCCGGATCCCCCGATCACAGACCGCGCCGCGTACGGCGACAATGTCCGGCTTGAATTCAGCCAGCCTTGGCAGAGTCTCTGCTGAGATTCTTCCTGCCAGTGCGAGCAGCAATCCCTGTTCTGAGGTGACGGAACGCAGGCGCTGCAATTCGTCGCACGCCAGCCAGTCGAGCAGCGTCGACTCATCTTTTTCGAAGGTGTCCACGAGCAACACGCGGCACAGCGATTTCACAGCCGCTTCACAGACGTCCGCAACGCACGGTGCTCGCGCCCGAATTGCATCCGCATAGGCCACGGCAACCCAGGCATGTCCGCCAGGAAACCGGTCGCGGACCTGCATCCAGGATTCGAACCAGTTCATTCCGACAGTGTTGTCGGCGAGCAGACCAGCCAGTCCGAGTTTGAGAAATTGCGGCTGAGCCCCGCAGATTACTCTTGGTACAGCAGCAATCTGCGATGCCGCACCTGGGAGCTGCCATTCGCTGACCTCGCCCAGCGCCAAGCTGAGCGGGATCGCAGCCACCTGGCCCGGAGACCAATGGACCATCGCATCAACGATGCCTGAGATCACTTGGACCGATGCCCGGCCAAGCGATCCGTTGGCAGGTTCCTTCACATCAATGATGTCGGCACCGCCGCGACGGGCCGCCAAGGCCTCGTGAGCATCACGCACAGAAACCAGCAGTTGCGGCACATTGCCGGACACGACGAATACCCTGACTTTCCAAGATCGCCTGCGAACTCCTGGTCAACTGGTCAGGCTTCCGGCGCGGCTTCTTCCGTTTCGGCCTCGGCTTCCTCCGGCTCCTCCCCGTCAACCTCAAGTTCTGCGTCGAGGTCGATGTCGTCTGCCGCTTCGACTTCGGCTTTCACGGCCTCTTCCTCGACCTCATCCACCGCCGTTGTCAGCGTTGCAAGCGAGATGGGAGTTCCGTCGGGATTCAGAGTTTCTTTGAGCTGCTGAATGAAAAAACGACGCTTCTTGCGCTCGATGAGACTCGCCAGCAATTCGTCGGCCTTGTCTTTTTCGTGATACAGGAACCGACCTTCTTCCCGCATTGTCGCGCTATAAACGACCCACACGATGCGGCGGCGCTGGGCCGCCTCTTTCGCGCGACGGGTGCGTGGCTTGGCGGCTTTTTTCTTCTTGGGAGCCCCTTCTTTTTCGCCCTTTGCTGCCTTTTTCTTCGCGGAAGCTTCGGCTTTTTCGCCGGCAGCCTTGCGGGCGGCTTTCTTCTTCGTAGACGTTTCGGCCGCGGCGGCTTCGGCCGCTTCAACCTCACGACGCATTGAGAGACGACTTTTCGCCATTGTTCCTGCCAGAAAGTTCAACGACGAGCCACGTCGGGGCGCAACAGGCACCACTGTGAAGGCCCGACCAGGGATTGCCGGATTCCAAAGAGGCGGGAGGATAGCAGCCGGAACCACAGGATTCCACCGTGGCCAGAGCGAAGACCTGCTTTCGTCGGTCCGGGGAAACGCGGGGAATGTGGCCGATCGGAGTGCCGCACCGCGGCTTGTTGATTTCAAGTCTCATATTTCAAATCTGAGACTGTCGGATGCCAAGTCTGCGATGAGTGTGAAAAATCTACGAAAATGATCGTCCGCGCGACGATTCCGATGCTGAATTCACGACCGCCACTCGATCCGTCACGGCCTGAATCGCTTCGACCATCCGGGGGCGGTCGATTTCGTGCACATTGATCGGGTGTCCGATGGCCTCCAGCATCGTCAGCGTCAGGCGGCCACCGAGATGCTGGCGGAATTCTTCGAGTCCCTGAAAGAGTTCGTCCGTCAATTGCAGCGCAGGATGATCCATCAGCAAGCCCAGGCGTTCCAGCACCAGCAGAACTCGATCGGCGTCAGCACGCGGCAAGCCGTGAACGAAACTCGAATAGATCGTGTCGATCGCCACACCGATCGCAACGGCTTCACCATGTCTCAGTTCGAAGTTGCTCATTGCTTCCAGTTTGTGAGCAGACCAGTGACCGTAATCGAGCGGTCTGGCCTCCAGCATCTCATACGGATCTCCGCCAGACGTGATGTGTCGCAGGTGCCACTGGGCCGATCGCTCGATCACCGGCCAGCACGCCGATCCTCGAATTGCAATCGATGCCGCATCTCCGAGGATTCGGTCGAAGAATTCTGCGTCTTTCAGCAGCGACACTTTGACGGCTTCAGAAAATCCGCAGCGGAAGTCGCGATCGCTGAGCGTGCTCAGCAGCGCACGGTCGTTGATCACTCCCCACGGAACCGCGAATGAGCCGAGCCAGTTCTTTTTCTGAAACAGGTTGACGCCGTTCTTGACTCCGATGCCGGAATCGGCCTGAGCCAGAGTCGTTGTCGGGATGCGCACCAGACGCAGACCCCGGTGAGCAATTGCCGCGGCAAAGCCGACGGCGTCCAAAACAGCTCCGCCCCCAATCACGACCACATAGCTGCGACGGTCCATGTCGGCTTCGTGGAAGACCTTCAGCATCCGTTCCAGAATATGAACATCGTTCTTGACCAGTTCGCCGCCCGGCACGATCTGCGGATTTCCGATGACGTGAAACCGTTCGGAATGTTTGCGGGCGAATGAATGCAGCCGCTGCTTCAGGTCCGGATTGGCGTCCGCGACATGCTCATCCACCCAGAACTGTACGCGCGGAACGCGAGTTTCGGACGACTCCAGCAGGTCGGCAAGAACCTGTGAATCTGCTCCCAGCACGTCGTGCGTGAATCTCAGCCGGTGCCGGAAGGCCACCGAGAAATCAACGTCCACACAACGGGCTTCTCGCGGTTCCGGAAGATTGGCAGGGGCTGGCATGGCGTGGCGAAGTCGTGAGAAAACGGACGTGGCATCACCCAGAGACAGCGTCCGTTCCGTCCAGAATCATGGATGCGAGCATAGCGTGAACGAGGGAGCATTTCCAATCCGAAGACTCCGCCTCGGCGGCTTCACGAAGTAATCAGGCGGCACGACGGTGTCCGACGCGTCCTGGCCGCGAAACGGACTTCGCGACACTCGTGCCATGAGCCATGACGCACTCTTCGAGATCCATTGGACGTTCGGAGACGGGCTTTCTGCCTGCACGACCGTCATGACCGTCACAGTCGTATGCCGCCGGAAGACTAACCGGCAATCGCTGCGCTTTGCCTCGCCCGCCCAGTCTTTTCAGTCCGAAAACATTAGCGGTGTTACCCAAGAGTGAATCTGAGATTCATCAAGATTTCTGAGTGCTGCGTGTGCATTCACGGTGAGTCCCCGGATCCCTCAGCAAGAACGATGGTAGGAGAATTGAAATGAAGGCGTTTTCTCTGACAGCTGCTCTGGTGATATTCTCTATCGCCAACAGCGCACAGGCCGGTCTCTTCGGCCATTTCAACCACAATCATGGCTGCGGATGCAGCGTCGAGCCAAGCTGCTGTGCTCCGGTTGAAGCCAGCTGCTGTGCTCCAGCTGCTTGTGGTACAGCTTGTGAACCCACCTGCTGTGCACCAGCAGCCTGCGGTTCAGCCTGCGAACCAAGCTGCTGTGCTCCAGCTGCTTGCGGAACAGCTTGCGAAGCAACCTGCTGTGCTCCGGTTGACTGCTGCAATACCTGCGGCGACAGCTGCGGTTGCAACCACGGTTGCGGCCATGGCTTCAAGATGCCCAAACTGCGTTGCCCTAAGTTCCGGATGCCCAAGATGCGCTGCCCTAAGTTCCGGATGCCAAAGTGCAACTTTGGTGGTTGCGGCAACAGCTGCGGATCAAGCTGCGGATCCAGCTGCGAACCAACCTGCTGTGCACCAGCAGCTTGCGGAACAGCATGCGAGCCAACCTGCTGTGCTCCAACATGTGCTGCTCCTTGTGGCGGATGTAACTGAGTTCAGGCTGGCGTAAGGTGAAGTGATTAGCCAGTGTGATGTTCAGAGTCTGACGAGATGGAGAGTGAGCGTCGTGATTCACTCTCTTTCATCCCTGACAGGTTCGATCAGTGCGGATTGGAATTTGACGAGGACGACGACAGACTGGCAGACTCAGGGTTAATGGCTCAGCCTTCCGCCCCAAGATGCTGAGGATCGTGAGGAAACTCACTGGGGAACACGCCAAAGCGGGATGCTTCCCGCCGCAGCGGTTCCACCACGAAGGATCAGCAAACAGGGTGGAACCGTTGATGAATCGAACAGAGCGGCGATGGCCCCCACTTCCTGGCGGTCCATCGCCGTCTCTGTTTTTCCGACAGCGGAAAGCCGACAGCCGACAGCCAAGTGGAGTCTGCTTTCGACTTTCCGCTTTCGGTTTTTTGTCCGACCAAAGGGTTACTGTCTCAACTGCCCGAGAAACATGTGAAACGTCCCCCGCCCCGGTTGCCTCTCTGCGATTTTCTGCGAAAATACCCGGTCAGACTGGTCATTTCCTCCTGACACCACGCGAGCGTCCGTCTTTAAAGCGAGTCCCACCTCATGTTGCTCATGATTCTGCGGGTTGCATACCTGCTGATCTGCGCGGGCGCTATCCTTGCGTATATCACTTCCGATAATAACGCAAAAGAATCAATCACGGTTCCTGTCGTTGTGAACGGCGAAACCGTCATGCTGCCCCGTGCAGCCACTGAAAAGGATTTGTTGCCCACCATAATTGCGAACAACAAGGCCGTGGCGTTCTTTGTACTCCTTTTGATTTCCCAGTCAGTCACCATTCTCGACCTGATGATCCGCAAAAAGCGGATCGATGTGATCTCGGCTGTCTATTTCGGAATCCTGGTCGGAGTGCTGCTGGCTTACCTGATGATTCAGGCCCTGACACCCGTCGTGCCAGTCACGAATCCGTTCCATACCGTGGTCGTGCTCATCACACTGCTGATCCTTCCTTATATCTGCGTCACTCTGCTGCTGCAGACAAAGGATGACTTCCGGTTTGTCATTCCCTATGTCGAATTTCAGCGAGACCTGAAGAGTGGTCGACCGCTGGTCGTGGACAGTAGTTCTCTCATCGACGGACGCATCGCCGATGTCGTCGAAACTCAGATCATCGAATCTCAGCTGATCGTTCCGGATTTCATTCTGTCGGAAATTCAGGACATCGCCGACAGCAGCGACAAGAACCGCCGGACTCGAGGCCGCCGAGGCCTCGAGGTGCTCGCGAAGCTCCAGCAAAGCACTCATGTCGACGTAAAGGTCATGGAGACCTCCCGAACCGATTTCAAGATGATGACCGTCGATCAGAAAGTGGTTGCTCTGGCCAAGCTGGTTCGCGGCGGAGTCATCACCAACGACTTCAATCTGAACAAAGTCGCCAGCGTTCAGGGAATCGCGGTGATCAACCTGAACGACGTCTCGAATGCTCTCAGACCTCGCTACATTCCCGGCGAACGACTGAACATCAAAGTCATCAAGGAAGGCGAAGGACCGGGTCAGGGTGTCGGGTACCTCGACGACGGCACAATGGTCGTCTGCGAAAACGCAGCGACACTGACGGGCAAAGACATCAGCGTCATCGTGACCAGCGTCCTGCAAAGCAGCGCCGGCCGAATGATCTTCGGCAAAATGGTGTTCAAAGCCGGGGAGTGACGATGCGGGCGGACATCCACTGCAGGATCACTTGATCGTGGCCGCATCAGCGTGATTTTGAAGACGATCGAGTACTGACTTCAGGCCCGTCAGGTTTAGTTTCAGACTCTCTTCGGCGTCCATTTCTTCCCGGTGACCGATAATCCCAATCGGTCCGGTGTAGCCAGACTCATGAATCAGACCGATCAACCGGTCGTCATGTTTTCCCTGGCCGATCGGCAGGATCTTCGGCTGTGCATCATCGTTCATGCCGTTCAGGTTCAAACACAACAGAAGCGGTTTCAGCAGCACCAGCTGGTCGGCGAAATCAGCAATGTGCTCATGCGCATGGTGCATGTTGTAAACGATGCCGACGTGGTCGGCGTTGTGATGAGTGCGCAGGTACTCGCAGACGGCAATCATGTTCTTTGGCTCACCGCTCCAGCCGCCGTGGTTGTAAAGACCCAGCTTCAAGCCATGTTTGCGGGTCTTTTCAACCAGCGACAGCAGCCCCTCCGCGGCAGCTTTTGTTTTCTCCGCTTCCGTGCCTCCAGCGGGAGCACCGAACATCATCCAGATCTGAGGATGAATTCCGTGTTTCTCGATCAGCGGCTCGAACGCATCGTGCCAGCCCCAGAATGCGAAGAACTCGATATCGTGCTGTTTGTACTGCAGGATTTCCTCCTCGAACGTCGGCACATGCACGTCGCGCCAGTCATAGGCCATGCGGCTGAGCCCCAGGCCGCGGACCATTTCAGCCCGAGCCGCCGGGCCCCGCTGTTTCGCATCAAACGGCACAATACACCACGCCACCAGACGATCGCGATGAAAGTTGTCGGCGGGAGACGCGGCTTCGTCCGCCCTGAGCGGCTGCAAAAGCGCCAGCAGTGCCAGAGTGCCGGCAGAAAACACACATGGTCGTTGAATCATGGGACGAGTCCTTGGAGGCGGGGCGGAAAGGTGGGACGATCGCAGATCGTACCCCCCGGCAAATTTTCTGCAACCACTTACCGCGCGGGCACATCTGACGCATTCCCTGCCAATCGGCACCATCCGAAGTTGGTCAATTCACATCTCCCGGCTTCAAATGCGTCCCCTGCCGCCGTATTATCGTTAACCCCGAGTGCCTTAACTCGTCGAACCCGTCCCGACGAATTCCCGCCTGATTTTTTGATTCTGGCCCCACCGCTGGAAACCCGTCTGATGAAGTTGCCAGTTCGCGTTCTCACGGCATGTGTCGTACCAGTGTTCTCGTTCGCCGGAATCCTGCTTCCGATCGTCGCCGATGAGCCGCTGGAGTTCAATCGGGACATCCGCCCGATCCTCGCCGAAAACTGTTTTTACTGTCACGGCCAGGACAGCAATAAGCGGCAGGCCGATCTCCGCCTCGATCACAAGGACATCGCCGTCAATTCGGGCGCGATCGTCCCCGGTGACGCAAACGGCAGTTCGATGATTCAACGGATCCTGTCGCTCCGTGCAGAAGAACAAATGCCACCGCCGAAATCGAACCGGCACCTCACCGATGAACAGAAAACTCTGCTCGTCCGCTGGATCGCTGAAGGGGCTCGGTACGAATCCCACTGGGCGTTCGTCGCACCGCTGCGGCCTGAACCGCCAACTGTCAGCCGTGCAGACTGGCCGAAGAATGCAGTCGATCATTTCGTGCTGGCAAAGCTCGAGTCCGCAGGTCTGCAGCCGTCGCCGGAAGCCGACCGGTCGACTTTGATTCGCCGCCTGTCAATCGATCTCACCGGACTTCCTCCGAAGCCGCAGGATGTCGATGCGTTCATTTCCGACTCCGATCCGGCTGCGTACGAAAAGCTCGTTGACCGCCTGCAGGCCAGTCCGCATTATGGCGAGCGCATGGCACTGGGCTGGCTGGATGCATCGCGGTACGCCGACAGCAACGGCTTTCAGCAGGACGGAGATACCTGGCAATGGATGTGGCGTGACTGGCTTATCCGGGCGCTCAACGAAGATCTGCCGTTTGATCAGTTTACGATCTGGCAACTGG
>Ga0163144_10024390_pt1 | contig 11866 bp, 9 predicted proteins | sample OliLak19BULKMAT1_FD_123175 | JGI IMG/M metagenome (GOLD analysis project Ga0163144, IMG submission 123175) | Freshwater microbial mat bacterial communities from Lake Vanda, McMurdo Dry Valleys, Antarctica - Oligotrophic Lake LV.19.BULKMAT1 | ecosystem: Environmental > Aquatic > Freshwater > Lake...
CCAGGAGCGGAATCCCAACGAGATATCCGGGAGGCCAAACGTTCGTCTTCACGCCCAGCGCGATCCAGGTGCCCAAGAAGAAGATCGCGGTCTGCATGGCCACGAACAGAATGACGCCGAGATACTTGCCGAGAAGGTAGACCCAAACCGGAGTGGGCTTGGCCAAGAGCACGGAAGCCGTCGCGGGTTGCAGCGAATCGGGGAGGAATCCCGCAGTCCAGACCAACGTCAACAACAGGCCGGCGCTGCCGGCGACCCAAGTACCCAGCATCACTTGGATGAGGTGGACCTCCTCGACATGGCCGCGGGCGATGGGCACGCGCATGGCGCCGAAGAGAAGCGAGAGAGTGCCGGGGTTGGCGTTGGGGCCCACCAAATCGGCGCCGGTGCGGTCGATCGGGTAGCCGTCGACGATTTCGACGCCGCCCTGGACGCTGACGCCCAGGCAAAACAGGACCGCGAAGCCGCTCACGGCAAGGAGAATCCAAAACACCTTGCCGGCGATGGCCTGGCGAAAGGTGTCGCGCACGATCCAGCGCAACGCATAGAGGAGGGCAGGACTATCCATGGCGCATTCCGCTCCTGATCCGAAGAGGTGTTCCGCGCGAGCCGTTAGCGCGCGCGATGATTGAACTGGCTACGTCCCTAGTCATCAGGATGCCTTTCCAACGGTCGGGAGATACAGTTCGTTGAGCGCTTGTTCAAAGGAGCGCTCGCCGCCCTCGGCATTCCGTTTGACCTCGGCGACGGTGCCGTGATAAACAAGGCGGCCCGCGCGCAGGATGGCCAGGTGTTCCACGAGCGCCTCCACTTCGGGCAGCACATGCGAAACAAAGAGGACCGTGCGTCCCCGAGCCTTCATCTGGGCGACGATGTCGCGAACGAGTTGGCGGCCCATCAGATCCAAGCCTTCGCTCGGCTCGTCCATGACCAGCAGTTCCGGATCGTTGATGAGGGCTTGCGCGATTCCCAGCCGCTGGATCATTCCCTTGCTGAAGCGGGAAACGGGTTCGTGGGCGCGATCGGCGAGGCCGACGCGTTCCAGGAGTTCGGGCGCGCGGGTCTTGACGACGTGCTGGGGCAAGAGGCTCAAAGCCCCATAGTATTCGAGGAGTTGGCGCGCGGTCAGGTAACGTGGAAACGCTTGGTTTTCGTGGACGTAGCCGACGCGAGCCAAGGTACGCCGCTGCCGCGCCGGGATGCCGAAACGAGTGACCGCGCCGCTGGTGGGACGGCTCAGGGAGAGCAGCGTCTTGACGAAGGTCGTTTTGCCCGCGCGATTGGGCCCGACCAAGCCAAACGCGACTCCGGCGGGGATTGCGAGGGTGACCTGGTCCAGGGCGCGAAGTTTTCGGCGCCCCAACCAATCACTGGGATATTCCTTCACGACCTGTTGAAATTCGATAACAGAGGAGGACATGGCAGCTTCGTCCGTGATGAAGGAAGATACGAGATTGTCTTACCGCATGAGCGAAAAAAAAGAAAGGCCCGCAATGGAGATTGCGGACCATTCCTCGTTTGGGTCTTGGGAATCGCGGCTATTCGATCAAAGAAACCTGCACGCCGCTCTGCATGATGGTCGTGAAAGCGACCTGCATGCGTTCGATGCGTTGTTCGTTGGTGCCATAGATGCGTTGCCAATCGGGGAAATCGCTCGAGCTCGTGGTTTTCGCCGTGTTTCCTTTGTAGGCGACGTTCTGCAGAAAGCTGAGCGCGTTGGTTTGGTTCGTGCTCTTGTTGTTGGGATCAAAGAGGGAACCGTACCCGAGAGGATAGACGACGGCGGTCTTTCGCGAGGTCGAGTAGCCGGGAGGACTTGCGGTTTCCAGCTTACAAATCTGTTCCACGACGTCATAAACTTCGCTGTTGGAATAGGTTCCGCTGCTGGGGAACTCGTTGCTGGCATTGCTGAGGCTTTCCGGATATTTAATGCGGATGGGGTAGTACGAATCGGCCCCGGCGGGAACCAAATTGGTATCGGCACGCGTGTTGGGGGCGCCGTCCGTCTCGAAGATGATGAGGCGATTGGCGCCCTTACGGCCCAGGCCGCCGGCGTTGCCTCGATACTGCGGTTGCGGCTGCGCGTAGAAGCGGAGATCGTGGCTGTTGTTGAGCAAGTTATAGGCGATCATGAATCCCATGCCGGGTGCGGTGCCGCCCTTGGCGCGGGGGACGTTGTCGAAATCGCTGTCGTAAGGCGTGATTTCCTTGGCCGTTCCGGTGATGGTCGATGGCGGGAACCAAAGCGAGTCTTTCAGCTGGTCGTAGTTTCGCCCCAACGGAACAACTGCCTTGTTATGCTGTCCCGAACCGCCTGTCGAATACTTGGGGGAACTGAAGAACGCCATGCCGATGAAGTCGCTGGGGTGGTTGGTCTTGATGTCATCGATGGCGGTCTGGATACCGACTTTGCAGGCCCAAGATTGCGCCTCATGGACGTTGCCCGGCCAAGAGAAATTCCCGCTATTGTAATTGCCGAGCCAATCAACCCAGGTTTGGGGGCCGAACCAGAAGTGGTGTTTGGCGCGGCGGGGGTTGTCGGCGAAGTCCATGTTGCGGACTTGAACGAAGTCAATGGCATCGCCGTCGGCGACACCGGTGATGAGTCCGCCGGTAAGTTTGATGGAAGTCGAGGTCGGCGCTTCCGCGAGATAGTAGTAAAGTTGCTTTCCCTCGGCGGTGATGCGCACCGCGTCGCCGGCCGTAAAGCCGCCGGTGACCGAGGGAATGCCGCTGACGCTCATGACAGTGGTCCCGGACGCGTAGCCCCCGCTCTGATTGACGGCGCCGGTCGTCACTCGCGAAAGGAAGGTGACCGTGGCGCTATTCGCAACGGACGTCACCAGTCCGCTTGTAAGCGTAATGCTGGTCGTCGTAGGAGTCGGCGAGCTAGCGAGCGTGTAGAAATTGCTGCCAATTTGAACGAGTGCGGGCGAAGTCGGCGCGGACGAAATGCCGGTGATCGCGAAGGGGCCTTTGTTTCCGGAGGAATAGCCGGCGCTGTTGTTGATCTTGGCCCCGGATGGGGATTTCGTGGAGTTGCTCAAGTTCGGATAGGGCTTTTCGGAGATCTTGAATGTGCCCCACGAGTAGTAGTCGCCGTTGCCGATTTGCCCGGAGATAGGATTGCTGCTGCTGCCCGCGGTATAAGTGACCATTCCGCCGCTGGTGCCGCTGGCTTCCAAGCCTAGGACGAAGTCGACATAGTCGCGCCAGAAGCGTTCATTGAGATTGGACAAAGTTTTCGTCGTCCACCAGCGATTGTTGAGCGTCGTGTCGGTGGAATCGGGAATCGCGTCGTAAAACTTGATGCGTCCGGCGCGGATTTGATTGGGGAAATGCACCGGGGAATCCTTGAGCCACTTGAGAATCGCGGCATAGTTGATGCGATAGTTGTAAGTGACGGTCGCGGAGACGCCGTTTACGATTTCGGTGACGTTCGTGGTCGTTTGCGGCGTCTTGATGAACGGATTGGTGCCGGAGCTGGTTTGCCACATTACGTTGTTCTGGTCGAGCCAGCCGAGTTTGCCGGTCGACGTGTTGTACTTGAAGAAAAAGCGTTGCCGCCAATCTTGGGAGCCGTTGTCGGCGTGGTGCGCGGTGTTGTTGGGATCTTTGGAGGAGGCGGGGCCGCGCGGGTCGGGGGGCCAAATGGCGAAAGTCTTGCCCCAATAGCCGGGGCCTTCGGTGTAATCCTTGAAGGTCATGCCGTATTGATCGTAGCCGTTGGATTCCCATTCCCCCTCGCTGGTGGGAGCAATGTCGCTAATTGTGGCGGCGTAGGTGGAACTGGTGTTCCTCGTTTTCTTGATGAAATTCAATCCGCCGGGCGCCTTGTCGTAGGCGTTTGAGGAGCGCAAGAAGGCACGGTTGCCGGGGTCCGGCGAGACGCCAAAGGCGTTTTGGTAGAAATCCTCGAGGATGGGCGGGCCGGAGTTCGTGGTGACGGAGATGTTGGCGGGATCGTAATACTCTCCCGACCCGGTGGCCTGGCTGGTATTGCCGAACAAGGCGGCGCCGGAGGTGTCGAAATAATGGCCGAACTGCGGATAGGCCGTGTCCGGGTTCATCGAGGTCGTGCGCTTGCCGAAGTAGGGAATGCCGGGAAGACTCTGAAACCGCATGGAACCGGAGAGATCCATGATGATAATGACATCGCGTGGGCGATGGACCGCGACGGCGCTGGCGCTGGTGTTGAAAGTGGACAGGCCAAAGATGCGGCCGAAGGCGTAATCGTTGGTGCTGCTGACGGTGACTTTGACCGCGCTATAGGGTTCCGTGGCGTCCAGGCGTGGGATGCGAATTTGGAAGCCTTCCTTTGCCGGATCGTTGTCGTCGTAGACATAAGAGTAAGCGCCGGGTTCCACTTTGACGTTGCCGCTGACATAGGCATAGGCGCCGAGCTTGGTGATGTTCGCGGGGTCGGTCTGCACCGTGCCGTTGAAAATCTTGTTGAAGCTGGTGGCCATCAGGGCTTTGGCCGGTACCGCGTCGTAGTTGTAATTGTTGTCCTTGTTGCCGGTGATGGTGCGGGCGCCGGCCATCGAACCGGAATCGGCCGCGTTTTGGCACTGGCTGCGAGCGATGGCGATCATGCCGATATCGATGGCGAGCGCCACCATGCCGACGAGAGCCACGATGCAAATTACGACGAGCGGCAACACGGCGCCGCGGCGTTGAAACGGTCTCTTACGCGACATCTTTCACACTCCCGGGACGGGGACTAGTTCGCTTCACTGCACATGAATGACTTGGCTTGGACTTTTAGTGCCGAGTTCATGAAGAGAAAACTGGGCAATATGGGATCGAAATCGCAGGAAATCTCCACCGCGATGTATTCCCCGAATTGCGCGTCCTTCGCGAGTCCGGCGTAGTTTCCAGCGCCATCCGCCTTGAAGACCGTGGCGCTAAAGTTCTTGAGCCGAGAGTCCATACCGCCCATGACCTGCTTGACGCGCGCGAGCGTATCGGTCTCGATCGTCGACTCCGTCGTGTTCACCACGGCGAACCGGGCGCCTTCACGCGTCGCGTTGGTGACCAACTGCTTCACGAAGAGGAAACGGCAATATTCGATGATGCCAAAGAGCAGCATCAGGAAGACGACGACGACGGCGGCCATCTCGACCAATGCGGCGCCGCGGCGAATTCGCAGACTGAAATTGCGACGGTTCATGTCAGGTTCTCGCTTCATTCCGTGGGAATCGTTTCGGAAACGGCGATGGGGATATCTTTCATTGAGTACCAATCGACGCTGACGGCGAGCGTCTTGGTGCTGCTGATGCGGGGCAGTAGAATCCAGCGAATGCTGTCGACCGGAATCGAAACCGCGATGCGAAAGCGGTCCAGTTGTTCGGCGTCTTTGGGTTCCGCCCGACTGGAGGAAGTCAGATTCTCAACGGTGACGTCGTTTTTGCTGACGCTGGGGATGCCGTTGCGCTGCAGGTAATTGACGACGTCCCCCTTCACTTGATCGATGGTTTTATTGCCCGTCGAGGCCTGCCGGCCCCCTTCACGGCATGCATTGGTGAGCAGTTGCTGGACTTCCACCATGCGTCCCAGTTCCCAGACGCCCATGATCAAGACCAGCAGCAAGGGCAGCAGAAGTGCCAGTTCGACTGCCGCCACGCCGCGCCGCGCGACCCTGCTTCTCCGTCCTATTAGGTTCCGTTTCGCCATGGCGCACCTTTCCTGTTCCGATCAAAGAACCCCGTCGGGTTGGAGGCCAACCGCGAATGCGTCGTTCTTCATGTCCCTTTGGACCGCCTGAGCGAACCATAGGTCAAGAAAACGGCTCAGGCAAATCCGCGCGAATTTTCCGTGCAAAAGGAAGAAAACGATCGCGCTGCAATCCCGTCGCCAGGAAGGCGGGCATGCGGAAAAGAATGGTTGTGTTTGTGCCGAAACCGGCTAAACTTGACCTTCAGGGCGGGCGACGTGCGCTAACTCTTTCCTACTCTTGAGTTTCCTTCATGAGCCTGCGGAGTTTTGAACATATACAGTGTCGCCCCGAGCACGGGATCGTGGTTGTCACCCTGATTGACGCGCAGCTGAGCGGCGATGAACTGGCGGAGAAGTTGCGCAAGGAAATGCTGAGTGCGGCCGATATGTATTCGGCCGAGAAGTGGGTCATCGACTTCGCGCGCGTTCAATATTTCACCAGTTCGGGAATCCGTCCCTTGCTCACCCTGCACCGTAAGCTCCAGAGCGCCGGTTCGAGGCTGGTGCTGTGTAATCTTCGGGAGGAGATCGCGGAAGTGTTTCACGCGACGCGTCTTCTGGCGACAGCCGGAACTCCTCCGGGCCCTTTTGAAGCGGCCCCGACTCTCGACGATGCCATGCGCAGGCTGCGGCATCACGTCAGCCGGGTGGAAAACGACGTACTCATCCTCACCATCACGGAGAAGGAACTGCGGGGCGACGCGATGGCGGACGCTTTGAGCAAGGAATGGATCGGCAGCTGGAAGGAACATGCGGGACACGGGATCGCCCTCGATTTTCAGGCGGTGGAGATGATTACGACCCCGTGTTTGCGTGGTCTGATTCAGTTGCGAAACCAAGTCAAGGAAAAAGGCGGCGAGATGGCTTTGTGCGGGTTCACGCCGCAAATACGCGAGGTTTTCACCGTCACGCGGCTTGTCGCGCCGGGGCCGGAGAGTCCCTCGCTATTCCAAGCCTACGCCGACGTATCCTCGGCGGTCGCCGCACTGAGTCGGCGCTGACGCTTTTCCCCATGGCATGCCGCGCGGAACGAGTTATAATGACCCGCGTGGAAAGAGAGGCTTGAAAGTATCAAGACTCTCCTTCTCCTTTTTCCCGGGGTCTTCGCGAATGGATGAGCTCAAACATGAGTGCGGCATCGCCGCGATTTACCATTTCGACAGTCCAACGCCCTCTCGATTAGCGCCTCCATCCGGTCCTGAAAATGTCTCTCGCCTCATGCCGCGCATGTTGCTGGACCTGCAAAATCGCGGTCAGCTGGCGGCGGGATTCGCCACGTACAATCCCCGGCGCGACAAGTTGCTCGACACTTACAAACAAATCGGCACCGTGATCGAGGCCTTTCGCCTCAATCATCAGGCGAAATACGACAGCATCATGAAGGAATTCGCGGGCCGCGCCGCCATCGGCCACGTCCGCTACGCCACCTGTGGGCAAACGGATCGCAGCTACGCCCAGCCCTTTCAGCGGCACCATGGCTGCAAGTGGAAATCGTTCAGTTTCGCCTTCAATGGTCAGCTGTCCAATTTCGCGGAATTGCGCGACGAGTTATTGACGATGGCCGACTACCATCTGTCACGCAATCTCGACACCGAAGTCATCATGCACTACTTGAGCTACGAGTTGCGCAACGAGGTGAAACCGGACCTGGTGCAGGTTTTCAGCAATCTCAGCAAACGCTTCGACGGCGCCTATAACCTCGTCTACATGAACGCCATGGGCGACATGGCGGTCGCGCGCGATCCCAAAGGATTCCGTCCCCTTTGCTTCGCGCTGGAATGGCCCCTGTTCGCTGCCGCCAGCGAGAGCGTCGCCCTTACGAACCTGGGCTTCAAAGAGATTCGTTCGCTGGCCCCCGGCGAGATGATCTTAATTCAAGACAATCGGTTCCGCATAGAGCGTTTCGCGCCGGCGCAGCAAACGTCGCATTGTTTTTTCGAGTGGATCTATTTCGCCAACGTCGCCAGCACGCTGGACGATCGCAGCGTCTATCTTTCTCGCGCCGCCCTTGGCAAGGAATTGGCGGTTCAGGAACACAAGTTGGGCCGCGTGCCGCTCGACAACGACACCATTGTCGTACCCGTGCCCGACACGGGCAAGGCGGCCGCGGACGCGATGGCTTATGAGCTGGGCATTCCGTCCGTGGAAGGATTGATGCGCAATCGGTACATCGGACGCACCTTTATCGAAGGCCAAAATCGCGCCGACCGTGTCCGCGTCAAATACACGCCGTTGCGGGAAGTCATGGAGGGCAAGCGCGTTCTGTTGATCGAAGACACCATCGTGCGCAGCACGACCCTGAAATCGCTCTTGCATCATCTGCGTGAACGCGGCGGCGCTAAAGAAGTTCACGTCCGTGTCGCTTGCCCGCCCATCGTGGCGCCCTGTTTCTACGGCATAGACATGTCGACCGTGTCGGAACTCTTCGCGCCGCGATTCATGAAGGGGGAAGTGCCCACGGTCGATGAACAGCAAGCCATGGCGCGCGATTTGGGGGCGGACAGTCTCTTTTACTTGCCGCTGGACGCCGTCGCGCGTTGCATTGGGCATCCCGAAGAACGCCTCTGTCGTGCGTGTCTGACGGGCCAATATCCGACAAAGGTGGGCGAAAAACTGTACCAGCTTGCCCTGAGCCATCGTCACACGACCAACGGCGAGCACCGCACCTATGAGTTGCCGGTTTCATCCGGAGTTTGAAAGGCGGTTTCCGATGCCCATTCACGATTGGACGCGAGTGGCGGACGGGATATTTCATAGCTTTCACCTAGCATGGATCGCGGAACTCAACAAGGCTCTCAACAACGGCATCCTACCGAACGGTTACTACGCGTTAAGTGAGCAAATCACCGGCGGCGTGGGACCGGATGTGTTGACCCTGCAAGCGCCGTCGGAACAAACTCGCGACATGGGCGAGAAACCCGGCGGCTTGGCCGTCGCGCAGGCGCCTCCCCGGGTTCGCCGCGTCGTTCAGGCGCATGTGGACTCCTACGCCCTCAAGCAAAAATCGGTTGTCATTCGCCATGCGAGCAACCATGGCATCGTGGCGATTCTGGAGATACTCTCGCCGGGAAACAAGTCGAGCCGCTACGCGATTCAAACTTTTTTAGAGAAATGTCTTGCGATTCTGACGCAAGGCATACACCTCGTGCTTATCGATCTTTTACCCCCAAGTACGAGAGATCCCAACGGCATTCATGCCCTCGTATGGGAGAAGCTCACGGGGGAAACCGACAATCTTGAGCCGGCTGGCCGGACTTTGGCGTCTTACGACGCCGGCCCGATCAAAACGGCATACGTCGAACCGATTTCGGTTGGAGACGCCCTTCCGGACATGCCCTTGTTCCTCGAACCGGGCGAGTATGTGAACATTCCCATGGAAGGGACTTATCGCGAGGCCTTTCTGGGCAGCCCGAAACTGTATCGCGATCAGCTTGAGAAGTGAATCGACGCTGGCAATCTCGCCTCCGCTGAAATGTTCGCTAGACTTCCTTCAACGGAAAAATCCCGAGATCAAGTGGTGAAGGAATGGACGACGAGGTCAGCGCGGCGGTGCAGGATTATCTCAAGACGATCCACGCACTGGGCGGCGCGGAGCAAGTGGTTTCTCCTAACGACATCTCCTCCCGGCTCAAGGTCCGCGCCGGCTCTGTAACGGGTATGCTCAAACGCCTCGGCAGGGAAGGACTCATTCATTACGAGCCGCGCCAGGGCGCGCGGCTCACGGAGCGCGGCATCCAACACGCGCGGCGGGTAATCCGGCGTCATCGCCTGGTGGAACTTTTTCTCAATCGCGTTCTAGGGCTGGATTGGAGCGAAGTCGATGCGGAGGCCGAGGCGCTGGAGCATGCCATCTCGCCGCGCCTGGAAGCGGCGCTGGCGTCGTACCTTGGCGAACCGGATGAGGATCCGCACGGGCACCCGATCCCTACGGCGCAGGGCACGCTCGAAAAGCGCGATCTCAAACCCTTGCATCAGTTCGCCGCCGGGCAGTGCGTGGTTATTCGCGAAGTCCAAGACGACAATCCGGCTCGACTGCGCCATTGGCACGACCTCGGTCTCACCCCCGGCGCGACGGTACACTTTTTGACGCATTCGCCGCTGGATGACCTCTTCACGATCCGCATCGGCGAGCGCTCGTTTCCCATGGGCAGCGAAGGGTTGGCCGGCTTACGCGGGGAAGCGGTATCCTGACATTCTTCGTTTCGCGCTCGCGCCGCGCGGGCAGGGTGGAAGTTCTCCTACGGTGGAGAAGAAACCTTCGTTGCGAGGGGCGGTGCGAGCGCGAAACGGGGAATTGGAGAGAACATTACCACTACTGGTCGGCGCGCCAGACGCCCTGGGCGGCGGCGAGGGGCGTCGTTCGTGGCCGGCATTCCAGGCCGACGAAACCGCGATAACCCAAGTCGTGCGCTTGTTTCAGCACGCGGTTGTAGTGAATCTCGCCCGTGCCCGGTTCGTTGCGTCCCGGGTGGTCGGCGAGTTGCAAGTAACCGATGGAGTCGTAGCCTTCGCGAAGATGGCCGCACAGGTCGCCTTCGGTGATCTGCATGTGGTACAGATCCCAGTTGATCTTTACGAAGCGGGAACCGACGGCCTTGATGATGCGGAGCGTCGGTTCGCTGCCGTAGAGACAGTGGCCCTTGTGATCGACGCGAATGTTCATGGGCTCCAGTATCAAAGTCACGTTGTTTTTTTCAGCAATGGGGGCGGCCTTGCGCAGCCCGGCGATAATGTTGTCGTGCATCTGTGTCTGAGAGAGGCCCGCGATATCGTCGCCGCCGACGACGGTCATGAGCCGGCAATTCAGTTGCCGTGCGACATCGCAGCCTTGGGCGACCGCCTCGGCGAAGCGATTGTGATTCTTGGGGTCGTTGAGTCCGGGTCGAAATCCCCATGCAGTGAATTGCGCGACTTCGAGACGAAGACGCCGGCAAGCGTCAGCGATGGCTTTGATGTCCTTGCCCTGCCAAGGCCAGAATTCGATGGCGGGGAAACCGAGCGCGGCCGCTTGCTCCAGGCGCTGGAGGAATGGCATTTTGTTCCACCACATCTCGACGTTGACGGCGAAGCGAGTGTGGGGAAATTTGAACGGGCCTTTGTCGGGAGCGCCAGCAACGGCGGGTGCGCCGGCACTCGCAGTGGCGGCGAGACCGGCGGCGCCGGCGAGCGCGGCGCCGGTGCGAATGAAACCGCGACGGGTGGACGACATGGCAGGCTCCTTTGTGGCGAATACGGCGGCGTGTGCCGCTCGATTTTCAAACGACTATTTCTCGGGGTAAAGAAAACGGGCGAAGTTCTTCGTGGCGCGAGTCACCTCTTTGCCGTCGACTTCGTAGACGAGCAGGCCGGCCAGCTTCGGTCGAGATTCCAAAAACGTCATGGCGGGGCCCAGTCCCTTTACGGCCAACGCGGTTGCAAGCGGGTCCGACATGGTGGCGCATGCGCCAATGACGGTGACGCTGCGCCGACCGCTCAGGCCGACGCCGGTTTTGGGGTCCATAATATGGGAGTAGCGCTTGCCGTCGATCTCGACGTACTGCTCGGAGTCACCGGACGTGGAAACGCCTGCATTGCGGAGTATTAGCCAATGTGACGGCGGGCCGTCCGGATTCTTGAGAGCCGCGATGCCGATCTTCCAACCCTTCTCACCCGGCGGCGGATCGCCCACCGCGATGTCTCCCCCCGCCGCGACCGAAGCGCGGCGGATGCCGTGTTCCCGGAGAACCTCCAAGACGGCGTCGGCCGCGTAGCCCTTGGCGATGCCGCCCAGATCGAGCAGCATGCCCAGGATAAGTAGCTCGGCGGTTCGCCGCGCGGGGTCGAGCTTGATCTTGCGGAAATCGACCTTTGCAAGGGCATTTTTGAGATCAACGGGATCGGGAAGCCGGCGCAGACGCCGTGCCTTGCGCCAGAGTTTGACGACGGGCGAAATGCTCACGTCGAAGGCGCCGTCGGTTTCGCGCGCGATTTCTTCGGCGCGATCCAATATCTTGAAAAGATCGGGGCTGACGACGACGGAGCCCTGCCCCGCTTTCTTGCACAAGCGCATCAATTCGCTGGCGGGTTTGTAGTCGCTCATGATACCATCAAGTTGAGCGACGCGCGCGAACGCCGCGCTCGCCGCTTTCTTCGCGGTTGCTTCCTCGGG
>Ga0163144_10024392_pt1 | contig 11866 bp, 10 predicted proteins | sample OliLak19BULKMAT1_FD_123175 | JGI IMG/M metagenome (GOLD analysis project Ga0163144, IMG submission 123175) | Freshwater microbial mat bacterial communities from Lake Vanda, McMurdo Dry Valleys, Antarctica - Oligotrophic Lake LV.19.BULKMAT1 | ecosystem: Environmental > Aquatic > Freshwater >...
AATCATAGCCGCTCAGCCGTGCGTCTCTTCCTCAAGTTTCGCGACGCCCACCGCCATCAAGACGCCCTTCACCGACCCAGCTTCCGTCGTCATTTTCCCCCACACGTATGTCAGGAGAGCCAAGAATGCTGCTGGTGAGGTCACGGCTCTGGCGCCCATTGATGAAATGGGGGAACACACCGCGGTGGATCTGACCACGCGCTTTGACTTTTTTGTCTCAACTCAGCGCGCCTACGTCCTGGTGGACGGCAAACCGCACGGATGTGTTGACCTGCCCGCCAGCGGCGTCCCGCAGGGCGAGGTCACGGTCACCTTTGGAGATGTGCTGTACCATTCGGACGCAGACAATCCGCTTGGGTTCCACAACACGTACCTGCACTACGACACTGAACGGCACTTTGATAACCTGGGTTTCTCGAGCGGAGTGCCTCCCCCGTCATGGGACCTGGCGCGCGTACCCTGCGTACCCGCCAGCAGCATCGGCATCCATCCGTGATGGGCGGTGGCGCTCCGTGGCGGACACGGATCCGTGGGCAACTCGGCTCGCTGGTTATCAGGGTAGGATGTGGCTTGCTGCTGTGCACGGCGTGTCATTCACCGGCAACCAGCTCCCATGACGCTGGTGCGCCTGGTGGCGGGGATACCTCTGTGGTGTCCCCGGTTGAGCGCGCAGCCCTGGCAGCACTCTCTCCCGCCCAGCTTCCGCCGCCACCCGCTGACCTGAGCAACGCCCACGCAGACGATCCTCTGGCCGCCAGCTTTGGTCAGGAACTCTTCTTTGACATGCGCTTTTCCGGGGCGCTTCTTGACGGGGACAATGACGGGAGCGTGAACGCGTTGGGAATGCGCGGTCAAACCGGGAAGGTCGCGTGTGCCGGTTGCCACCTGCCCCAGTCGGGTTTTTCCGACACTCGGACATTGGGTGGCGCCATCTCGCTGGCAGCCGGGTGGGGACGGCGGCGCACGCCTTCGCTCCTGGATATCGGCCAGGCTGGGCTCCTGATGTGGGATGGCCGCCATGACGCACTCTTCAACCAGCCCTTTGGTGCACTCGAGTCGGCGGTGGAGATGAACTCATCCCGCCTTTTTGTGGCGCAGCAGATGTTGCTGAACCATCGTGAACAATACGAGTCGCTTTTTGGACCCCTGCCCCCGCTGGCTGATCCAATGCGTTTTCCGCTCATCTCTGCGGCGCAGTCGGGCTGCCGCCACGTCAACAACACGCCCACACCTCCTGTCTGTGATGGCGCCAAACACGGCATGCCCGGGGACGGCGCGGAGTTTGACGGAATGGCGGCGGAAGACCGGGATGCGGTGACCCGCGTCGTTGTCAATATGGGCAAAGCGCTGGGCGCGTATGAACGGTTGCTGTCATGCGGGCAATCCCGCTTTGACAGCTGGATGCACGGTGACAGCGGCGCATTGTCACCCGCTGAACAGCGCGGTGCCGCACTCTTTGTTGGAAAGGCGCGCTGCGTGGACTGTCATTCCGGTCCCTTCATGTCTGATCAGAAGTTCCACAACGTGGGCCTGCGTCCCGTGACTGTCTCAGTGGTGTTCACCGCTGCGGATGATCACGGCGCGTTGACGGGCCTGGCGGCTGCGCTGGCAGATCCACTCAACGTGCGCGGAAGCTACAGTGATGGCAATGATGGGCGGCTCCCAACCGACGTCGACCCGAAGTTTGACGGCGCGTTCCGCACACCGATGCTCCGTTGCGTTGGTACCCGCCCCAGATTCATGCACACCGGCCACATGTTGACGCTTGAGGAGGTTGTGGCCTTCTTCAACCGCGGCGGTGATCCGGGAGGCTACCCAGGGACCAATGAGCTCACGCCGCTGAACCTGGATGACCTCCAGCAAGCTGACCTGGTGCAGTTTCTCCGCGCGCTTCAAGGACCCGGGCCGGCACCGGACCTGCTGCATTGAGTCCGGTCAGGAAGCTGCGGCGGCGCCGGAGGGATGTCGGAGAGCCACATTCCTGAGCCAGCAACTGCGCGGAAACGCTAAGCCTGAGCAGGACCATTGGGCGGTCTGAATGTGATCTCAGCGTGGACCAGGCCCGCGGCAACCGCGGGCGGCATCCACGCACAAGGACCTGGATGACGCATCGTCAGAGGATCTGCTGGGTGTTTGCGGCCGTGGCAGCGGGCTGCACCACCAGCACGGGAAGTGGAACTGGCTCAACCGGTTCCTCGGGAGTTGCGGGTACCAGCGGCGCCAGTGTCGCAAGTGGCGCCTCCGGCTCCTCGGGAGTTGGGGGTAGCAGTGCCACTGGAGCCGGAAGCAGCGCGGCCGGATCGTCAAGCGTTGGAGGTAGCAGTGACACCGGAGGCGCAAGCAGCGCGGCGGGATCGTCGAGCGTTAGGAGTTCGAGTGAGACCGGAGGCGGTAGTGGCACAGCCTCCTCGGGAGCTGCCGAAGTCAACGTGGTGGTCTCGCCACGGGCCGCGCAGCTGGCCCCAGGGGCGGTGAAGACCTTTGCGTGCCAGGTGACTGGAACCCCGGACGTCCGTTGCGCGTGGGCGGTCGAGGGGACCGGAGGGGGCACCATCACCGCCACCGGCGAGTATGCGGCACCCGCCGCTGAGACCACTGACCGCGTGGTTGCTACGAGCGTCGCAGACCCGTCAAAATCCGACGCCGCGACCGTGGTCGTCATGGACCCCAGCACACCCGGGGTCTGGCGTGACGTGACACCGCCGGGTTTTGTGAACACCTACGGAGCACAGGACATACTGGTCAACCCGCAGCACCCAAACGTCCTCTATGCGTTCGGTGACCGGGCCGGCTGTTGGCGCTCGGACGATTTTGGCGAGACATTCACTAAACAGAGCAACGATGCCTTCTTCGAGAGCGGCGGCGGCTGGGGCGAGGCCATCGCGCCGGACGGCAGCTACATGCTTGCCTGTTCCGGCTACGGCGCGGGCGACGCATGGCGCTCGGAGAGCAAGGACGAGAATGGGGTCCTCGACGGCAAAATCTGGACGCAGTACTCAATGGCGCCAGGCGGCACTTACAGTTTTGATGTCTACAACTTCGACATTGATCCAAACAACGTCAACCATGTGCTCGCATGCGGCCACAATGACGCCTGGCTGAAAGAGTCCAACGACGGCGGCAAGACATGGACGATGCTCACAAACCCTGGCTGGGGTGCCTCGTCTTACGTCTTCTTCATCACCAGCTCGACGTGGCTGGTGGTCTCAGCCGGGGGAACGGGTGCCGGGACCTGGCAGACCACCAACTCCGGCGCGTCGTGGAGCCTGGTGGGGCCCACGTTGACGCATCTCCACGGTGAGACCCAATACGTGGACGTTGGCGGCGGGGTGCTCTTCCTTGCAACGGACAGTGGCATCCACAAGAGCCCTGACAGCGGCGCAACGTGGAGCCGGGTGAGCAGCCAGGACGCGTCGGGCATCGCCAAGACCGCGACGACGCTGTACGCAACCGCCGGCTTCCCCAACGCGCCTGGCAGCTATGGCCCTAGCCCGCAGCGCGCCAGCCTGGCGTCGGGCGGCGTGACGTGGACCAATGACACTCCAACTGTTGGCATGATCCAGGGCGCCAAGCGGATGGGCGTCACCTTCGACGGGTCGCGCCACGTCATTGTCAGCGGCAATTGGAATGCGGGTATCTGGAGGTTCATCGAGCCGTGACCCGAATCCGCATGCACCGAGGTTGAAAGACGCGGCGGCTGGCGGCACCCATGTTGGGGCTTCCCTGCCGCGAATCATAGTGTAACACCAGTTCCCACGTATGCGGCCTATCAACCCACCGTGGGCCCCACGTTTGTCCAGGGAGATGCAATGAGAGAACACCAAAGCAGATTCCAGAGGTTGCTACGACTGATGTGTGCGTGCGGGGCGGCGGGAGCGCTTCTAAGCTTTGGGGGCTGCTCCTCAGGCGGACAAGGCGCTGACGCCGATCTTGATGCAGGCTTTTCGCTTCTGCAGAGTGACGGTGGCGCCACCGCGTCTTCCAGAGGAGGAAGCAGCGGCGCGTCCACTTCTTCCGCTCCAGCCAGCACCGGCACCAGCGCAACCGGTACGAGCAACCCAACCAGTGCGAGCAGCACAACGACCGCGAGCGGCACAGCGGAAGCCAGCAGCACAACCAATGTGAGCAGCACGGCGGATACAAGCGGCACAACGACCGCCAGCAGCACGGGGGAAGCCAGCAGCGCGACTCAGGCGAGCAGTGCGACTCAGGCGAGCAGTGCGACTCAGGCGAGCAGTGCGGCTCAAGCGAGCAGTGCGACTCAAGCGAGCAGTGCGACTCAGGCGAGCAGTGCGACTCAGGCGAGCAGTGCGACTCAGGCAAGCAGCGCGACTCAGGCGAGCAGCACAATAGCCTCGAGTTCGGGGTCAGGCGGAAATGGACTGCTGGTTGTTGTTGCTGCGCCAAGTCCTTTTTTGGTGGCGGAAGGCGGCTCCAACACCTTCACCGTACGCTTGAACCAGGCGCCTGCCGGCGTTGTGACCCTGACCGTGTCACGCGCGTCTGGGGACAGCAGCCTCACGGTGCAGGGGGCCAACACGTACGGATTCTCCTCTGCGAACTGGAACGTGGCCCATCTGGTTACCATTGCTGCAGCGCAAGACACAGACACCGCATCGGACTCAACCGTGTTTCAGGTCACCTCCTCGGAGGTCGCCACCGCCACGCTCAGCGCAACTGAAATTGACGATGATACTGAAGCTCCGGATGCCGGGCCTCGCCCAGACGCGGGAGGGGACGTCGCCTCAGATGACTTTGAACGCGCCAGCCTCATGACCAACTGGACCGTCGTCTACCCGCCGGATGGAAGCCAGGTGAAAATTGTTGGTTCGAGCGACCTGGGTATGGGACCCGGCCCTCTGGGCTTCTTCTTGGTCAATTGGACGGGCACCACGTTTGAAGCCGATCAGTTTTGCGAAGCCAAAGTTCCCGCGGATGCAACCCCAGGCTGGGCGTACATGGTGTATGTGCGGTGGCGGGCGACAGACGCAGCGCGGTACGGGTTTGCGTATGACTCCGACCCGTCTCAGCCCCAGTTTGGGACCTGGATTTTCAAATATGACGGCGTTCCCTCCTCTCAGACCCGCGTGTTTGCCAGCGTGCCCGGGCCCGCTATCCAACCTGGCGACACCGTTCGGGTTGAGATCCGCGGGTACACGCTCCGCGGCTTCCTCAATGGCAATCTCATCATGGAAGCCACCGACACGGACGCCACCCGTATTGCAAACGGCGTCCCCGGGCTCGCGGCACGCTGGTCCAATGGGAACACCAGGACCGATGTGGATGTGATGGTCTGGGAGTCATGGTCTGGTGGAAGCCTCTGACCCGTGGCCATTGTGTTATACATTTACCCTGCGGTTTGCCATGCTGACGGACACTGTCCTCCCATTGGGGTTGCGCGCTCCAGTTCAGGCGCAGCGTAACCGCCCAGCGGACCGCATCTATCCATGATTTTCTGCTCCCGCCATCATGCGCGCACAACGTGAGCGATGCGTGTTGGTTCAACTGGCGGATGGGAAGTGTGCACCCGCAACAAGCGATGGACAGTGGCTGAGGCCAGTGAGGCCCTCACGCCCGCCGGGACAGTGGGAGCTCACGCACGTCCACCACCAGCTTCACGCCGGCGTTGTGCAGCGTCTTGATGAACGCGCGGAAACCAACACCTTCATAGCCAACGGTGAAGAGCTTCACGGCGGAGCGTTCTTCACCACGGCGGCGGTGGCGGGAGTCTCGCCGTCAAAGAGGACGCCTACGCGGTTGAGCACCCGGTTGAATGGCGGCATGTCCACCGCCACCACCGCATTGCGGGTGACCAACAACTCCGGGTCCTTGCGCGCGGCGTGTTGCGCCGGAAGGGATTCCAGCTCCACCACGGTGAACTTGCGGCTGGTGGTCTGACGGCGGAGAAACGTGCCCCGCTTGAAGAACGCCGGGTAGTCATTCCAGTTCACGCCCTTTTTGAAGAGCATCTCCTGCATGTCTGCATTGTCCCGGTCCATCACCTCTTCATGCGGGTAATACGCGCGCGCCGCCATGCTCACGGAGTTCTTGGTGGCATCCAGCTCACGCCACAAGAACACATTGGCGGCTTCATCCCGCGTGGGCAGCGCCCACACGCGGCAATCAAACAATGCCAGCGCGCCCGCCTTTTCCGGGATGGCCACAGCCAGGTGCGCGTTGAAGAACGCCGTTGTCATGGACGCCAGGATGGAGTTCATCTTCTGGACGCGGCGGTCCAGAAAGCTCTGGGTCTTGGGATCATCATCATGCCAGAGCAGACTGATTTCATCTGACTGGGTGAAGCCGGCCAGCGCGGAAGACTCCTCAATCAGATGACGGGTAGTGTCCACCATGAGGCGTGAGAGGCGCTCGTCATAGGGACGGGCCAGGCCCTGGGTGAACTTGCTGAAACGTTTGCCATCAATGCGCGCGCAGATGGGCAGGCGGGCCAGGATGCGGCGGCCAGCCTCGGACATTTCATATTCTTTCATCCTGTCGCCAAGCTGGTCCTTCATGGTTGACCTTTCTCTGTCTGACGACGAGAACCGCGGCGTACCATTCTCCCCCTGGCCGGTCCAGTCAGGCATCCTTTGGGTGACCATGCCCGCAGTTGAACGCGTTTTCCTGGATGCCAATGTCATCTTCTCCGCGGCCATGGGCGGCGCCAGTTTCACCGCGTTGTGGGACGCCATGGGCCGCGGCCTGCTGACTGTCTGCACCAGCCCGCAATGTGTGGATGAAGCCCAACGCAACGTGCTGCGCAAACGCCCGGACATCTACGCGCGTCTGCTGACCCGGCTGGCGGATGTCACCGTGGTGGCTGCGCCACTGGCCAAGGTTCCGTGGGCGGAATCCCTGCTCCCTGACGACGACGCGTGGGTTCTTGCAGGCGCCGTTGAAGCGGGCGCTGCGGTATTGCTTACGGGTAATACCCGGCACTTTGGAGCGCTGATGGCCCGCTCGGATCTACCCATCCGTGTGTGCACCGTCCGAACGTACCTGGACGGGTTGCCTCAACCGTAGGCTACCTCAACAACGCGTTCATCTGTGCCGTGGTGATCTCCAACCCCTGCGCCTGCGCCGCCTTCATCACCCGCAACGCCGCCGGCTTCTCCAGCAACCCGTCCTTGTACAACCGGGCCGCAGCCTCGGCATAATTCTCCACCAGGTGCATGTCCTTCACCCGGGCCGCCGGCACCGTCTTGGTCACTTTGTGTATGACAATTGATGCCACCTGGTCCGGGAACGCCGCCAGGATCTTCTTGTACACTTCCGGATCCCGGTGGGAGCTGTCTCCAAACAGGATGAATTTCTGGTCCGGGTTGGCCTCCAGCAGGCGGGTGATGTCCCGGACCTTCTCGGGCTCAGAGACCCACGGAAGGGATGAAGTCCCCGTCTCAATTCCGCCCCTGGGCAGCTTGTTGGATTTCAGCCACGCGGGGACTTCTTCCGCACGCTCCGGGTCCCGCGCGGTCACGTAGTGGGTGTCCCCCGCTTTGCCATTCCCGGCAAATTCAATCTCAGCAAACAACGCAGCCACGCCGGGGTAGGCCTTGGCAAGCTTCCCGCCCACTTCCGGTGGCATCACGGTCTTGTCAATGTCGGAAATGATGCCCGTCTCGTCGGACTGGCCGCCCAGTTGTGCTGCAGCGCGCTCCAGCTCCGCGCGCGTGAGATACCCATTGCCGTCGTCCGCCTGCTTGGCCGCTTCCAGCAGCGCTTCCCGGTCCACGCCGTGTTTGCTGCACACGTCTTCCAACACGCGCTCACTGAAACGCAGTGGCTCCACGTCCGGATCCGCCACGTCCGCGCGTCCCCGCAGATAGGCAAACGCCGCCGAGTAGGATTCTCCCAACGCTTCCGCATCCGCATCCGAGAGCTTTCCATCCGCGCCCGCCGCGCGCCTGGCCGTCTCCAGCGCTTCCGCTTTGGCAGCCCGGACCAGCGTGTCCACGTCGCTGGAACCGGTGGAGCGGCGCAACCGCTTCAATTCACCTGCGGCCAACGCCATGGGACCACTGAGGGTATCCTTGGCCGCCGCTGCTTCCGCCGTACTGATTTTTCCATTGGTACCCGCCGTGGATGTGGCGGCCGGTGCAAAGATTTCCCGCGCCCAGGCTTCTGCAAATGCTTTGGGCGTAGGCGCGTTCCTGAGAATGGGCGGCATGGTGGTTCCCCGGGGTCAGGTGAAGCGCGGCATCCTGGCGGCGGGACCGTGCGGTGTCCACCACGTCGCCGGGCGGGCGGAATTGGGCTATGCGGTGCGCCATGGAAGCCGCCGCGCTCACCCTTCGAACCGTCCACATTGCTGCCGGCACCGTGGCATTGGTGGTCTTTGGGATTCCACTGGTGGTGCGCAAGGGAAGCACCGTCCACCGCCGGGCGGGCTGGGTTTACGTGGGCGCCATGTTCATTGCCGCGTGCTGCGCCGTGCTCCTGGCGCCCATCCGGTTGATGCAGCGACCCAGCAGCGCCTGGGGCACTCCCATCTTCCTGGCGTACGTGGCATTATTGTCATTCACTTCATGCTTCTACGGCGTGCGCGTCCTGCAGCAGAAGAAGCGGACGGGTCCGCACACGGGGAGAGTGGAGCTCATTCCACCGTTGATCCTGCTGGGCGCAACGGTTCTGCTGCTGGTGTACGGACTGACCTCCGGGATGACGCTGGCTGTGGCGTTTGCACCGGTGGGTGTGCTGGTTGGGTTGCCCCAATGGTTGCGGCTCCGCCGCGCGCCGGTTGGGAAGACCTGGTGGCTGATGGAACATCTCTCCGCCATGCTGGCCGCCGTGATTGGTACGTTGACCGCGGTCCTCGTCGTCAATGCGGGCCGCTGGGTAGAGTCGGGCAACATGGTGCTGGTGTGGCTGGCTCCCACGTTCGTGCTGACACCGTTCATTGTCTATTGGCGGCGGTCGTATTCACGCGGTTGAGCTCCAGCTCAGGTGGCGGCGGGGCAAACAACTCCAGCGGCCTACCCGTCACCGGATGCGCCAGCACCAGCCGTTCCGCGTGCAGAAAATACCCACCGTCACCCGGCAGCCCGGGCTCCAACGGCAACGGCAATCCGCCCGCGGCGTACAACGGATCACCCACCAGCGGGTGACCGGCAAACGCCAGGTGGATTCGGATCTGATGCGGGCGGCCGGTGGTGATGTTCACGCGGAACAATGTGGATTGCGCGCGCCGCTCCATCACCTGCGCCACGCTGTGCGCGGTTTTTCCCTTGTCACTGGCGGCGTGGATGGTGCCAAGCACCGGGTGCGGGACTGGGCCAATACGCGCCGTGATGTCCAGCGTTTCCCATGTGGCAACACCACTCCCCAATGCCCGGTATTGCTTGACCACTTCATGGCTGCGCCACGCCATGGCAACGCTGGCGGCGGATTGCTGTGTGCGCGCAAAGAGTAACACACCGGAGGTTTCCCGTCCCAGCCGGTGCATGGGACTGGCTTCCGGGTAATGCGCCCGCAACAGCGTAAGCAGCGTACCTTGCAGGAATCCACCTCCCGGCATGGTGGGCAGTCCGCGCGGCTTGATCACTGCCACCACGGCGTCATCCTCAAAAATCAGCGAGTAGCTTCCCGGTACCTCCTCCTCCATCCACGGCGGCCGGTGCCACACCAGTAACTGGCCCAACCGGAGCAGTTTGGTGGGTTCAGCACGCGCACCATCCAGCTCCACTTCACCCTGCAGCACACGCTGGCGCCATTGCTCTATGGATGAATGACGACGGGAATTTGCCAGGTACGCCAGCACACTCTGTCCCGCCGCGGCCGGGCCCACCACTTCCCGGTAGGAACATCCACCATTGAGCGGCATGCGGTTTCCTACCCTGCTTCCGGCAACGCCTGCAGGATGCCCAGACCTTCCCCATCATGGCGCAGGAACACGTCACCACAGGACTCAAGAACACGCATGCCCAGCATGTGCGCTCGGCTGGGTTGCTCAGGATCCATCAGTGTCACCAGGTGCACCACGGCCAGCCGGAGCAATGCGGCAGTGGGGCGGTCCTCCAGCAGCGCCTGCCGGCCAAAAAGGTGTTGCTTCAATGACCGGCGGAGCATCACATCCGTCGTCACGGACGCAACCGGGAGGCGCGGCTGGCCGCACAACATCTCCAGCCGAGGCAGCAGCTCCGCCACCAGACGGCGGGACGTCCCATTGGCCAATGGGCCGCGCACCATCTCCAGCACTTCTTCCATCAGGCGGGTGAACGCTTCATGTCCGCCGGCCAAGTTATGGTCATACCATTGTTGAACACCGGTGTTTTCAACTTCTCGCAGCACGCCGTCCAAAGCTTCTGGCGTCACCGGCATATTCCCCAGCACTTCTGACCATTCGCGCATCACGCGTGCGGCAGCCCGGATCCGGGCCAGGGGTGTGACTCCCGGCTGGTCCACCACACGCTGCAACAGGTGGCTCAGACGGAGAAAGTATCCGTAATCCAGCGGCCTTCCTTCCAGGAACACAATGGGATGGTAGAGCGCCTGCTGACGAGGGAAAACGGTCTCATACCCCACCGCCTGCGCCAACAGCGTGCGCCCGGAAGCACCGCTGACTTCCAGAGCACCGCAGGTGCCTCGGTCATAGAACTTCATACCCTCCACCGTCTTGAGCACCTCCAGCGGATACAACCGGCAGAACCCCGGTTTTCCCGTGGGACCAAACACCGCATGCAACCCACAGCGCTGGTCAGCACCAAGGTGGACACAATGGTCATCCACGGTGGGCAGGTAACGCGCCATGCTGCCGTCCGCGGTGCGCTTCTCCACCATCAGCGGCTCATCCGCCTGCCGCGGAAAGCGCCCTGAGCGCGCCAGTTCCTGCAGCAACGTGACGTCGTCATCAGAGAGCGGACCAAACTGGTAGTTCTGGCAGCATGCGCCACTGCCCTGGCATTCAAAGCGGGCGCCTTGGAGTGTGACATATTCAAGGCGGCCCGCAGCGCTGGCAATCTGTTCACGGATGGCATCCCCACATCCGGACACCATGTTGAGGCACATCAGTGAGCGCGCCGCCGCTTCCACATCCGCGCGCGAACCATGTTCCGCCGCCACCGCTTCACAGACGTCCGCCAGTGCGCGCGTACCATCCAACCGTTCCGCAATCAGCGCGGCCGCGGGTCCCAACGTCACCGTGCGGCCCAGCAACGTGTCCACCAATGCAACCGGTTTTCCGGCGTCATCACGCTGCAGTGTGACGTCCGGTTGCAGGCTGGCCAATGCTGGTCTGGTCATGCGGGAGTCACGGGCTCAGCACACCCGGCGGAAGGTCCGCCACGTCTGCAGGTGTCACACCTTTGAGCCCGTACGTCTCAATCACTTCCTCTTTGATTTCCTTGCAGCGCGTCTTGTTGGGCTGCTTACCGGTCTTCAGCCATTCCTCAACGTAGAACGCGCGGTACTCCTCACGCAGCGCATCCTTGGGCGTCTTGTAGTTGTCCTCAGACGCGTTGATGACGTGGTTGACCTCATGCACCAGCGTGGCGGCCAGCTCCTTGGCGGGACGGTCCAGCGCCACGTACACGCGGTCATCCCACATGTACCCGTCAATGGATGAGGTGATGGCGCGTATGGCTCCGGATTTCTCGTCGTGGAGCTTCATGAAATCCGCCACGTCCAGCTTGATGCCCTCCGGGAGCAGCTCCTTGCGCAGCTTCAGGAAGTCCGGCCGGCTCAGGTCGCTCAGTGTATCCACTTTCACCCGGCCAGAGACAATGGCTTCAAACGTGGCGCGTGCCAGCGGGACGTCACTGGTGCGCAACACATCCAACGCCTTCTGCACCTGCGTGCGGAACGTGAGGCTGCTGCGCGTGGGGTTGACCTCAAGAAACGGGTACTGCATCCCTTTCTCAAGGTTCCGCAC
>Ga0163144_10024394_pt1 | contig 11865 bp, 12 predicted proteins | sample OliLak19BULKMAT1_FD_123175 | JGI IMG/M metagenome (GOLD analysis project Ga0163144, IMG submission 123175) | Freshwater microbial mat bacterial communities from Lake Vanda, McMurdo Dry Valleys, Antarctica - Oligotrophic Lake LV.19.BULKMAT1 | ecosystem: Environmental > Aquatic > Freshwater >...
TGACTCGTTTAGCACTAAGAAAATAAAATTATCGCCCGTTTTTGTAGCCGAGTTTGTCCAGAACAATACCCATCGATTCGTTAGGGCCTGTCTTGTAAGTGTCAACTACTACGTCAAAATACTTGGGATCCCAAAAATCGTGGTTTCCATAAAGTCGTTGCCAGGTTGGGATGTTCTCTTCCTCGCGGGTCCTCATCCATTCCTTAGCCTGATCAACCGTTATCTTTTCTCGATTGACTACCCGATCCACTCGTACTGCGTACTCCGAGCAGACAACAAGAACTCGCAGGACATTAGGCATATCTCGTGAGATAAAACCCGCAAGCCAAGCTTCATAGACAAAGTTCCTTTCTTCGCGAAGCATTTTTTCTGTCATTGCTTCAATTCCCCGCTCATGCTCATCGGTTCGTGAAGCAGCGCCTAGTTGATTGTCATTTCTCCCTTCTTTACGGTCAAATTCTCGTTGAATCGACCCAGCATTGAGGTACTTCCACCCTAGAGTTGTGCGAAGATTTTTGGCTAACGTAGATGTGCCAACGGCAATTTTCCCCGAAACTGCGATGGCGGTGTATTTTGGATGAGAATACATAAATTAGTTTATAAAGTTGAAAGTTTTTAAAGTTATAAAGATTCGCTTACTTAATTAATTTTATAACATCGTGGATGGTTATCAAAGCAGCGAGCGTTAGTAGAGTTCCCATACCAATCATGTTAATATACCTTTCAACATTTTTATTGATCCGGCGTTTAGTTACCCATTCGTAAAGAACGAACATAAGTCGGCCCCCATCCAGCGCAGGAAAAGGAAGAATGTTTATCACGGCTAAGTTTAGAGACAGCAGCGCTGTCAATTCTAGAACTGCATTTTTACCAAACTTGAGCGCCTGGCCTGTGTACTGGGCTATTCCGATCGGACCCGCTACATCGACATTTGTTTTTTGTAAGGTGAAAAAGTTGAATGCAGTTTTACCAAGCTCTACAACAATTTTCTGCGTAATTGCAAAAGAATGAATGAGTCCATAAAATGGCGCTTTATACCACACATACTTTTTCTCTTCGTACGATGTCATCGTTACACCCAACGGTCCTTCCCCTTTTGGCGGTGTCTGCCGTGGAACCATGATGACATTTCTTTCATTCCCATTTGTTGTAACAGAAAAAACTACACTTTTACCTGCAAATTTTTTACTATAAACGATAAGATCTTGAGTCGACTTAAGTCTATATTCCATCTCTCCGACCGCAATTCTGTTGATAACGTCGCCTGATTTCAGCTTAGCGATTTCCGCAGGTGAATTTTTTGCAACACCCTCTACGATTGCTTTGTTCGTTGGCGTTGGGACTCCTTGTGTAAATAAATACGATATTAGGACCCACGCTAGTAAGAAATTGCCCATCACACCTGCAATAATAATAAATGTCTTTTGAGCTGGAGTTTTGGAGACGAACGCTCTGTTGCTAGTTTCGCCTTCATGTTGTTCCTCACCGTAAAGTTTGACGAACCCACCTATCGGAAGTAGATTTACGCTGTACAGCGTCTCACCAATTTTAAAACCGAATAAACGTGGTGGGAATCCAAATCCAAACTCTTCAACGAGGACTCCATTTTTCTTAGCGGCAAGAAAATGTCCAAGTTCATGAATGAGAACTAGAATAGCGAGGATTATTATGAAAACTAAAATATACATATGATTGGAATTTCTAATTTTCCCGACTAACGGTCGGGATTCGCGATTCTGAGGAATCGGAACTAATTGCCCTAATTACTCTAATTAATCTCACTAAACAAAACCGAGTTATGTCATGCTGAATTTAGTTCAGCATCTAGTTGGGATCCTTCGTTAGCGTTCCCCACTCCGCCAAGGCTTCGCGGGGCAAGCAGGATGACATTTTTATTTAGGTAAATTAGGAATTAGGTTAATTAGGTCAATTTGCGCTTAGATTTCTCTTATTTCCTTTTCCTTGGAATCTTTGATTGCGTCGATTTCATCCATTGACTTTGTGCTTTCTGAATCTACCTCTTTCTCGAGTCTAAACTTCGCATCCTCTGTAATCGTTTTTTGTTCATACTGAGATTTTATTTTTTTTCGTCCATCGTCTCGTTGTCCGCGGACCGAGACGCGATGCTCCTCGACCATCTGATTTGAGATTTTGATAAATTTTTCACGCTGCTCCTGAGAAAGAGGAGGAATCTTAACGAGGATACGTGTGCCTTGAGAAGCCGGGCTAAGACCCATCGAAGAGGAAAGTATCCCCTTCTCGATGTCTCCGGTGGTGGTCGCGTCGTAAGGAGCAATGACCAAGGTCTGCGATCCTTCTGTTGAAATGCTTGCGACTTCTTTAAGTTTGAGAGTTGTTGTACCGTTGTAGGTTGTTACTAGAATATTTTCCACCAATGCTGGTGTGGCTCTCCCGGTTCGAATGGACTTGAGGTCCTCTTTGAGGGCAAGAATTGTCTTCTGTGAAGACTGTTTAAAATGTGCGACTATGTCCATCTATAGATTATAGAGGATGTTCCAACAGATGTAGCGGGAGTTTTTCGTAGCGTATGAATTTTGAGATACAAGTCATCCTCGCGAAAGCGGGGATCCAGCTCTGGATTCCCAATCTCGTTGGGAATGACAATGGACATGGATACGAAACATTACGGTCGTTTACTAGTTTCACTCGCCCATTTTCCAGCGTAGAATTCGGGAAATTTTGATGTTTTCACCGAACTTTAGAACCGCTTCCTTCAAAAGATCGTTTACTGTTTTGCTTGGATCGCGAATATACTCTTGCTTTAGAAGATCTTCAGTTGACTTAGGATTAAATGAAGCCACCTGCATTGCGATCTCTTTCCCAAACGACTTGAAGTCCGCATTACCTGAGACAAAGTCGGTCTCACACTGAAGTTCTACCAACCCTGCAGTTTTTCCGTCGTGGTGAATGTAGGTATAAAGTCCTCCTTGTGATGTGGTGCGACCAGCGACCTTACTAACCTTCTCTGCCCCCCAGTCCTGTAGCTTTTTCTTTGCTTTTACAATGTCATTGTCGGTTTCTTCAAGAGCCTTCTTAATCAAAGAGAACGAAACCTCTGTCTCGTCGCGTAGTTGCTTTAGTTTTTTTATATCTGCTTTTACCATGGGTTAGATGATGAGTATAGTATATAGAATATCAAGAATGTTACTTCGCTATGTATGGCTTGAGAAGATCTATGATGAGATACTCAATAGATTTTGGTGAGTCGTCGTTCGCAACTATTGGGTAGGTTACTGAGCTTGGATCTGTATTGGTGTCGGTGATAGCAACAACCGGTACCTTTGTTTTCGCTGCTTCAAGAACAGCGTTGCTTTCTTTTTTAGTATCGATGATAAACAGAGCGTCAGGATACTTAGTCAGAGTGCTAATTCCTCCATAAAATTTATCAAGTTTAGAAATCTGCTTTTTCAGTTTTACAACTTCATGCTTTGCAAGAGCACCCCAATCGCCCTGTGCCTCTGCTGCCTTGAGGTCGTTCAGCTTTTTGATGTTTTTTGCCAAAGTTTCGAAGTTGGTCAAAAGTCCAGGAAGCCACTTAGTCGTAATGAAGGACAGTGAATGAGCTCTACAAAAATCTGCAACTACCTGACCTGCCACTTTTTTAGTTGCGACAACAAGAAGAATTTTATTCTCTTCTTTAAGTTTTGCAATAAATTCTTTTGCTGCATTTAGCTGTGGTACAGTCTGTGTGAGGTCGATAATAGAAACTCCGTTATCAATTCTGTACACATATTTACGAGCTCGTGGATGGAGTCTATTTTTTTTGTGTCCAAGATGAAGCTCTGCTTCGAATAGAGCTTGAACCTGTTTTAAATCGCTGGCTGCTGGGGTCATCCAAGGATTATACCAAAAAAATTACGCTTTGAGAAGGAGTTCTTTGAGGTAGACGCGAAGTTCGGGTCCGATCTCTGGATGTTCAAGAGCCAGTTCAACCGAAGTCTTCATGTATTCTAGTTTGTTTCCTGTGTCATAGTACTTACCGTGCTCAACAACAACTGCATAGACCGGTACGCCCTCTTTATGAAGAAGATTGATGCCGTCTGTTAGCCAGATTTCCCCTCCCTTGCCTGGTTCCAGACGTTTGAGTGCGGAAAAAATCTCAGGTGGAAGAATGTATGCACCATGCGTTGCGATGTTTGAAGGAGCTTCGTCTGGTTCTGGCTTCTCGACAATTGACTTAATCTTGAAAACATTTTTCTCACCAGGCATGTCCTCAAGATCTGCAATCCCGTACCTTTTCAGGTCTTCTTTCTTTTCAATCCTCACACCAGAAATTACGATTCCACCATACTTTTCATAAACCGGAATCATCTGGGCTAGACGCGGGGGCTTTGCATAGATAAACTCATCTCCCCAAAGAACCGCAAAAGGCTCGTTTTCAATCACGGGCTCAGCGGCCAAGACCGGAGTCCCATTACCATAAGGGCCTTTTTGTCGGACATAGATGAAATTAGCCATGTCAGCAATTTTTTTCACCTCCTCGAGTAGGTGTTCTTTTTTTCCTTGGATGAGGTTCTTTGTAAGGTCCTCGTTGGGTGCATCAAAATGATCTTCAATGGCTCGCTTATTCGAACCGGTAACAATAATGATATCCTCAATCCCGGACTGCACGACCTCCTCGACAACGTACTGAATTACAGGTTTATCCACAATTGGAAGCATCTCCTTAGGCATCGCCTTGGTCTGTGGAAGAAAGCGGGTGCCAAATCCAGCGGCAGGAATAACGGCCTTAGTGATTTTCATAGAACTTCGCATTCAAAATAAATGTTACTAACAATCTTTGCCCTATTTTCTACACATGTACTTAGTAGGGTGCGCCCCGAAGCAACTACATTATTCATTTTATTGTGTAGTAGTGACATAGTTAATAAAATTTAACAGAAACCTGTTGAGAAATGCGGGTACGATTATCTACGGTCGCGCTTACCTGAGCAGTTCCTGCTGTTTGGGATGTTAAAAAGAATGAGGCTTTACCTATTTTGTCAGACGAAATAGTTGTAGGACTAATAGTGCCAAGAGTGGTTTTCGCCTCTATCTGGCGATTTGGAATAGGATTGCCAGTTTCGCTTCTAACAAAAACATCAACCTTCACCTTCTCTGAGCTAGCTACACCAGAACTTAACGGCCAAGCAAAAATTAGACTTTTTGCCGATGATGGTTCCGACTTCTCTGACGCTCGTGTAAAAAGACTGAGTGGCTTACTAAACACAACCACAGATATGAATACGAAGAATGTCAGAAAAAAAAGAGACACGAGCCCCATCAGCTTTTTGTCCATATAGTCAATTATATGGATTATGACGTTTCAATGTCAAACTGTAAATAAGTTACGGATTTTCAGAATAATCCAAACAGACACTTACACTGTGTCACTTGAGGAGAGTAAGTATTTCTTTATGTAGGTCTTCAGCAGAGCGTTGTGCGCCGGTCGAGTCAACGGAGATAATCTTGTGCCAGTGTTTATTTTGTGAAAGTAGTAGGCCGTATATGTCCGCTGTTTTTTTGCGATGCTCGACGCTCTGTTCATGAATGTCTGCCTTCCCCTTAAGGTAGTCGTGATGGGTTCCTTTGATTAACTTTTCGTTGGATCTTTGAATACCAATTTCGTACGGAAGGTCTAGATATAGAACCAGGTCCTCTCTTGGAAGACCAAGTTGATCGTACTCGAGCTGTTGAATCCATGAGATAAACTCCTTTTGTCTAGATTCATCTAGATTATTTGCCGTTTGATGAGCGATATTTGAGGGGACATAGCGATTCGCCACTACAACGCCCCCTTCTTGCAGAAATTTTTCTATCTTATTTTTGACCGTAGATCGATCGAGAGCATAGATTATCGAGATAAGATATGGCGAGGTTGATTCGATTGGGCCAAACTCTCCGCGAAGATACCTGGCCACTACTTGACCGTAGAACCCTTCATACTGAGGAAAGTCTAGGTACAGCACGCGTATACCCGTTTCTTTAAAATGATCCACGAGCATCTTTGCTTGAGTTTCTTTGCCAGACCCATCAACCCCCTCGATGACTATGAATCTACCCTGCTTGTTCATAAAGTTATACTGTCTCCTGACTTGAGCTGATTTTCAAGAATTTTCTTAGCGACGATGTCCTCAACAGCGGTCGAGATAAGCCGTTGCACATCGCGAGCACCGTACCGTTTGTCATATTGGTTGGTAATGATTTGCTTGAGCAGCAGGTCTGTAACAGTTACATGTATATTGTGTAGCTGTACATAGTTTGCAGTAATTTCATCGACCATTGCGCGTGCGATAGCAAAAATATCAATGGAGTCAAGAGCTTTAAAGGAAACTATTCCATCAAAGCGATTGATAAACTCAGGTGAGAATGCTGATTCTATTTGCTCTACATTTGAGGTTGCGATGACAATCAGGTGTTTACAGTCGATTCTTCGACCTGCTCCGTTTACAAAATACCCCTCGTCAAAGATTGTTAGAAAAATATTCAACAGATTATGATGTGCTTTTTCTAGCTCATCAAGTAAGAGCGTCGCATATGGGTGTCCCTGTACCGCTTCGGTGAGCAGACCTTGTTCTCTACCATCCGATGTACCGACAAGCTTCGAAATGTCAGTGAGCGTTTGATACAACGACATGTCGAATCTAAGTAGTTTGTCTGAGTCGTTTCCGTGACCAAACAATATCTCTGTGAGAAATTTAGTCGTTGCTGTTTTACCGGTGCCTGTGGGTCCCACAAACAACAACGTTGCCAGAGGTTTTTTCCTCTTCCCAAGCATTACGAAAGCTCGTCTCAAGGTCGATGCGAGCTGAGTCATGGCAACATTCTGATTAAGAATTTGCTTTTGTAACAGTTGCTCAAGTGTGAGGAGCTTCGATCTCATCGATGCGTCAATGCTGGTGGGCGCATGAGTCTCTTTGGTAATTGCTTTGTCAAGCTGAGCTTTAGAAACGACTTCCGCTTTAAGTTCTGCGGCAATTATGCAGGCGTCCTCAAGTAGGCGCAGTGCCTTCTCAGGAAACGGAAGGTCGGAAACATAGTACTCACTTTTTGCAACGCAGTCGGTGACGGCGTCGTAAGGAATTATTAGATGAAACTTCGTCTCTAATTTGAGAGCCTGCTGGGCAACAATTTGAATTATTTCTTTATTGTTTGGCTCGTTCACCTCTATCACATTAAACAGCTGACTAAACTGAGATAGTGGAAGCATCACTTGTCCGAACTCATGGGGCAATGCAGTTGCGATACAGTGAACCGCTGAACTGGCTGCAAATTTTTCTAATGATGTAAGTAGATTTGTTGATCCATCTTTCATCGATATGTACTGATCAATATGATTAATTATCAGAACAACATTCTTTGCCTTTTCAGCCTCCGCTAAGAGTTCTTCAAAGAATTTTTGTCTTTGCGAATGATCTATGAACTCTGCGAGAACCATTTCCATATCGAGGTGTACAAAGCGTTTGTAGTTAAGAAGGGGCGACAACAATCCTTTACTGGATGCAGTCGCTAGTGCATTAATAATCATTTCCTTACCTACGCCAGTTTCCCCAACTAAAATCACATTCGCATTTTCCATTTTTGATAGCGTGTCAGCGAGATTTTTTAGTTCTTCTGTTCGACCCACCAATACCGAGTTCGCGTCATTGCTTTCGATATCCTTTCCAAAGTAGTTTAGATGATTGGTAAAACCAGAGGACCAGTCGTGGCCCAAAGGTGGAATCACCATTAGCTTACTAAGCAGCCACCATGGTGTTTTGTGAAGGTAATGATCGTAATAAAACGTAAACCACTGCTCCACCTCTGCGGCGTTGGCTGGGGTTGAATGAGTTTGAAGAAATTTTTCTTGAAACGATTTTTTCAAAGCCTCATCGGTTGGAGGGACAAGCGACTCAAGTTGGATTATGGGAAGAATTAAAAAGAAAAGAAGTGTTGCTACTGGTAGGGCTAGCAAATACAGTCCAGTTGTAATGAAGAATGCCAATAGTAATGTACATCGGAGTACAAAACCGAGGACTCTAGATATTAGATTGAATATCTTAGAATCAATCCAGGACTGGGTAGTCTGATTCGGAGTAGGCTCCTCTACTATATTTTTCCAGGGCTCAAAAAGCGATTTGAACAGAAATGAAACCGAGAAAAAATGCACAAGAAACAAAAGTACGTTATAAGTAGCGATAAAAAAGTGCGAAATCTTTTCCTTCATATTGTTATTATAGCGCTCAAATTTTGCTAAAAACAGCATATTTTTTGGAGCCTCTGTACAGGCCAAAAGAAATTTAATTCATATTACCTCTTGACAAATGATTCGATATTAATCAATATGGATTCTATACAAATAAATACGGTATTTGTTTGATGTTATTTTTTTATTATTTTCCACGCATTTTTGCACTTAAAAAAAGAAGCAACGATTAAGACAAATGAAAGAATCGGTTATTAATATACAAACACTAGACACAACTCAAGCGGTACCGTTCACCCATCTCATACCTGATACGTCTGCCAACAAACACTTCTACAAGAACGGTTTGTCAAAGTTGATTCCGCGCCTCACGCTCAAAGTTCATTCGGATATTGAAAAGTGTTTCGATCTTTGGGATAGATTTTCTCCTAAGCAATCGCTGTTTGATTTATGGGATGTGAGGTACTCATTTTACCAAGGGCTAAAGTACCGTCCACATTTTTACACAATTTATGAGGGTCGTAAAGCACTTGGAGTACTTCCATTATGGTATAACTCAGACGAAAAATGCTTTGAAAGTTTTGGAGGCTGGTGGATAGAAGGCAATTCTTTTTTTGTAGCAGATGAGCATTTAGTAGACTTTTTTATGGCTACATTACCGACTCCAGTCAAAATATGGTCCCTGAAGGATGATCAGCCATTTGATAGACTCAAGCCTTTTGGTAAGGTTGAGCCTGACGTTGACCGCAATTATTTTAAAAATCTTGAGGGAATTAGTTCTATTGACTCTCTACTGAACGGCTATAAGAAGAAGGACAGACATCATCTCAAAGTAGATTTCCAACGAATGCAAAATTACGGTGTCACGGCTGAGATTGTAGAAAAAAATCTGCAAGGCACGCTAGATACGCTTTTGTCTATGAACCAACAACGATTTAGCAAAATGGAAGTGAAAAGTACATTTGAAGACATTAGGTATAAGGAAGTATTTCGACAGTTAGTGAAGAACTCTGGTATCTATGACGTGAAGTTTATGGTCGCGAAAATTCAGAAGAGGATTGCGGCAATCGACATGGTCATAACCTACAAAGACATTTATTATCAGTTTTTGGGAGTGAACGATACGAAAAGATTTAATGGAATTGGAAATTATATGGTGTACGTAGAGTTAGAAGATGCGATTACTAATGGATTTAAAATGGTCGACTGTCTTCAGGAAGATCACAGTTGGAAGCATAGATTTTTTGACAGTCAAGCTAGATTCATCTTTGAGAGAGAGCGTTAGGCACTCTTCTTGATATAGTCTTCGTTTCCATCGTGGTAGGTAGAAAAATCTGAAAAAAGCTCTTCCCCCTTCTTAATATCCCTTAACGCATAAAAAAATTCCCCCTCATAATCGGTGCCAACATTTGGTTTGTCCGAATGGTTAATGAGGTAGGGAAGATCGATTGGATTGAAACCTTGCATGGGGATAAAGAAACTCGTTCGCTCTTTTGCGCAGTACTCGTCGATCATATTGAATACCTCCTCAGGAAGTTCATTTTTTAGCTCTTTTTCGTCGATGGCGATGTATGAAATCTTTTTAAGCAATGGAAAAGGATTAGTATCTTTTGGAATATCGCGAATGGCAAAAAGTCCCACACCGTGAATGCTCGATCTTCTAATTCGCACGTATAGGTCATTTTTAAGATGCTTTAGTAGCTGTGATTTAGTTGTCATAATTAATTATTGTATCAAGGCATACGTTAAGAGTGATGTGACTGAATATATTTTATTAATCAGGATATGTCAGTATTTTTTAGTGCTAGCGATTTTATAAATGTTTTGAAAGTATTACGTCATCTCTGACTCCAAGAACAACCATACCCAGCTTAGGAAAGGCGATCGTTAATCCAGTGTTTCTTATTGTGTTACGCAGTGACGAAATCTTTGGAATGACAGTATCATTGCGGATGGATGGCTTAAGCTTGGTGTAACCAAAAAGATCAAAAAATGAACTATTGGGTATTGATTTTGGATATGACGAAAGCGGCGATAGAATGTTCCCCGATAGTTTTTTTATTTCAATACTAAACGATCTGTCTGTAGCAGAATAATTATTCTGAATGCTTCTCTCTTTGTTTTGGGGTGTGTGCATTGTTCCCCTACAGAACAGGGACCCGCAGTGGCATATGTGCCGGCAAGGGTTGCAGGTCGCATGGCTTGGGGGGCCGAAAAAATAGTCTGCGGTTAGCTCCTCACCTTTAAAAATTTTGCGCAGTGCGACGTACAATGCATGGCCTTCATGATCATCACTGCCACAGTTTGAAGCACAACTATGATTTATCAAATGAATTCCATCGGTTAGTTTATCTGCTAGTACCGAATGTGTATTGGTAATCTCCATGTAGTAAACTCCTGTAGGTTCAGTTTTCACAGCGCGTTCAGTGGGCATAATTTTTCCTAGGTAATCACCAATTACTGTTCCAGGTTCGATGTCCTGTAGTGCAAAAACGCCTCTGCCTTTACTATTTGTTTTTCTAATTTCGAAATAAGATGAGGGAATCAGAAACATAAAATATATATTGCCTATTAGTGGACAATAAAGAATTAATGGTGGTCACGACAGGGCTCGAACCTGTGACCTACCGGATGTAAACCGGGCGCTCTACCAACTGAGCTACGCGACCATTAACAGTATTCGGAATTCAGTTTTCAGCTATCAGATTATACTGACATCTGAGAACTGGCAACTCTTTCTAATGCCCGCCATAACTTAGCATTCGCTTTTTTACTACTATTCGTAGACAGCTCTTGATGCATTTATTGGTGGACATAAGAATCAGTAATAACTCACCCGATTTTTATCGGAATCGTTAACTGATTCTAATGTGGGCATGAATAGAATCGAACTATTGACCTTCGTCTTATCAGGACGACGCTCTACCACTGAGCCACATGCCCATCCAAAGAATTATCAATTATATCAAATTTCGATGGTGGACTTCCTGGTTTAGTGTTTATAATGGTCGTATGCTATATTTTTCTGAACTTCTGAATCGGAACGTCTTTACCGAGGACAATATATTTGTGGGAAAATTAAGGGACCTCGTATTTAAGCTGTCCGACACGGCAGAGATTACCAAGCTAGTTGTCAGAACCAAGCTTGATTCAAAAACAACTATCGATATCGGCGATGTTGCGAAGATGAATGGATCGATAGTTCTGAAGAAGAATTATCACACCAAGGAACTGGAAGAAAACGAACTTTATCTGAGCAAGAATTTACTCGACAGTCAGGTAATTGATATATCGGGTGACAAGATGGTCCGAGTTAACGATGTGGCGATACAAAATCAACCAGTCCTGTACATTGCGGGCGTGGACATTGGACTTATAGGATTTCTTAGATGGTTCGGGCTTGAAGATCTAGCAAATAAACTCTTTAACAGATATGGAATTAAACTCAGTTCGCAGTTTCTGTCTTGGGGTGATATTCAGACGCTCGAATTAAGTCGTGGTCATGTAAAAATTAAGACAGAACAAACCAAGCTTCAAAAAATAAAACCTGAGGACCTGGCGGACTATCTGGAGCAGACAAATATGGAGAACATCGGTCATGTCCTTCGTACTTTTACGCTTAAGCATGCAGGCGAAGTACTGAACAATCTTAATCTCAACTATCAGGTGGAATTTTTTAA
>Ga0163144_10024395_pt1 | contig 11865 bp, 8 predicted proteins | sample OliLak19BULKMAT1_FD_123175 | JGI IMG/M metagenome (GOLD analysis project Ga0163144, IMG submission 123175) | Freshwater microbial mat bacterial communities from Lake Vanda, McMurdo Dry Valleys, Antarctica - Oligotrophic Lake LV.19.BULKMAT1 | ecosystem: Environmental > Aquatic > Freshwater > Lake...
CGAGTAAAAGAAATCCTTGACGTTGTTACGACGAGCAGCCTCCAGCATGTTCATGGAAATGGCCGTGTTGTTAAAACTGAGGACGGATTCATTGGAGACAATGAAACCCATGCCTCCCATGTCAGCGGCCAAGTTGTACACTTGAGTGCAGCCTTCGCATGCCTTGCAGGCAACCTCGAGCTTGCGCAGATCATCGTGGATGAATTCATCGCAGAACTCGGCGTTCTCCATGAACTCGTTCGTCTTCCAGTCCACCACAACCACGAACCAACCAGCTTCTTTGAGTTTCTTGGCAATGTGGGAGCCGATGAAACCGGCACCACCGCCAACGCACACTTTTTTGCCTTCACCTGCAGGAAGAGTAAATTCGCCCATTTTGTTTTTTGGAATGAGTAGTCTAGTAGTAGTAGTAGAGAAAAAACTTGAGAGGTAGATTTTGCTTGACGCGGTTGTTGTCTTTTGAAATTATAACTTGGTTTGTAGTTTCAACTCGTCGGAAATTGAAATTGTAATTATATATGTCTTGTACCGCTTGTAGCAAGATTGTCCGCGTTGGTGTCGGTGGTACGGTTTGATCGTCGATTGATTGATGGCAGCTACTAGCGTATCGTAGCCGTCGGATCCTCGTGAGAAACACGATGCCAAATCTAACAAAGTCATCACCACCGATCAGCCAGTGAGTCATTAGTCATTTTCGTGATTTCTCCGTACCAGTTACAGTAGCCTTCTCTTGGAAGCAAGGAAACAAGCAGATGGATCCTGTCCTTCTTCTACAGTAGTGAATCAACGAGCGAATCAATGGAATTCAAATGAACGGTCCAAAAAAAATTGGCGGTCATTTCACGCAATCACGAGCTTCGTTGAATCAATCACAGTTCGGTCATTCATCTAAATTGGTTTGATTCACGAGTTTACTCTCGAGCTCCTGGCATGGCACGGAGCTCTTGCTTGATGACATAACATAAACCCTAACCCTACCAAATAATTCTCAAACCAAACATTTCAGTTTCTCCCTGAACGCACACTGCCTTCTTAAATTATGCGATCCGACTGTCGGATCCACGTGGAAGAAACGAGGAGAGCGCTGACGCCACCAAGCCATCACGGATCACAGAGATCCACCCGATCAAAACAACTCCAAATCATTCGTTGCATGGCATCAACCATGAACAACAACAAGATAGTAATAAAGCTTCGAATCATTTCCAAAAGAAACATCACCACAACACTACCGTACTTATCTTTTCGAGTCTCTTGTTTCTTTCGTACCATCTTTCCTCTTCTAGTCAAGAAAATATGAAGCATTACATTTCCACTTCGTTGGCAACGGCTCTCTTGGCCTTGACCATTGCAATCTGCTTATTGGATTCTTGTCGTTCGTTTACATTGACGGCTGTACCGGCTGGCAAGGCTCCAACCTTTTCGACGACGACGACGGCAAGACATGCTCCCATGACAACAAGCCGTACTGGCATTGTATTGCAAGCGGAGGACGCCGCGGAAGGCGAAAGCAAGGCAGAACAAGCAGAAGCTGCAGCCGAAGGGGAAGAGGAAGCGCCACCCACAGAGGAAGCACCACCCGCAGAGGAAGCACCCAAGGAAGATCCAGAAGTGAAAGCCATCAAGGAAGAAATTGCCGAATTGGAAAAGACACTCAAGGAGAAAAAATCTCAAATTCAATATTTACAGGATTCGGCAGAACGATATAGCAAAGCTGGATATGCTCGAAAAGTGGCGGAAATGGAGAATATGAGGCGGACAAGAAGTGTAAGTACAAGTGAAGGAACTGCTAAGTACCAGTACTGTAGTACTTGGCAGAGACATCTATTTATTTATGGATCCTGTTGCCGGTGTTTGTGTTTTCGGAGCCTTTACTGTGTAGCTCTGTTTTTTTCTCGATTTCTCACTGTTTTTTGTTCCCATCTTATGTTTTATGAAATGTCGAATCGTCGTATCGTTATTATGCATTTCCTTTTCTATTACATTCAATCTACTATACCCGGAAATGGATTAATCCTAAATTATATTCGATTTCATTAGTCCATGGCATCCTCCAACCGCGAAACGAGCATTGCCACAGTGTTGCGAGACTTCTTGCCCGTCAAGGACAAGCTCGACATGCTCCAAGCACAATACGGCGATGACGAGTTTGGAAAGCAATACACGGCGTTGGCGGGAAATCTCAACACAGCCATGGGCGCCATGGGAGTCACAGAATACGCGGCGACTGTCGGCGAAAAAGTGGACCGAACTCGGGTCTTGGTGGTGGAGGAAGAAGTTAGCGATAAACCTGAAGGTACTGTTCTGCAACCACTCCGAATGGGTCTAGAACTCAAAGGAAATGTCATTCGTTTGGCGGAATGCGTCGGAAGCGTGGGAGATAAGTCAGAGGACGAAGCAGAGGAAGTTTCCGAGGGAGAACCAGAGGCAGAGGATGAAAAGGAAGAAGCCTAGATTTGGCAAACATTTACAAAACAAATTGGCAATTTATTTCGTTTCGAATTCTAAATGGTAATGGTCCCTTGAAAAACGACGAGCTAAGCTATAAGTAAATCTTACTTTTCAGAGGGAAGAACAGGCACTTGCCCCGAACGATGTACTGGAACTTGTCGCTTGTTTACATTTTCTTCGTTTCTTTTTTTTCAAACTTCAAGGCAACAGCCACCATGCACAGACTATATGTTATCTTATTCTTAGCGGCGCACTACACATCTCAACGAGGAGAGACGACGCACACTCGAGAGTTGGCTCTGGATTTCATCTTGCTTTTTGCTAACTTCGTCTTCGCTCGATGTCAGTTTAGAAGTTGGAGACTTTATCGTCGATGGTGCACAGGCAAACTTTACAATGCGACCCAAAGGGTCCATTGAATCCAGCTTGCGCTTCCTCGTAGCGCGACTTTGAGGTGTTGATTGTCCTTTGGCGAAGCACCACTTGGAAGGGCACTCTTTGAGCAAAGCGTACACCACGCTGAGTTTTGCTGCCTGGTACCTCTGGGAAAATTGAATCCGACATGTGTCCGTCCAACACGCCGCCAAGAGATTCACTAATGTTACTCGCCCGCACTGTCGGGCCATCCCACGCCCACACCGATTCAACTGCAAATAGAAGTCGACCATAGGGTCTACACGATGTAGTGGAGCGCATTCTTTGAGGGTTACATTCCTCTCTTTGAGCATGCTGAGGCAACAGGCCACGGCGTCATTTGTGTCCTCTACTTTCGAAGAAAAGGCATTGAATGACTGAATGCACGAACGCTCTTTCAGGGCCTCCAAGATAGGTACCATCTTGAGCTTGTAACGAAAGAAGGTCAGCTTTTGCAAGTTTTGAGCTGTTTTGACGAGTGTCACGATGCCAGTCGCAAGTGATCCGCTCAGTTCGTCGAGGCCTAGCCCCTCTGTCCCCGAAAGATACAGAGACGTCAAATTGAAATAGTTTGGAACTTCAAGGAGCATTCTGCTGTGAGCGGAAACATCAGCGCGTTTCCTGAAACTTACTGACAATTGTCGATCCATATTAGGAAAGAGTCCTGTTGAAGGCGTTTTGGTAAACACGAAGTTCCAGCGCCTGAATGTTAGCATCTCCAATTTTTCCAAAGCGTCGTTTGAGGATAGACCTTGTTTGATTGCCTGGAAGCAAGAGCGGTTCAGGCACTCGTTGTACCAAAACACAATACACAAGTCACGGATCGTCCTGTTATATTTTAGCAGATGCTGGAGGGTTGCTGAAAAGAATGGCATTTGAACTTGTGGAACCAATGGTGTAGAGAGATAGTTTACGCGAGTGATGGACCGGTTCTGCATCAGCTGGGAAAGCATGAAGGTAAACGAAAAGAACTCCCATGGAACTCTGAGGTCGAGTGTTGTGTGCTTTGAAAGTAAATTACAAATGACTTGCGTTTCTTCCTGATCCAGCGCAGGTCTAGAAGAAGGTAGCACCTGGATTCGCAGCGTTTGACCATTTTTAGGAAACGCTGCCGCCATCGTCTCTAGTAAACGGACTGGGTATCGTTCGTTTAAGGCTTTTGAAAATAGCTGACTTGAGGCACCCGCCTCTGGGTACCAATGTAATAGTTTTTCGAGTGTTCGACAAGGTACTCTTTTTCTTGTGTTGGTCGAAGTCGTCGTCCCAGCACGATTGCCCATGATGGCGTACACGAATGGAAAATTTCCTTGACTGTCTTTTCGTCGTAACAGCTCGGGCTTGATTCCTCCCAAATACTCAATGATGTCTCCTGTGGAATAACGACACGCCAAGTGAATGGGTAAGTCGCCTTTGCCATTAGGAAATTCCACCAACTCGACCAAATCTTTTTCGCACAGAGAGCAGCACAGACGTTGAATCGTGGCGATGTCCTTGATGCCAGCTTCTAGAAAGCAATGCAACGGCGTAGCTTCTTTCTTTCCCAAGTATTTACTCCTGCATAGAGAGGGAAATTGTTCGAAAATAGAGAGAAGCTCGGCAATGATTGCGCTTTTGTCGCTGCTCCAGTTCGTGTTGTCTGCCAGTTGGGAAAGCAAGCGTTTTACGCGCTGCGTCTGGGGTCGTTCCATCTTGCGCGACAAAACAGATGAATGCACACAACACTAAGCTCCTGGGCTAGATTCTGGTTGCTTGCATTCATTCATGCAGAAGTGAGTGAAAGGCCTTTCTTTCTCTTCAAACATTTGTGGCAACGACTTCATTATACAAGGCTTGCGTCGTCGTTGCCGTTCAAATGATGTGACGGTTGAAAAAAAGAGGTTCGGAGAATTTATAAGAACGCTCACTTTCTCTGTAAAAACGATTGATTTTGGTGGCGTGGGGTCGCGCGCCACAACTGTCGCCACTTTTCATTTGTTTGTCTTCACCTGAAATGTAACCGATGGAAACGGGGTTGCGGATGCATGTTCAGTTAGTAGTGTTCTTGCAAATCATTCAAAAATGTGGTGGCATTCAAACAATTATTTTACTACTACTACAACTGTATGTAGCTAGCTAGACTAGTCCTAGTACAACCTATGAGGTGTGCTGGCCGCTTCGACTAGCTAGTACATCTTCACAAATCAATCATCATGGCGCCACACCAATGCAACATTTGCTACAACAAGTTTTCCTTCAATCCGTCCAGCAAGGACAAGAGCCTCCTTCCTGTCCAAAGCCGTGTGTGTTCGCATATAGTATGTCACAATTGCGTGCTTACGATGTATGAGACAAGGCCACCAGCGTGTTTGTTTTGGGATGACGACGACTTATCGGGTAGCGAAAGCAACGCGTCGTGTGTGCCTTGTCCCGAATGTCGCTTGCCCGGTGCATTCAGCCCCTTTGAGCCAATAGTTTGCCTCCCACTCTGTGAGCTTTTGGCAGAGCGACACCGAACGATGCTGAAATACCAAATTCCACCAGACAGTCCTTCTTCTCCTCCTCCTTTGACCACGAGTCCAATTCCAAGTTTTTTCATCCATCTCCCCTTCCAACTTCCCTCTTCTGATCATTTGGCAAAAGCGTCTGCGCATTTGGCAGAAACGGCACAACAAACAGTGGACCGTGTCTGTGAAGTTGTGCACGCCAAAGTCGAAAAAGAACTCCAAAATCCTTACTTGGGGAGACTCTTACTCAAGCAAGCTTCTTCCCTTTTCTATTGGTCAACTGTGCTGGTATTTGGACCAGTCAAATGTGGTGGGAGGCGAAACGAGGCTGGTACAAGTGCTGCCACTAGTGGTATCAGTCTTGAGAGATTTGACGGCCTAAAAAGTTATGGGGGCCATATTCTACAATCTACTTCCTCATGGGCGTTGAATTGGAGGAATCAAATACGCTCAAGTCTCGACGTTCGGTTACTGGATAATTATTTCGAATTCTTTACATATGTACCTAATATTATGAACCTCCCATTCCTCCCCAAACGCAACAACCGCAACAATCATAATAACAGCCTATCCATGAGGTACCGGCCTAGACGTGGGAGGAAACCGTTTTGAGCATTGAACCAAAGAAGACCTGTAAAAATTTCAATCACCGTTAAGTATGATGCTCCCAACAATCGACCTCTAGTCCTGGCTTTTGGCATTCTTTGGTCTTTTCTCGACTGTTGTACGTTCGATTTGAAGATCCCAACAATCTGCTTTCGGTATCTACAAACCAAGTCTGCTCCTAGAATACAATTATACAACAAGGGCTTTTGCGATGCAAATAGAAGTTCCATCCATCTTAATCAATTAAAGACAAAAAATGGATCAACTCTTCGGTTTTCGTTTCTGCTATATTTAGAAGTGGTACCGCTTAAAGGCCTCGATTGCAGCATACTCAGGTAGTCCCAATAGATCATACTGCCTTGCCAATTCAGCATTTCGAGCCTCCGCCCGTTGCCAAAACTCCCGAGGGTCGGCACCAGGGAAAAGGGCAGTGTCTTTTTGACTCTGGTGCTTGAAGATCGCTCTTCGTTTCCTCGTCACCTCATCTGGGCTGAGTGGTACGGCCATGTCAATCTCGTCTATGGGGTATTCTTGCCAAGCTCCACGGTACAACCACACCCTGCATTCTTCCGGATGGAGCGATCCGTCCTCTTTTAGTCGCCGGATCGACTCCAAAATAACTTCCAAACAGACCCGGTGAGTTCCGTGAGGGTCACTCAAGTCTCCTGCAGCGTAGATTTGCTGTGGCTTGATTTGGGTGATCAAGTTCATGACGATCTGAAAGTCTTCCTCGCCGGGTAGACGCTTTTTCACCGTTCCCGTCTCGTAGAATGGTAAATTGAGGAAATGAATGTTCTCGTCGGGCACACCGACGAAACGACACGCAGAGCGGGCCTCACTCTTGCGAATAAGGGCTTTAATGTGCAGGACCTCATCTGTATCAATGTCACCTGGCTTTTTGCTGCGAATAGATTTGACGACTCGCTGGTACAGGCTATCCTCTCCGGATGGGACTTTGCCTTCGTTGATGTCTGCGACAAAGTCTGCAAATCTCATCACGTCGTCGTCAAACACGGCAATATTTCCACTCGTCTGATATGCTGTGTGGACATGGTGACTTTGATCCACCAGGCGCTGAAATGTTCCACCCATGGAAATCACATCGTCATCAGGGTGAGGAGAAAATATCAAAATCCGTTTTTGCGGCGGGTCAGCTCTCTCGGGACGATATTTATCATCCACATTGGCCTTTCCGCCCGGCCAACCTGTGATGCTGCGTTGGAGTTGCTTAAACACACGAATATTGATATTGTAGGCAGAATCTTGATCCAATATAATATCGCCCATCCCATGCTCCATGTAATCGCGATCCATTAGCTTGAGAATGGGTTTTCCTAGTTCCAAAGCGAGCCAAATGACAGCTTTCTTGATGGTGTCCTCATTCCAATCCACGGTATGAAGCAGCCAAGGGCTTTTCACACGGGTCAATTCTGTGCTAGCCGATTCTTCCAAGATATAACTGGTGTTTGGGTGTTGTTGTAGATACGTAGCGGGCACTTGATCACAGATATCACCTTCTATGGCCTTTTGGACAATAACAGCCTTGTTTTCACCCCAAGCCATCAGGATGCAACGTCTCGCTTTCATGACGGTACCTACTCCCATAGTGATTGCCCTTCTTGGGACATTTTCTTGGCCAAAAAAGTCACTTGCCGCATCCGTTCGTGTCACAAAATCCAGGGTCACCAATCGAGTTGTAGAATCCAGAGGCGAGCCAGGCTCGTTGAACCCTAATCAACAGTGTCACAAATGAATCGAGTTTTAGATTCCAGAAACGGGAAAAACGTAAAGATTCATTCCGACTCACCAATATGTCCAGTTCTACCAATGCCCAGGATTTGTAGATCTAATCCCCCGGCATCGTGAATCATCTTTTCATATGCTTCGCAGAATTCTCCAACTTTGTCCCTATCCACCAACCCATCTGGAATGTGTACATTTTCTTTAGGAATATCAATTTCGTCGAACAGGTTTTCATTCATAAACCGAACATAGCTTTGAAGCGCCGTTGGTTCCATGGGATAATATTCGTCGAGGTTGAACGTGATGACATCCTTAAAGCTTACTCCTTCCTGTTTGTGGAGTCGGACGAGTTCCTTGTACACTCCCAGAGGAGAGGACCCGGTAGCCAGTCCCAGAACTGCCTTTTCGGACCTGGACGCTTTTTCTTGGATAAGCTGGGCGATTTCTTTAGCAATGAGGAAACTTGCTTCTTTGGAAGATTGAAAAATCATAGTATGCGCTCTTTCTTTTCGCGACACAGGCGACGCCTTCCACTTTTCTCGATCCGACAGCATAGTTGTTGTTGTTATCTCTTGTTCTCTATTTGGATAATAATTTTCCCTCCTTGTTGTTGATGGCGGTGATGATTGGGATCAATTTGTTGATGGTGGTAAGTGCGGCGGGAATGCGATCAAAGATCGAATGAATGAGGAGAGGGATGAATTCGCGGACCCTTTGCACGACTCACTGGAGTTTGTCGTGTATCATGGCAACGGGCACGAAAGGGCTAGGGGAAGTTAAAAGCAATTATGTTGTCAAAACAAACCGTCATGGAATCCATTCAGGCGGTTTGAGTTTCCTCCACGGTACAGCCAATCTAAACAACACATTGGTGATTGGCTCATCCATCAGATTTTTTTTAGCCGCCTTGTAAGTGATTCGGTTTAGTTTCGAAGATTGCAGGCCTACACTACTGTGACAGCAAAGGAATTGAACTATATTATCCAACATACAGCTCTACAGGTCCCAACCGACGGACGCATCTTACCAGGAACCCCCCAGGACATCAAAGGTTCCTTTTATTTTAGCTTTGCTTATGATCGCAAGATGTGTGGCGAGCGCATAGCGTAAATGGGCAAATCTCGTGACCTGGAACACGACGTTGCATTCTGTTCTTTTTCTATTACAGCGGATTGATGATTAGAGCTTCAATATGGATCATTCGCTTTTTAAATTTATTCTTTCTCCAACATACTATCTGGAATCTCTTGGGCTAGATTTCGCTTTTCTCGTTCCGCCTTGGTCCATTTCTGTGGCACCATTCTCAACCCTTCCAAATCGTATTGATGTTTATCTTTGAGTCGAGTAGTCAAGTCAGTGAATAATTCCTCCTTCATTTGAGGTGTTCGACTCATGATCCAACAATAGGCCCGAGACGGATATCCTACCACGCAATACGAATAGTTGTCGATATCCACTTCCAGCAACAAGTACGAAAGCTTCAAGGGCCACAGAGGCGAGACTTTCCAATTTCCCGTTTTCGTTTGCATGCGATTGGGCGCAATAGTGGCAGTATTGGCATCATCAATCCATCCCTTTTGAGGTACCGACTTGAGGGGACTGGTAAGGGGTTCTTCGGCATTGTAGGAAAAATCAATGTCAAAGTCAGGATTGCCCTTTTCTCGCCATGTATACCGCTCGACAGCATTGGAATTCTTGGTTTCAAACGCAGTGGGTTTTACAGCGATGACAAACCATATGCCCATCATACGCTCCGCCGAGCAATCCGCCACTGTTTTGAGTGGCGGGAGTTTGCTGGCACTACTAGCATTTCCCATGATAGATTATTCTTGCTCTAAATTCTGCGAAAGGCCGAATATTGAGTCTTGAAGGTCTTCTTCCTCGAGAGCTTTTATGTTTTATGTTCTATACTTCTTGTGTCGGTGGCCCTCTGCTGTGAAAGTGCCTGATTAAAGTGCCTAGAGAAGGTCGTCGTCTAGTCAGAGCTTCGCAGCAATTGGTGTTTTCTTTTCGCATTAATGTAGCAACTAAATAATGAGCAACGATTAGTATGATGGGTGATACGATTCTGATGATTCATTCGTTTGCTGTTGTCAGAGCGTTGCTATCGATTGATTCATTATCGAACATAAATGAAGCTCGCGATCGGTCGATCGTGGGCAAATCAATGACGTCATTGCCTCACTCATAATGTCAGGTGGCGAAAAAAATCTGTCATCAGAAAAAAAACCATTATTTTCATTTCCGCTATGCTGCACTAGCTAGCTAGTGCTGTACTAGCTAGTACCAGTACTAGTATGCATACCTGGTGTGTCCGTTTCGAGCTACTACTAGTTACCTTCCTAGTCACTCGTTAGCTAGCTACCTCCCTCCCTCCGGTAACTAAGATGCTAACTAGCTAGCATGAAGTGGGGCGAAAGCGACTTTGGAAACTGGGCTGCTTGACCCCAAAACTCAGTATATTATTGCCGTCAATAGATGGTCATGTTTTGGCATCAAACGCAACAAGAACGGTCCCGATTAGTCTACTTTATGACAACCAAGCGTCAGTATTAAGCTCCTCGATACGATAAGGGCCCATGGTTGAAAAGCTGTCCACAGGTGGCGGTGGCACCCAGCGTAGCTGGCAATCTTCACCTTCCAAGTCAAACTTTGTCCTTGCCCAGGGTGGAGAGGGCCACTAGTAAAAAGTTCAAGGCACACTACCCCGCACCCCGTGATCTCCAGTTTATCTCAGACTTTGCGTTTTGCTGTTCAAAAATCCTTCTTTATTCATTCTTTGGTCATCAAGGAATCGGTGTTGGTCCCACTGGTGTTGAGTCTCGTTTGATAATAGGTTTCAATGTCATCCATAAACATCCGGATCCGCCCATGCATGTCCGCCTTAAATTTGCGTGCTTCCTCTTTTGAGACATCCGTATTGACCACATATTTTTGATACTTCTTCCCCTCCATATCCAGTTTGAACAGCAACGACCCAATGAACCCAGAATTACCATAGACAAAGGTATCACACGTCGATGCCAGATTGTGCTCCGTTTCAATGGCCAGCATCTCCAATCCTTCATCTCCCGTAGGTATATGTCCATCAAAACCACCCAAAACATTCCTATTGCGCTTTTTCTTCAAGTACATCCAATTGTACCGTTTTGCCAGTAATTTGTCGTATCGTTGAATTTCTTCCAGAGTGCTTTCATCGTCGGTCAATAACAAAATATTGGCCCCGGGAGCAATATTGGCAGCCTCAATATACTCTTGTACTGCCGCATATCTACGGTAGGGTGTGGCGACGACTCCTGCATCGCCCCGTCGTACGTGCATGGCCACACAAGGATATTTCATTTGGATATCCTTCCTTCGCATTTTATACAGTCGTTGTCGAAAGTGCTGTAGGGGTCGTGTACTGTATTGTTTCAACCAATGAAAGAGGTGTTCTTCGTATTTATTTCGGGGTCTATCATTATGATGTTCCCCTCGAATCGTTTCGTTGCGACTGCAATTCGAAACGGGAAGGTAATAGCAACTGTGTATAAAAGGAAGAAGAAAAAGAGTGGAGGGATGTAGAAACGAATAGGATTGAGTGTTTTCTTCTCTATGGAGGGTGTGTTGCGCGCAAGCAAAAATAAAAGATCGATGGCACAGTACAGACCGCGAATCATGACTCTCACAATAGGCCCAATGCGATTGATTGGTCGTAGCGTAAAGCCATTTGCGATTGCCGTGAATCAACTGAAACGGTTTCTGACGTTTATGAGCGTGCCAAAAGGTATGCATTTCCCAGTTGAGAGTCGTCCCAAACCCAGAATCGAGGACCACCGTTTTTTCAACGTCGGAACAGTTGGAAGAGAATTGTCGTTGATGTACCTCACGGATGAAGGTACGTTGTGTAGCATTTGGTAGGGGTCGAAAACAAAAGTGGGTATCATTTTCCATGGCAACCTCAAATTCGGGATGATGGAGCCACCAATCGTCCGCATTGACATTCCAAGTACCACAACATTCATTGTAGTCATATGTGGAGGCGTACTGATAATGGTTGTTTTTGGTGCAGTAAACAGGATGCTCCTGGTCTATTCTCAAGCCGGCAGTCTCTGCAGCGGCGTTCCTGCTGCTGTCCAGTAAAGAAGCAGAAGCAGAGGATGCAAGGTCTCTTTTTGGTTGTATTAGA
>Ga0163144_10024397_pt1 | contig 11865 bp, 12 predicted proteins | sample OliLak19BULKMAT1_FD_123175 | JGI IMG/M metagenome (GOLD analysis project Ga0163144, IMG submission 123175) | Freshwater microbial mat bacterial communities from Lake Vanda, McMurdo Dry Valleys, Antarctica - Oligotrophic Lake LV.19.BULKMAT1 | ecosystem: Environmental > Aquatic > Freshwater >...
GGCGGCGTTTGAACGCGCCAACCCGCCCGCTTTGGACCGGCCCAAGCAACGCGACATCGAAGGAGGCTGGCTGTGATTGCCTTCAGCGCGATGCTTGCCGATTGGCTTGGGCGACACGCCTTCAGCTCCGCCGAGGCCGCGAACGTGCTTGGCTGCCCGGTGGTGACGTTCCGTGGCTGGCTGGCCGGACGCAGCGAGCCGGATTACTTCACCCGGTGCGCCGTCGTCTGCCAGATGCGAGACGGGCACGACCCGCTGAGCGATGTCCGCATGAGCCCGGTCGAGTTCACCAATGCGCTCAAGTGCTGGAGAGCGAAGCACGGATTCACGCAGCGCGAGGCGGCTGCGGCGATTGGCACCAGCGCGGAGACAGTCCGTGGATGGGAGTCGCAGGACGGAGTTCCCCGCCAGCCTGCGCTTGCCGAAATACTCCGCAGGCTGCGTATGCCCGTGGACGTTCAACTCGTGAAGCAGGCGACCAAGCGCCCGCGCCCCATCGAGCCGGAGAAGTTCGCCGAGCTGATGCGGGCGTGGCGTCGTCGCTGCAAGCTCAACCGAACGCAAGCTGCCCATGCGCTTCGCACCACCGGGCTGAGGACGACCGACCGGACGATCTGGCTGTGGGAAAGTGCCAGGGCGCTGCCGCAGCGGCCTCTCGCCGTGTTGGAACTCATTCACGGCCCGCTTGCGGTGAACCCGCCGAAGCCGAAGCCGCTAATCGCGCCCAAGCAGTTCGCGAAGGCATTGCGGGACTGGCGGCGCACGCACTGCCTTACTCAAGCGCAGGCTTGTGTGGCGCTCGGGCTGCCGTGCGATCAAGCGCTGATCTCCGATTGGGAGAGCGGCAAGGCGTTCCCGCGCAAGCCGCGTTTGCAGCAGCTCATCGCAGCGTTGAAGCAGCCGCCCGTGAGCGGTCCCGGCACGCACAACTGGTTCAAAGCCCGCTCGCATGAGTTCGGCCAGAAGCTCCGCGCATGGCGAAAGTCGCGCGGCCTGCGCCAACTGGATGCCTGCGCCGTGCTTGGTCTGCCACGCGACCAAGGGCTGATCTGCCGGTACGAGCGCGGCGAGGCCAGCCCGCGACGAGAGCGAATGGTGCGCATCCTCGCCATCATCTGTGGCACGGAGGTGCAGCCGTGAGAATCACGACCAAGCGCGGTTACGACTTTGGTGAGGTGTCATCGGCGATGCAGAAAGCGATCCGACGAGCCGACACCCGGCTGGCTGGGTATTGGGCGCTGGAGCTGTGGCACAGCGGCTTCGGCAACTACGTCTGGAAGCGCCTGCTTACCGTGTCGGCCGAAGACGTGTGGGGCCTGATTACCACCGAGATCAAAGCGCTGCATGACAGTTACGTGTTCGTGAACAAGACCGTGCCCGCGAAGCAGCCGAGGGGCCGCATCTTCATCTCGAAAGCCGTGATCCTGCTCTGCGCAGCGCGAAAGAGCCGAGATGCCGACCATTTGCAGAACTTCGTATATGACGCGCTCGCCGGCATCGACGCCGACGGTTTGGCCGCCGATCTGCTGAAGGCCGGGAAGGAGAAAGTCCCCGACTACGCATTCGACTGCCACACGTTGAAGGGGAAGCGAAAGGGCAAGACGAAGGCGGACTTTTTTCGCGAGGAGCAGAAGGCGTTGAAGCCATTCCAGCCGGGGCTTTTCGACGACTTGGCGGGAAGTTGAGGCGAGCCGATTGAACGCAAGCGCCCGCTGGTCGCGTGCCGGTGGGCGTTTCGCGCGTCGGATTCAGAAGGCCGCCCGTGAATCCGAAACGAGCGCCCATCCCTCCACCCTTGGCGCGGAAATCGAAGCCCAAATTCGCCTGATAAATGAGCAATCCGGGCCTTACGACACGGAGGCTCCAAGGCCATGAACGTGCCTCCCCTCATCACGTATCCCAGCGAGGCCGATTCAGGGGGGAAAGGTGGCGGCGGAAGCAGGTGCCGTTGGCTCTGCTGGGTAATTGTGATCGGCGGATTGTGGCCTCATTTGATCAGGCAGGTGCCGACTCGGGTCGGCGTGGCAATTAAAGTTCCGGCGCCGAAACGCTTTGACAAAGAGCGATCAATTCCATTGAATCAAAGCGTTGCTGGTATGAGGATTTCCCCCAAGAAATTTCGGAGCCGCATTAGCGCGGCGGTAGCCACAGCAACTCGCTCTAGAATCCTCGAACTCATGAGAACTTTTCTATCAATTCGTCGAGTTGGCTGGCTGGCTATGGCGGCCTGTGCGCTTGTGCTGATCCACAGTTCAGTGAGTTTTGGTCAGGAAGCCACGCCAGAACAGGCGCCCAAACTTCAGTTTCGCGTTCTCCAAACGCGGCGCATCTCGCTCGGCAATCGGTCGGTCATTTTCAATCGGGTCGCACCGCCGGTCTTGCCCAAGAAACCTCTGGTTTCTGCTCCATTGGTGGCCACTCCCACGGCTGGAGAACTCAAGGCTCTGGAAGAAATGCAGGCGAAGCAGGTTCAAAAGAAACAGGAGGCGCTGTTCATCTCGGCCACCGTGTTCAACAACGCTGTCACGGAGTTGTATTGGACTTACGACGGTCGCCAGTGCCATGCGTTCAGCAACATCAACTTCAATTACTTCGGTGGCGTCACGGAATTTGAGGCGAACGACACGGTTTATTGGCTGCTCATGGCGATCATGAATGATCAGGTGGCAAGCGGCGATGCGACCAAACAGGCCGGGGCGGCGGCAGCGACTCCCGCCCGACAAGCCAAAGAGATTCCGGCGCTTTCCGAATTCAGCCCAAGGCGTTCGGAATATCTCGTCGTTGAGGGCGAGGGTGAACCGTTGCCCGACGAAGCATTTGCGGGGATTGAAGCCCTGCACGTCTATTTCGACGCCAACCGGCCCCGGCTCATCGAGGAATCCGTCAAGCGCGACGCCGCACAATTGGCCCAAGAGCAATGGTTGAAAGACCATCCGCCCGTGCCCAAGGATACCGTCATCAATTTCTGGCCGATCAAAAGCCGGGTCTATGGCAATGCTCCCCAAGCGGAGGAAAAGAAATGAAGCGGCCAATCGTCCTCCTTTTGGCTTTGCTCGGCTTGGTGATTTCCGCACCGGCCCAGACGGCTTCCGATCCCAATGAAGGCAGCTGGCTGACTCATGATGCCGCCAATGGCACTTTCAATTTTTCTTGGTGGGGGCTTACCGGTCGGACATATTTCATCCAGCAATCGGAGGATCTGTTGACATGGAATTACTTCTCCGTGATCGAGTCGGGTGTGGGTGATGTCATTGCGTGGGGATTCACTTCGTCGACAGGTAAGTTATTCCTGCGGTTGAAATACACCGACGTGGTGACCAGCGATCCCTTCGCGGATGACTTCGATGGGGATGGAATGAACAATTGGTGGGAACTGCGGGTGGGGCTTGATCCCTTCTTGGCCAACGATCCCAACGCCAATCCCGATGGTGACGATGCGACGAATTTGCAGGAGTCGATCGCCAATACCTCCCCAACTGATCCCGCCCCGGTGCTGACACTCAGTGGACCGGCGGGGGCTTCATTGGTGCCTTGAGCCCCGCGTGTTTATGAGAATGAAATTCTTACTCCTCGTTCTGTGCGCGTGCTGGCCGGGGCTGAACGGCCTGCTCCCGCTGGGCGGTTCGGCGCTGGGGCAAGTGCCGCAAATCAAACAAGTGCCGGTTTTTTACTATTACGCCTGGTCATATCGCTACGGAAATTTTCAGGCGGTAGCGCAGGAAAGATGGGAGTACTGGAATCCGAGTCCAGGCGGTCCTTACTTTGTCGTGGGAGGTAATGCGGATAATACCCCTTATCAGGCTGGCAACGTTCTTTTCTATCGCGTCAATGTGTATTTGGGCGGCATCCCGGAGTTTGAGCCAGAGCCTGTTCAAAATACGTATAATCAGGTTTTGGAGAGCTTGCGGCGCTTGGTCAGGGTGCTGGAGTCGCCACTGCCCGCCACGGCGTTGAACACGGAAACGGCCGCGGATATCCAGGTCGGCGGAGACACGGGCCGCTGCCGGGTCCCGATGATGCAGTATGCCGCGCAGGCCAGCGCGAATTCGCTGCGCCTTGAGGATACTCCATTGACCCATGCACCGTCCTTTGGGCCGGCGGTGGACGCCACCCTCTTTTACACGGACGGGGCGAGCGCCCTGGGCGGGAGCATTGCCGCCAATGGCGGCTGGCGATGCTCGCTGGATTCATGGTTGGAAGACGATCCCGGCACTCCGAGCGGTCCGCTCCGTGTTTACCCGCGCGGCGGCGGCTCCGAGGAATACCCGGCGTATGACGCCCCCACCCAGAGCTTCAGCGCCAATCGCTGGGCCGATTCGACCATCGTTCGCATCTCCTCGGCGCCGCCGGTCTATGAGCGCCCGGTTTGCCGACGGGTCGAAGGAAATTTACCGCGTTTCCGATGGTGCGGCGACGGCCCCGAGACGGCTTTATCTCGCCGAGGCGCAGGATGCCTGGGGGAGCAGCGCGACATGGCAATACGCCGGTGTAAAACTCACTTCCTGCACGGACGCGGCCGGCAAGATGACCTCGCTCATCTATGACCCGGTGAATCCTGAGCGGCTATGGAAGCTCACCGACCCTTTCGGACGCACGGCCGTCCTCGGCTACGACGCGCAAGGACGGTTCAACACTTGCACCGATCCTGCCGGCACGCTTTCGCAAGTGTCCTACGGGGCAGATGGCAAAGTGGCGGCACTGACCACGCCTTATGGCACCTCGACCTTTACTCGTGGCACCACGCCAGCCGGGCAATGGCTGGAAATGCGCGACGCGCGCAATGCGCTGGAACGGTTGGAGACGCGATTTGAGCAACCACAGCCGCAATTAGTTCCAAGTGGCAATGGGCAGAATATCCAGTTTCTCGCGCCGCAGACCATCCGCAATCCTTCGACTCTTTCCCATTGGGCGGCGGTGGACCCGGCCAGCCGGGCGCTGTCCCCCGCGCAAGCGTGGATGGATGCGGGCCTGACGGCCGGCCCGGCCCTCGTGCAGCTCGGCCCGTGGAATGGAAGCTGGTCGCGGCAACTGCACTCGGCGGATTCCTTTGGCGCACGAGGGCAGACGACCTATTTTTGGGACAAGAAAGCCACGGGCGACAACCAGATGGCCGACGCGAATGCACGGCAGTTTGGCTGGGCGTTTGGTCCGCAAGGCGTGCCTGGCTTTCCGGCGTGGACGAAAGCGCCGCTGGAAGCGGCGGTGAGCTATCTCTATCAAGGGGAGACCGCTCCCGGGGTGGCGGGCAACGCCCGCCTCATCGAGTCCTACCGTTCGCTCGATGGCAGCCAAAAGCTGCAGCGGCAGCGGGCGGAATATGACCACCCGCTCGGCCTTCCGACCAAATCCATCGATCCCCTGGGCCGCACGAAAAGTGTGAGTTATGACCCCGCCGATCCCAGCAATCTGCTCGAAGTGCGCAACGCGACGCTGGAGAACGGAAACCAGCACAACGAATTGCTGGCGAGTTATTCCAACTATCTGAATCATCAGCCGCAGACGATCACCGACGCCGCCGGCAAGCAAACCTCCATCCTCTACAACGCTCGCGGACAAACGGAAACGGTGACCAATGCGAAAGGCGAGGTGACGAAGTATGTCTATGACGAAGTGCCGGCCCATCCACAGTTTGGGCGGCTCTTGACGGTGACGCGGGCCCTTGGCACGGCGCTCGCCGCGACTACCACCACTGGCTACGACGCTTCCGGGCGGGTGAGCACCATTACCGACCGCGAGAACTACACGGTCACGCTGGCCTATGACGCCATCGGCGGCGATCCGCTCCAGAGTCTCGATCGGATGACGCGCGTGACTTTCCCGGACGGCAGCTATTCCGAGTCGCGCTACGACGATGCCCGCTGGCCGCTCGATGTGGCCCATGCGCGCGACCGCCTGGGCCGGGAAACCGCTTTCGAGTATGACTCCCTGCGGAATCAAGTGAAAGTGACGGACCCGCAGGGCCGGGTGACGCAGTTCGTACAATGCCCGTGCGGGGCGATGGACAAGATCATCGATGCGCGCGGCAACGAGACCGAGTGGACGCGCGACCTGCAAAAGCGCATCACCGGCAAGAAGATCGCCGGGCAGACCGTGGCGACTTACACCTACGAGCCGGACACGGGGCGGCTGCGTACCATGACCGACGCTCTCGGCCAAGTAACGACTTACGGCTACTTTCCCGACGACCGGCTGAACACCGTCAGCTACACGAACGCGGTGCATCCTACGGCCAATGTGGCCTTTGCCTACGACCCGGCGTTTCCAAGGCTGGCGACGCTCACCGATGGCACGGGGCTGACCAACTACGGCTATGTGCCCTTCAATCCCGCCGATGCGGTTTACGGCGACGGGCAACTGGCGAGCCTCGACGGGCCGCTGGCGAATGACACGCTCACTTACACCTACGATGAACTGGGCCGTGGCGTTGGTCGTTCGATCAACGGTGCGGCCAATGAGAGCAGCGTCGCTTTCGACGCGCTCGGGCGGGTCAATACGCTGACCAATCCGCTCGGCACGTTCGGCCCTGTGTATGTCAACCAAACCGGCCGGCTCGATCATGTGACGTGGCCCAATGGGCAGCGAACGAACTACGCGTGGCAACCGAATGCCCAGGACCAGCGCCTCGCCTCGATCACCCACCTCGATCCCGCGGCGCAGACGGAATCCCAGCACACCTACGGCTACGACACCGAAGGAAAAATCCTGACGTGGCAGAACACGAGGCCGGGCAGCGACGCCAAGTTCACCTTCGGCTACAACGCCAGCGATGAACTGGAGGAAGCCGTCCAGCGCGCGGAGCCTGCGCAGACCTTGCTGCACCAATCCAGCTACGCTTACGATAAGAGCGGCAACCGGGCGGCGGTGACGGAAGATGGAAAGTTCACCAGCTATCCGGCGAACGCTAAGAATCAGCTGACCACGGCCAGCGGGAGCGGATCGATACTCTTTCGCGGTTCGGTCAATGAACCGGCGACGATCACCCTGGCCGGACAACCAGTGACGATGCAGGGATTCAATTGGAGCGCGTGGGCCGAGGTGGCGCCTGGGCCCAATAGTCTCACCCTCCAAGCCACCGAAACGAACGTCGCGCCGGGCTTCAATGCGCAGACGACCACCCGCCATATTGAACTGACGCTGACCGCCGATGCCGCGCGCACCTTCGCCTACGACGCCAACGGGAGCATGACGGATAATGGCGCGACGCAAACTTACGAATGGGATGCGGCAAACCGGCTGGTGGCGATCAACTACACCGGCACCAATCTACGAACGGAATTCAACTATGATGGGTGGAGCCGGTGGGTGAAGATCGTGGAAAAAGATGGGGCCACCGTGACGAGTGAGAAGCGTTTCGTGTGGGAAGGCTATTCCTTGGCCGAGGAGCGCGACGCTAGTAACGCTGTCACCCGCCGTTACTTCGCGCAGGGTGAACAGCGGGGAGCGTTGAATCTTTACTACGCACGCGACCATCTAGGCAATGTGCGTGAATTGACCGACGGCACGGGCACTCTGCGCGCCAGCTACGAATATGCTTTGTGGGGCAAGCGCACGAAGCTGGCAGGTGACTTGGATTGCGATCTCGGGTTCACGGGGCACTACCAGCACGGGCCGAGTGGTTTCGTAGTCGCGCCGCTACGGTTTTACACGGCGGAGTTTGGCCGGTGGCTATCCAGGGATCCGATTGAGGAAAGCGGAGGTATAAATCTTTACTCATATGCGGCAAACAATCCGGGCAAAAACACAGACCCCTTAGGTCTAAGGCCAATCGATATTAGCGTAATGTCCAGCAATATGAGCATCTGGGACAAGCTTTATGAAGGCAATTATTCAGGCACCTATCCAACGTTCTTTGATTCACCTAAAGCGTTGGCGGACCAGGTATTATCCAAAGTAGGACCTAATGATACTATTCGCATCCTAGATATTCATGCGCACGGATCCGAAGCGGGCAATTTTATTACGTTGGGCGGCCCTGGTCAGGGGTGGTTTTCAGGACCCAAAGGCGTTTCCGATCCATACGATGCACTGAGTGCACTTCAACGCCTGAAGCCACGCATGGACAAGAATGGTGCTGTAGTACTTAGGCAATGCCGGGTGGCTGTCACGCAACACGGCGTGCACTCTATGTTGCTAATGGCAAAGACGCTTGGCGTTCCGGTAATTGCTACGCGTGGTGATTATGAGGATGGATTTGTAGATGGAACGGTTATCGCTTTTCCAAACGGAAAGGTTGCCGATTTTACTCGCGGCTCTTTCGACCCAGAAAATTGGCTTTCGAAGAAGAAATGAAAATACGGCTGCTAGCCTACATTTCGCTCGTTCTGGCGCTCGCGATGATGTTAGTGTCATGTTCAAAGGGGATATCCGAGGACAAGGCGCGCCAAATGATTACAAACGGAGATTCTGCTAAACTCCTGCTTGCATTCAAAGAGGGAAAGGTCCCTCAGATGGTGGTCGTGTCTGCCCTGTGCGTGAACTCAGGTCATGGATCAAACGAAGCGTTGCAAGAGATGATTGAACTGAGCGATCCCGCTCTAAAAGCGTACATCGCGGATGCATTAGGTCGCTTTCATCGCCAAGATGCCCGCTCAGTTCTCATTAAGCTATCTACTGATAGTGACGAAGACGTTTCGCGCACGGCTAAGGCATCTTTGGCCGCACTGGAAAAGAGCGACCCGAAGAGATAGGAGGCAAGCGTGAACATAGGAGTCATGCAAAGATCGGCAGACGTCCTAGAGAGTTCGTTTGGCGAGCGCCATAACCGTCAGGAACTTGCGGGAGGACTGCATTCTCCGCTCGTGTTCCGCGATTCTCCCATCCTTCCAACCCTTTCGGGTCATAGCTTCTTACAACGTTAATGCCCGCGGGATCCCTGGATCGACGGGAGAGAGCCTGGTGCATGATCTGGGAAGCGGGGGCGTGAATCGGGCGACCCATGCGCGGATGGGAAGGAACTTGCTGGCAGACCTTCGTTGCACAGACAGATACCGGCGCTCAGGGGAGGCGTCGCGGAGGACGGCGATCCCTTCCGATTTGGCAAGCCTCTGTTCAACAATTCTTAGGACGGATGAGTGATCCAATCGAACCTCCGGAATGGCTCTGAACACAATGCGTCTTCTCCATCCCACAGAGCACGAGCGCAACTCAGTCGCTGCCCGCACGCGAGCTTTCAACGGCTGCGGAATCTCGCATGGCGGCATCCCTGGACGGGACGGCTCCCGCAGCGGACGCTTCCGCCATGCCATTCGCACGCGGCCTTCGCAAGTGGCGGACGTTTCGCGGCCTCACCCTTGCCCAAGCCGCCGCGATCCTCGGCTGCACCGTGCCCATGCTCTGCCGCTATGAGCACGGACGCAGCGAGCCGCCTCTGCAGCTCCGGGCCGCCATCCTCGCCATCATCGACGCCTGAGTCGCCAAGCTGAACGCAAAGCGCCCGCTGGCCGCGTGCCGGTGGGCGTTTCGCGTGTTGAGTCCGCTAGGCCGGCTGCGGGTGGGCGTAGTGGTAGTTGATTTCGCACTCGACACCGCCCCTTGGGTCGAGGCGATAAAGCAGCAGGCACCGCGTCCATGCTTGCTGATACTCAGCAAAGATTGCGTGGAGAGAGGTTGTGGTTTGAAACAGCGCTTCGGGAAAGTCACGAACCTCGGCACCAGTCAGCGGATTCCACAGTCGGTGCTTGATGGCTCGTGCCTCAGTGAACGGCGAGAACGAGACATCGAGCTGGAGTAGGGCGATTCGCCAGTGCCGCGGCACCAGGCTGCGGAGCTGCTTGATCAGTTCATCGGTGAGCGGCTGGGAGCGCCGGTGAAATTCCGCAGATTTGTTCGGATCGGCCATGAATGCAGTTCGTTTCGCAACGAGGGTGCGCCCTCGCACGCGAGTGTCCAAGCATACTTTTACGATCGAGCGCCTCCCATCTGGGTAGGGCGACCTTCACTCAATTTCTATGAGGAGACGGTTTTTTACGTTCCCACTTTTTAAGGGGGGCAATCGCACATAAAACGCCCCAAACGGCTCTTGCAGGGAAGCGCACACATCTCCCCTATCGCGGCTGGGAGACGCATCCAAGGGAACTTAGCGCAGGGTCCGCAAAGCGGGTGTTTTGGTGGGAACGTTCCCACTTCGTTCCCACATTTCGCATGGAGCGGGTGCGGCGTTCTGAGTGCCGATTTTCGCTCTTGGCGGCCCGAAGAGCATGGTTCGAAAGTATGGATCAAAGCCCGGTGCCAAATCATCGTGCGCAGGTTTTAGGTCACGCGATTGTTCCGTCCCGTCGCACGAATACGGGCGCATCGTGGTGAACGCGGGCGTGCCGGGCAACTGGGCGCGAACCGGTCCCCAAACCCGCACCTACGCCACGCCGCCGCCCGGCTCGTGGAGCAGCGTGAACACCTCATCCAGCGCCTTGCCGCACTCCGCCTGAATCGCCACGGCATCGAGCCCGGAAAGAATCGGCGGCAACTCCAGCTCGAATTTGTGCCGCAGCAGATCCTTGGCCCGGGCCACCTGCTCGGTCCAGGCCGCCCGCACTTCCTCCAGGGCCACGTATTCGCGTTTCTTCACCGCCAGGCGCAGTTCCCGTTCCTCGACCTCGGCCAATAGTTTGCGGGCGCGCAGAGCGCTCTCGGCATCCGTGGCGGCGGGATCGCCTTCCAGCCCGTGCCGCTGCATGAACTCACGCCATGCGGCGACTTCATGGAATCCATTGGCCGCGGGCTGGGGCGCGTCCTTGCGTTTGCGCCAGTTCTGGAGGGTGCGCCGGGCCACTCCCAGGGCCTTGGCCAGTTCCGCATAATTCTCCGCCACCGTGGGCGTGTGTCCCGCGCTGGCGGCCATGCCTTGCAGCATGGCCCGCTCGGCGCGGTTGAGTTTGCCGCCGCGCTGCACGCGCTGGGCAAGATTAGCGAAATCTCGGTTGAGCAGCTTTCTGGCGATTTCCGGCGGGATGGTGTCCATGCCCGGCACGCTGCGTCAACGCGAGGTCCAGAACGGTTCGACTCACCGGCGCGACTGCGGGCGGAAATTGGCGTTGTTGTGCGTCAGTCGTCTCAGTCGTCTCAGTCGTCACGTGACGACTGGATTTTAGTCGTCTCAATTAGTCGTCCCCCTTTAAGGGGGGACGACTAAGACGACTACTGCGGATTTGCGCAGTCGTCCCACAGCCGACTGGGACGACTAAACGCGAATGGCGAGCGTGAGGGGCGTGTTGATCCCGGCGATGCGGGGGCGGGCGGCGGTGCGTCGCGTTGACACGAAGGCGAAGTGCAAAAGCCATGACCACGCCTTCCACCAAACCCGCCTACGTCACGCTCCACCGCCTCGGCGAACTCTCGGGCCGCTCCCGCAACACGCTGCTCTTGCGAATGCGCGACGCCGAACTTCTGGCCGACGCCACGCTCGACGTGGGCGGCACGCCGCAGCCGCTCTTCCTTGCGCAACGAGTAGTCGAACTCAAGCGCCTGCCATCGCGCAAGGCCGCGCCCGCGGTGGACCCGATGCTTTGAACCCAACCCGAAACCGCCATGCACCTCGAATTCCTCTCCCTGACCAAAGTCCTGACCGTCCCGCTGCTGAGCGAGGACGACACGACCGCCCTCCATCGGCTGCAAAAGCAATGGGAGCACTGGGCGAATCGCGAGCGCCAGCACGGAGCCTCGCGTGTCGCCGAAGATCAGCACGCCGCGTTCACCGCGTTCATCGACAATCCGACCGCCGAGACTGAGCAGCGGCTCCTCGTGACAGCCGACGCGGATCTGACCGCCATCCTGTTCACCTCGGCCAAGATCGCCTTCGCCAACGCGGTGAACTTCCTCGCGGGCGCACTGATGGCCGTCGCCTAGGCGCTCTGGCAGGCGCTCGTCGAA
>Ga0163144_10024398_pt1 | contig 11864 bp, 8 predicted proteins | sample OliLak19BULKMAT1_FD_123175 | JGI IMG/M metagenome (GOLD analysis project Ga0163144, IMG submission 123175) | Freshwater microbial mat bacterial communities from Lake Vanda, McMurdo Dry Valleys, Antarctica - Oligotrophic Lake LV.19.BULKMAT1 | ecosystem: Environmental > Aquatic > Freshwater > Lake...
CCGCATGCCGCATGCCGCAGACCGCCTGCCAGGCCGGTGACGCGGAACGCCGCCGAATGCGCGCAGTCGCTGACCAGGGCCCGCGTTCCGACCGCAAAGCCGGCCGTCGAAAACACCGGGATGACCGCGTTCGCCGAGGTCATCGTGGCCGACAGGGCCACCGGCTCCCGGCTCGGGATGCGCACCGTCAGCGCGTCGGAAGCATTGTTTGCCGCCGGGTTCGCGCCGGTGATCTGCGCCGGCGCCATGGGGTCGAATGCGGCACCGGTTCCTTCGTGGCCCTGGATGTAGGCCGGGATGTTGTTCAGGTACGTCGTGGGGGACGCGATCGTGTTGACCAGGCTGCCGCTGCCCGCCGCACGATTGCTGTTGCAACCGGAATAGCCGGCCTGGCGCAGGTCGCGCTGCAGCATCTCGACCGCGATGCCGGCCTGTTCCTCGATCTCGTTCATCGTCTGGGTGACCGTGCCGGTCTTCGAGCTGTTTGCGAAAACCGTGGCGATCAGCAACGTTAGGATCACGCCGATCCCGCTCGCGACCAGCAGTTCGACCAGCGAGAAGCCGTGCTGGCTCCGCCCGACGGAAGATCGATGAGCGCCGGTGGTTCGCATGACGTCAGGGCCTCACCGTCGCAGGCTTCGGCGCCCGGCAGACCGTCGTCGGGGGTCGAGTCGAGGCACACGGCGCCCGAACCGGCGGGCAACGCCTGGCCGATGAGGTCCTGCCAGTCCTGCAGGTCGTCCGCGGCCATCGCCGCGGGCGCGCAGCTCGCCGGGGCTGCTTCGACCGAGCCCGCATAGATTGCGCGGCAGGCGTTCGAGGCCGGCACGGCGTCGTCGTAGGTCGTGCCGGCCGCCGCGTTGACTGCGCCGAGGTTCGCGCGCATGCGCTCGGCCATGTCCGAGGCGAGCACCGTCGCGGAGCTGCGCATCGACGACATGTGGCTCGAGGACATGGCGAGGGCCTGCAGGCCGATCACGCCGAGCAGGCCGATCGTGAAGATGACGATCGTGACCAGCACTTCGACCAGCATGAAGCCCGCCTGGGTTGCGCGCGCCGCGCGCGTTGCGGTCGCGAAGTTCAGCACGCGACGTTCACCCGGTTGAGCGTGGCCTGGCCGGTGCGGTGGATCGTCACGCGTCGCTGCATCTGCGCCGGCGCGCAGACCGTGATCTGCCCGACGCCAGCGAGACGGCCGTTGGGCCGGAAACTGATGAAGTGCGGGTCGGCGATGCCGCTGGTCGTGGTATCGATCGACGGATCGAGCGGCGAAGTCCGCGTCAGCACCTGGTCGCCGCCATCGATCGTGCCGGTGACGCCGCCGTCGACGAACACCAGGCGGCCCTAGTTCCAGTCGGCGTTGGCGCAGGAAGTCATGTTGGCGGAGGTGCAGACGGTGACGGTGCCAGCGCGCATCACGGCCTCGTTGCGCGCCATCGCAAGGTCGATCACCAGGTCGCGCGAGCTCGCGGCCAGGCGGCTGGCGCGGGTGAACCCCGAGACCGATGGTCACCATCAGTTCGAACAGGGTGAAACCGCCGCTGTTTCGCATCGTTCTCATGGCGGGAGAGGTCGCGGCACGATGAATGGGCCGTCGCGACTCTCCGACCGGTGGCGCGAACGGCCGGACCAACGGTATCCGCCGGTGAACAGGATCTCAGTCGCGGCGCGACATAACGCCCATGGGGATCCCCGAGCCACGATCTGGCGCGCCAGCCGGCGCGACGCCGGTCACCACGGCGCGGGTTTGTAGTCCTTCAGGAACTGGCCCCAGACGTGCGTGCCGGAATTCATGCCCGAGAAGACCGGATCGACGATCCGCGCCGCGCCGTCGATGATGTCGAGCGGCGGCGCGAAGCCGGCCTCGGCCTTGCGCGCCGCATGCACGGCCGGGTCCTCGTCGGTCACCCAGCCGGTGTCGACTGCATTCATGTGGATGCCGTCGCGCACGTAGTCCGGCGCGCTGGTGCGGGTCATCATGTTCAGCGCGGCCTTCGCCATGTTGGTGTGCGGGTGCTTGTCGGTCTTGGTGGTGCGGTAGAACTGGCCTTCCATCGCGCTGACGTTGACCACGTGCATGTGGCGCACACCCGAGCGCAGCATCAGTGGCTTCAGGCGTGCGTTGAGGATGTACGGCGCGATCGCATTGACGAGCTGCACTTCGAGTAGCTCCGGCGTCTCCACTTCGTGCAGCCGCAGCCGCCAGCTGTTGAGCTCCCGCAGGTCGAGCTGCTGGCGGTCCTCGTCGTAGCGGCCGCTGGGATACAGCGCCTCGCCCTCCTGGAAATCCTCATCGAGATAGCGGCGCTGCGACAGCGCGGCGCTGTGCAGCAGGCCGTCGGCGGGCGCGCGCGCCGGGTGCAGCGCGCCGCCGCCGCCCACCGTCGCGATGGGCGTGGCCGAGGCCAGGATCGGCATCGCGGCGAGTGCGTGGCGCAGCGCGTCGTGCTGCGCGAGCGGCGCTCGCAGCGCGTCCGGCAGTTCCGACAGCGCCTGTGCCTCGCGCGCGACCAGGTGGCGGAAGAAGCCCGCTGGCCGGCGCACGGTCTGGCAGGCATTGTTCAGGATGAAGTCGAGGCGCGGCAGCTGCTCGCCGAGCCAGCGCGCGAACAACTCGACGCTCGGCGTGTGCCGCAGGTCGAGGCCGTGTACCTGCAGCCGTTCGCGGAACGCGCCGAAGTCCGGCTGCTGCGAATAGCGCTCCGCCGCATCGACCGGGAAGCGTGTCGTCACGATCACCCGCGCACCGGCGCGCAGCAGCTTCAGCGCGGCCTGGAACCCGATCTTCACGCGTGCGCCGGTGACCAGCGCGCAGGTGCCGGAAAGATCCGCGGTCTGTTCGCGCTTGGCATAGTTGAAATCGCCGCAGGGCTGGCACATCGCGTCGTAATAGCGATGCACCTGCTGGTAGGGCTGCTTGCAGACATAGCAGGCGCGGGCCGCATGCAGTCCGGGTCGCTCTGCCGCGGGCTCGTCCTCGGGCGGCGGCAGCCACAGGGGCGCATAGGTCTCGCTGCGGCGCTGCACGCGCAGGCCGGCCTGCTCGAGCGCGCCGCGATCCTTCTGCCGTGCGGCCTCGCGGTCGGCGCGTCGGAACGCCTTGGCCATCCGCACCAGGTCGTGGCGCTCGGGCTTGGCGACCAGGCCGGTCAGCACCAGCAGTTCGCGCCGCTCTTCCTGCGTCAGCCGCGTCAGGCAGCCGCGATCCTGCTCGATCGCCTTGAGCACGCGCAGGCAGGCGTCGAGATCGGTCGCGGAAAAAGGGGCGTCAGGATCGCTCGACATGTCTTGCGTCGCGAAACAGATCAGGCATCGCCAAAGTGTAGTGGACCCCGGCGCCTGTGTGGTCCAGTACGCCGGCGCGATAAGATTCCGCTCGACCGGTGATCACGTTCCCGCATCGCGGGCACCGTCGTCCCAAGGACCTGCCCCATGATTCCACGGCGCCGCCGCAGCGCGCTCTATGTCCCTGCCGCCAACGCGCGTGCCGTCGACAAGGCCCGCACGCTGCCCTGCGACGTCGTGATCCTCGATCTCGAGGACGCGGTCGCACCGGAGGCCAAGGCGCAGGCGCGCGAGCAGGCGGTGGCGGCGCTGCGCGCGGGCGGCTTCGGCGCGCGTGAAGTCGTGCTGCGGGTCAACGGGCTCGAGACGCCCTGGGGCGCGGACGACCTCGACGCCGCGATCGCCGCCGCGCCGGCGGCGGTGCTGGTGCCGAAGATCGCGCGGCGCGCCGACCTTGCAGCGTACGAACGGCGTCTCGCGGGGCAGGGCGGCATCGCGCTGTGGGCGATGATCGAGACGGCGCGCTCGATCTTCCACGTCGAGGAGATCGCTGCCGCGGCCGCCGACGGGCCGCTCGCCGCGCTGGTCGTCGGCAGCAACGATCTCGCGAAGGAGGCCTGTTTCGATCCCGGCGTCGATCGGCAGCCCCTGCTCGGCGCGCTGGGGCTGGTCGTGCTCGCGGCGCGTGCCCACGAGCTTGCGGTGCTCGATGGCGTCTTCAATGCGCTCGACGATCGAGAGGGCCTGGTGGCGCAGTGCGCCCAGGGCCGTGCGTTCGGCTTCGACGGCAAGACCCTGATCCATCCGGCCCAGGTCGAGCCCTGCAACGCTGCGTTCACGCCGGATGCCGCCGCAATCGAAGCGGCGCAACGCATCATCGCGGCGTTCGCCGCGCCCGAGAACGCCGGCCGGGGTGCGCTGCGCGTCGCCGGGCAGATGGTCGAGCGGCTGCACCTCGCCCAGGCGCGGCGCACGCTGGCGATGGCGGGGCTCGACTGAGCTTGCGCCTTTGGGCAACGTGGGTGCGGCGCGTCCACTTATAATGATGGCGGGCGACGCCGTTGTGGCGCGCACGGCGCTGCCCCCGATGATCGAAAAGGCCGTCAAGAGCGTCTACTCGAACCAAGGTCCCGGTCCTGTGGTCTCGAAGAAGATGAGCGGCTCGCGTGCCGTTCGCATCGGTCGACGCCGGCGGCAAGGATGCCTTCGACATTGGCGACGCGTCGCTGAAGGTCAGCCACGTCTACGGCCTGAGGAAGAGGCACGCCTGGGTGGCCCAGGGCGAACTGATCTTCGACACCGCGGCCCGCCCTGAACTGGGCACCGACAAGGAATTCTTCAGCCTCAGCATCACGGCCGGCGGAGTGCTCGGCAAGGCGTTCGGCGGTAATACCATCGCGTTCGTGAAGCCGACCGTGTTCGCGGGCGGCGATCGCCCCGGATCGCGGGGCATCGAAGTCGGCTACAGGGTGCTCGGCTTCTGGGTCGCCGCGGCGCGGTCTAACGGAAACGCCGGTGCGCGAGGGCGACGCGGGCGAAGCCGGTGATGACGCAGACTGCGCCGTAGCCACAGGCGATGACGGGGAACCAGGCCGGCTGCAGCGTCGCCAGCACGAATGCGGCGATCGTTTCCGTGCCCTCGGCCAGGCCCGCCACGTAGTAGAACGACTTCTCCCCCTGCACCACGCTCACGATGCCGCGCCGCTCGGCGATGACCGCGTAGCCGAGGAAGCTGATGCCGGCGAGCAGGAAGCCGGCGAGCAGCAGCGCCGCCGGCAGCGCGTTCGCGGGTTCGGCGAGCGCGAATCCCGCCGGCACCGCGGCGTAGAAGACGAAGTCCGCGAAGATGTCGAGGTAGCCGCCGAAATCGGTGGTGCCGCGCAGCCTTGCGACTGCGCCGTCGAGTCCGTCGAGCAGGCGGTTCGTGACGATCAGCGCGAGCCCCCAGCCATAGGCGCCGGTCGCGATCGCGCCGCCGGCGGCCAGTCCCACCAGCATGCCGGCAAGCGTGAGTGCGTTGGGGGAGACGCCCCAGGCGCCGAGCACGCGCGCGGCGGCGTTCAGCGGCGGATCGATCAGCGGACGCAGGGTCGAATCGAGCATGTCCGCGTCCGGCTACATGCCGACGATGCCGATCACGGCGCCGGTCATGGCCGTCGCCAGGTTGCCCGATATCCACGACTTGATGCCGAGCGCCGCCGTCTCCGCACGCCGCGAGGGGGCGAGCGTGCCGATGGTCGAGAGCAGCAGGCCGATGCTCGCGAGATTGGCGAAACCGCACAGCGCATAGACGGTGATCAGGCGCGAGCGCGCGCCGAGGATCGCGGGATCGAGGGCGGCCAGTTCCTGGTAGGCGACGTACTCGTTCAGGATCACCTTCGTGCCCATCAGCGCCCCGGCCGCGGGGGCCTCTGACCAGGGCACGCCGATCAGCCACAGCAGGGGCGCGAAGACGGCACCGAACATCCGCTTCAGGGTGAGCGGCGCACCGTCGATGGCGGGCAGCTGCGCCAGCACCTGGTCGGTGAGCGCCACCAGCGCGAAGACCACCAGCAGGATCGCGATGATCGCCAGGAACAGCTGCAGGCCGTCGAGCGTGCCGCGGACGAGCGCGTCGATGCTGCTCTCGAACTTCAGGTCCGCCGCGCTCGCCGCGGTGCGTGGCGTGCCGTCGTCCGGGACCATGATGCGGGCGAGCAGCAGCGCCGCCGGGAGCGAGATGATCGAGGCGGCGACCAGGTGTCCGAGCGCATTGTCGATGACCGCCGACAGCGTCGAGGCGTAGAGGATCAGCACGACGCCCGACACGGTCGACATGCCGAGCGTCATCACCATGAACAGCTCCGCGCGGCTCATGCGCTCGAGATATGCGCGCACCACCAGCGGCGCCTCGACGACTCCGAGGAAGATGTTGGCGCCGGCACTCAGGCCGACGGCGCCGCCGACGCCGAGCGTCCGCTGGGTCAGCCACGACAGGGCGCGGACGATCGCGCGCAGGATCCCCCAGTGCCAGAGCAGCGCCGCGACGGCGGACGTCACGATCACCAGCGGCAGGATGTCGAAGGCGATCACGACCGGGCGCGACATGCCCGGGCGCAGTGCGAACGGCAGTTCCGCGCCGCCGAGATAGCCGAACAGGTAGCTGGAGCCGACCCGCGTCGCGGCCTCCAGCGCGCGGATTCCCTCATTGCCCCAGCGCAGCGCCTCCCAGATCAGCGGCACCCGGACGACGACGATCGCCAGCACGAACTGCAGCAGCAGCGCGCCGCCGATCCAGCGCCAGCGCGGCACCGCCGGCCGGCGCTCCGACAGCAGCCAGGCGATCGCGAGGATCGCGGCCAGGCCGAGCAGGCCCTGGAATCGAAGCCACAGCGGGACGGTCACATTTTCCACATCAGGCCGAACTGGAACTGCCGCGGCGGGGCCGCATTGCGCTGGACGAAGTCCGCGCCGCCGCCGAACTGTATCTGGTTCGAGGTCGTGGCGGCGTTGGCGAAGCCCGACTCGTTGTTGGCATCCAGCAGGTTGAACACGTCGAGCGAGGCCTCGAGCGTGCCGCGACCGACCGGCAGCGCATAGCGGGCGCCGAGATCCAGAGTCGTCGACCAGGGCAGCCGCGCGGCGTTGCGCGACACGCCGGGGTAGCGGTCGGAATTGCCGACGAAGTTCTCGCCGAAGGAGGCGCCGTCGCCGTTCAGGTCGCGCGTGCCGAACAGCGCTGCGTCCGGCACGAGATTGACCGGCTGTCCGGACTGGAACAGGCCCGCCAGCGTCAGCGTGAGCCCGCGCACAAGGTAGAAGTAGCCGACCGCCGAGATCACGTGGCGGCGATCGTTGGCCGACGGCCCCTCGTCGAGCGCGAACTCGTTGGCGTTCGAGGCGCGGAAGTTGATGTCGTCGGTGTCGTTCACCAGCCTCGACAGCGTGTACGAGAGCCGGAACCCGTAGAGGTCGCCGCCGCGTGCCTTGACCAGCTGCAGGTTCAGGGCCTCGTAGCGCGCCTGGCCTTCCGTCTCCGACACGGTGATCTGGCGCGCGCCGCCCGGGACGAGCGCCACGGGGCGCGTCGCATCGGCGTCCGTCTCCGTGCGGACGAGGCCGAGTGTGCGGGCGAGCGCGAGGCGCGCGGCATTGTCGGGCAGCGCGCGCAGCGTCGCGATGTTGGCGGGCGTCAGCGCCGCGGCATTCGGCACGAAGGACGCCGGCGCGTTCAGGTCACGCAGCCGGACCAGGTGCCGCGTGCGGTTGTAGAGCAGGTCGGCCGAGGCGACCCAGTCGGGCGCCAGCTCGCGCTGCAGTCCGAGACTCAGCTGCGTGCTGGTCGGACTCTCGTAGCCGTCGGGGTTGAGGATCCGCACCTCGTTGATCGGGGTGGTCGCACGCAGGCCCTGCAGCGCGGCCGCCGTGGGGCACTGCGCCACGGTGGCGCAGGGCGGGTTCACCGTCAGGTTGCCGTCGAAGGTGACGCGATCGAGGCGCGTGTCGGCGGGCAGCAGGCCGGCGGCGATCAGTTGTCGCAGCTGTCCCTGCAGCGGCGCGGCCGTGGTGTTGCGCTGCAGGGCATCGGAGACCACCGCGTAAGTGAGCTTGTCGACGAACAGGCCGGCGCCGGCGCGGATCACGGTGCGCGCATCCGGCTGGTAGTTGACGGAGAGCCGCGGGGAGAAGTTGTCGAGGTCGTCCTTGCCGCTGCCCTCGCCGGTGAGGCTGTCGTAGTCCCAGCGCAGGCCGAGGCTCACCGTCAGGTCGGGGCGTGCGGACCAGCGATCCTCGACATACAGCGCGCCGAGCGTCTGGGTGCGGCCGAAGCTCGAGGGGCGCAGCTCGACGCCGTAGCTCGCCACCGCGGGGTTCAGCGCCAGCACGTCGCGCGCCGTCACGGCGGTGCCGAAGCCGCGCAGCGCCGTCAGCTGCGCCGGCGTCACGTCGACCACGTAGTTGCCGTCGGGATTGCCGCCGCCGCGCAGGCCGAAGTCGGCCGTCAGCACGTCGCCGCCGATCAGCACGCGATGGTCGCCGCGGGAGAAGCGCAGCTTCTGCTGCAGCTGCAGCGTGCGCTCGCGCTCGTCGAACGCGAAGCCCGGATGGCCGACGACCGCGACCGGCAGGCCCGAGACGTCGCGCACCGTCACCTGCGGGCCGGCCGCGCGCGTCTTGCCGTAGTCCCAGTCGAAGGCGCTCAGCAGCAGGCTCGCTTCATAGTCGATGGCCGCGCCCGAATACGCCGCGCTCGCGGCGAGCAGCGTCGAGACGCGGTCCTGGTCCGAGCCGGCGGACGGGAAGGTGACGTTGCCGCCGCCGAGGCTGCCGCCGGGCCGCTCGATCGTTACGCGGCCGTGGTTGACGCGGAACGTGGTGCGCCAGTCGTCGTTGAGGCGATGGTCGAGCCGCGCCGAGGCGAGCGCGAAGGTGTTGTTGCCGGTGACGTTGCCCACCACGCCGAGGGCGGGCGCGTCGAGCAGGTTGTCGTTGGTGTCGCGCGTGTATTCGGCGTTGAGGTGGAGGAACGTGCGATCGGTCACCAGCGGCAGGCCGAGCGAGCCGCCGTACTGGGTGCGCTCGAAGGAATCGCCAACCGGGTTGCCCGAGAGGTCCCGCCGCGGGTACGGCGAGCCCGAGTCCGGCGGCCGACCCGGCCGGAACTGGGTCCAGGCCTCGGCCTCGAACTCGTTGCTCGCGCCACGTGAGGTGACGTTCACCACGCCATAGGCCGAACGTCCGAACTCCACCGAGAAGCTGTTCGCCAGCACGCTGATCTCGCGCGCGGCGCCGAGCGGCACCGGGAACTTCGGTCCGCCGAGGAAGTTCTCGTTGTTGTCGAGCCCGTCGATGAGGTAGTTGACGAACAGGCCGTTGGCGCCGTTGATCGAGATCCCCGGCGCCTCGGGGAAGAACCCGGTGGACGGCACGACATTCGGCAGCCGCACCAGCGCCTGCAGCAGATCGCGCCCCTCCACCGGCAACGCCGCGAGCTCCGCCGGACCGAGCGTCGCGGACACCTGCGCGTCGACCGTGTTGAGGCTCGAGACGGCGCGCGCCGCTGAGACAGTGACGGTCTCGAGCGCCGCCGCGGGCAGGTTCAGCGTGATGGTCTGGGTGTAGTCGGAGCGCAGCGTGACCGGCGCCGAGGCCAGGCCGGCACGCCCGGCAGCGGCCGCGACGCTGGCGCGATAGGCGCCGGCGGTCGAGAGGCCGTTGAGCACCACGCCGCCGTTGGCGTCCGTCACCAGCGCGCGCCGGAAACCGATGGCGTCGTTGTCGACCGTGACGGCCGCTCCCGCGACCGGCGCGCCGCCCGCGGCTTCGCGGACCTGCACCTGCAGCGCGGCCTGCTGCGCCAGCGCCAGCGGCGGCCCTAGCAGCAAGGACAGCAGCAGCGCGAACTGCAGCGCGAGCGCCAGCCGGATCCCGGTGGCGCGCTTCATGCGCGCCGCCAGGCGAAGAATCGCGCGGCCCAGCGCAGCGCCGCCTGCGGGGCGTGCGCGCGTTTCCAGACACCGGCGGCGTACTTGTTGGCTTCGTTCATGGTCGGGTAGACGTGGATGGTACCGAGGATCTTCTCGAGGCCAAGGCCGTGTTTCATCGCCAGCACGAACTCCTGGATCAGTTCGCCGGCGTGGGCGCCGACGACGGTGGCGCCGAGGATGCGGTCCGAACCGGGGCGCGTGAGCACCTTGACGAAGCCGTGGTCGGCGGAGTCGGCGATCGCGCGGTCCAGGTCGTCGATGCCATAGCGGGTGACCTCGACGGCGATGCCCTGCGCGCGCGCCTCGTCCTCCGAGAGACCGACGCGCGCCACTTCGGGGTCGGTGAACGTGGCCCACGGGATCACGCGATAGTCCACCTTGAACGACCAGAACGGCGCCACCAGTGCATTGACCGCCGCGTACCAGGCCTGGTGTGCGGCCACGTGGGTGAACTGGTAGGGCCCGGTCACGTCACCGGCCACCAGGATGTTCGGGAAGTTCGTCCGCAGCAGCGCGTCGGCCTCGATCGTGCGGCGCGCCGTCAGCCGCACGCCGAGCTCCTCGAGACCGAAGCCCTCGACGTTGGCCGTGCGCCCGAGCGCCAGCAGCAGCCGGTCGAACGGCAGGCGCACTTCGGCGCCGCCGTGTTCGCAGGCCAGTTCACCGCCCCCGCCCGCCAGCGCCTCGGCGCGCAGCGCCTTGTGTCCGGTGGCCAGCGTCACCCCCTCCGCGCGCATGCGCCGCTGCAGCTCGTCCGCCGCGTCGGCGTCCTCGCGCGGCAGCAGCCGCGGCGCGAGCTCGACGATCGTCACCTCGCAGCCGAAGCGCGCGAAGCTCTGCGCCAGCTCGCAGCCGATCGGCCCGCCGCCGAGCACGACCAGGCGGCGCGGCCGTTCGCGCAGCGACCAGACCGTGTCGCTCGTGAGGTAGTCCAGCGCCTCGAGGCCGGGGATGCGCGGCACCAGCGGCCGCGCACCCGTGGCGATCACGATCGCGCGCGCGCTGAGGCGCCGCCCGTCGACCTCGACTTCCCACGGCGACACGAGGCGCGCCGTGCCACGCAGGACCTCGACGCCGAGCGAGCGGTAGCGCTCCTCGGAATCGTGCGGCGCGATCCGGGTGATGACCGACTGCACGCGGGTCATGACGTCCGCGAAGTCGAAGTCCGCCTGCAGGCTGCGGATGCCATAACGCGCCGAATCCCGCGCCTCGGCCAGCAGCCGCGCCGAGCGGATCAGGGCCTTCGACGGCACGCAGCCGGTGTTGAGGCAGTCGCCGCCCATCCGATGCTTCTCGACCAGCGCGACGCGCGCCTTGACCGCCGAGCCGATGTACGCGGTCACGAGGCCTGCAGATCCGGCGCCGATGACGAGCAGGTTGTAGTCGAACTTTGGCGGGCGGACGTGGCCGCGGTACACGCGTCGTGCCTGCAGCAGGCGCGATAGCTGGCGCGTCACGAGCGGCAGCAGGCCGAGGAGCACGAGCGCGCCGAGCAGGCCGGGCGAGAGCACGTCGCCGAGCGAGTCGATGCGCGAGAGCTGGGTCCCGGCGTACACATAGGCCAGCGTGGCCGGCAGCATGCCGAGCTGGCTGACCCAGTAGAACGTGCGGACCCGCAATGCCGTGAGACCGGCGAGCAGGTTCACGACGAAGAACGGGAAGATCGGCACCATGCGCAGGGTCAGCAGGTAGAACGGGCCATCGCGGGTGATGCCCTCGTCGATGCCCTTCAGGCGGTCGGGGTAGCGGCGCCGCAGGCTGTCGCGCAGCAGGAAGCGCGCGACCAGGAAGGCGAGGGTGGCGCCGATCGAGCTCGCGAAGGACACGAGCACGGCGCCCTGCAGCACACCAAAGATCGCGCCGGCAGCGAGCGTCATGACCACCGCGCCCGGGATCGAGGCCGCGGCGACCAGCACGTAGACCGAGAAGAACACGGCGGCGGCGAGCAGCGGCTGGCTCGCGACCCAGGCATCGAGGGCCTGCTGGCGGGCTTTCAGCGCATCGAGCGTGAGATACGCGCCGAGATCGCTGCGGACCAGCACGACCACGAGGATGACGATCGCGGCGACGAGCAGCGGGCGCGTCCAGCGGTTCGGAGGCGGGGGCGTCGCG
>Ga0163144_10024399_pt1 | contig 11864 bp, 8 predicted proteins | sample OliLak19BULKMAT1_FD_123175 | JGI IMG/M metagenome (GOLD analysis project Ga0163144, IMG submission 123175) | Freshwater microbial mat bacterial communities from Lake Vanda, McMurdo Dry Valleys, Antarctica - Oligotrophic Lake LV.19.BULKMAT1 | ecosystem: Environmental > Aquatic > Freshwater > Lake...
GTCGGTGTGGCCGCGCAGCACATGGACCACCCGCTCGTCGTCGAGGTCCCACACGCGCGCGAGGTGATCGGTGCCGACGCTGACGAGGTGCTTGCCGTCCGGCGAGGCCGCGACGTCGTAGACCGCCGCGCCGTGCTCGAGCCGGCGCTCCTGCACGCCGCTCTCCGGGTCCCAGATCCGCACGCTCTGGTCGCCGCTCGAGCTCGCGATCCGCGCGGCGCCGAGGTAGGTGGTCGCGTAGATCCGCTGCGTGTGGCCGGTCATCACCTGGAGCTGCGCGCCGGTCGCGACGTCCCAGGTCCGCACGCTCTGGTCGTAGCTGGCGGACGCGAGCTGCGTGCCGTCGGGCGAGAACGACACCGAGACCACCGGCAGCGCGTGGCCGCGGCCGCGCGGCGCCTTGCGCGCGTGGTCGACGCTCCACACCCGGACGCCGTCGTCGTTGCCGCCCGACACCAGCAGTGCGCCATCGGGGCTGAAGTCGACGTCGGTGACGCGATCGAGGTGGCCTGACAGCTCGGCGCGTCGCTCGCCGGTCGCGACGTCCCAGATCCACACCATCCGATCGGCGCTGGACGACGCGAGCAGCCGACCGTCGGGCGAGAACTGCACCGACTGCACCTGGTCGCGGTGGCCGCGCAGCGTGCGCAGCGCCGCGCCGGTCGCCACGTCCCACAGGATGAGCGAGCGATCCCAGCTCGCGGTGACGGCGGTGCGGCCGTCGGGGCTGAGATCGCCGCCGGCGACGCCGAGCTCGTGCCCGGTCAGCGTGCGCAGCGGCGTCCCCGATGGGAACTGCCACAGCCGCGCGGTGCGGTCCGTGCTCGTCGACAGCAACGTCTGGCCGTCCGCCGACACGACGACGCGCGACACCTCCGCGTCGTGGCCCGTGATCGTCTGCTCGACGGCCCCCGTCGAGACGTCCCAGATCCGGATCGTGCGATCGATCGAGCCCGACACGACGCGCGTGCCGTCGGGCGCGAACGCGAGGGCCCACACCCCGGCGGTGTGGCCGCGGAGCCGGCGGAGCGCACCGGTGTCGAGGTCCCACAGGCCGACCTCGCCGCTCCACGTCCCGGTCGCGAGCGACCGGCCATCGGGGGTGAACGCGAGCGACGTGATCTGGTCACCCTGGCCGCGCATCACGCGGGTCGCCTGGGTCGCGACGTCGAACAGGTAGATCGAGTGATCCTGGCTCGCCGCCGCGATCGTCTGGCCGTCGGGCGAGAACGCGACGTCGTAGACCGCCGCACCGAGATCGCGCCGCCACACCAGCGGGTCCATCGACACGGTGGTCCACAGCGCGCGCGCCAGCGTGGAGTCCTCGAGCTCGAGCGAGCCCCGCAGCTTCGCGCGCGCCTCGAGCGGATCGCCGCGGCCGAGCGCGGCGCGGGCGCCCTCGCGCAACGCCTCCGCGGACCGCGCGCGCGCCTCGGTGGCCTCCGCCTCGGCGCGGACGCGCTGGGACTCGGCGTGACGGCGGCGGCTGGCGATCTCGCGGACGCTGTAGATCGCGAGGGCGGTCAGCGCGAGGAACAGCACGCCCGCCACCGCGACGGTGGTGCGGTGCTTGCGGATCCACCGCGACAGGATCTCGCCCACCGAGTACTGGTGCGCGCCGACGATCTGGCCGGTCTGGAACCGCCGCAGATCCGCGGCGAGCTGTCGCGCCGACGGGTAGCGCGCGGTCGGCTCGCGGCGCATCGCCTTGTCGACGATCGCGAGCAGGTCGCGCGGCACGTCGGGCTGGCGGTCGGCGACCGACGGCGGCGGTCCGGCGAGCAGGTGCTGCAGCACGGCATCGGCATCGCGGCCGGCGTACGGCGGCGCGCCCACGAGCACGTGGTAGAGGATCGCGCCGAGCGCGTAGACGTCCGCGCGCTCGTCGACGGCCTCGCCGCGCGCCTGCTCGGGCGCCATGTACGCCGGCGTCCCCACCACCGAGCCGTCGAGCGTGAGATCACCCGCGGTGGGTGAGCGCAGCGCGTCGGGTGTCGGCGTCGCGCCGCTGGCGCCGAGCTCCTTGGCCAGCCCCCAGTCGATCACGACGGTCTCGCCGAACGCGCCGAGCAGGACGTTCTGCGGCTTGAGATCGCGGTGGATGATGCTGCGGCTGTGCGCGTACGCCATCGCCTCGGCGACGGCGATCACGTGCGGCAGGAGCGCGAGCCGATCGCGGAGCTCGCCGTGGCGGCCGAGCACGTGCGCGAGCGACTGGCCCTCGACGAGCTTCATCGCGTAGTACGGCGCGCCGTCGGGATCGCGGCCGGCGTCGTGGATCGGGACGATCGCCGGATGCTCGAGCCGCGCGGTGAGCAGCGCCTCGCGCAGGAACCGCGTCTCCGCGGCCGGCTGCCGGCGCAGCAGCTGCTTGATCGCGATCGGCCGCTCGAGCCGGTGGTCCCACGCGCGCGCGATCCGGCCGAGGCCGCCGCGGCCGACCTCGTCGGTCATCCGGTAGCGCGGATCGGGCGACACCAGCGGCTGGTCCGGCGCCGGCGGGCGCGGCGGCGGCGTGTCGCCGCGGGAGTCGGGTAACCCGATCGTCGACGCGTGGCCAGGCGCGATCGTGTCGTCGGGATCCGCCACCTGCGGCGATGGTACTAGACTCCCGGCGTGCCCAAGGCGAAGCCCGAGGTGCTGGCGCTGGCCGGGCGCGAGGTCGCGATCTCGAACCCGGACAAGCCGTACTTCCCGGCGCTGGGGCTGACCAAGCTCGACGTGGTCCGCTACTACCTCGCGGTCGCCGACGGCGCGCTGCGCGGCGTGCGCGGCCGGCCGCTGATCCTCAAGCGCTACCCGGGCGGCATCGACGCCGAGCCGTTCTTCCAGAAGCGCGCGCCCGACAAGCGCCCCGACTGGATCGAGACCGCGACGTTCGCGTATCCGTCGGGCCGCTCCGCCGACGAGGTCGTGATCCGCGACGTCGCCCAGCTCGCGTGGGTGATCAACCTCGGCTGCATCGATCTCAACCCGCACCCGGTGCGAGCGCCCGAGCTCGATCACCCCGACGAGCTGCGGATCGATCTCGACCCGGTGCCGGGCGTCGCGTGGCCGCAGCTCCGCGACGTCGCCGCGGTGGTGCGCGGGACGCTCGAGGACCACGGCCTCGTCGGGTGGCCCAAGACCAGCGGCTCGCGCGGGATCCACATCTGGGCGCGGATCGAGCCGCGGTGGCCGTTCGCCGCCGTCCGTCAGGCGGCGCTCGCGGTCGCGCGCGAGGTCGAGCGTCGCGCGCCGGACCTCGCGACCAGCCGGTGGCGCAAGGAGGATCGCCACGGCGTGCTGATCGACTACAACCAGAACGCGCGCGATCGCACGACCGCGAGCGCGTGGTCGGTGCGGCCCACCGCCGACGCGCGGGTGTCGATGCCGCTGACCTGGGACGAGCTCGCGACCTGCGATCCGGCGGCGTACACGATCGCGACCGCGCCGGCGAGGTTCGCCGAGCGCGGCGATCCTCACGCCGCCATCGACGACGCGCCGGGATCGATCGAGCCGCTGCTCGCGCTCGCCGAGAGCCAGGACGCGCCGGCCCCGGAGCCGAAGCGGCCGCTGATCACGATCGCGCAGGCCAAGGTCAAGGCCGACGCGCTCGACGGCCTCGCGCGCTGGCAGGCCCGCCACCCCGAGGTGGTCGCGCACCTCGCGGCCAAGGACGTGATCGTCGACGCCAACCGCGGCCGATCGTCGGCGTGGTACCGGGTGCGGATCAACCTCGAGTCCGTGCCCGAGGCGCTGCGCCCGCCGCCCGCGCCGCCCGACCCCGACTACGACCCGCGCGCCGAGTGGGGCCTCAGCGGTTAACGCCAAGGACGCCAAGCTGAGATCGGAGGGGTTTTCGGCGACTGCGGTGACGAGAGGGAGCGGATCGGCTCCCTCTCGTTGGACGACGGCCGAAAACCATCTGGATCTCAGCTTGGCGTCCTTGGCGTCCTTGGCGTTACCGCTGGGTCCTAGCGCGTGAAGATGTCCGCGAGCTCGGCGGGCGGCGTGATCTCGAGCTGATCGTAGCGGCAGCTCGCGGGCGCGCGATCGGCGCGCCAGCGCTGGAACTGCGCGGCGTGGCGGAACCGCGAGCCCTGCAGGTGATCGTAGCTGACCTCGCACACGCGCTCGATCCGCAGCGGCTCCCACGACAGGTCCTTGCCGCGGTTCCACCGGCTGGTCGCGCCCGGCTTGCGCTGCGTGGACTCGTCCTGCCACTCGGCCCAGCTCTTCCACGGGTGCGCGTCGAGCGCGCCCTCGCGCAGCGGCGCCAGCTCGGTCACCAGCTGCGCGCGCACCACCTTCGAGAACGCGCCGCACACGCCGACGTGGTGGAGCGTGCCGTCGCCGTCGAACAGGCCGAGCAGCAGCGAGCCGACCAGCACGTCTTTCGAGTCCTTGTACCAGCGGAACCCCGCGACGACGCAGTCGGCCGTGCGCGAGTGCTTGATCTTGATCATCGTGCGCTGGCCGGGCGCGTAGGGCAGGTGATCCGGCTTGGCGATCACGCCGTCGAGGCCCGCGCCCTCGAACCGGTGGAACCAGTCCTCCGCGATCGCGCGGTCGCGCGTGATCGGCGACAGGTGCACCGGCGGCGCCGCGGTCGCGAGGACCTCGTCGAGCCGGGCGCGGCGCTGCGCGTGGGGCAGCGCGCGCAGGTCGTCGTCGCCGAGCGCGAGCAGGTCCCACGCCACGAAGCTCGCCGGCGACTCCGCGGCGAGCATCGCGACCCGCGTCTTCGCCGGGTGGATCCGGTGCAGCAGCGCCTCGAAGTCGAGCTGGCCGCCCTTCGCGATCACGATCTCGCCGTCGATCACGCACCGCTCGGGCAGCGACGCGCGCAGCGGCGCCTCGAGCTCGGGGAAGTAACGGCCGAGCGGCTTGAGCTCGCGGCTCTGCATCAGCAGGTCGTCGCCGTCGCGGAACATCAGCGCGCGGAACCCGTCCCACTTCGGCTCGTAGCTCCAGCCCTCGCCCGAGGGGATCTTGGCCGCGGCCTTGGCCAGCATCGGCTCGATCGGCGCGGCGAACGGCAGGCTCATCGTTGTTTCTCGCCCCTCTCGCGTGGGAGGTCCCCCCAGGCGGGCGCCGCCGGGCGCCCGCCGCCCCCACGCTGCGAACCGGGGCTCATCGCACGATCGCCGGGAACTTGAACGACCCGCCTTCGTTGGACTGCGCGAACTTCGCGCGCTTGATCGCGGCCTCGACGCACTTCGCGAGCGCCGGGTCCGTCGCGCCGTCGATCACCTCGGCCTTGGTCACCGCGCCCTCGGGCGACACCGCGACGCTCACCTGCACGCTCTTGGGCGGGTCGGCGACCTTCTCGCCGCACGCCAGGATCTTCGACTTCACGTTTGCGAGCCCGCTCGTGATGTCGTCCTTGTCGAGCGAGTCCTGCAGCGGGGGGATCGAGTCGGGGCCGATCTCGGGCGGGCCGGTCTTCGTGAACTTCGAGCAGCACGGCAGCGACGAGTCCGAGATCACGCAGGCGACCTCGTCGCAGCCACTGTCGTCGTCGCCGTTGCTCGGGTCCGGCGGATCGTTCTTCGTGTTCGGCGGCTGCTTGGCCGCCTTTCTCTTGCCGTTCCCGCTGGTGCCGCTGCCCTGGGAGGCGACCGCGGAGGAGCCGCTGCCGCTGCCGCTGCCGCTGCCGCTGCCGCTGCCGTCGTCGCTCATCACGCGGGTGTCCATGGCGCTGGCCGAGGTGTCCGCGGCCTCGCGCTCGGCGTGGCGTCCCGCGACCGCGGTGCGATCGCCCGACACCTCACCCGCGGCGGGCGGCGGCGCGCTCCACGCTGCGGCCTCGAGCGGCGCGCGGTCCTGATTGGGTCCGAGGTGCCAGCGGACGTGGTTGTGGCGCAGCTCGATCACCACGTCGCCGTCGGCGCCGGTCTTGACGCGATCGCCGGCCGCGACCACGTCCCCGAGCGCGAGCGCACGCGTCGCTCCGTCCCGCGTGGCGGTGACCTCACCCGTGACCGCCCGCACGTCGCCCGCGGGGATCGACGGATCCGCCTTAACCTTCGCCGCATCGCCCTTGCACGAAACCGCCACGATCACGAGGAAGAGCAAGACCACGTACGGCAAGCCTGGAACGCGCACGGCTTGATTGTATGCTGGTGGCGGAGGCAAGCCATGGGTTCCATCCGCGCAACGATCTTCGCGATGCTGATCGCGTTCGCTCCGGGGTGCCTCGTCAGCGGACGAGCCACTGTCCGCACGACGACACCCGACATGGTCATGATCGACGACGGCGTCTACGTCGTCGAGGACTATGACGAGCCGGTGTTCTACTCCGACGGCGTGTACTGGAGGTACTACGGCAACGCCTGGTACAGCTCCAGCTACCACTCGGGTGGATGGGTCGTGGTGCGCAGCCCGCCGCGGCGCGTGATCACGATCCGCAACCCGCACACGTACGTGCACTGGCGGGCGACCGGCAACGTGCGCCGCCAGAAGGTCCGCGATCACCGCGAGGATCGCCGCGAGCACCGCCAGGAGAAGCGGCAGAAGAAGAACAAGCGCCCGAAGGTCCGCGACCACCGCTAGGCGGCGAGTCGGGCGAGCAAGCCGATCAGCAGCACCGCGGCCACGATCGCACCCGCGACGACGTGGCCGCGGCGCATGCCGGCCGGCAGCGGCGGCAGCGACAGCTTCTTGGGGCGCGCCAGCGGGGCGATCACCGGCGTCACGACGGTGACGCCTGCCCAGTTGACCGCGGCGTCGATCGCCGCCGACAGCTCGGCCACGGTCGGGTACCGCTGGTCGGGATCCTTGACGAGCGCGCGTGCGACCACGGCCTCGAGGCCGGGGTGCACGAGGTCGGGCGCGACGTCCGCCAGGCGCGGCGGCGGCGTGTGGAGCTGCATCCGCAGGATCTCCAGCGGCTCGTCGTGCTCGAACGGCTTCTGGCCGGTCAGCATCTCGAACAGCAGCACGCCGCACGCGTAGACGTCCGCGCGCGCGTCGATCACGCCGCCCTTGCATTGCTCCGGGGACATGTACGCGGGTGTGCCGATCACCATCCCGGCGGTGAGCCCGGCGTTGCCCTCGCGCAGGCGGGCCAGCCCGAAGTCGAGGATCCGCGCCTGCTCGCCGAGGAGCCCGCGGTCGCTGAGCATGACGTTGGCCGGCTTGACGTCGCGGTGGATCACGCCGAGCTCGTGCGCGTGCGCGAGCCCGGCGAGGATCTGGCGCATGAGGGTGAGCGCGCGCGTGGTCTCGAGCCGACCGTCGTCGAGGACGTCGCGCAGCGTGACGCCGCGGATGAAGTCCATCACGACGTACGGCATCTCCCGGTGGATGCCGACGTCGATGACGGTGGCGCAGTGCGGATGATCGAGGCGCGCCATCGCGATCGCCTCGATCTCGAACCGCTGACGGCGCGCAGGGTCGTCCGCGAGCGACGCGTGGAGGAACTTGATCGCGACCGCGCGGCCGAGCCTCAGGCGCTCGCCTCGGTACACCACGCCCATCGCGCCGGCGGCGATCCGCTCCTGGATCACGTAGCGGCCCTCGAGCGTCTGGCCCAGTAGCTCGTCGGCCACGGGTGACGTTACCACCTCACCTGGTGATATCGGCGACGACCTGCCGGAGGAACGGCGCGCCACGCAGCAGCAGCGCGCCGAGCAGGATCGCGTGCCACAGGAACTGGAACGCGAGGACCGTCGGACCGTCGGCCCACGGCGCGAACGCGGTGAGCCACGCGTACTGCACCGGGCCGAGCCCGGCGACGTTGACCGGCAGCGCCGCGATCACGAGGAGGAGCGGCAGGTACGTGGCGACCGCGCTGTACGGCAGCGGGATGCCGAACCCGTTGGCCGCCGCCCAGGTGCCGGTCACGACCACCGCGATCGTGGCGCACCGCGCGCCGAGCACGGTGAGGCGCCGCGCCGGCGACAGCTCGCGCCACGGCGCGAAGATCGGGCGCGGCGAGCGCATCGGGTAGACCAGCAGCGCGAGCGCGATCACGAGCACGATCGGCGCGACGATCCCGAGGCTGTCGCGGGTCGCGGCGGGGACGTCGGCGCCGAGCCACAGCGCCGCGGTCGCCCAGATCGAGACCGCGACGAGATCGCCGAGCGCGATGTGGAGCAGCACGCCCGCGGCCGCGGCGGGCGGCGCGCCGAACCGGCGGTTGATCCACAGCGCGTGGCCGCCGTAGTTGAGCGCGGGCCCGAGCGCGTTGAGGACGGACACGCCCGCCTTGCCGCGCAGCAGCGCGCCGAACCGCAGGTCGGGCACGATCGCGCGCAACACCAGGAAGTCGGTCGTCGTCGAGGTCAGCCAGACCAGCGCGATCACGCCGAGCGCGCACGGGATCATCGCGATCGCGTCGCCCCGCGCGACCTCGTCGGCGATCTTCGACAGCGGGTACTTCCACAGGATCGCGGCGACCGTGAGGCCGGCGATGATCCAGGGAGCGAGGCGCCGGATCCAGCGCCGGGTCGAGGGGGACAACGTCCTGATCGGTTACCATGGCGGTGATGCGGGTGGGTGTGCTCGTCGTGACGCTCCTGGCCGTCGCTCCGGCGGAGGCCGGGCGTGGCGGGCGTCGCCTCAAGGAGTTCCCGGCCCCGGCCGCGTCGTTCGAGGATGCCGCCGGCAGCCTCGCGCCGTTCCTCGACGCGCTGCGCGCCAGCGACTACGGCGTCGCCGATCACCCGGTCCGGATCAGCTTCATCGGTGACTCGGTCACCGCCGACGACCACATCGTCGAGCGGCTGCGCGCGCTGCTCGGCGCGCGGTTCGGCCACGGCGGCCCCGGGTTCGTGCACCCGATCGGCCTCGCGATGTCGGCCAACCACGGCGTGCGTCGGTGGGGCGGCAAGGGCTGGCGCGCGATCGGGATCGCCAACCCGCCGCCGCCCGATCGCATGTTCGGGTTCGGCGGCGCCTACGCCGAGACGAAGTCCGGCGGCACGCTCACGTTCAAGCCGCTCGACGAGGCGCGGTCCGCGGACGTGTACTACCTCGAGCAGCCGGGCGGCGGCGACCTCGACGTGACGGTCGACGGCAAGCGCCACGCGACGATCCACACCCGCGGCGACGGCAAGCGCGCCGGGTTCGCCCGGATCGACGCCGACCAGCCGATCCGCACGCTGACCTTGCGCGCGCGCGGGCGCACCCGCGTGTTCGGCGTCGATCTCGAGGGCGAGCGCGGGGTCGTCGTCGACAACCTCGGGGTCAAGAACGCGACCGCCAAGGCGTGGAACAAGATCCGCCGCGATCACTGGGCCAAGCAGATCGAGCACCGCGCGCCGGATCTGGTGGTGATGCTGATCGGCACGAACGAGGCGGGCTGGCTGTCGGGGCGATCGCTCGGCGACTACCGCGAGGTGATGGACACGCTGCTCGCGCCGGTGCGCGCGGCGGGCGCGCCGTGCCTGGTGATCGCGCCGCTCGATCAGGTCGACTTCACGAGGCCGAAGCTGCCGCAGCGGCGCTCGATCGAGCCGATGGTGGCCGCGCAGCGCGCCGCGGCCGAGACCGCGGGCTGCGCGTTCTGGGACGCGTACGCCTGGATGGGCGGGCCGAGGGCCTCGCTCACCTGGCGGAAGCGGCGGTGGATGAGCAACGACTTCGCCCATCCCACCGCGGCGGGCAGTCGGCGGATCGCCGACGCCCTGGCCCGCGGGATCGTCAACGCGTACTACGCGTCGAGGTGACTAAATTCAATTTGGTTAGCCGACGCAGAATCCCGTCAGCACACAGTGGCGGTTGGGGACAAAGACGACGGAGCAACTCGCGAACCCATCACCACTGATGGATTTGCAAAAGTCCCCGTGCCCAGTGTTGCCGCAAGTCCAGCAGGCCGCTGTGGCCGGACGGGCCGTGGCAAGCATCCCGGCGAGCGGCGCGCTAGCCAGGAAGGCGATGACAGCAATGCGGGTGAGAGCAGACGACAGGGTGCAGATCTGATCGTGCGGACGTGAGCTGCGGGAATCCGGAGCGATCGCGCGCGGTTGCTGCGGCATGACACCAGCACCGGCCCGTCGCCCGACCCCGTCCCCTGCAACGACCACGACGAAGACCCGCGCGGAGCGGGTCGCGGAGATCATGGCGGTCGTCGACACTGCGCGCATGCGCGAGAAGTACACGCCGGGCTGGTTCGGCGACGTCGAGACCGAGTTGCGCAAGAAGATGCTCGAGCTCGAGCGCGATCTCACCGCCGAGATCATGGCGGCGCACGACGTCGACGCGGCGGCGGTCGAGATCGCCGGCAAGGTTCATCGGCGCGTGCTCCGCGCCGAGCAGACGTACCTGACCACCGCCGGGCCCGTCACCGTCGACCGGTGGCTGTACCGCGAGCGCGACGACGACAGCGCGCGCAGTGTCAGCCCGATGGAGTTGCGGCTCGGCATCGTCGGCGAGTTCTGGACCGAGAAGGCGGCCCAGCAGGCGCTGTGGACGGTCGCGCAGATGACGCCGCAGAAGAGCGAGGAGGCGTTCCAGCGGATCGGCAGCATGTCGCCGTCGAAGAGCAGCCTCGATCGGCTGCCGAAGCTCGTCGGCGAGCGATGGGAGGCCAACCGCGAGGCGCACGAAGCCGCGCTCCGCGACGCGCTGGTGATCCCCGAGGGCGCGGTGTCGGTCGCCGTGTCGATCGACGGCGTGCTCGCGCCGATGGAGGGCACGCGGCCGGTCGAGAAGCGCAACCAGGCGGCGGCGGAGGGCCGGATCATCAAGGGCCCCGTCGGATATCGCGAGGTCGGGTGCGCGACGATGTCGTTCTGCGACGCGAAGGGCGACCTGCTCGGCGCCGTGCGGATGGCGCGCGGGCCCGAGGCGAACAAGCGGACGCTCAAGGCGTCGCTCGCCGCCGAAGTGTGTGCCGTGCTCGCCAAGCAGCCGGGGCTGCGGATCGTCAAGATCGCCGACGGCGTCGACGACAACTGGTCGTTCCTGAGCCACGAGCTGCCCGACGGCATCGAGGCGCTCGACTTCTTCCATGCCACCGAGCACCTGCACGACGCGATCGCCGCCGCGTACGGCGACAGCACGCTCAAGACGCGCCACCGGTTCGAGGAGCTGCGCGAGGTACTGCGCGATCAGGTCGGCGGCGTCGAGAAGGTGATCCGCGCCGTCGACCATCTGCGCAAGCAGTTCCCTCGACGCGACGAGATCCGTCGATGCGCGGCCTACTTCCGGAAGCACCGCGCGCGGATGAACTACGCCGCGATGCGCGCCGACGGACTGATGATCGGCTCGGGCCTCGTCGAAGCTGCGTGCAAGACGCTCGTCGCGCAGCGCCTCAAGCTCAGCGGGATGCGCTGGGGCCGAGGGATGCAGGCGATCCTCACGCCACGCGGCTGGGATCAGAGCGAGCGCTTCGACGAGGCGTGGGCGCTGCTCGCCGCCGAGTACCAGGTCGAGGTTCACGTGCTCGCGAACGTGATCGCGTTCAGGCCGCCCGCGCCGCCGAAGAAGCCGCGGGCGAAGCGGGCAGGATGAGAACTACACCCAGACGACATGTTCTCCTTCTTTCTAGTTCTCGGATCGGTTGTTGAAACAGAAGACAAAACGAATGCGCGCGGTTGGAACATTGACTTGCGCAGCGTCCAACTGCGTTCGCATCGCGCGGAAGTTATCTAGGATGCACTCCGTCTCTTCGGCGAGCAGATTCACAGTCCCCCTCTCGAAACGAATATCGTCGGGTCGGAAGGTCTCGCCCTCGTCTCGAACGACGAAAAATGAAACTTCAAAGTACTCGGTGTTTCGGTCGCTGCGCTTCATGACCGAGTCTTTGCAACCTCGGAAGACCATCCGCTGTTCAAACATCTGGTCACTAAATGGCGCTAAGGGCCCGCGAATGGGTAAGTCGATCGAGTCGCGGTCGGAAATGGATCGCGTGGGATCGACAGGTCGCGCCTCGA
>Ga0163144_10024400_pt1 | contig 11864 bp, 9 predicted proteins | sample OliLak19BULKMAT1_FD_123175 | JGI IMG/M metagenome (GOLD analysis project Ga0163144, IMG submission 123175) | Freshwater microbial mat bacterial communities from Lake Vanda, McMurdo Dry Valleys, Antarctica - Oligotrophic Lake LV.19.BULKMAT1 | ecosystem: Environmental > Aquatic > Freshwater > Lake...
GTTTAAATTATCATCACCACTTAATTTTTGTTGCTTTTGCTTAATCTCATCCAAATCTTTACCTGCAATAAGTAAGGGACGAACAGTAAGTTCCATCTGCCTGCCTTTTTCATTACAATCCTGGGTGTCACAATTTTTTAAATCTTTTTCATTTGCTTCTAAAAAAAGGACCACTACCTTATCTTTTACGGCTCCGGTAACCTGCTGTTTAACTCCTTCAATTGCTTTAGCCTCCTCATTGGTTAGCATTCTAAAAAGTTCGTACTGCTGACCGGTAGCTTCGTTTATAAAAGGCTGGTACAGCGGGTTTGCAGGCATTGTATATGAAATGTATTGTGTAAGCACTGCATCTTGCCAAGGTATAAGGTATCCTTTAGAAGTAACACCGCAGCCTTTTGAAATATTAATAGAGTTGGGCAGGTAGCTAATTTGCATACCACAAACTATACCTATGCCAATGAGTTTATTTCGTGTTAAACGTTCCTGTATATCCAGGTAATCAAATAGTTTATTCAGGTGGTCGTTTGTTAACACCTGATCGGCTTCAAAAATAATGTAGGCATCTGTATTACTCATTGCTTTTAGGTTTTATGGTTCCTAATATTGTTTTACCCAGCATTACCGGGTTGGTATTTATACTTTCATCACAATCATGTAAGGTTGCTTCAGGGTAAACTGAATGCAGTGTTGCAAGCAATAAAACAAGCTTATTATTTGCCTCTTTAAAATGGCTTTTATTAAAATTATCTTGTGGGTGGTGGGTAAAATTTGCCAGGGCATTTATCCAATGCTTATAAACTATTTCAAGCTGCCTCATTTGCTCATTACTTAACCAGCAAACTTTTAGCATAATGTGTGCAGGTGCTTCTGCCCTAATGATGTTTTCAAAATAAGTTCTAAAGTTCATGTTATTAAACTGCTCTGTCCAATAGGGTAAAAAAACAGATGCCCTAAAACTGTAAGGATTTTCTTCTCCGCAAAAGTCACAATCCTTATCAAGGCAAACCTGCATTAATTGATAGTTTTTATCTCTTGGCCGCAATAAAAGATGCTCTATCAATAACATCCCCTCAGCATCGGCACAATCCTGGCTAAATTCTAATGCAAACTGTTTTATCACTTTTTCTGCATCTGCCTTTGTTGTATAATTGCTGCTGCTTACTGCCAAAACCTTATTATCAGTGCCTATTACTTCAATTGTATGTGTTGTACTATCATACAAATAATTGGCTTTATCATTGGTAAGTTCTATCAATTCCACTATCACTTTTTCGAGTGCCGCCTTAGATTCAAATTTGCCTTGTTGCTGCAAAATATCTCCCTGCTTATTTTGAAGAGTAAATTCGTAGTAGGTTTTTACCAACTCTGTAGTATCTGCCTGCACCAATTTTTCCTTTACCGTTTTAATTTCAATATTTTTTATACAAGATAAAAACCGCCTGAAGTAGTTTTTTATGCCACTTAATTTTGAAATTCTTTTTTCCAGTCCGGAAACATTATCTGTATCCCATAATAAAGTGTTGTTAATAGTATTATCATCAGCTAAAGGATAATAATTAAAAGCTGTTCCTCTAGAGTAGCTAATTAGCGGATATTCTTTTAAAAAATTGATTTTATTGCTGATGAGTTTTTCTGCTGATACAGATTTGGCTGTACGATTGCTATAATTAATACTGTACATCATCATTACGTAATCGCTAAAACTTTCTGAAAAACGAGACAGTAAATGGTCCAGGAATTTATTGCGCCGTTCTTCAAATAAAGTGACAGATTCTTTTAATAATTTCCAGTCTTTATTGGCGGATGCTATGGTAGAATCTTGATTTTGAAATACCGATTTAAGCGAGGCAATGCCGGGTATGCTTTGTTGATAAACGGGTAAAATACCTGGTATGGTTTCCAGGAATTGTGAAAAATAGGTTTGCTTTAAATCATCCAGCCCAAACAGCTTTTTGGCATTGGATAACTGCGAAAAAAAATCAGCCAATAGTTGATCATAAAATAATAAATATCCTTTTAATTGCTTTGCCTGGGCCTTGCGTAAAAAGGTTGCTGTAAGTGGTAAACCTGCTTGCCCTACACCGTAGGTTTGTGGCAAATCATTTTGCACTGACCAATATTCATCTAACTGTTTAAAGCTGCCTGCCGGAATGGGTAAATCATCTTGCTGCCCTTTTAGCTTTGGTCTTTCTTTGCTGGCTCTCATTAATTTTAGAAAGTCTTTAATTTCTGCATAAGTAGCTAAAAATGGAAAATTATTTTTATAAAAAATTATTTTAGAACGGTTGATAGACAATACCGGCTTATGTTTTGGGCTTATGTGCATGCACCATTGCAAACCAATATGGTTTTTTACTGCAACACCATTACTATCATACTTTGTAAGCAAAAAATTGCGTACAGCAAGTACACCTGGTATATCCATCAGCAAATTAATAATATCAGAAGTATGTATTACTTCTCTAAGTTGTGTTGATTCAATTTCCTGGGTATCTATAAAACCATGTTGTAATTTTGGCCCTTCAAATATTTGATCTACCGATATCCCTTTGGCCATTAACTCTTTTAACAGGTAAAAATTTATACTCGGATTAAGGTAGTGCTCTATCAAATAAAAAACCGTTGCCTGCACTGCCTCCATATCTGTATTGGGGCTTACGTCAATATCACAACAAATGGCAACTTCTTCATCTTTTACTGTTTCAATTTTTATAAAATCTTCACATAAATTACGGTTTACGTGCAATACTTGTTTTATTTTACTAAAGATGGAATTTACCTTTTCAATCTTTTTGCTAAACAGGTAAAATACCTGGCTCACAAATATTTTGGAGAACAAATCCTGTAAATCTGTCAATTCAATTTTTTTGCCAGATGGCTTCTTATTAATAGTAATAATAAAGGTGATTGGCTGCAAACCTGTATCGGTTTTTACAGTACATTTCCATAAAGCATTTTGCTGAAAAACAGTTACATTGGTAATATGTATTTTGTCTGCAGCAGCTTTTACAAAATCAATATCTACTTTGTTTATATAGGGCAATTCGATAGTAAAGCTTATATCACCGGCTTTAAACTTTGGTACAGATGCACTTGAAGCAGGGTTAAAAATCTCAATGTCGCCTTTGTTAAGGTCACCAAATTCTTCATCATTATCCAAATCTAATAATACGGTGTACAATCCATTAATAAACAACGGGTGAGCTGTTTTATCAGTGGTTAATGTATCTTTTTTACAATCTGCATAAATCGCAACTTCGTTGATGGAGGCTTGTTGAACATTGCCATTACCAGCGCTATCATTTGCATACAACCAGGCATTGTGTACGCCAATAACATCTGCAAGCAACTTTCTGTAATCATTAACCGTAAGTGCGCTGCAGGTAAGAATATTTTTAGCAGTAAAAAAAGGTTGTGTTGCTGCTATTTTTCCATCAGATTCTGTTAACAAATCTTTTATGTCGATATTGGTTCTGTAGCCCAATTCTGTAATGGCATAGCATAGCGCCTCCAGGATAGTAATACCAGGATCATGTTCGTTGTAATCTGTCCACAAATCGCTTCCCAAATTTTCAATATAATCCCTGCCCATTTTCCTTAGCAGTTCATAATCTTCTGCAGTAGAAAGCGATCTGTTTTTTAATATGATATTATTTTGATCCATTAGCATACACAGGGAACCCCTGTATTAATAAGGTGTTTAACATTGGTTACTTCATCAAAATAAGAAACAAGAATAGAAATACCTGTTGTAGTTTTTGCTTCTTCCACATCATATAATTCTTTATGAGATGGCATACCTCTGTCTATAAAATGATTCATTATAAAACAGGTGAGGTAATCAACATAATACCTTTCTTCAATAAAATTTAAAATAACTGATTTAGATATTTTGCCTCCAAATTCAATATCGCTTCCGCTGTTAAATGCCCACGGACAAAGGAATTGCTCTATATCAAGGCTTAATTGCTTTACAAAAAATGATTCATCTAAAGGCGGTGTAATTTTTACTGTAAACTGAAATTGTACTTCTTCGAACTTTGGATTAAGTACATGGAGTTTTACAAATGGAGTGGTAATTTTTGAGAGGTATTCTTTAATATTGGTAAGTAATCCAATACTGGTATATGGCTTTAATATATTTTTAAATGTTTGATTTCTTATATCGGGTATGGTAACGATTGTTACGTTTCCAGGTGCAGTTTCGCTATACTTGTTGGTACTAGCCTGTTTTGCCGGCACTAAACCCGTATGGTTTATACACTTTGCTTTGTAAATAGAAGGAAACTGTTCCAAAACTATTCTCTCATAATCAAAGGCTGTAATAGCTCGCTGTTTATGGCGAAGTCTTTCACTTACCCTGGTATAGAATTGATCGTTTGATTCTGGTACTCTTCCTCCAAATGACTCATAAGGTTGTGAAATTTTTTTGATGGCAGCATCAGCTATTACCATCTTACTAATTGTGTTTGCCGATAACGTTTTTTTAAACCAGCAACCTTTTGATTTATCAACTTGTAAAGTTGCTTTAATAGCTTGCGCCTGTATAGAAATCAATTTACAAACTGCATCAGATTTACTATTAACTACCGCTTTTATCCATGATAAATCAGCGCTAAACAATTGATTGCCCTTATTAATTTTTTCATTGAATATAAACGTAACTATACCAGACTGTGTAAAGTTTTTTGTAGCATCTGCAACGGCAAGTTTATCAAACTTTATCCAGTTGTTGTTTGATAAATAATACCAGTCTATTACCGTATTTTCTACTAATGGGTTAGATGTGCCATCGGCTATTTGAAACAATATTTGAAGGGTGGAAGAAGGTTTTAAATCATCTATTCCTATAAAAAGCTCGCCTTCATTTTGGTAGGCTGGTAATAGGGTAACAGCAGATTGTAATGCTGAACTAATTTCTGTATATCCAAAAGGAGAAAAGTGATAAAAATTCGCCTCTCTTTTTTTAAATACCGAAACATCGGTTTCTGCAAGATTAATTTCTGCAGATGCTTTATAATTAACCGAAAAACTTTTTACAGAAGGTGTATAGGGCTCTTTGGGTAAAGAGGAGGTTGGAGAAACGCTCATTGTCATATTTGCTGTGCCTGCGCCTGTTACAGCAACTGTAACAGTTTGTGCTGCATTTTTTAAAGCTGCAGGATAGGCACTATGGCCAAAATCAGGAAAATTTAAATCTAGTTTTAAAAAACCATCCACAGCAGTATTTGAGTACGATTCATTTTTATCGTAATTCCTTTCAGTAGGTTCAATTTTATTAGTGCTTATATTTATTTCTGCATGTTCAATATCTGTTGCAGAAATTTTACCAGCATATTTATAGTCAGGTCTCGTCCAGTCATAAATTACGTTGTACAAATTATCTTCTGTAAACATTCCTTTTTGTTTATCAAGCTCTACCCATTTGCCTTTACTTAGTATCGCTGTTTTTACTGTATGAAATTTTCTTTTTACGTCAATAAAATTTAGTGTACGTTCGTACTCGTGCAGTGCCTCATCTAATTGAGCAGAAAGGCTGTCTGGCACTTCATCCCAATCTATTACAAGACTTAATTGAGTAAGATTTTTTTGAAAAATTTCTTTACTCCCCAATATAAAAGAGGAACCTACTTTTGGTTGACTTCCAAATAGCTTAAATGGCTTGGAGGAATCTAGCGTTCCTTCATCATTTTGTAGCAGTAGGTCTTTTACACCTTTAACCGATACGTTAATTAAAATACCAGTTAATGGTATGCCCTTTAAAATAGCATAAGGATTAAAAAGATTTTTTTCGTTTCGCATAACAAATCTTATCAGCGGCAATGCTGTTAAATAATTGGCTGCATGTATTTTTTCTGAATAGCCAACAATTGCCGGAGCATCCCCTTCTATTGTAAAAGTAAAAACGATTGTATTTGCCAATGCATCTACCACAGCATTGTATGAGGGCACTGTAAACCAACCTTTTTTGCCCGTTAGTTCAATAAAAAATGCTGCATTAATATCATTATTTAAAAGTTTTACAGGCTCACTAAAAGTAAATTTTACTGTAATAGTTCTGGTAGCTTCTTTAAGATAGAGATAATGAGATGCAATGATAAAACCTATGGTGGCTTCCTGAATCTTTTTTGGGTTGCCAAATGGAAACCATTCATTATTGGCGCTGATAATTTTAGCGCCTTGTCCATCTTCCGAATTGGTAATAATGGATGAATAAACGGTTTCACAATCTTTTGCACCAATAGAATTTTGCTGCACATAAACAGACTGAAGACTTTTGACAGTAGCCTTGTTTACAACTGTTTCATTATCCGCAGCATAAAAAATCTCTTTCCCATCTATATCCTTTCCTCCTTTAAATAAAGTGCCTTGCTGTAGAAGATGCTGCTCTAGTGTTTTTTGCAATTCTACTATCAGATGTACACTGTCACACACAGGTTCTTTTACGGCAAGTTTTAAAACATCTTTATAATAAAAATCGAGGTGCTTTCCGGCAAAAAGATTTAATTGATTTTGGGCATTTTTAAATAAATGAAGAAAGCTAAGGTATAGCGCATAATGAGGCGTATGCTTTGGGAAATTTTTAAGTGTTTGATCTAAAAATGCAAATGATTGGGCAACTAAATTTGCCAGCGTTTTTAATAAAATATTATGTTGAGCCGTAAATAAATTATGGGTAATAATATGGTAAATAGCATTGCTTATGCTGGCAGGCGAAGGTGTACTAAGTATTATTACCTGAATGGGGGTAGAACTTATCCATATTGGGCTTAACTGGCTTATTGAAAATTGCTGTGAAAGTGTAATTTTTAAAGGTGCATCAGCAGGGATATAAGTTGAAGTAACATCAATATAAGCTGCGGCAATAAAATCGTTGTAATAATTAAAAAGCCGCTGCAAAGGCTCTTGTAATTTTGCCTGTATAGTACTTGAAAAATATTCCCTAAACTCAAAATCATCAGGTATTTCTTTAAGGTATGTATCTAACTCTTTAATAACTGAAAAAATAAAATCGAAGATGGTTTTAAAGTGTTTTATTCTTTCAGTTTCATTCGTTGCAGATTGTATATTGTTGAAAATGATTTTTAAATAATCGGTGTAGGCTACTACATCTGTTTTGGCTATACCTGCCAGTGTAACAGAAATATCCATGCACATAAGTGCCTGCCAATCACCTTCGGGTAAATCTGTTTCGTTATAATAATTTAAGTAAGTGGCATATCGTTTGGCAAATAATATAAGATCAGCAAAATCACGCTCATCCACACTTGCATTGCGTGGTAACAAAGCGTTCATAACCCTTTGCTGCTGGCTGCTGCCAGACCGGTTCACTGCGTTAGAATCTGTACAGGTTGTTGCCATTATTTATTTACTTGAGTTCCTTCATTTTTATAAAAAGGATAAACAAAATTGTATCTGGAATTAGTGCTTCTAATAATGTATTCAATTATCACCACAATTACGCCTTCAAGATCTCTGCTATCGTCTAAAATTATTTTTTGCACGTCTATCCTTGGTTCATAATAAAGAATAGCAGTTTGAATCATATCTTTTATGTACGTTTTGAATGTAGTAGTCATTGGCTCAAATACCATCTCATTTAAATTACAACCATACTTATGTAACATTATACGTTCGCCTTGCCTGGTAGATAATAAGATTTCCAGACTACTCTGTATATCTTCCACATCACTTAGCATATCAACTTGCAAATTATCTTTACTAAAAGTTGGTGGAAACCCCCATCCTGTTCCTAAAAATGATTTATTAACTTTCAATTTGTATGTATTTAAAACTTTAGTTAAATAATAAATTGGCAAATAGAACTGCAACAGATTGGCAACATTTTTAGGGTTGTTTGTTACTATTTCAACCACCAATTAATACCGTAAAACAGCCTAAAATAATAGTGCCTCCATGTGCTGTGGAGTCGCCCATTCTTGCAGCGGGTTTGCCTCCAATTAAAACTGTACCTGAGCCAGCTACAATGCTATCCGGCGGGCCTGCACAAACACAATTATCACCAAGGCAAGCAGCTGGTAAACCACCTATTAATACAGTTGGTACGCCTGTTGGTAGTATTGGCCCGCCTACATGTGGTACTGTTCCGGTTACCATTGGGCAAATATGCATGTCTGTTATTCTGGCTGCAAATGGCATAATCAATTTATTTTTACTAATCCACCTATAATTTCCGTTATACCAGCTCCTTCAATTTTTACTAAAGGGCCTTTAATTGCCATGCTTCCACTGCCTGCCTTTATTTCGGCACCACCAGCACTTACTATAAAATTAGATGAAGGGGTAAGGGTAATATTTATACCCTCTAGTGTAATATCGCCGGTTGCTTTTAGCTTTAAATCGCTTGCACTTTCAATAGTAATTCCGGCAGATTCCATTATAATTTTATTGCCATTTTGATCTGCAATTTTTATTACCTGATCCTGATCACTTAATGTAATTTTGTTACCACCGGGTGTTTCGAGTTTAAAAGATTTTTCATCGTCGTTAAAAATCATTTTTATATTATCCCTGCTTACATAGCCTTTTTCATTATTGGCATTTGCGGCTGTTAATGGGGCTGGCAGGGCACTACTATTCAACATTCCAAGAATAACAATATGAGAAGGATCGTTATTAATACAACCAATAATTACTTCATCTCCTATTTCCGGAAGAAAAAAACTACCCCGGTTATTACCTGCGTCAAGTGTTGCAATTCTTGCCCATATTCCATCTTCGCTATTACTTACAACGGGTAATTTTACCTGAACCCGGTTTTCACCTTCCGGATCTTCAAGGCTGGTAACAATACCTATCTGCAATCCCTGTAAAGAAGGAATTAATCCTTTATGCGTTAAAGGACTAACATGCTGCAATGTTTCTGCAAACCACTCAGGTTCCATCCCAAAATTTACTTCTGTAGTCCACATACCTTCTGTACAGTCGTGATGAATAGCTGCAACAATTGCTTTACCAGAAAACCTGTTTCCAACGCCGTTTAATCCTATAAAATCGCCTGGTAACAAATCAGTATTTCCCTGAAATTTTACAGAGCCTTTAATCTTTGCTAATCTTGCTTTCATAAGCCTTGCGTCTGCCCACGCCTGCAACTCCTGCTCCGTAATTTTACCCGAATGAATAAGTTTATATTTTTCCAACCCTATTGTATCTGCTAAAGTTGTATTACTGATATCTCCCCCTTCCGTCCAGGTAGGTTCAATTGCATCTACTTCTGTTAACTCCTGATTGGTAAAATTCCAGGCAGATGCATTTACAGCTTTAAATTGATGGCGGGCATCAATAGTTCCTTTATAATCGAGGATGGTGGCGCCATATAATACATCAAGTTTTGCAGGCGAACTTATTGCAGGCTTTTTAATAGTAAAAGTTCCATCATTTACAATACAAATATTACCAATACTATCCATTCGGGATACTATAAAATCCCAATCTGTAGTATCAAATTGTACAAGGTCTTTATGCTGAATTGTTGTTGCAGCTATATCCGCAGTTAATTGACCATATTTACCAATTAATTCTTCTGCAACATCACTATCCTTTACATTGTTAAAGTGCTTACTATTTCTACCTATCGTCATTTTTACAGCAGCGTCTTTACACTCAATAGTAAGTGAAGAGGATGTAGAAGATATTTTATTAGAATGAAGTACAATAATTCCTTTAAATACTGTTACTTCCTGCGAATGATAACCAAGCGTAATTTCAATATTTTTACCCGGTATAAAAGTAGATGTGTTGCTTATAGCAAAAGTTTCATCTGCTGGATTACCATCAAAAATAACAAAGCGGGCAAATGGTATTTTATTAATTTCTTTGTGTACTGTTATTGTTCCAATATGAAACTCCCGGGAAATAGCTTCCCCTTCTACTTTAATGGTAAAAGTAAACAGATCTGGATTTGCAAGTGTTGGTATCGTACGTACTACAGCCATTAAATTTTTTAGATTATTTTTCTATGGGAGGAAAAAACAATTTTGTTCCCGGTACAATGTTGCGAAAGCCTGTAAGTCCATTAGCTTTTGCTACATCCATATAATAAGTAGTATTTTGGTAGATTTTATTTATAACCAAATCAAACCGATCATTTGCACTAAACAATCGCTCATGGGTTATATCCGGTGATAATGAATTTTCCTTTGCTACCCGTAAATCTTCTTCGATAGAGCCCTTAAAATCAACTCTTGCAATGGCTCTTATTGGTGTACCATCAGGCTTAAAGAGTTTATAATCAATATCCATTGATATCATTTGCCCTTTAAACAATAAGGTGCCCCATTTTAGTGCTACAAAGTTGGGCCGATGGGTTTCACTTTGGTAGTAAAACATGAGCTTCTTAAATATTTCTATCTGCTCAATAATATTATCGGTTTCTGCAAAAGGATTTATTATGCCAATCTTTAAAAAAGCTGGCTTTACCACTACACCTGAGCTATCAAACACAAAATCAAAATGAATATCTTGTTCGGCAATGTTATTGAATACCAATCTTGGATGAGATGTACCCTGTCCCCGGCTTTCAGATTGATTAATCCTGTACTTTATGGTGTACGATTCAGGATTAATCAATACAGTAAAGGGATCTCCTTTCTTATTTTCGAAGGCTTCATCTGTATATGCCTGCAACAGCATTTTATCCAGTTTTCCAATCATTAGCGTTCAGTTTTTTCTTTAAGTATTTCTACAACCTGCTGCACACATTCTTTCAACAAATCCTGCTTAATTTTTGAAATATCCATTACCACTGGCTGGCTGCTATTTTGCCTTGAGGTATCTGAAACCACTGCCTTTATGTACAATTCTTTAATTTCTATTGGCATAATAATTTTAAATTGATATGCTTGCACCAACAGATGCCGCACCGCTAAATAATGACTCTACCCCTATTGTAGTAAAATAGTTATAGCTTAAAACTAAAGATTCTACTACTACAGAATTTTCCATGGCATTAAAATTGGAGACTTGTATTTTTTTTGGTACGGCATTAATAACATACCATGATTGTAAAGGCAAATGCTCAGGACTAAGTAATGAAATCAAAACATTGGTAGGCACAAATAAAAAATCTTCTATAGCATTTTTACACCATAAAGTAATACCCGAACCAATAAACAACCCTCGCTTTAAAGTAATATCGGTATATCGGTTTCTAACGGGTAATTGATGTGTAAAACGATTTTGTCCTCCTTCCTTTATTGGCTCCATTTCAATTTCTACATCTAGTCCGGACACTTCCTGAAAACGAAAGTCTTGCGGTGTTTGTGGAAACAATTCAAATACAACTAAAAAATGAAATCCTACTGGTGGTGCAAAAAAATCCATATTTAATCGTTTTGTATGGTAAGCCCTTCATGGGCAATTTCAATTGTTTCAATAGCAACTTCATTTCCATCACCTTTAAGGTCTGTTGATTGCACTTTTACCGGCCAGGCATTTTTTACTTTCCAAACTACTACCGGTTCGTGCTTTTCATTTAATAAAGAGATGGTTAAATCTCTGCGTTCAATGGTATTTAATGCATGGGTATTCCACCAATTATAATATTCATTATCGTGTGCAAAAGTGCCCCGCTTCATAGTAATGTTGCCAAATTTTTGCATACCGGGCATTTTTATTTTTGAATATTCAGGGCTTGCACCATCCCTATATTCAATTACATCTGTACTAACTTCTAAACCTGTTACTTCTGTAAAGCCAATACGGGTACCGCCCCACTCAACTCGAAAATGAAACTTAGGTATGGGATATGTTGCCATAATTATTTATTTAAAATTTAAAAGATGATGTATGTTTTTTGTTTGTTAAGATTCTTGCATTTTATGCATAAAACGCAGTATAATAAA
>Ga0163144_10024401_pt1 | contig 11864 bp, 11 predicted proteins | sample OliLak19BULKMAT1_FD_123175 | JGI IMG/M metagenome (GOLD analysis project Ga0163144, IMG submission 123175) | Freshwater microbial mat bacterial communities from Lake Vanda, McMurdo Dry Valleys, Antarctica - Oligotrophic Lake LV.19.BULKMAT1 | ecosystem: Environmental > Aquatic > Freshwater >...
GAATCGAGTTGGTCTTGGGTCACGCCCGTCAACCTTGCCGAGCTCGACCTGCATGCGGCGGCATCGCGAGTGACCTTTCGGGGTCGCCCCTTCTCGATTCGCAACCGCAACCAGGCGAGCGTCGAGCACGTGATAGGCGAAGTGTATTGGAAGTGCATGGTCGGAGAAACCACGGACGTGGCGGACTTCAGCTCGGGGCGTGACGTCCTTTCGCGCGAGTCCGACGCGACCGAAGTGCGCTGGAGTCTTTCCTCACCGATGCCGTGGCCAGTGGTCGCGACGGGCTTCGGTTTGCCGGTTTCGGGCCCGGGCGCGCAGGGCGTCGGAGGTAGCGCGGCTGGCGGAGCTTCCAGCGCACTAAAAAGCCTGGGTACGTTCGCTTTGGTCGTAGTAGTCCTCATCTTGCTCGCGTGCGCGGTCGAATATTGCGACGGCGGGGGCGGGACGGGCGGCGTGCACTATGGCGGGGGCGTGTTCAGCGGTGGCAAATGATGCGGAGGGGCAGCGCGCCGCATTGTCGGCTTGGCTGTCGGCACTTTCGCTCAGCTACCTAGCGGCCGCCTACGAAGTGGGCGTGAGGCAGACCGACGCCTATCTCGGGCCCGCGGTCGGTCCTGCTCGCTGGCTCTCTCTCAGCGCGCTCGGCGTGGGCTTGGGGGGCGGCGCGCTTTTGGGGCGGAGGCTGCTCGTGCGAGCAGCTCGCCGGGGTGAGCTTTTGGTTCGAGCATCCGTGCTGCTTTCTGCGGCGTGCTCTGGCTCGGCGTTCGCTTGGTTCTGGGCCTTCCAGACTCCGATCGCTTTCGTGCCCGTCGCGCTGTGCGTACCATGCGCCGTGGGGCTAGCGGCGGGCTTCAGCCTCGGCGCCCTAGCCAGCGCCTGTGCTGTCTCATTTCGCGAGCTGCAGTTGCTCAAGCTCGTGCTTTCTCCAATGCCTGCGCTGCTGGCGCTTGGCCTCTTGCTCGTGGCCAGCGTTGGCTTGAGCTACCTCGGCTTATTGCGGGCCGCGCCCGCATTGGGGCTCTTGATCGCCGGTCTTGCCAGCTTGACTCCGCGGTTTCACGAGTACCTCTCCGATGCAGAAGCGCCGAGCACGGCCCCCGCGACGGTCGCGTTGATGTTCGGCGCCTTGGCCTTCGGGGCCGCACAGAGCTTGGTGCCGGCGCGCCTACTTGCGGGCTACCCGTCGGAGATAGTGTGGGCCAACGTGCAGAGACCAGAGCTAGTCGTGATCTCCGCGCAGAACACCTTCGAGCTCTTCGAAGCCGGCCAGCTGCGCCTGACCAGCGCCGACTCCTACCGTTACGCGGAATCGCTCGTCCACCCTCTGCTTTCGTCAACCGGGCCACGACGGCGAGTGCTGGTGCTGGGCGCCTCCGCCGGGTTCGTGGAGCGCGAGGTGCTGCGGTATCCGGAGGTGCAGGAGCTAGTGAGCGTATCCGAGCTTTCGACGAGCAGTTGGGCCCGTAGCCTTTGGCCCGGCGCGGCGACTGGCGACGCTCTAGCAGACCCTCGCCTGCGCATGGTTCACGCTGAAGTCCTGCCCTGGTTGGAGCAATCGGGCAGGACTTTCGACCGCATCCTGGTGAGCCTGCCAGGCCCGGGTACCCACCTCGAGGGCAAGCACTACACGCGCTACTTCTACGAGCGCGTCGCTCAGCACTTGGCAGAAGCCGGCGCGCTCAGCGTACAGGCGACCTCCCAGGCAGCCCTGCCAGCAACTTTTGCCTCGATCCGCGCGAGCCTAGTGGCCGCCGGGTTGACGACGGTGGCATACGAAGCGCCCGTGCCGCTGTTGGGAGCGCTTTCGTTCCTAATCGCCAGCAAGTCAGGCGCCACCTTCCGCATAGCGACCGAGCGAATCCCGCAGGGTTTGCGCTACCTGGACGCGGCCGCGATCGCACGCGGCCTCTCGCTCGGCGCAAGGACCGGCGCAGCAGCCAAGGCGAGCACGCTCGATCAGCAATCAGTCGTGGAGACTTGGCATCGCGAACAAGAGGCGCTCGGTCATTGAGGCCTACCGAACCGCACGGCGACGCCCAGCCAAGCCTTGCCCGCGTACAGCACGTTCACCGCGATGTAGGGGTACAGGTACCACTCTAGCCGGCCAGCAATCGCCACGTACAGAATGTACGACGGATAGTGAATAAGCAGCTTGGCGACACCTTCAATCGCCCTAACCACACGCGAAAGCGGCGTGCGCGGTGGCTCAGCGTTAGAGCGTCGTGGTCCCGCGATCTCCGGATGGCGCTCAAACGACGTGAGCGCGATGCCAGAGGCGAGCGCCACCAGACCGACAATGCCCAGCACCAAGAAAACCTCGCTGTGTCGCTCGAAGTGCAGGCGCATCGCCGCCGCACCCAGAATCAGAAACGCCTTGATTTCGTCCATCAGAAAATCGAGGAGGTGGCCTGAAGGCGACGCGATCCCCCGCCAACGCGCGAGCATGCCGTCCGCGCAGTCGAGCACATAAGAGAACTGATAAACCAGGACCGCAACCAAGAGCCCAAGGTGCCCTGGAACGGCGACCATGAGTCCCGCGGCTACGAGCCCCACCAAGAACGATGCCAGAGTGATTTGATTCGGGGTAACTCTCGTCCCCCGGAGCGCATCCACCAGTACCGCTGCCAAGGGACGGCATACGAAACGGTTCCAGAACAGATCAGGAACCTTCTTGGTCCTTTGATAGACTTCTCGCGCACTCATGCCCTGGCCCGAGCCTACACGAGTCATCCGCCTGCTGGCCGCGCTGCTTGCTTGCGCGTGCCAGCGCCCCGATCCACCGGCCGTACTCTCTTCGCCGCCGGCAGCCGTCGCGAGGCCCCCGTCGGGAACCGCCAGCGCGGAGCCTCCACCCACCGGGCTCCACGGGTCCGCCAGCGCTGCCGCGTCTGCTTCGACGGTTCCGCATACGGTCGCCCCTGCTTCGACCGCGGTTCACACGGCAGCGCCGACTAGCGTGCTCGTGCTCGGTGACTCACTTTCTGACGAAGCCGTGGGCGGAGGCGGGTACATCAAGCTACTGCGCGAGCGTTGCCCTGGCGTGCTCTTCGACAACCGGTCGAAAGGCGGCTTCATGATCAACCAAATGCGCAAGCGTCTGGAAAGCGACGTTCCCTCACTGGCCAGCTATTCTCACGCCATCGTCTTCGGCGGGGTGAACGACCTCTACAGCGACATTACGGCCAATCGCAAGCTGCCTCGCATTCAAGCCGACCTAACGCGCATCTATTCGCGGTTGTCCGAGCAGGGAGTCGCCGTCATCGCCATCACGGTGACGCCTTGGGGCGGATTCCGGCGCTACCACACGCCGCTCCGAAGTCAGAATACGCAGAGCCTCAACCAATGGATTGTGACCCAGCAGCGCGCCGGAAAGCTTCACGCAGCCGTCGACGCTTACCCGCTGCTCTCTTGCGGGGTGCCAGAGGAGCTGTGCCCCGAGCTCGCTGCGCCCTTCAAAGACGGCCTTCATTTCGGCAAGCTGGGTCAGCGGCGGCTGGGAGAAGCGGTCTTTGCCGCCGGTTTCCGTGGCTGCCAGGGCGAGCGAGGCGCTCACTCGCCCTGAGCAAGCGGGCGGCCAGCTGAAAGATCTGGCTAAAGGTCAGGTCATGGTCAGGCCGTCGCCAGGGTCCGCGGAAGCGAACCGACTCAAGACGTCTGGCTCCCGGCGCTGCCGCTCGACCATTTCGGCGTAGCGACGACCCAGGCGCATGAGCTCTTCGTGGGTACCCTGCTCGACGATGGACCCGCGGTCCAGGACCACGATTTGGTCCGCGTGAGCAACCGTGCTCAAACGATGCGCGATGATGAACGTCGTGCGATCGCGCAGCAGCTCCTCGATGGAGGCCTGGATCAACTGCTCACTCTCCGTGTCCAGATTACTGGTCGCTTCGTCCAGGATCAGGATTTGCGGGTCGGCAAGCAACGCGCGAGCGATGGACAGGCGCTGACGCTGACCGCCCGAAAGCTTGACGCCCCGCTCGCCAATCAACGTATCGTAGCCATCCGGGAGCTGCTTGATGAACTCATCGGCATTGGCGCGACGCGCTGCATCCAGCACGTCGTGGTGGCTCGCTTGAATGCGCGCGTAGGCGATGTTGTCGCGGACACTGCCGTCAAAGAGAAACACCTCTTGCTGCACGACACCTAGCAGCGCTCGAAAACTCTTCAGGCGAATTTCTCGCAGATCGACGCCATTTAGCAGGACTCGCCCAGCGGTGGGATCGTAGAAGCGCGCTAGCAGATCCGTAACTGTCGTCTTGCCTGCTCCACTAGGACCCACCAGGGCGACCACGCCTCCACCCCGCACCGTCAGCTGGAAATCGCGCACGACCGGCGTTTCGGGGCGGTAGGCAAACGATACTCCTTCGAAGCGAATCTCTTCGACACGGGCGGGTGCAGCCCTGGCGCCGGGCAAGTCGGGCTTCTCTTCGGGCTTGTCGAACACGTCGAACACACGCTCCATGGCCGCCAGCCCGCGTTGCGTGTCGGTGATGGAGCTCGCAATCTGCATGACTGGCTCCAAGAGTCGCCAGACATAGCCTTGAAAAGCGATCAAGATTCCGAGCGTAGCCTGGCCGTTTACCACCAGGTAGCCCCCGTAGCCGATGATGGTTACCTGCGTCAGTGGCATGATCAGATCCCAAATCAGCCCAACCGAGCGCTGTGTGCGGGTAGCCAGCATCTGCTTGCGGATCACCGTGTGGTGACCGACCGCGTAGGCCAACTGCTCCCGCCGCTCCTTGGCGAAGCCGCGAACGATCCGTACCCCGGACAGTCCTTCGCTGACGCGAGCGTCGATTTCCTGTCGATCCTGACCCATGGACTTCCAGATCGCTCGCACGCGCCCAGACCACAGGTTCTGCACCAGCAAGATCGGCGGCATCGCGAGCATAACGGCCGCGGCAATGCGCCAATTGAGCGTGAAGATGATGCTGAGGGTGATGAGCAAGCGCAGCCCGGACAAAACGGGCGAAATCAGCCCTTGCTGCAGGAGGCTGGTAGTATTGTCGACGTCGCTCGACAGCCGCGAGAGGATGCCGCCGGTTTTCATCTCGGTCAGCTCGCTCATCGGCAAGCGCAAGATGCGGTGAAACAGCGAGGAGCGAAGGCTGAAGGCCAAGCGGCTGGTCAAGAGCTGCAGCCTGAGGCTGCGCAGCCAACTCAAACCCGACCCGATCAGGAACAAGCAGCCAATCCCCAGGCTGAAGCCAAGCAGCTTCGATAGCTTCTGCTCAGCCGTGAGCCGAGGGTTCAAGATCACCTGATCGATCAGGTGAGCCGAGAGCAGCGGCCAAACCATGTCGATGCCGATGCCCACGACGGCTATGAGCAAGAGCAGGGTCAAACCTCGCGCGTGCGGCCGCAGCCAGACTGCATAGCGGCGCGCGTACTCCAGCCGTCCGCCAGGCTTCATGCCCAGGCTAGCGGGCGCCACAGCGGCGCGAAGCTTCTGAAACTCACCGAAGCGCTTGCTTGAGGTATTCCCGGCCCAGTTCATGGAAGCCGGCTCAAGACCCGAGACGCGCGTCCCTCAGCCACGTGGGGGGAGAGCGTCCGCAGATCGTTCGAACTGCTTCAGCTCCTCCGCAGAGAATTCGCGCTCGCCCATGAAGGCGATGCCGACGACCGCTCGCAGCTGGCCGGCCTCGTCACGAACCGGGATTGCGAGCGCGGCCTGAGCATTGACCGCTTTGGCACCCGGCCTCACGTCCCCGCTCTGGTCGTTCTTCAAGTTGCAGACAGCGACCACTTCGTCGCGTTCCCAGGCTAGACCTGCCATGCCTTTCCCCTTGGGAATTGTCTCCGTTAGCCGGACGACCGGCGGCGGGAGGTTCACCGAAGCGGAAAGCTTGAGTAGCTCACCATCAAGAAAATGCACGGAACCAGCTACGCCTGCGTGCTCCGTCAGAAAGCTCTTTAACCATGCCTCGCTGGTCACCGCTGGAACCTAGTGCCGCGTCGCAAAAGTAACAACCCTTCGGCTTGTTGCTAGCAGGCTGCTATGCTTTGTCGTCATCCGTCCTTGACCAGTTTGCGTCCAAAAGCCTTGCAGCCTCCAGCCCCATCTCCTGCCGGGTTTCGACCGGCTCAGCTGCTCGAACAACGCTTCAGCGTCAATTTCGAGTATCCGGTGGTCTTCTGCCGCGGGGCGCTGGCTCCGAGCGAGCAAACCCTGGCTTGGGCAATCTCGCGACTCGAGCCAGAGCGGCGTCATCCGTTATTCGCCGTGGTCGATGCCGGTGTGGCCAAGGCGCGGCCGGGCATCGGGGCGGAGCTCGCGGACTACGCGGCGGCGCATGCGTCGCAGCTGGAGCTTCTAGCGCCCGTGCACGTCGTACCCGGTGGGGAGGCTATCAAGAACGACGCGAGCGTCATCGGCGAGCTGCACACGCGCTTCGCTGCGGCCAAGCTCGACAAGCAGAGCGTGCTCTTGGTCGTGGGCGGCGGCGCAGTGCTCGACGCGGTCGGCTACGCTGGCTCGACCACGCACCGCGGCGTGCGAATCGTGCGCATGCCCACTACGGTCCTTGCGCAAAACGACGCCGGAGTCGGCGTGAAAACCTCGATCAACGCCTTCGGGGCCAAGAACTTCCTCGGCACCTTCGCGCCGCCGTTCGCGGTCATCAACGACGCTGAGCTGCTCGGGACCCTGCCGCTGCGTGACGTACGAGCCGGGCTCGCAGAGGCTGTAAAAGTGGCTCTGATCCGCGACGCGAGCTTCTTCGATTGGCTGGAAGAGCACGCCACGTCGCTCGCAGCGGGCGAGGCTCAAGCAATCGAATCGGCTGTGCGGCGCTGCGCAGAGTTGCATCTGCGACACATCGCTTCTGGGGGCGACCCTTTCGAGCGAGGCAGCGTGCGACCGCTCGACTATGGTCACTGGTCAGCGCACAAGCTGGAGACTTCGACGGAGCACGCGCTGCGCCACGGCGAAGCGGTCGCGATCGGGATGGCGCTAGATGCCTGCTACGCAGCCAAACGCGGACTTCTCCCCACTGCGACCCGGGACCGCGTGTGTGGCCTATTAGAGAGACTCGGGCTGTGCGTTTACCATCCGGCCTTGGCCGCAGAGCAAGCGGGGAAATTGCTGATCTTACGTGGGCTTCAGGAGTTCCAGGAGCACCTGGGAGGAGCGCTCTCCGTGACTCTGCTCACCCGGGTCGGCAGCTCGGTCGAGGTCTCGGAGATCGACGAGGCTACGGTCGCCGCCTCCATCCAGTGGCTGAAAGCGCGCCAGGTAGAGCCATGCAACTACGCCAGCTGAACGACGCGCAGCTCACCTACTGCACCAACGTGCACCCCGGCGAGTCGCTGGCTTCCGTAAAGAGCTTACTAGAGCAGCATGTGGTGGAGGTGAAGCGTTTGCTGTCTCCCGCGGCACCCTTTGGGGTGGGCTTGCGCCTGGCAGCAGCGGCTGCAAGCGAGCTAGGGCAGCCAGAAGAGCTGGAGCGCTTCCATGAGCTGCTTGGGTCGCGCGGCCTGTATTGCTTTACGGTGAACGGGTTCCCCTACGGCGCGTTCCACGCAGCGCAAGTCAAGGAGCGCGTCTATTTACCGGACTGGTTGGACCCGGAGCGCGTCCGCTACACCCGAGCCCTGGCGCGAATTCTGGCGCGTCTGCTGCCGAGCGGAATCGCTGGCAGCATCAGCACCGTGCCCGGATGCTTTAGGCCTCGCTCCGAGCAGGAGCCCGACGTCGCTCGCCGCATCGCGACTTCGCTCGTCGAGGTAGCCGCAACGCTCGTCGAGCTCGAGCGCGACACCGGCAAGCTGATTGCTTTAGCGTTGGAGCCTGAGCCGCATTGCCTCCTCGAGACCACCGACGAAGCGCTAGCGTTCTTCAAAACCTGGCTCTTTAGCCCGGGTGCTGCAGCGGAGCTCGCCAAGCTCGCCGGGCTCTCCACGACCCAAGCGGAGCGTGCGTTGCAGCGCCACCTGGGGGTGTGCCTAGACACCTGCCACGCCTCCGTCGAGTTCGAGTCGCCTCTCGACGCCTATCGCCGCTTGCAACTTGCAGGCATCGCCGTGCCCAAGGTGCAGATCAGCGCGGGCCTACGCCTGGCGGAAGCCACGCCGGAGCGGCTGCAGGCGCTCCAAAGCTTCGAAAACGACGTCTATTTGCACCAAACGGTCGTGCGCTCCGGAGACAAGCTAGAGCGGTTCCTGGACCTAAAGGACGCCTTCAGAAGCGGCGCGCGCGCGGCTAGCGAGTGGCGCGTACACTTTCACGTGCCCATCTTCTTGCGTGAGCTCGGCGTCTTCGAAAGTACGCAGGCGGATTTGCTGCCGCTGCTCGCCGCGCTGGGCGCGGAACGTCCCTGTCCGCACCTGGAGGTAGAAACGTACACCTGGGACGTCTTGCCGCAGCGCTTTCGCGACCTGCCGGTGACCGAGGCAATCGCACGCGAGCTCCGTTTTACCCTCGCAGCGCTCGGCCACCCAGACTCGAATGAAGGCGCGCTCGTGGCGCCTTCGCGCCCTGAAGCCGCGCCTTGAACACGCGCACGTTACTCACGCTGGGCCGAACCTCGAATTTGCCCACGGTTTGGTCGAACGTGCTTTGCGGCGCAGTGCTCAGCGGGGCGCCGCTGGGCCCAGTTCCGATGCTGGTGCTCATGCTGTGCGGATCCGCTTTCTACGAGGGCGGCATGTTCTTGAACGATGCCTTCGACGCCGAAATCGACGCGCAAGAGCGGCCGATGCGCCCTATTCCATCCGGGCAGGTCTCGCGCGCCACCGTCCTCGGCATCGGCTTGGGGCTGCTGGCGTTCGGCCTGCTGCTGCTGGGTGCATCCGCAGGCCTGGGCTGGCTCAAGCCGGGGCTGGGGTCGCTGCTGGCAGGCCTCGGAACCTGCGCCGCCGTACTAATTTACAACCGCTGGCACAAGGGCCACGCCTGGTCTCCGGTAGTCATGGGAGCCTGCCGCGCCGGCCTGTATGCCACGGCGGCGCTAGCGGTCTCCGGTACGCTGGGGCGTGAAGCGGTCCTCGGCGCGCTCTCGCTCTTGCTCTACGTCGTGGGGCTCACGCACATCGCCCGTTTCGAGACCGGCAGGGTGGTGGATCGCGCGTGGCCCACAGCGTTCTTGGCGGCGCCTTTGATCGTCGCAGCGCTCAAGTGGCTGGAACAACCGCACTGGCTCCCGGCGCTCTGTTTCGCCTTGCTGCTGGGCTGGTCCCTGCGCTCCTTAAGCTTCGCGCTCAGCGGTGGCAAAGGGCAAATACCTCGGGCAGTCGTCACCCTGATCGCCGGTATTGCGCTGGTGGACGCGCTTTTTATCTCGCTCTACGGCTCCCCCTTGGCGGTGCTGGCCGCGCTCGCCGCGTTCCTCTTGACCGTGAAGTGGCAGCGACGCATTCCGGGGACATAGGCTCCTCGAGCAATGTCACTACGTTCACCAAAGTTCACTCAAAAACGTGACGCAAGAGCAGCTCCTTCACGTCGACCGCCCGCACCGAGCCCTCAGGCAATAGCTCGGGCACCGAGCTCATGAACAGAGGCCCGTCCTCGTCGCGATCCGTCAAGCGCCCATGCGAGCCCTTCACCAGGCTCGTATCGAGCGGAATCACATCCAGCAGGTTACGGAAGCCGAGCTTACGCGCCAGAAGCTTGCGTCCCACAGTCAGGGCCGGGATGGCGATTTTGGGATTCAAGAAAAGCTCCACAGGGTCGTAGCCAGGCTTGCCGTGAATGTCGACGGTGCGCGCGTAGTCCGGTGCGCGCGAGTCCTCCATCCAGAAGTAGTAGCTGAACCAACGATCGGCGCGAGATACCAAAACGAGCTCGCCGGAGCGAGGGTGCTCGAGCCCCTGCGCACGTTTGCCGTCGCCATCCAGTACCTGCTCGACGCCGTCCAGGCCCTGGCACACGGCGCGAACTGTCTGCAGATCCCGGGGATCTTTCACGTAAACATGGGCAAGCTGGTGATCTGCGACCGCGAAGGCCCGACTGGCGCCCGCGTCGAGTTGTTCTCGCCCCAGCTCCGGCCGGACTCGCAGGAGTCCCGCTTCACGCAGCGCCCGGTTCGGATGGATGGCTGATGAAACCGGGGTGATGCCATACTCGGACAGCACGACCACGCGCAGCCCGCGCGCGCTGGCGAAGTCGAAGAGCTCGCCGCACAGCGCGTCCACCTCGCTCAAGGCCTGGTGACTGCGCTCGTCATTGGGTCCAAAGCGTTGCAGATCGTAGTCGAGGTGGGGCAAGTAGACGAAGGTCAGCGTGGGCGACCGCTGATCGATGACTCGCTCCGCGGAGCGCGCAATCCAACGGGACGAGCTGATGTCTGCGCGAGGTCCCCAAAAGTTGAACAGCGGAAAGGTCCCGAGCGATTGATTGAGCTCTTCGCGCAACTCCGGCGGCTCAGTGTACACGTCCGGTAGCTTGCGACCGTCTGCGGTGTACATGGGCCGCGGCGTGACCGAGACATCCGCGCTCGAGTACATGTTGTACCACCAGAAGAGCTGCGCCGAAGTGAAGCTCGGGTCGCGGCGTTTGGCGGCGTCCCAGACCTTCTCCCCCGCTACCAAGTGGTTGGATTGGCGCCAGAGCCAGACTTGCGACAGTTCGCGAAAATACCAGCCGTTGCCGACGATGCCGTGCTCCCGCGGCAAGAGCCCGGTGACGAAAGTCGACTGCACGGAGCAAGTCAGCGCAGGCAGGATCGTTTGCAGGGGCCGCAGGGCGTGAGCCGCACGAAATGCACTGAGCGCCGGCGTGTGCGGCCCGATCAGTGCCGGGGTAAGCCCCACCACGTTTAACACCAGCGTGGGACGCACGACGCTCTCGCTACCTAACCCACGTCCGTACGCGGCGCTTGCCCGCGCAACACCGAATTGCCCTCGAAGAGCTGGCGTTGATCGACGCCGAGCGGCACTGCAAACTCTTTGGGATCGAAGCGCCCACTTTGCGCGAAGAAGGCCAGCGGGTTTTGCCAACAGATCTTATCGATCGTGGCTTCGTCAATTTTGGCTTCGCGCATGGCTTGGGCCGTTTTTGGCACCTTCAACGGATCGCTCACTCCCCAATCCGCGGCGGAATTGATCAGCATTCGCTCGGCGCCGTACTGCTGCACCAGGGTCACCATGCGTGCCTCGTCCATCTTGGTCGCCGGGTAGATGGAGTGACCCGCCCAGCAGCCTGAATCCAGCACCGAGGCCAAGGTTTCCTCGTTGTTGTGATCCACCAGCGTGAGCTCCGGCAGGATGCCGCTCTCCTTCACGAGCGCCAGCGTGCGCTCGGTGCCGCGCTTCTTGTCTCGGTGGGGGGTATGAATCAGGATCGGCAACCCGGCGTCCTTGGCTAGCTCGATCTGCGCGGCGAAGTACTTCTCTTCGGCGGGCGTTACGTCGTCGAAGCCGATTTCCCCGACCGCGACCACGCCGTCTTTCTCCACATACAGGCGGAGCAGATCCATCACCTGGTCGGCTAGGCGGCTGTTGTTCGCCTCTTTGGGGTTGAGGCCCATCGTGCACAGGTGACGAATCCCGAACTGGCTGGCTCTGAAGCGTTCCCAGCCGAGCAGCGCCAAGAAATAGTCCTCGAAGCTACCGGCGTGCGTGCGCGGCTGCCCCATCCAGAAAGCCGGCTCGACGATGGCGCGTATGCCCGCCTCCGACATGGCCTTGTAGTCGTCGGTCGTGCGGCTCGTCATATGAATGTGGGGGTCGAACAGCATCGGGTTTTAGGCTCCGTAGTTCACCAGGTAGTCCGTGTCGATGGGGACCAGGCGGCCCGCGGCGCGTCGCTCGCTCGCGTAGTCGGCGGCCATGCGCTGTAGCTCCGGGGTGATCCGCTGCTGTAGACCTTCGATGCGCCGCGCGGAGACTTCCATGAAAATCGCCTTCAGCACGGCCTGATTGAA
>Ga0163144_10024402_pt1 | contig 11864 bp, 9 predicted proteins | sample OliLak19BULKMAT1_FD_123175 | JGI IMG/M metagenome (GOLD analysis project Ga0163144, IMG submission 123175) | Freshwater microbial mat bacterial communities from Lake Vanda, McMurdo Dry Valleys, Antarctica - Oligotrophic Lake LV.19.BULKMAT1 | ecosystem: Environmental > Aquatic > Freshwater > Lake...
CTGCAGACGGCGAGCCTGCTCCACGGTCACAGGAACGTCCTGATCAAACACGGCATCCACCGGCTCTCCGGTGGAGATCTCGGATTCAATCGGGTCTCGCTTAAACAGATCTAACATGTTCTTCGCTAGTCTGCCTCCCGCACCTAATGCAAGGGAACCAAGGACTGCCACCGGGACAGCGGCAGTGTTTCCAGACCAGTGGGGCTTAAGGACGGCGTTGCTCATGTCCCGGGCAGTTTATAGGCAAACTCGGACCATCGCAAGAGCGTAAGATACTTCGCGTTTTTCTCATCGAAATGAGTGTTCTCAGATGAGATCTGGGCCTGACCATCGCAAACTAGCTGCCACACACGCTGGCAATCTTCGATGTCTACCGGGTTAGCGAGGTCAAATACCCGTACTTTCGCGATCAAACGCTCCTGCAGCTGCTTGCTGGCGGGATCGTCCTTAGATAGCAGTGGGAGCTCGGACATCCCATCCGGGAGCTCTACCTGCGGCACTGCCTTATACTGAGTCTTCGGTATTCCGTGAGGAACACTGGCAAATCTACGCTGAGCTCCCTGGGCCGAGGCCGTCGCCATCCGCTCGCTATAGCTCGGAGATAACGATGGCGGACTAGTGGGTTCAGCCGCACTGGCTACCGGAGGCGCCACCGCTTTCGAGCGGGGAACGACTTTCACCGGGGCCGAGGGAATGCTGATATAGTCCTGGATGTGGGTGCTCACACTCGGACATTAAACGTTAGAGTTCAACGTGCAAGCGCTGCCCGGATCTTCCGGTTTTCGCGGTCTACTAACGCCGCTTTCAGTTTCTGACGCAAGAGATCCTTCTGGAGCTTGAGCTTCAGCATGTCCTCGTCTCCGGAAGATGGGGCCGTGAAAGCGCCGACAGCAGTGCCGGCTGCGTTCACCATTTTGGACGCGCTCTCAGCCATAGACCGGGGAAGGGACATCACGTTCGCGGGGTCGACAAGCAGAGCGCCTTCCTTCAGAAGTCCGCGCTCTTCGAACGCACGGAGAAACCCGATTCGGATAGCGTGGGTGGCAGCGGTTTTTGTCCGGCTGCCGGTCTTGTTGAATGCCATGAGAGCTCCTGCAACGGCTGACGTTGTCTTTAGTCTGGAAGAGAAAGTAGGCGATAGGTCAAAGGATTTTGCCGCGACGCTCGCCGCGGTATAGCCGATCACGCCACCGATAACCGCGTTCAGAAGGCTGCCACTGGTAGACTTCGGACGACCGTCCGCCTTCCAACGCTCGCGCGTGAGATCCGTGGCTTTCCGAACGGCGGCAAGAAAATCGGGATCCGCTGCCAAGCGATCCTGGGTATCGACGTACGTCGACATATGTGCGGCGCTCTCGTAGGTCATTGGACGGCCTGTGGAGCTGCGGTGGCTTGGGGAGCGGCTGGGGCTTGGTACTTACCAAACCGGTAAACCCGGGAAGCGGCGGCGGCTTGGTTTTCCATCTTCGTCCGGATGGTTTCTCCAAAGCCGACGGAGGACACGAACTGGAAATCCTTAATGCCCTGGATCGCCTGGGCAGCGAGAGCCTGGGCCTTCTTGGGATCGCCCGTCTGCTGCATCGCGGTCTGGTACATCGTGTTCTGCACCTGCGGGAGATTGGAGAACGGCGCGGCCAAGGGCTTGGGGTTTGCCCTGTCACTACTATCAACCGTGGCCTCCTGTAAGCCGGAGGTGAACAGATTGTGTGCGGGGTGGGTGGAGTCGGACATGACCTTGTACCGATCGTACAACTGCGCACCACCGAATGCCGCTCCCATAAGGCCCACGATACGTGTCATCGCATTCCCACCGAAGAGCGTCAACAGCATCCCTATCGGAGCTACCAGGTTCGCCCAGTTGCTGGTGAGGAAGCTACCAAAATCACTGGCGTTCATCTGCGTCGCCTGCACGGCGTCCATCATGGCCCCGGCATTAGCCTTGGTCTTTGCGATCGCCGTCTGGGCCGCCATATTCGCAGCCGCTTGGACGAGCGGGGTCTTTGCCCCAGCGCCGAGTCCTGACTCCAGCGCGGAGTTCATAAACTCCTGCCGCTGTTCAGGAGACATATTATTCTCTTCGAACAGCTTTTCCAACATAGGGGCATAGCTGGCTAGTCTGCTACTCCCGATATCTCCGTACTGCTGACTCATATCTGGAGCGCTAAGTCGGAGTGCGCGGCCAACGTTTGTCTTAGCATCATCCAGAGTTGGTAGTGCGCTCGGAACCGCCCCCTGGACGTACTCCCGCATAGCAGCTTTCTGGTCCGCGGGATCCAGTTTCAACAACTCCTGGTATTCGGGGGTATTTTTGTAATCCGAGCCCGGCGCCCAGAATGCGTTCTCAAAAGTGTCTGGGGGCAGCGGCGTACTCGGAGTACCTGCAGCAGTCCCAGCAACAGAAGCAGTGGGCGCTACTGCTGTGGCCACAGGTGACTTAGGCGCAGTTACCAGTGGCGAAGGTGCCTTTGGCTCGCCCGATACCAAGGACATAGCCGAGTCCTTCATGGACGTAAGCGAATCCTTCGCGGAGTTAAACAAGTTGGAGAAGTCCATGACGCTATGTTATGCTCGTGGTAGGGCAGCTCAAGGGTTAGCGCCAGCGTGGGACGGTCTGTGCCAAATCCGTGGAGTCCGTGGATACCGGCGGAGGTAATGGCTTTGCCGCAGGAGTAGTAGCCGCAATCGAGGGGGCGGACGTACTCTTACGCACGTCTGCAAGTGTTGACGGGGCTACCATCACACCCCCGGCGGACGCAGGCGGGAGCTTGGCGAGTGCGGGGGCAGCAACCTCAGGAGTCTTATCAAAGCCCCAGCGTTTATCAGCGGCCTGACGCCAGGCTAGCTGGTCTTCCTGCAGCTTACGTAAGGCCGCAATCCGATTGCTATGCGTGATGTTTCGGCTGGAATCCTGCTGTAACTGGTCCAAGACAGTATCCCGCGTACGGTATTCCTCCTGGTTCTTGTAGGTCTGCACGTCCTGCGCGACCTGCGCAACCCCCTGCTGCTTCCGGGTGTCGGCTTCCGCCGTCTGTTGATCCCGGGCTGCGATAAGCCGGGCATCCGTCTGGGGAGTCGTCTGCTGAACGACGGCGGCGATCCCCTGGCCGTTCACGATGGACGAGAGAGCGACATCGGCCGTCGCAGGCGTTGCCCCCGGAGCTCCTCCATTATCGTCAATCAGCCCAAGCGCGGCTTGGGGTGCGAGAGTGAACAATTGGGTGAATGCCTTCCGCTGGGCTTCGGGCATGGCCGCCAACACCGGCTGAAGTGTATGGAGATCGATCGTTAGCGGCTCACCGCCGTTATCCACCGTTACCGACGCCGGCAACGTCTCTCCCATACGCCCACTCCGGAAAACAGCAGAGCGCCCAGCCGCCTCCGTAGCCATCGACGATATCTGATCGGGTGACATCTGGGGGAAGTTCTGCGCCAGCTCCTGGGTATACGTGTGCTGCGCTTGGTCGTAGTCGTTCCTCAGCAGTATCTGTTGCGCCCGTTCTTGAATCTCTGGAGGGGTTTTGGACATGAACCGTGCGAGGCCCGCGCGGAAAGGACGCTTGGCTGCGGTAGAAAACGACGTCATACCATCAAGGCCGGCCCCTACCAAATTGCGAGCGACGTCCTCAACGCCTCCAGGCGTACGCATCTGCGTTGCCAACTGCTGCGCCCACTCCTCCGACATCGCGTCCATCTCCTGGCCAGAGTTCGCCGCGTTAAACCCTTCGAAAAGACTGGCCCCTCCCTGAAGCATAAGCGCTGGAAGTGCGGCGGCGGATGCTCCCGCCGCTGACGGAAGGGCTTTCAACAGCCGCCCAGCCTGCGCCGCACGGGAAGCATTGACCGCAGTCGGTGCCGCCTGAAACGCCGCGCGGGCTGCAGAAAGCCGGGATGCGAGAGTTCCAGCTTCTGCCGCAGCCATACCCGTGCCGTCAAGCTGGGGATTCGCACTATCCCGGCCGGCGGCCTCGTTCACCGCATTCCCTCGATTCGCGAGGAAAGACACCGCCGGCCCCAGCTTCGTAGCTAACCCGGAAGCAGCGGCCGTCGTAAGATCTTCCAAGGCGTTCGTTGCTTTTAACGCAACCCGCTTACCCATGGAGTCCGTAGATCCCGGGGCCTTGTCCATCGCGGGGGCAGTTGCCAGTGACTGCCGTATGCTGGTCTGGAGAGCTTCCGCCTGCTGGGTTAACTGCTGCCGCACATCCGGTGGAGTCTGGGGGTTCGCTAGCTGGGCATTGATAGTCTCCAGCTGTTGTGAGCTCACCACCCGACCTAACGCAGCTTCTGTCGCGGGATCGGATCCCACGTTATAGGGATTAACTGCGGCCCCACCCAAGACACCAAGGGGAGCGTTTGGAAGCAGCTGAAGAACCTGTCCCAAACGGGTAGACCCCAACACAGTGTCGGAAGCCGCACCAGCGATATTGCCACCGAAAGACGTGTTCTCGACCTGATCATACATCCGCGGATTACCGGTCTGGCTCGCACGAAGAGCCTGTCCAAGCGCGGCGTACTGCGACCCACCGGGGATGTCTGCGTAGCTCTCGAATAAATTGGCTACCGTCTGTGGCTGGGCACTGAGGGTGGAGATCACCTCTTCCAGCGTTGCCTCAGGAGGAAGCCCGAGTAAGGGCTTGTACTTCTCGAGCAGCCCCGGGTCTTTCTGGAGCAGGCTGGATACCACCGGCATGATCTTTGGATTGACTTCCTCCGTTTGGAAAGCCGCGCCTTTCATGAAGACGGATTTCCCAAACGATGCCGACGACTTTCGCTGACGCAGGAGGTTCGCGATAGGGCGGAATGCGGTTGTATGAAACCGTGTGGGTCTCTCAACCATGAAGTCAGACACGGGAGCTTCCCAGCTTACGCGTACATCGAGCGGCGGCGCTTCGGCTCTGCCTTGCGCTTACGCAGGATGTACGCCAGGAGGGCGGCAGTACCAGCAGCGCCAGCGCCGAATGCAAGGGCCTTACCCGGATTCGCTTTCGAGTAGTCCACTGCCTTGCCGCCTAGGTCCTTGGCGCCGTCCCAAACTTTGCTGCCCAAGTCCTTGGCGCCTTCGTAGCCCTGACTCAGCATACCCGTGAGCTTGGCCATAGCACCACCTTCGGTAGCGGCCTTAGCTGCCGGCATACCGGCTTTACCAAGTCCGGAGTCACCCACGGTGACCGGCGGGGTACTGGCGCGGTTAGTAGCGGCAGTTGGATTCGAATAAGCCATGTGGACCTCGTACGGAGATGTTAGCTGTTAGTAATACACACACAAGATCAGGCCGGGGGATTGGGGCCGCCCTGCTGGAGAAGCATTTGACCGCCCTGACTACGCGCCTGACCACGGACGCGGTCCATAGCAGCCATAACCAGTGCGTGCAGGGACTTGTTCCCTTCGCGCAGGGCTTTGAGCTCCTGCTTGCGGCTGTACTCGTCCATGGTGACCAGCTGTTGGGCGATGCCCTCGGCCTGGCCCTCCATCGCACCCAAGGTGTTGGCTGTAGGCCCTGTTCCAGGTAACCCGCCCATAGGAGCGCCGCCCGTAGGCGTGCCTGGCGCGGGCGCCCCACCCTGTCCAGCGGCGGCAGCTTCCTGCTGCTGCATGATGGACGTCGGAGTGGGGTTGACCGTCTGGGCAGAGAGTGCCCCCATTTCCTGACGGCGGGCTTCCTTGTCCGCGTATTCCTTCTGCACCCGGGTAACGTAGTCCTGGTGCTTGTAGGTACGCTTGACTTCTTCGTGGGCGTCCACGCCAAAGGGTTCGAGCGCGGTCTCGGGCGAGAGCTGGTTGGCGGACATGAGCTGCAAGAGAACGGCCTTGCGTTCCATGTCGTCCGCGAGGGTGGTCTTGATCATCTCCACCTTCGTACCCTTGAGGTCGTACACGCGCGCGATAATACCCACGATCCACTGGAGCGTGCGGTTGTAGAACGACGGCACGGACTGCCAGTAGGCTTCGAACAGGCGGAGGGCCATGGGCGCGGCCTGTACCGAGAGCGTCATCTGATGGTATTCGAGTGGGACACCCAACTGATTGAGGTATTCCTGCTGACGGAAACGGAGCTTCTCTGGAGGCAGGAGCTTGTCCCCTTCCCCGCCTAGGAACTGGTACTGCAGGGGATAGGGCGAGGTATAGACGCCCACGGGATTGTTCCGGCTTTGCGCGAACATCGCCTGCACACGATTCACGAAGTTCTCGTTGTTACTCGTCTGCATCGGATCCGTGCCACCGGGAGTCGGCGTGGGTGAGATCACGCGCCGGCCGAGGGTGTAGTCCATGGCGACAGCCTGGTCCATCTTGTTGGTCAGCTGCTGGAGCCATGCAGTCCGGAAGTTCGAGATCGAGCGGGGGAGGCCCCAGCCAAACGTACGAACACCGGACACCGTTTGCTCATCCTGGTGCAACATCATCTCATCGTCGAACAAGAGCTTGCCGCTGACTGCGACCGCTTCCAACACTTCCAAGGGGGTGTCGTCCAAGTGAATGCGTGCGCCGCTCTGGATATCGTTACGGACTTCCTCCGGGATCTTCCAACGAAACTCCTTCCGCAAGGAGAACCGGTTCTGAGAGATCTCCATGTCATTGGGATCATACCGGTTCAATCGAATGCGGGATAAGTCCGGATCACGGCGGTCAATGATCTTGTACGCGCTGGTGTCCTGACAACGTGGGCAGCCCGATAAGCGGTGCCAGATGACGTGTGGAGCTTGGGCGGTGAACTGAACCCGGTAGTCCACTTCCGTGATCGGCTGTTCGAAGTGACAACTGGTACACTTCGCGAACCGCTTAAACGGGAGGTAGAGACTGATGAAATTATTACCGTAACAGTTCCCCGTGAGGATCCCGCCGTCAAGCACAAATGAGTGCGTTTCGTGCTCAACACAGCAAAACACCTCATCAACGATCCCAGTTTCCTGAACTCGCTTAACACCTATGAACTTACCATAATTAGATGGCTTCCAATTCTCCTCAAACTTAGTCAGGTGGCTTGCTCGCAAAATGTCCTGCGGAAGCATAAACTGCTTCAGTAAGGTGAGATAATAGACATCCCCCTCATACACCGAGTCCGGGGTGCCGTTATACGCGGAGAGGTCCGCAACCCGGTGTTGACTCCGAAGTGGGCCGCTCGCCATACCGATACGGGGGAGCTGGTGCTCGATAGCCTCTAACGTAGCTTTCGTAGTTTGCGTCAGTACGCAGCAGCCGTAAGTATCTACGGAGCCGTCGGCTGCCAGGAATCCGCTAATGAATCCATACCAGTACTCCGCCGACTCTGTTGGGGCCGGGAGCGACTTGTAATGAGTAGGGAGTCCGTGCACCTTCTGAAGGTTGTACTCCGGGTATTTGCGCGCGGGGGAACCGTGTCCTTCGAAGTACTTCAGCATATCGCTGGCCTTCGGACCGTAGAAGTTGGCTACCGCCTGCTTACCCTTGTTATAGAGCGAGCCATCTCCAAATACGAAGCCATGACGTACGCCCTCATGAAACTGCGCACCCTGTTCCGGACGTGGAGCTACTGTGCGCTCGATCTTACGACCGGCGAGAGCGGTTGTTGGCACACGAACTGTTCCACCGGAAGACTTAGCCACAATCCATTGATGCTCTGGAGTCGCTAGGACCGTACGTCCATCACTGAACTCAACCTCTAACAGAGTCTGGGTACCGAATGACTTGAAGTCCGCCGGGCGATAGACCCCTCCCTCGGAAAGGACGTCCACCGTCTTCCCAGCAAGCTCACGGAGCGTGAACACCCCATCGCGAGTTACTGCGCGAGTATCTCCGTGAAAACAGAGAAAATCGTAGGCACAGCCAATAAGTTCCCGGCGGTAGTTAAAGTGCTGTTGGAAGAAGTCCGTCCAGGCGGATTCCTCATCCGACTCCAAATCCGGGAGTTTGATGCTCGTCATGAAGTGGGCAGCAACCCGCTCCATCGACGTCCGGAAGTTACCGTCGGTCAGCCACAGGTACTGCGCCCACCACATGACCATGGTGTGATTATCGGGGACCGCGACCGTACTGTAGTCCAGCCAGGGGGTCATGAAAACCTGGCTGCTATAACCCGTGCTGTTCCCGTACGCGGACGGGGGCGGGGCACCAGTAGGATTCGACAGGGAATTAGCCATGGGCGAGGGAGTCCACTCGGAAGGGTGTTAGTCTATTAGGACGCGATGACTAGCACAACCCACAAGACTTTTTCTAAAATCCCGGGTACTTCTGCCTCAAATGATATCCCCATCGACGCACATTGATAGTTGTGCTCACCAATGGTGACTCCTAGCAACTGAGCACCTCCCAATGCCGGGGGCTCATACGCCATCGTCTCCCCATTTTGGATGTATCCGAGAGCGACGACGGTTTCGGATATACTAACAAAGTCAGCCTTCACCCGAAGGATACCAAACCCGGGGTTGTCAATCTGTACCGGTATTCGCACGCGGGGAGCTGCGACCGCGGGAACTGCGGCCACTGCGGCGCTGGCTTGCGCTGGTTCCTGCCCAACGGGTACAAACTGCGAGCTACCAGTAGGCTGCGGGCGCGACCGATCGCCGGCTGTACGTATAGGTCGAGCCACTGGCGTTACGGTCGCGGTCTTCACCGCCTGCGCCGCGGCTGTGACAACGACGTTCGCACCCATCGCCACGGACTTCACTCGGGAATCAGATACTGGGTTCGGACCTCCCATGCCCTCTTCCCTGGATGAAAGGCGGGGGGCGGCGGCTACTTCCTCCTCAGAAAGCGGGTCTTTGAAGTAACTCATGATGTGGCCGTCGATCTCGGGGTTGTCAAAGTTATCGTCTCCCCGGCGAGCAACGGCGATGGGGGAGTTCCTTCCGATGATCTCAGCCCCCGACGGCATACCATCCCGGTTATCCACCCGCGTAGCACGGAGCTCGGCCGGGAGATTGGAAACGTCTTTGCAAACCTGAATATAGTCGCCCATGGTGTCCTCCGGCGGACTGTAACCGGCGTGTTTAGTTTCGCAAGCTATTGGAGATCGATGGCGGAAGCGATCATCTGCTTCCAAAACTGCCGGGTGTCGTCCACTTCTCCCTCGGTATAGCGCGGGAATGGTACCCACTGCAGCAGGCGCTGGAGGTCGAGGGCGTCGTCAGTCATGACCCAGTTGCTCACCGCCGTGGTGTTAATCGTGCCGGAGTCATCCAGTTGATTCGGCTGGAAAAAGAACTTAGGCAAGTGCCCGTTCTTCCCCATGAGGTGGGCGATGGCAACAAACCGCTCACCTGCGAAGGTATCAATGGCGTTGACGTAGAGCTTGTCGCAGGCAGCGCACATCTGGGGGAAGTAGCTGGTCTCGAGATCGTACGACTTCCCCGTGTATGCATCCGCCATCCCCACTTCCCACCGCCAATCGCGCTGGGTAAAGAACTCCGCGGCGTCCGCAGTAATGACCTGGAGGCGGCCGAGATCGCTGAAGTAATCCAGGAGGGGGAAGGACTTGAACGCGGAGTCAACGATCTGGGGATCGATCTCTACCACCGTGAGCACAACCTGAGGGAAGTTCTCCAACAGCTGCACCGCCCCCGTACCAGCACCCAGGCCGACCATTACCATCTCCGACGTGGGATGCATGAATCCCGCTACCAGCCATCCCAACGCATACTTCGCTTCCGACACCGGACCCGGACCCATGAGGCTGGGATCAACGGTATCCGCTCCGGGAGAGAGGAACGCCCCACCCTGGAGCTCGCCGTTGATGTACAACCTCCGGCTCTTACCCGTGTCGCTGACTAAGATCGTCCCATTCGTTCCACGTGCGAGCATGTTAGACCGCGGTCGTGGCGGACATCCCGTCCGCATTCGCGATCGTACCGTTGGTGACGATGGGGGCGGAAGGAGCCTGAGGAGCGGCAGCTTCCGCAGGAGGGGTCTTGGGCTTGCGAGTCTTTAACGCACGCAGGAGAACCCGTGCGCGTGCGCGATCGATACCGCGGAAGGGCTTGTTCTTAGCCAACCCCATGGATGCGTACAGTTCCTTGAGAACCGATTCCGGATCCTCGGACTCATACCCCTCGGGCAGCTCGTTGCTGTCGCCCACATGCATCCCAATACGATATCCGTGTACGCCCTCATCCGGAACCCCGCCTTCCGGGACGTAGGTCACTGGGTCTTCGTACGGAGCCGGACGACCACGACCTTCGGTAGGGAACTGGAATCGGCGGTTTTCACCCCGACGGAGAACGATCTTCCCATCTGGAGTAAAGAGTACGTGCTCTTGCCGCGGTTGGAGAACGGCGGCGTCCCCCTGCTTCTTCAACAGCTTGGCTTGGTGGGGGAGCGCTGGTCGACGCTGAGTGCTCTGGCGGACCTTTTCCTGATACGCCTGATCCCGAGCGAACTCCTTGTCCGAATCCGCCTGCGCCTGGATGAGGGAGTTATCGTTGACCTCCGGCATAAGCCGGGAATGTGCGTACCCAGGGACCATGCCGGACTCGTTTGGGGTAACGGTCGGAGCTATGGGTGCGACCGTGGGTGCTGGGGGGACGTTAAACGCTGGATTGGATCCATAGCCCAGCGACTGCGCGGTCTTCGTTGCAGGTGCGGGAGCAGCGGCTGCTGGAGTCGCGGCTGCTGGAGTCGCGGCTGCTGGAGCTGGGGCCGCTTGGGTGCGTACTAAGTCATTCACGAACTTCTGATCGGGCTCTAACGGTATACCTGAAAGCTTGGGAATAACCGAATCCACAGCCGCCAGCTTCTTCACGCCAAACCCCGGCTTCTCCAGAAGATCTACCATCTTAGAAATCCCATCCCGACGGGCTTCATTATTCCGTACGGCCCAGTGTTCGTCCTCGTCCGTGATCAACTCATCCAACCGCCGAAGAATGTCCGGAACCGGCATCTTCGTAAACGATTCGTTATCCGTATGCGTCATCCCGCTCTCGCCGGCATCAATCGCACCAAAGAAGTATGACCGCTCGCCATCAAATCCGGCGGCAGCGAATGGCGCGTCTGGTGGCCAGATGGCAGACACCGTCTCCAGTGGCTCAAGGTGGACCACGTTCCGCCGACTCTCTTCTAAAGTTTCTCTTACTCCCGCATCCCGCGGTTGTTCCCCATCAGATATCCCGCCGCCGGGAAGAAGGAGGTAGGATCCTTTATCGATGGCCCATACGTAGGGAGTGTCTCCGTCCTTCCCCGCAATGATGACTTCCGCCCGCGGACGGAGCTGCTGTGCGAGATCGGTAGCCTCGGGCTGGGGCTCGCGTTCGGCAGCGAGCTTGAATAGCGGGAGGGGGGTCCCTACGAGCTTATCCGCTTCCAAGGCCAACTGCGCGCTGGCGATCTTGGACAGCATGGTGACTACCGCGTTCTTTACCCGCGCCCCACCCGAAAACCAATCCGGCCGGCTGTCTGCCTGCATTGCCGGAAGTTGGCGAGCAATCCGACCGCCACTGTATTGCTCGACCACCGCTCCCCGCATCATCGCCGCATTCGACGAGCTCGCAGGGTTAGACGGAGGAGCCCCCGCGACAGTCGGGCCATTGCGTACGGGATTGCCAGGAAACTGGGACATTCTTACCTCATGGGGTTACAGGCTCGCGCGTCCGGCATCGGCAGCGATCACTGCCAGGAGCTGCTTGCGACGTCGTTCGCGGAGGAGGTATCCTAAGACAGCTCCTGCTCCAGCTCCAGCAATACTCCCGCCGGCGGCTAAAGCAAGATTACGAGCTTCCCGTGGAGTCCCGTATCGGACTTACTTGTTCCGCTTCAGAATCTGAGCCAGGAGCTCTACGGCAGCTGTTTTCTTCTCCTGCTTCTTCCACGTCTCCGGCTTACGGTCCTGCTTCAGACTATCCCACTCCTGCCGGAACCTACTGAACAGTTCCTTACTCGGCTTTTCTCCCGCCTGCTCA
>Ga0163144_10024403_pt1 | contig 11863 bp, 4 predicted proteins | sample OliLak19BULKMAT1_FD_123175 | JGI IMG/M metagenome (GOLD analysis project Ga0163144, IMG submission 123175) | Freshwater microbial mat bacterial communities from Lake Vanda, McMurdo Dry Valleys, Antarctica - Oligotrophic Lake LV.19.BULKMAT1 | ecosystem: Environmental > Aquatic > Freshwater > Lake...
GGCTGCCGCACGGTTGAATTGTGGGGTGCCGGGCGCCAGACCATTGGCTACCGCGCCATAGATAAAGAAGCCCCAGATCAGGACAACACTGAGCACGGCGCCAATCGCCGCGCTGCGCGCTACCACCGAGTAGCTTTTGCCCACAAAGGTCAACAGCTTGGCCGCACTGAGCGGTGAGCTAATGAGCGACCGCACAACGTCCACAATGGGCGCCACGATGTTGATGGCGGCATTGAGGGCAATGGCAAAACCACCCAGGATCGCGCGCGTATTGTGCGGCAAGTTGGGGAAGAGGCTAGCAATCTGCAGCGACACCATCAACATCGTTCCGGCCACGCCAGCAACGGCCGCGCCAAAACGGAAGATCAAATAGCGCCTAGAGGCAACCGTGGCCTTGGCTTTGGCCAGCGCCTTAACCGGATCTTTCTGGTCGGGGTGCCGCGGCGTGTCGATCAATCCCTCCTGGGCGTCTTTGAGACCCTCGCGCAGCATTTTGGCATACCCAATCGTGGCTTTCTTTTGGATCCACGGCGCATCGCCAGGGACGTAGCCGGGGAAGAGACGATAGAAACTTTGGGCGCCGACCAGCGGCACGGTGGAGAGCCCTTGCAACGTGGCGCGCACGGCTGTGGCCGTCTCCGACTCGCTTTCCAGCCGGTATTTGAACGAAAGGATCTGGGGTCCGCTTTGCACATTGGCATAAAAGCCGCTGCGCAGACCGGTAAAGAAGAGTTGGGCCAGCATCACGCGTCCACCCACCCAATCTTCCGTATTGTCGTCGCTGGGCAGTGGGGCGAGGGCGGCATAGCGCGCCTCAAGGGTTGTCCAATACTCATCATCCGAGCAGGGCGTCAGCGTTACCGCACCAGTGGCCGGGGCGCAATAGCCCATCCACTTCATGCCCGCGTTGACATCCACGGTCAGCGCCGTTTCGGGGCTGGGCGCCAGGTCGAAGGTCAATGCACTGCCACTCTCGGTCACATAACCAGCGCCAGCCGCGCGCAGATCCAGACCTAACAACCGAGAACGATTCTCCTGGGCAAAAAAGAGCAAGGGTTTAATGGCGCGATCACTTTCCACTTGCGGCTTGAAGACATTGTTGAGGATGGTGGCCGTTTCGGTCATGGTGGTCGAAGCGATGGCCGCATCGAGCGTGGGGTAGCTGCGCGTCTCGACCTGCAAAATGTTGGGCACATCCATGCGCTGCGCGGCGCTGGGGTTGTTGTCGCGGTCAAAGCGGGCGGAGAAGTCGGCAATTTTCAAATCGCGCAAGCTATCGTTGTTGAGGTCGCGCCCAATCACAAAATGCTGGTCGAAAACATGGGCCAACGCCCACAGCGCGGCGTCATCCTTTTTGTTAGCATCAACCGTCGGGTCTTCGTAGAAGATCGCCATGTCGGTGCCATGTTCCTCGCGCACGTTCAACCCGGTCAAGGCCCAGTCACTGTAGTAGCTCTGGAGCACTTGGGGCATGTTGTTGCGCACACCATCGGCCTGACAATCGGCGGAGGTGTCAAGCGTCTTGTCGCACGGCAGATCCACGAGCGCCTGTACCACCCAGGCCAGCCGCACTTGATGAGGGCTATCCCAGGCGCCGGTGGGCAGATAACGCATCTGGCCGGAAAAGGCGACGCGCTGCCCGGTTTTCTCATCGGTCACAATATTCAGTGGCACATAGGCAACTTTGGTCTGCCCATCTGGCGTAAAGTCGTTGAGGGTGATATTGAAGGGCGTCAGCTCAGCCTGCGCGGGCAAATTGGCACTATTGGCTGGCATGCGGATCTCTAGCATGGGGATGACCTTCATGTCGCCGTTGCGCTCATTGGCATCGGCAGTGCGCCCGGCGCCAACGGCAATGTCGTCATAGGTTTTGCCATCCACATCACGAATCTGGCCCTCGCTATCCTGCGGCCAATCCAACACATTGAAGGCGAACCAAAGCTGCTTCTCATCCTGCGGACGCAGTTGAAATTCGACAAAGGTCGGTTTGCCCGCGGTGAGATGGTTGAGGGTCAATTGGAGCGGGCTGGCTTCGCTGTAGATGGCCGCGCCTTTGGTCTGGGGGGCCAGGTCTTTGTTATCCGGTGCGCCATCGTCGTCGTTGTCGGTGTCAAAGAGGTCGGGTAAACTATCACCATCGCTGTCAAGCGGGCTGGCGCGTAGGCTGCCATCGGTGTTCAGCCCCCACTCCAGCAGATCACCCTGACCGTCGCCGTTGCTGTCGGTCACTTCCGGGTTGGTGTACCAAGTCTGCCCGCCGAAGTCGAAGCCTTTGACCTCAATATTGTCACGCAGACCGTCGCTGTCGGTGTCGGAGATCACCATGCTGGTGCCGATGCGTTCTTCGGCAAAATCGGTGAGGGTGTCGCCGTCGGTGTCAACACCATTGTCAATCAAGAGCGCCGCTGGTGCCGCCTGGAGATTGGCAACTGGTGATGGCAGTGTGGATTCGAGCGACGAATCTGCCGCCGCTAGTCTCTGTTCTCCACTCACCAATGGATTCAGGTGGGGATTAAATGCCACCGTCCCCAACGCCTCGCGCAACGCGCTGTCTTCGTCTGCAGCGGCCTGACGTTCTTTCTGGACCGCGGCTTTGGCGGTTTGGGCGTCGAAGAACTTGACGCTGGTGTAGGTCGTCAACACCGGGCCAATGACCTGAGCGAAGATTACCAGCACGACAACGGTGATTTGCACCAGGCGAACACGGCGGTAGTAGAGCAGCAGGGCCGCGAAGGCGAACAAACCGAGGAAGAACATAGAGGGGATGAAGTGATCAGTCGTCAGTAACCAGTGATCAGTGCCGAGCCATCGATTGACCGCTGACCACTGATGACTGATGACTGGCTTGTCACTGCCATACTGCGAAAAGTCCACAACGATCTGCGTGTGGATCTGCTCGTCTAACTGAGCAGGGAACTGGAGGGTAAGGATTTGGCGCAGGGGCAGGCCATCGTTGCCCACCCACAATTCGCCGGCGCCAACCATGTCGCGGAAGTAGGCCGGCACGTCCAGTTGGAGGCCGGGGGGCAGTTCGCCGCGGGCGCGCAGCACCGCTTCCATCTGCTTGTGAAGATAGGCAGCAAACTTTGGGCTGTCGATCTGAAAGGTATAGCGGACAAACTCGATCCCACCCTGTTCCTCGGCTGGCTGCGCCTGCACTTGCTTGATCGCCGCCAGGTAGCTCATAAAGTCGCCCTGTGGCGCAATCGAGCCCGTAAAGTCGTCGATCGCTTCCCATGCCCCCGCGCCGCGCCGGGCAAAGGTTTTGCCATCCTCCGTACGAATGGCAACGCCGCTTTCGGCTTGCAGTACACTGCCCCCCTCGGACCAGAGCGTCATCTCTAGCCGATTGACGTGTAACTCGTTCTGACCTTCCAGGTGAAGTTTTTCGGTGCGACTAGTGCGTCCCACATTGGTTAGCGTTGCCAATGGGAGTGTCACTTGCGTGATATCGCTGCTAAAGTGATAACTGCCGGTGGCACGGGCACGTTCCCAGGCCGCAGTCACCGGATCCGGCGTAGCGGCGCTAGTCACTACGGGGCGGATGAACAAGCCAAGCAGGACGCTGAGCGCGAAGAGCACCAAGGCAAGGGTCGCAATTCGGTGCTGCGCTAGATAAGATTTCATAATTTCTCCCGATGAGGAAAGATCAAAGGTTCGATCGGATATTAGGGTGTTTGTCAACACCCTCAAGGCTAAAGCCAACTGGCCCCATCCATTCATGGCCGAGCGCGGTCAACCATCCGCGGTTTGCGACTTTATTCAGGCAGCAAAACGCGCAAGTTCGCCAGGCTCGGCGTCCAGCGACAACTGCTCGGCGAAAAATGCAAAGAGGGTGAGCAGATCGGCAATGGTCTGCTTTTCGCCAGTCGCCGTGCATTGCAGTGCTGCGCGCCAGTGGCGACCGACGTGATCGCGCCATAGGCGTAGTAGGTAGGAGTGATAATGGGGAGTGGTTGCCATACTCGCCCAGTTGTGATTGGATCGCTATGACCAGGATAGCAGACAAGCGTCAAAAAAACGTCGAAATGGAATCGGTCTTGCGTCAAAAAATCGACACCTATCGTCAAAACCAATTGGAGAATACAACGCGGTTTTGATATACTTCATCCATTCGTTGGCTGTGACACGAGCGAATGATGAGCTGCTAGCCGATTTTTCGCGCACAAGGCAAGCGAATTGTTGTCAAATTAGGGATTGAATGCCGTTTGTCCTCCACGTATTTGGCGCCGTTCAGGCAACCTGGGATGGTCTACCGCTCAAGTTTGCGACCGAGCACGCGCGCGCGCTGCTGGTCTACCTTGCGGTGGAAGCTGATGTGGTCCACCCACGTACGACCTTGACCACCCTGCTTTGGCCAGATGAAAGTGAGGCAAGAGCCCGCCACAATCTGCGCCAGGCGCTCTTCTTTCTCAAACAAGCTTTACGTGGCGTACCAGGGCGCGACACATTGCTCCACATCACACCCACAACGCTGCGATGGAACAGTCAGGGCGTCGCGGTCGATCTCCACACTTTTCAGCAGGCATGGCAGTTTAATCAAACCCACAGCCATGCCGATCGGCAGCAATGCTCGACGTGTTTAGAACACTTCCGCCACGCGCTGGCACTCTATCAAGGCGAGTTTCTTCAGGGAGTTTTGCTCAAAGATAACCAACCCTTTGAGGAGTGGGCGCTTTTGCTCCGCGAACAGTGCCACCGTCAAGCGATGGCGATATTTGGCACCCTCATTTCCTACCACCTGGCGGTAGGCGCCTACGAGCAAGCAGCGCATGATGCAGCCCGCCAGGTGGCGCTCGAACCGTGGCACGAGGAAGGCCATCGCCACTTGATCCAGGCGTTGGCGGCTCAGGGTCAACAAATCGCCGCCCTCCGCCAATATGAACACTGTCGACGTATCCTCCAGCAAGAGTTAGGGGTACCGCCTTCATCAGAGACAACGAAACTCTATGAACAGATTCGGGCGGGAAAATTTGACAAGGTGACAAGGCATTCGGCGAGCTCAGCCGAGCCGTGGCAAGGCGACAAGGTGCTGGCGACGCACGATCGGCCGGTTACCTCTTCGCCGCTGCCCGGCACCCTGCCACCGCTGGTTGGGCGCAACCAACAACTAGAGCAATTGCGGTCACGGGTCGGCACCGCTACACAGCGACTGCTGACAATTGTCGGCCTGGGCGGCATGGGCAAGAGCCGGCTTGCCCTGGGCTTGTTGGAGCAACTGGTTGTCGAATCGCCACCCCCCTTTGCCGACGGCGTTTGGTTTGTTCCCCTGATCGGTGTATCGCCCAGTGCGGAAAATTTGGCCGATGCCCTGGCGGGAGCCACCCTCAAAACCTTGGGAATCACAACGCCGAATCAAGAAGCTTTGCCGCGGGCGCTCTTTCATTACCTGGCGCAACGCCAGTTGCTGTTAGTCTTTGACAATTTCGAGCATCTGCTCGTGGAGGACAAGGTCGCGATGGCCGCCAGCGAATTTATCCGCGCCCTGTTACAGGCTGCACCAGGCGTGTCTTTGGTGATAACCTCGCGTCTACCGCTCCAATTGCTGGCAGAAACCGTGCTCCGGCTGGAGGGGTTGCCGGTTCCGCCAGCGCTCACGCCCAAGCTAGATCACCATGATGCGGCTAATTATGAAAGCGTGCGCCTCTTTGTCTATCATGCGCAGCGCACCCTGCCAGATTTCACCTTGCATGATGATAATCTTCCCGCTGTAGTTGAACTTTGTCGCGCGCTCAGCGGGATGCCATTGGCAATTGAGTTAGCCGCCGCGCTGACCTCCCACTTCACACCCGCCGAGTTGGTGGCCGCCATCCGCCAAAATCTCGAACTGTTGGTCTCCCAGCGTCGCGATCTAGATGCACGGCATCGCCATTTTAGCGCGGTGTTGGAATCTTCCTGGCAACTGCTCTCGGCGCGTGAGCAAACAATCCTGGCGCAAAGTTCGATTTTTGTGGGGCGCTTTAGCCGGGCCGCGGCGCAAGCGGTGACGGGCGCGCTGGTTAGCGAGCTTGCCAGCCTGGTAGATAAAGCATTGATCCAACAAACAGGCGTGGGTGTTTATCAATTGCATGATCTGTTGCGCCAGTTTGCGGCCGACAAATTACAGACTGTCGCGAATGAGGCCAGCGCCGTCGCTGATCGCCATAGCGCCTTTTATTTAAACTTTGTCGCGGTGCGTGAGCGGATGCTAACCCGGCATCAACCCCGCCAGGCCGTCGCAGAAATCCAACAGGAAGTGGACAATGTGCGGCAGGCGTGGACGTGGACGGTCACGCACATTACGCACGCGTCCGCCGCCGCGGCGATCTGTGCCCGGCTTGCGGCAAGCGCTTATGGTCTTTGGCACTTCTATCTGATTGCCGGTCTCTATACAGAGGGTGGTGACGCCTTTCAGCAGGCGAGCGCAGGTGTTCAAGTAGCGTTGGCGGCATCGCCAGCGGCTGTTACCCATCGCTGGCAACAACTCTTGAGTAAATTGCTGGCGCTCGAAGCGTATATGCTTGGTACACACGGCAGCTATACCACGGTGCCGACCATCGCCCACCAGGCCATTGCGCTCGGCGCCACCTATGGCGGCAACGAAGGTGAGATCATTGGCCTGCTGGCGCTTGCCCAGGCGCACTATTACAGCGGTGCACCCGACGCAGCGAAAGCCGCGGCCGGGCAGGTGTTGCAGCATGTCCGCCAATTAGAGTCGGTCGGCAATCCAGCCGAGTATTATTACGATGTCCAGTTTATGGCCTATCTCTATCTGGGGGCCATTGCCATCAATGCCGATGAGTACGAGCAGGCCCGAACCCAAATTACCCAAGCCTTGCAGCTTTGCCAACCGCTGGGCAAGTTGCGTGGGGAAATGCACGCCCGGCTCAACCTCGCCAACCTGGCGCGCTATAAACAAAACTATACCGCGGCGCGCCAGGATTATCAACAGGCGTTGCAGATTGCCTATGAACTGGGCTATCGGCGGGGTGAAGCCGTGGCGCGTTATGAATTGGCCGATGTCCTACGCGGGTTGGGGGAATATACGGCAGCGTTGGATCAATTTGCACTGGCGCTGACCATTTTACGCGAAATCGGCGAGCCGTTTCACGAAAACTATGCGCAGATGGACGTCGGTCGTCTCTATGCCTACCTGGGCGATTTCGAACGGGCGCGGGCCTTGATCCACGAAGCCCTGCTGCGCAGCGAACACTTTACGATGCTGGATGCCAAACTTGATGCCTGGCTTGCCGTCGCGCTGCTCCACCAACTTGCCGGTGAAGCGAGCGAGGCGTTGCCCTATGCCATGCGTTGCTACCAAGTTGCCGGCGAACATAACAATCGGCGCTATGAAGGCTGCGCTTTGCTCTACATGGGCCATGCGTTAGAAGGGTTGGAACGCTGGCCGGAAGCCAACGCTGCATACGCCAATGCCTTACCGCTGTATCAACAGTTGGACATCCAGCCAATCGTCGTTGAGGCGCACGCCGGCCTGGCTCGCGCCGCGCTGGCGCAGGGGGATCGAACTACGGCACTCGGCTGGGTGGAAAAAATTTTGGCGATCCTAGCCGATTACCCTACCGTTGGGCTAGACGAGCCTTTCCAGATCTATCTCACCTGTTACCGGGTGCTGGCGGCGAATCACGAAGCGCGCGCGCCCATCCTTTTACAACGGGGTCATGATCTGCTGCAATAATACGCAGCCCAGATCCAGGATCACAGGCTACGCTGCTCATTTTTAGAGAATGTGACAATTCATCGCGCATTAAAACAGCATTACGAAGACAATAGACCGGTTTATGTACCGGCTTAAAACGCGTAGTCTTTCCGGCATGATTAAATTCCTCTTCCCTAGACCTTGTCGTACCTACAGGACTGGCTTGAGTATGTCCCGCATTCGTTTGCCTCTACCAGCAGAGATGATCTACTTTCGTAAACTGCCGCCTTTCATCTTGTAATATTCTTATGCCCTGTCACTATTTTGCGGGGACTTTCGTGCTTACTTGACGACTAACGGGAGATAGATCATCGACATTGTGGAAATTCCCGGTTCATCAACGGGGTCCAACGCCAACGGTGCCTCTAGTGTGCTGGTTGGCGTGGGTGTGTCAGTTGGGGCCGCACCTTCTGGCGGTATCTCGGTAGCGGTGGGCGTGGGTGTAGTTGTTACTATTGGCGTTGGGCTACACCCCGGATGCGGATCATGGAAAGAGAACGCGACATTCCCCGTCAGGGCATGCCCCTGCTCGTCGACATAGGTCATGGTCACCGAAAGCTGTGTGGTGTCGGCGGGGATATTGTTCAATTCGAGCTCGCCGGGGGGGTAGTGATCCTCTGCGATCACGGTTTCGCCATACGGTCCACGGGCGACGATCCGCGCATCTGGATCATGCTCAAACTCAAACCGACAAGCGCCCAACCAGCGCAAGTTGAGCTGCTGGAAGACCGTTGCTTCGCACCCGTCCGCTACAAACGTCGCCGTATACAGATTGAGCGTCTGCGTGATCACCGCCCCGGCCGCACACAAGGCAAGAGAGTACTCGATGGTCTCCCTTCTGCCATCGGCATAGTCAAGGTGGCTCTCCAGTTTGCTATCGACCGGCACGTTATAGAACGAGATCCGGTCCGGTGTCACGGCATCTCCATTTGCCACCGCGTTTCCTATTGGGGCCTGTACTACTGGTGGGGTTTCGGCGTTTTGATCGTATCCGGTATGCGCGGGCACTGCTCCCATGAGCGCGACGGTGCTCATTACGCATAAGAGTAGAACGATTCGATTCAATTCTGTTCCAGACTTCATCCACATAAGGCATCTCCTGATGAACAACCATCCTTTGACACACAGGGGCTGAACAGCAACGAGACTTCTTTGTGCCCTACAGGTATCTTCTGAATAAAATGGCTAAAGTTTATACAAGTGGCCAAGGACGGAACCCCTTGGCTTGGTTGACTTTCCTTGCGGTGACTCTACACAATTCCAGGTTCGGCCAGCACAGTACGGATGTATGATGCACGGTTGCAGTGCTTGGCTCGTTAATCATTCTATAGGAGCCGGCGTACTTATTCTATAGAGCGAGGTATAAGGCAGAGATGTGAATAAAGATATATATTTTGATCGTCGAAATCAGGACGGCAGCGGTGGCAATGATAAGAACTCTGACTCGGACCAGCAGACACTTTTTCTATTGGGTCAAATGGATGGCGATTGGACAAAAGCAAAGCTACCATGCGGGCACAGGAAGTCCAGTGAAACAATAGGTGAAGACTTTATCCGATCTGAGCCATGCGCCGGCAAAACGTACGACCTTTTGGTGGCATTTGCGCAATTACTTACGTGGTTTTATACTATGCGGGTTTGGATATGGCCTAGCTGACTACCCCCATAGATGGCCATTTATGCTTCGTTGCCCAATGGCGGGCCTTGCGATTACGTGTTTAACCTACCTCCACGTGATCGCAGTTACCATAAACAATCTCCCTGCCCTTCAATGTGGGCCCTTTGCTGCTCGATTTTGAGCGGGTGAACAACACCTGTACCCACCGTGTTATCTGCTTCGTTGATCGCATGTTTTACGTGTAGTACAGGACACCCAGCGCCGTGAATTTCATACTACCTTGCCTACAACAGGCATGCCATGTCAGCACGCTGGCAATTAACTCTACGGCAATTAACTAACCAACTGCATCGCACCCAAAGCATCGTGGAGGAAACATGGACAAAAAGACGACCGTCGAAGCGATAAAAGCCCTTGGCATTACCCGCAAAACCCTGTTGACCATCCTGCTCTACCACCCCGAGTTACGCCCAGGCCAACCGCCGCGTCCCCTTACGCTGGTCTGCTGCAACTACGTACTATGGTCAGAAGCAGAAATTGAGGGTGTGCGTGCTCACTGTGCGCGTCACAAACGTGAGTACCTGGCGTCGTAAAGCGCCCTCTTTTACCCACCAACACAACCACACAAGACATGGCGTTGGCGCAGCCCGCGCCGGCGCGTTGATTGCGACACATGGCTTACGCATCACCTTGCGTACCCGCCCAACTGCGGAGCAAGTCTCCGATTGCTTCAGGCCACATGATCGCGCGCCTTCGTTTTGCTATTTGTGTGCCACGCCAGCCTCGCCTGCCCCCATAACTGGCGCTGGGTACGCTTTTTACCATTGGGTCGACCTCCTTTTCTTGACTGAGATGCCTATTTTACATTATCTGCTCAACCACTTCTCCTTTGCCGGAGTCTATCTACAGATGATCCTCCTTTTTAAGCTCGTGCCTTACGTTTAGTACGGCCTCGACCCACCAAAGATCAGTCAATTTGCGGTAGAAATCCCAGGCAAATAACGGTAAGCTAAATTCGTGCGTCTTCAGTTCAAGGTACACGACCACACCTTTTGCTATTCCATGCCCATCAATGCCGTCAAAAGAGGAATTACATGCTTGCCAAAGTACACAGTTGCGCCGTCGTCGGTCTAGACGCCGAACCGATCCATGTGGAAGTTGATATTGCTAGTGGCCTGGAACGCGTAACGCTGGTTGGTTTGCCAGACGCCGCCGTGCGCGAAAGCAGTGAACGGGTGCGCGCGGCGGTGAGCAACAGCGGTTTCTTTTTCCCACAGCACCGCCTCACCGTCAACCTGGCACCGGCCGATCTGCGCAAAGAAGGGCCGGCCTATGACTTGCCGATTGCGGTGGGCATCTTAGCGGCTACACGTCAGGTGACGGCCAACCTGGACGACGCTTTGATTTTGGGCGAACTGAGCTTGGACGGCAGTGTGCGCCATGTCAACGGCGTGCTGCCCATGGCCAGCATGGCCGTGTTACGCGGCTATCGCCGGCTTTTCGTGCCCGTTTCCGATGCGCCAGAGGCGGCCTTGGTCGAAGGGCTGGAAGTCTACCCAATCGATGCGTTGAGCAGCCTGGTGCAGCACTTGAATGGGCAGCAACCGATCGTTTGTTATGAAAACTCGATCCGTTTTGACGAAAACGCCGACACGCACTATCCCGTTAGCTTTGAGGATGTCAAGGGTCAAGAACACGTAAAGCGCGCGCTCGAAGTAGCCTGCGCCGGCGGGCATAATTGTCTTCTCAAGGGGCCGCCAGGGGCCGGCAAAACGCTATTGGCGCGCGCCCTACCCTCGATCTTGCCGCGGCTGACCTTGACCGAAGCGCTGGACATTACGCGCATCTACTCGGTGGCCGACGCCTTGTCCGACGGCCAGCCGTTGGTGCGCACACGTCCCTTTCGCGCCCCGCATCATACGATCAGCCACGCTGGCTTGGTCGGGGGTGGACGTTGGCCGCGCCCCGGCGAGATCAGCATGGCGCACCGGGGGATACTTTTTCTCGACGAGCTCCCCGAATTTGGGTCCAAGAATTTAGAAACCTTGCGCCAGCCGCTCGAAGACCGCATCATCACGATCAGCCGCGCCAGCGGATCACTCACGTTTCCGGCCAGTTTCGTGCTGATCGCGGCGATGAATCCCTGTCCGTGCGGCTACTTTGGCGATACAGAGAAAGAATGCACCTGTTCGATGGGCATTGTGCAGCGCTATCAGAAACGGATCAGCGGCCCGCTCATGGATCGGATCGACATTCACTTGGCGGTGACGCGCGTGCCTTTCCAGAAGTTGTCCGCCCTGGGCGAAGGCGAACCCTCAACCTTGATTCGCCAGCGTGTGGAAACGGCGCGTGCGATTCAGGCGGCGCGTTTTGCCGATGTTCACAAAGCCAATATCCTGGTCAACGGCGACATGGGGCCAGCCGAAGTACAGAGCTTTTGCCTGTTGGACGAGGCGGGCAAGAACCTGATGCGCGCCGCCATGCAGCAGATGAATTTGAGCGCACGGGCCTATCACCGCGTGCTCAAACTCAGCCGCACGATTGCAGAC